>WBZP01008099.1_pt1 | contig 9982 bp, 10 predicted proteins | sample 5204301 | NCBI WGS metagenome assembly WBZP01 (sample SAMN12412401, study PRJNA552823) | activated sludge metagenome | isolation source: activated sludge from nitrification reactor of wastewater treatment plant... | place: USA: Pennsylvania | collected 2017 | reverse complement strand
GCGCGCCTTGTATGCGCGTCCTGCCGCCACCATCATGGGCCACAATGATCGACGGAGTGCAACCATGAACCCGGCCTTTTTGCCGCGAGCGTTAACCGCAGCCCTTGCCGCCCTGCTGGCGGCATTTGCGCCGGCGCGCGGCGAAACGCTGGACAAAGTCTCGTTCGGCACCAATTGGGTGGCGGAGGCCGAGCATGGCGGTTTCTATCAGGCGGTGGTCGACGGCACCTACCGGAAATACGGACTCGACGTCACCATCGTGCCGGGCGGGCCCAACGAGAACAGCCGCATGCTGCTGATCTCGGGCAAGATCGAGTTCTTCATGGCCGCGAATACGCTGCAGTCCTTCGATGCGGTCGCCAACAATGTCCCGGTGACGGCGGTGGCTGCGATCTTCCAGAAGGATCCGCAGGTCTTCGTCACCCATCCGGAATACAAGGTGACGAAGCTCGAGGATCTGAAGCCGCTGACGCTGTTCGTCTCCAAGGAAGGCGTGGCCAGCTATTTCCAGTGGCTGAAGCACGAATACGGTTTCGACGAGCGCAAGGTCAGGCCCTACACCTTCAACCCGCAGCCCTTCCTCGCCAACAAGAACAGCGCCATGCAGGGCTACGTCACGTCGGAGCCGTTCGCGATCGAGAAGGTGACCGGCAAGAAGCCCGGCGTGACCTTGCTCGCCGACTACGGCTTCAATGCCTATTCCACCCTGATCGAGACCAGGGTCGACCTGATCGACAAGAAGCCCGATCTGGTGCAGCGCTTCGTCGATGCCTCCATCCTCGGCTGGTACAACTATCTCTACGGCGACAACGCCGCCGCCAACGCGATGATCAAAAAGCTCAATCCGGAAATGACTGACGAACTGCTCGCCTATTCCGTCGCCCGGATGAAGGAGCACGGCATCGTCGACTCCGGCGAAACGCTCAAGGACGGCATCGGCGCCATGACGGATGCCCGAGTGACGAGCTTCTTCGACAAGATGGTGCGGGCGGGCGTGGTCAAGCGCGACGTCGACTTCCGCAAGGCCTACACGCTGCGTTTCGTCAACAAGGCCGTCGGCCTCGAATTGCGGCCGAAGAACTGATGGCCTCCGGCATCCAGCCCTCCGAATCTCGGGCCGGTTTTGCGGTCCAGCTGCACGACGTCACCAAGGTCTACGACAGCGGCGTCGCGGCGCTCGGGCCGCTCGATCTCGAAGTTCGCCGCGGCGAATTCCTCTCGTTGCTCGGCCCCTCCGGTTGCGGCAAGTCCACCGCGTTGCGCCTGATCGCGGGTCTCGCCACCCAGACCACCGGCACCGTCGCCGTGACGCGCGCGACCGCCGGCACGCACGGTACGCGCGCCATCGGTTTCGTGTTCCAGGAGCCGACGCTGATGCCGTGGGCCGATGTCGCTGCCAATGTGCGGCTGCCGCTGAAACTCGCCAACACGCCGGCAGCGGATGCCGACCAACGCGTAACGGCAGCGCTGGCGCAGGTGGGGCTCGCCGAATTCGCCCACAGCTATCCGCGCGAATTATCCGGCGGCATGAAGATGCGGGTCTCGCTGGCGCGCGCGCTGGTCACCGATCCCGAGATCCTCCTGATGGACGAGCCGTTCGCGGCGCTCGACGAGATCACACGCTTTCGCCTCAACAACGAGTTGCTCGCGCTGTGGCGCAACCTGCGCAAGACCGTCATCTTCGTCACCCATTCGGTGTTCGAATCCGTCTATCTGTCGCAGCGCGTCCTCGTAATGAGCGCGCGGCCGGGCCGGATCGCCGCCGAGTTCCGCATCGACGCGCCGGAGCCGCGGGGCGAGGAATTCCGCACCTCGGCCGAATATGCCGGCTTCTGTCGCAAGGTCACCGCCGCACTGGCGCCGGCCTATAAGGAGCAGCGCGCATGAGCACGGAGCCTGCGGCGCCGCCGGCAGGAAGTGGGCAGGCTTCCCCGTTGCGTTTCGTGCTGCCCATCGCGATGCTCGTGGCCGGCCTCGCCGCGTGGGAACTCGTGGTGCGGCTCAACGACATCCCGCCTTACGTGCTGCCGGGGCCGTGGCTGATCCTGCGCACCCTGGTTGCCGACTGGAGCGTACTGTGGGAATCGCTGCTGGTCACCCTGTTCACCACGCTCGAAGGCTTCATCTGCGCCGCCGTCGGCGGCATCTTGCTGGCGCTGCTGTTCAACCAGTCGCGCCTGCTGGAGTATTCGCTGTTCCCCTACACCGTGGTACTGCAGGTCACCCCGGTCATCGCGATCGCGCCTTTGCTGCTGATCTATCTGTCCCAGCAGGTCGCCGTGGTGGTCTGCGCATGGATCGTCGCGTTTTTTCCGGTGCTGTCGAATACGGCGCTCGGCCTCAACTCGGTCGATCGCAATCTGGTCGGCCTGTTCCGGCTTTATGGGGCCTCGCCCACGCAGACCCTGCTTCACCTGAAGCTACCGGCCGCGCTGCCGCATATCCTCGGTGGCCTGCGCATTGCCGGCGGATTGTCGCTGATCGGCGCGGTGGTTGCTGAAATCGCCGCAGGCTCGGCGGGCGCCGGCTCGGGGCTCGCCTATCGCATCGCGGAATCCGGCTACCGCCTGAACATACCCCGCATGTTCGCTGCGCTGCTGCTGTTGTCGGCGGCCGGAATTGTCATCTATGGGTTGCTTGCGCTAGTTTCGCACCTCGTTTTGCGGCGCTGGCACGAAAGCGCGCTCGGAAAGGAAAGCTGATGGCGGCCAACATTTCTTCGGAAAAGATCGACCTGCTGATCTACGGGCCGATCAGGCCGATCCTGGAACACGGCTTTCCGGATCAGTACGTGGTGCATCGCGCCGAGAGCGGCGACGAGCTCAACCAGCTATCGCCGGACGTGAAGCAGAAGTTGCGCGGCCTCGCCGTCACCTATCACACCATGCACACCGGCAAGGAAGAGCTGTCGCAATTCCCCAGGCTCGAAATGATCGCGAGCTTCGGCGTTGGCTACGACCACATCGATTGCAGCTATGCGCGCGAGCACAACATCGTCGTCAGCAACACGCCCGACGTGCTCACGGAGGAAGTGGCCGACGTCGCGATGGGACTCTTGATTGCGACGCTGCGCGAGTTCGTCAAGGCCGACAAGTATCTTCGCTCCGGGCTGTGGCAGACTCAGAACTATCCGCTCAGCGTCGGTTCGCTGCGCGATCGCAAGGTCGGTTTCGTCGGCATGGGCCGCATCGGGCAGGCGATCGCGCGTCGTCTCGAAGCCTCGCGCGTGCCCGTGGTCTATCACTCGCGCAAGCCCGCCGCCGGTATCTCCTACCAGCACTATCCCGACCTGATCGAGATGGCCAAGGCGGTGGATACCCTGATGATCATCGTGCCCGGCGGCGCCTCGACTGCGAAGATCGTCAACGCCGAGGTGCTGAAGGCGCTCGGGCCACGCGGCGTGCTGATCAACGTGGCGCGCGGCTCGGTGGTGGACGAGCCGGCGCTGGTCGCTGCGCTGAAGTCCGGTACCATTCTCGCCGCCGGTCTCGACGTATTCGCCAACGAGCCTTCCGTGCCGGAAGAGCTCAAGACGATGCAAAATGTCGTCTTGTTGCCACATATCGGTTCGGCTTCCGTGGTAACGCGCAACGCCATGGATCAACTCGTGGTCGACAATCTCAAGAACTGGTTCGCCGGCAAGGCGCCGCTGACGCCGGTGGCGGAGACGCCGGTGAAAGGCCGTTGATGCCGAAGCATCGCTCAGGTCTGGCGCTGCTCGTCCTGCTGTCGCTCATATTGCCGGCGCGGGCGCAGCAACAGGACGCGCTAAAGAAGGAGATGGTTGGCCAGTGGGAGCTCTCCACCACGGAGCGCAGCAAGACCTGCGTCGTGACCATGAAGACCGAGGGCGCCGCGCAGGCACTCAAGATCGAGCTCGAGCCCGCCTGTGCGGCCGCGCTGCCCTTCACCAAGGAGATCGTCGCCTGGAGCATCAAGGGCCTCGACATCGTGCGGTTGCAGGATTCCGCCGGCCAGCCGGTGATCGATTTCACCGAAGTGGAGAGCGGCATCTTCGAGGGGTTGCGCCAGGGCGAAGGCGTCTACATCCTGCAGAATCTCGCGGCGGCGCGTTCACTGGCCAAATCGATGGACCAGATGATCGGCGACTGGCAAATGGTGCGCGGCAACGGCCGCCAGGTCTGCGGGTTGACGCTGACCAACACCGAGACGACCGCGGATAATTTCCAGGTGTTCCTCAAGCCGAAATGCGATCCCGCGGTCGCCGCCTTCGGGCCGGTGCAATGGCGTCTCGAGCGCGGCCAGATCATCTTGATGTCGAAGACCGGCGATGCCTGGCAATTCGAGGCTGACGACAATGCGCAGTGGCGCCGCGTCCCCGACTCCGCCGACGGCCTGATCATGCTGCGCGTGCAGTAAGGCGTTTTCTGTCCCCTGCCAAAAGGGGTAACCAAGGCTCGCAACCTTTCCGCAATCTCGTGGCGCGGCAGGGATTGATCCATGTCAACGCCCTGTCCGTCGCCGCGACCGAATATACCCATTCGCGATCACGTCGATTTCTCAAAGGCAAGACATGAACCATCATCACCGCAAGGTCCTGCACGCGCTGTTTGCCCATCCGATCAGCGCCAACATCGATTTCAAGCAGGTCATGCACGTCCTGGAAGAGCTCGGCGCCGAGGTCGACAACAAGTCCGGCAACCGGGTCGGCGTGAAGTTGAACGGGATTTCCGTGGCGTTCACCCATGCGCAACACGACTTGCCCAAGACGGAAGTCACCCAGATTCGCAAGTTCCTGGAGAGCTGCGGCGTCACGCCAGAAAAATTTCCGCTCTGAATTGGCCGATCGGGGCCATTGACGTCTTGCGACTTGGACGGATGCCTTACGGCGGCAGTCCGACGTCATGCAGCGCCCCGACCACGCGCTCGCGCGAGGATCGCGGCAGCGGCGGCAGGCCGTCCGTCACTTTTGCCAATGTGAGCTCGGGATAACCGTCCTGCAGCCTTCTTACACTCTCGCGGGCCTGGTCTCGCGCGCCGGCAAATACATAGGCCGGGCACAGCGTCCGGTGGATCCAGGCCAGCGCCGGCCGCTCGGCCAGCGCGCGTTGCTGCCACTGCGCGGCCTCCGAGAAGCGTCCCGCGTTGAAATGCGCGACGCCGATGCCGTACATGTTGTTGAAGGCGAGCGGATCGGCCGGCGCCAGCTCCAGCGCGATCATGAACCGTTCGATCGCGGAGGCATCGTTGCCCTTGTAGGCGTCGATCCAGCCGCTGCGGCCCCACGCCCAGGCCGAGCCGCCGTCGATGGCGAGCGCCTTGGCGATGACCTGCTCCGCACCGTCGTCGTCGAGTACCGACAGCGCGTTGCCGACGATGGCAAGCACGGTCGGATCGGCGCGCAGCGCCAGTGCCCTGCGCGCCCATTCCGCGCTCAGCTCGCGGTCCTGCGCAGGGTCGGAGCCGAAATAGTAGACGATGCGTTGGCCATGGGCCCAGGCGGCGAGCGCGAAGGGCAGCGGATTGTCGGGATCGCGCTGCATCGCTTCGTTCAACAGCGCGATGGCCTGTGCATTGCCGTGCTCGTCCAATGACAGCACGCCCCGCATCGCGCGCATCGTCAGATCCCGCGCGGTGAGATCGCCATCCGGCTTCTGCAGCGCGCGGTCGATCTCGGCGGCGCGCAGGCTCGGATGCAGTGCCGCCGCCAGCCTCGTGGCAAGCTGCTCGTCGAACGATCCGGCGCGGTTCCAGTCGCCTTCGATGCGGTGCGCCCACAGATGCCGCCCGGTCTCGCGGTCGACCAGCCGCAAGATCAGCCGAGACTGCGGATCCGCTTCTCGGATCGCGCCGCCGAGATGATAGCGCGCCGATCCCGCTTGCGCGGTGGCGGCAATGCCGGCGCGCGCCAACGCGGTTGCGATCTCATCGGTGATGGTCCGTCCCGCTTCTTCATGGCCCGCCATCGTCTCGATCGGGCCAACGCTCAGCGCCTGTCGTTCGGCGCCGCCTGAAAACGACGGCCGCTGGGCCGACACGACATTGCCGAAGATCGCCTGTCGCTTCAGGGTTTGGGAAGGCGTCTCGCCATAGCGGCGGCGGTATTCGATCGAGAACCGGCCTAAATGCGCAAAGCCTGACGTCGCGGCGATCTCCATCACACGCATGCCGGGCCTGCCCAGCAACAAGAGACGCCGTGCCCGCTCGAACCGGATGTCGCGCAACGCCTCATGCGGGCTCTTGCCGACGAACGTCCTGAACTGTCGCTGCAGCGCCCGCGCGGAAAGCCCGGCGACCTCCGCAAGCTCGCCGATGCCGATGTCGCGTTCCAGTCCCGCCTGCATGAAGTCGAGCGCGCGCCGCACAGCGCGCGGCAGGACGGCCACGCCCGACAGGCTCGATGGCATTTCCTTCTGTCCGGTCACCGTGTCGACCCGCTCGGGTTCCTGGATGGACATTCTACCTGGGTTTGTCTCGTCGGGCCCTGCAAAGGTTTCGCGGTAGGGATAGCGGTGTCGCGAATTGGACAGGCCAAACCTGGTTCCCCGGCTACCTACCCTCACAGCAGCGCGTCGAAGGCCGAGCGCTTCTGGAGACGCAACTCGAGGGAAACAGGAGATAAAGCATGAATATCCAGACCGTCGTCGCCGCCACGCCCGATCTTGCCGCCGTCAAGGCCCGGCAGCAGGCCACCTGGGCTTCCGGCGATTACGCCGTGGTCGGCACCACCCTGCAGATCGTCGGTGAGACGCTCTGCGAGGCCGTCGATCTCAGGAGCGGCCAGCGTGTTCTCGACGTCGCCGCGGGTAACGGCAATGCGACGCTCGCCGCAGCGCGCCGCTTTGCCGATGTAGTGTCGACCGACTATGTCGGCGCGCTGCTGGAGCGCGGCCGCAAACGCGCCGAGGCCGAGGGCCTGCCGGTCGAGTTCCGCGAGGCGGATGCGGAGAATCTGCCGTTCCCGGATGCAGGCTTCGATGCTGTGCTCTCGACCTTCGGCGTGATGTTCACCGCCAACCATGCGCGCGCGGCGAGCGAACTCGTCCGGGTGTGCCGTCCCGGCGGCAAGATCGGTCTTGCCAACTGGACGCCGGAAAGCTTCATCGGCAATTTGCTGAAGACCGTCGTCAAGTTCGTCCCGCCGCCGCCGGGCGTGAAGTCGCCGGTCATGTGGGGCAAGAAGGATTATCTGGCGGAGATGTTCGGCCCCGACGTCGCCATTGCGACGCAGAGCCGGCACTTCACCTTCCGCTACAAATCGCCGGCGCACTTCCTCGACGTGTTCCGTACCTTTTACGGGCCGACCCACAAGGCTTTCGGCGCCATCGACGCGACTGCCCAGGACAGGCTCGCGGCCGATCTGTTCGCGCTGATGAACGACTGCAACGTCGCCAGCGACGGCACCTTGGTCGTTCCCAGCGAATACCTGGAGGTCGTCATCACCAAGCGTTCGTGATCGTAATCGTTTGAACGACAAGGCGCGGCGGCCTGCCGCCGTGCCGATATGGTTGATGAAGGACATCGACATGGGCAAGGCTGCCGCCATTCGCGCGGATGAACATCGCTACGGCTGGGTCATCGTTACCGTCTCCACCGTCAGCCTGGCGCTCGGCTTCGGCGCAGGCGGCGTGGTTTCCGTGCTGATGAAACCGCTCGAGGAAGAATTCGGTTGGTTTCGCGCCGACATTTCCATGGCCTACACCGCCTACAGCATCGGCGCTGCGGCAGGCGGCCTGTTCTGGGGCGCGCTGTCCGACCGGATCGGCGCCAGGCCCGTCGCGCTGATCGGCTCGGTCGGCATGTCGGCAGGGCTCGCCGTGCTGAAGTGGCAAAGCGCGCAATGGCAGCTCGATCTCATTTTCTTCCTGATCGGCGCCGTCGGCTTTGCCTGCCTGTTCACGCCGCTGACCGCGCTGACGGGATTGTGGTTCAATGCACGCAAGGGGCTTGCCATCGGAATTGCCACGGCGGGCGGCGCCTTCGGCCAGGGCATCGTGCCCTATCTCGGGCGCCTCCTCATCACGGAACTCGGATGGCGCGATGCCATGCTGACGCTCGGCATCGCATTCTTCGCCATTCTCCTGCCGCTGATGTTCCTGCTGCGGCCGGCTCCCGCCGCCGCGCCGCAGGCTGGCCGGGTCGCGCGCGACGCCAATCTCTGGAACCTGCCGCACCGCGTCACCCTGCCATGGCTCGGCTTCGCGGCATTGTTCTGCTGCATCTGCATGACGGCGCCCCAGGTGCATCTGATTCCGCTCGGCATCGACATCGGCTGCAGCCCGCAGACCGCGGCCGGCCTCTTGCTCACCGTGATGGTAACAGCCGTGTTCGGGCGGCTGTTTTTCGGCTGGCTCGCCGATCGCATCGGCGGGCTGCCGGCCTATTTCCTGGCGTCGCTGGCGCAGACCTCCGTCGTGTTCTTCTTCACCCAGACCCGAAGCATCGCCGTGCTGTACCAGCTCTCGGTGCTGTTCGGCTTTGGTTTTGCCGGCGTGATGACCTGCCTCCTGATCTGCGCCCGCGAGGCGGCGCCGGTCCGCCTGTCGGCCTTTGCCATGTCGGCGGTCGCCACCGTCGGATGGCTCGGCATGGGGCTCGGCAGCTATCAGGCCGGGTTCTTCTACGACATCAGCGCCGACTACCGTCTGGCCTTCGCCAATGCGACCGGCGCAGGCGTGCTGAATCTCCTGATCGTCGCCGCACTGTTCTGGTACCGCCGCGAGCGCAACACGCGGGGCGCGGCGTTCGGCGCCGTGTGAAGTCGGTCAGATCAGCTGCATCGCCTTCAGGCTGGCGTGTCCGTTCTTGCCGACGATGATGTGGTCGTGGACGGAAATGCCGAGCGGGGTGGCGATGCCGATGATCGCCTTGGTCATCTGGATATCGGCCTGCGATGGCGTCGGGTCGCCGGACGGATGATTGTGCACCAGGATCAGCGCGGTCGCTGACAGCTCCAGCGCGCGCTTGATTACCTCGCGAGGATAGACCGGCGTGTGGTCGACCGTGCCGGTCTGCTGGATTTCGTCCGCGATCAACTGGTTGCGCTTGTCGAGGAAGAGCAGGCGGAACTGCTCCTTTTCCGCAAACGCCATGCCGCTGCGGCAATAGTCGATCACATCGTTCCAGGAGGACAGCGCGAGCTTTCGTACGATCTCGCGCTTGGCGGCGCGGCCGCTAGCCGCAGCGAGCAGCTTGAGCTGGTTGATCGAGGCTTCTCCAACGCCTTTCACTTCGCGCAATCGCGCGACGGGGGCGTGGATCACCTCGGCGAACGATCCGAATTTTCTCAGGAGTTCCTTGGCCAGCGGCTTGGTATCCCGGCGCGGGATCGCGGCAAACAACGCCAGCTCGAGCAGCTCATAGTCCGACAGGGCGTCGGCGCCGGCGGCGAAGAATCGCTCGCGCAGCCGCTCGCGATGGCCGTGATAGTGCGGCTCCTCTCCGGGCTCGTCCTGGGGTGGGGTAGGCTTGCGGGGCATCGACGGGCAGCATGCCGTGCCACGCGGTTTTTGCAAGCTAGGCGTGCAGCTCCTCGGCCGCGACGGCGAACACTTCGTCTCCCGAGCCGATCGCCACGAAATGACCGGCGCCCTCGACCGCATGCCATACTGCCCCGGGCATCCTGTCCGCCACGGTCTTGTTGATGAAGGGGGCGACGAGCCGGTCGTCCAGGCCCTGCCACATGTGGACGCGCCGTTCGATTGCGGCGACGTCGAAGTCCCAGCGCCGGTACAGAACCTCCGCGTCGCATACCAGCCCTTCGCTTCCCTGGACGAAGCATTCGGCGCAGGATCGGCCGAAGTCGGCTGCGAACTCAGGTTCGAACAGGATACGTCGATCGTACTCGTTCACGGCTTTCGCCACCTGGCGGACGAAGGACTTGTTGAAATGTATCGCGGTCAGGCCAAGCGCCGCATACATCAGCCGGAAGCCGGGCTTGAAACGCAATGCGAGCCAACCGCCAAACGCGTCGGCGTTGGACATGTGTTCCGCTGCCCAGTTGTCGCCGAACGCGCCGTAA
>WBZP01007216.1_pt1 | contig 9987 bp, 11 predicted proteins | sample 5204301 | NCBI WGS metagenome assembly WBZP01 (sample SAMN12412401, study PRJNA552823) | activated sludge metagenome | isolation source: activated sludge from nitrification reactor of wastewater treatment plant... | place: USA: Pennsylvania | collected 2017 | reverse complement strand
TGCACGGGATTGCATACCTGCTGTTCAGGTGGTGCCCCCGGCAGGATTCGAACCTGTTGGACATGTTCGACACGGCCATTGTGTTGACATGCGGTTTCTGTGCCTCTAGCTGGTGTTTTGGCACTTTCACCGCCCCGGCAGTATATGACACTGCCGGACAGTTCGGTACATTGAAGTTGCACGAATCTTGCACGCAGTGATCGAAGGGGTCGGGGCCGGTGGCAAGGAAGAAGCGCGGATTTGGACGCTTACGGCAACTGCCCTCTGGGCGCTGGCAAGCCGCCTACGTCGGTCCTGATGCCAAGTTGCACCAAGCGCCGCGCACCTATTCCACCGAGGGTGAGGCCGAGGGCTGGTTGGCCGCTGAGCGCCGGAAGATCGACCTCGGCACCTGGGGAGCCGTCGAACGCTCAGATGGCATCACGCTTCGCGCCTACGCCACTAGGTGGACCGAGCAGCGAAACCTGCGGCCCCGCACGAAGCTGCTCTATGAGTCCATGCTTGAGCGGCTGATTCTGCCCGACCTCGGGGATATCAAGCTGGTGACGCTGACCCCGGCCAAGGTGCGCCAGTGGCACGCCGAGCTCGGCACCGAGCACCCGACCCGCAACGCTCACGCATACGCACTGCTGCACGCCATCTGCGCGACCGCCGTCCAGGACGAAGTACTCGACGCTAATCCGTGCCGTATCCGCGCTGCCATGCAAACTAAGCGCAAGCGCGACATCGACGTGCTGACCCCGGACCAGGTGGGCGAACTCGCGGCGAAGATGCCGGCCGAGTTGCGTGCCAGCGTCATCTTGGCGGCCTGGTGCGGGCTGCGGTGGGGTGAAACCTCAGAACTGCGGCGCAAGGATGTTGGCAAGAACGCCGCAACGCTGCATGTTCGCCGCGCCGTCACCTACCGCGCCGGGGAGTTCCATGTCGGAGAACCCAAGACCGCCGCCGGTGTGCGCGACGTTGCGGTGCCGCCGCACATCCGGCCCCTGGTGACCGCGCACCTGAAAAACCACGTTGGTCGCGACCCGGAGGCGCTGCTCTTTCCGGTTGAGGACGGTAACCACATGCACGGCGACATCTACCGCACCCATTGGGAGAAGGCCCGCGCCGCTATTGGCAAGCCAAATCTACGAGTCCACGATCTGCGCCATGTCGGGGCGGTGCTGGCCGCGCAATCCGGTGCTACAACGGCTGAACTGATGCACCGCCTCGGCCACACCACGCCGCAGATGGCGCTGCGGTATCAGCACGTGGCCGAGGGGCGTGACGCTGAGATAGCAGAACGGCTCTCGAAACTCGCGGCAGGGCAATCCAAGTGACGCTGGAGGACTCCTGGGCTGAAGCTGTCGCCCACCACCGGGCCGGGGTCAAAGACGTGTTGCTGGCCGAATATCGCTGCCGCAAAAGGGGCTGTCTGCTGCTGCATGTCTGGCAGTCGCCGAATGGTCTGGAGTTCTTTGCGCCAGCCTCAAGCGTGTCCGGCCGGTTCACCTCGGCAGGCCAGTGGCATTGGCTAGGGATGAATCGCAGCCGCGACAACAAGACGGGCGATCGAGCCGGAAGGATTGACGACCTCGCAGAAATGCTGCAGGCGGGCGGGTGGCTGTGGCTGCTCTGCGAGCACGTCAAAGTGGCGCTGTGGGTGAAAGACATTCGAGCAGACGCGGCGGGCGGTAAGCCCGGTGAGCCGGTAAAGGTGTTCCTGCCCCGACACGCCGGAGATGCTGCGACGAGCCACTGAGTCTCATCTTCGGACACTGCTTGACGTACACTCGCAGTCTGTAAGGTTCACGCCCGGCATAGATATGCCAGAACCGAGTCCGCTGGGCCGCTCGGAAGCCGCAAAGACGGTTTCCGTATGTCCACAATTCAGTCACCCACGCGCCATCGGCGCGAACGTCGTCAGCAGCACCGCCCGGAGCTAATCGGCCTGCAAGAAGCGGCTGACTTGTGCGACGTTTCCTACCGCACCATCCGGCGGTGGATCAGCGGCGGCCACCTCAACGCGGTACGTATCGGCCCGCGCCTGCTCAAAGTTGAACTGTCCGCAGTCGAGGCACTTAAGCAGCCTGTCGGCGGAGCCGCCTGATGGACTCCGAAAAGAGTGAGGGCCGGGACCCGCACCGCCGGGCCCCGACCACTTACACCTCACACACCACCAAGCAAGACGAGCACGGCGGTCTCGTTCATTCTACGTGCGCAACTGGTCGGTGCGAGCCCGGCGAACCGTGCTCCTGCCAATCGCTTACGGCACAGCTGAGCCGCCGACGAGAAGCCTCTCATCGGCTCCCGCCGCTTGCGTGCGGTCGCCGCGATCCCTCTTCGCGGGCGGTGGGCTAAATGGCTGACGACATCACCGCCAGGGGCAGAGCACTGGCCGAGAGTGCGAAGTACCACCCGAGCTCCTTCACGGCGATCGGCATTGAGCCGGAGGAGGTCTCGGCGGAGATCGTCGCGACAGAGGCAGCGCCCATCGGGGAGGCCGATCATGCCGTGGACGGGGCGAGCTTCATCCTGGACCGGCCCGCCGGAGTCCCGGCGATCTGGGGACGCGGCTCTCACGTGTTGTGGGCCCGGGGTGAGGCCCTGATGGTCGCGGGCCCGCAGGGACTCGGCAAGACGACCCTGAGCGGCCAACTGCTACGTGCATCACTCGGCCTGGGTGACGGTCAGGTGCTGGGCTATCCGGTCGCCGATCTCGGTTGTCGGGTCCTGTATCTGGCGATGGACCGCCCCTCACAAATCGCCCGCTCGATGGCACGACAGTTCGGTGCCGATGACCGGCGGGTGCTCGCGGAGCGGGTGAAGTTCTGGAAGGGACCGCCGCCGCGTGACCTGGCGGCTAATCCGACCCTGCTGGCCAAGATGGCGAGTTACTACGAGGCCGGCGTGGTTTTCGTTGACAGCCTCAAAGACGCGGCTGTGCGGCTCACTGAGGACGGAGTAGGGGCGCAATACAACCGGGCGAGGCAACATGCTCTGGCGCAAGGGATCCAGGTGTGCGAACTGCACCACACCATCAAGCGGGGCCCGCAGGGCGCACCCATCGCCTCGGTCGCCGATATCTACGGATCTACGTGGCTGACCTCTGGGGCCGGGTCGGTGATCCTGCTGACCGGCGAGCCGGGGGATCCTGTCGTCGGTTTCCGGCATGTGAAGCAACCCGCGCAGGAGGTGGGGCCCTTCACGCTCTTGCACGACCACATCCACGGCATGCTCAGTGTCGAGTTCGGCGTGGACCTGGTGGAGATGGTCCGCAATGCCGGGATTCACGGGCTGACGGCCAAGGAGGCCGCGCTCGTGATCACGGAGAAGCAGGAGCCGACCCGCGCCGACATCGAGAAGGCCCGCCGCAAGCTCGACCAGAAGGTGGCCGGCGGAGTCCTGGTCCGTGTGGACGGCACCCGGGGCGGCGCTAGCGATGGCCAGAAGGGCGGGACCCCGGCTGCATGGTTCCTCTGCGACGGGAGCCGGTCGTGAATCAATCACGGGTCATTCACGAAATCTGCAAAGCCGCAGGTCAGATCAATCACGGCACTTTCACGCCGAGATCAGTCACGGAAATCAATCACGGTCAATCACGCCCAACGCCCGAAAACCGTGAAACCGCAGGCAGATCAATCACGCGGACAAATCACGATCATTCACGCGCACCCGTCGCCCTCATCATTCACGTTTCTCTCTCTTCTTTAGAAGAGAGAAACGTGAGTGAAGGGACGGGGCTGTCATGACATCAATCGACACCCTTCTAGGCGCGATGCTCGGAGCTCCCGCACTGCCGGGCGCGAAGTGCCGGGGTCGCAGCGCCACGTTCGATCCGGCTCGGCCCGGGGAGCATCCCGACTCTGTCGGTCAGCGCCATCTGCAAGCGCTGCTGCTCTGCGACACGTGCCCGGCCCGGCCGCCCTGCGAGCAGTGGCTCGGCAGCCTGACACCTGCTCGACGGCCGCCCGGAGTCGTCGCCGGCCGAATCGTCCACCCTCCGAAGCCCCGAAATCGAAAGGCAAACAAACGATGACCACTAACCAGAGCCCAAGCCATTCGGACTATCGCCGCGCCGCTGCCCTGATCGCCCATCAGGCCGAGGGCAGCGTCCCCGGTATCCGCTGCATCCTCGAAGAGGCCAGCACCGCGAACCGATCCACGCCGCTGCTGATCGCACTGCTCGACGCTTTCCGGCTGATCGCCCGAGAGCTCCGTACCGATTCGGCGCTCCAGGCGCTCGGAGAGCTCATCGAGATCTTCACCGGACAGTCCGGTCCGATGCGGGCCGCAGCCCTGGTCACGATTGCCCGCCGAGATCGCGACACCGCAAGATTCAATGAGGTGCTGATCGCGGCCAATGATGCCGATGCGGCGGGCGGCCTCCTCGCCTCAGTGCTGGAGTTGTGGGCGGCGCTTCTGCCTGAGCTCGCCGCGCCCCATGCGCTTCGCTCGCTCTCAACCTGGACGGCGAGAATCGCCGCATCCGAGGACCGCGCCGATGGCGACGAATCGGCCAATCGGTGATGCCGTCGAACTGCGGTATCATTAACGGACGCTCGGTATCTGTTGAGCAGCGCCAGAAGCCGCAGGGGCGGCTAACCTGGACACTCCGGTCACCATGCAATGCAAGCGATTTCGCACGTATTCAGCAGGTGAACCTATGAGCAATATCCTCTTTCGCAGCGCAGATCTTTCACCCGGCACGGGCCGCACGGTGTTCGGCACCGTCGTCCCCTACGGCCAGGTGGCCGAGGTCAGCGACGGCGGCGGCTACACCTATCAGGAGCGTTTCGAGTTCGGAGCATTCGGCCGCAGCATCAGCGAACGCGGCAGCAAGGTCCGGCTCTTCACGGGTCACGAGACCCGCAAGCTCCCGATCGGTCGCGCTGTCGAACTCCAGGAGCATGTCGACGGTCTCCACGCGTCTTTCGAGATCGCCGCGACCCGCGACGGGGACGACGCTCTCGAGCTCGTCCGGTCCGGTGTGGTGGATAGCTTCTCGATCGGCTTTCGGGGAGTCCGTGATCGTCGCGACGGAGACGTGGTGGTGCGCACCGAGGCCGCGCTGATGGAAGTCTCGCTCGTGGGCATGCCTGCCTATCCCGGTGCACTCGTCGCCGGAGTGCGCTCGCAATCTCTCGTAATCCCTAGATCAGTCGCCGAAGCGCGGCTGTCGCTACTCGAATGGTGAAACCCATGAAAACTGATGACATTCAACAGATGACTCTTGAGCAGACCCGCCTCGCGGCCGAGGAGCTCCTCAACTCCACGACCGGCGATCTGGCCGGTGCGGATGCCGAGCGGTTCGACGCACTGCACCGCCACGCCACCGAGCTCCGAGAGCGCGAGCAGCAGCGCGTGACCGCAAGCCGCGATCTGGTGCGGGGCCTCGCTAGTGGCGAGCTCTTCGCCGAAGGTGAGGGCCGCAGCATCCCGGGCTACGGCCGCCACGGCGTGACCGAGGACCGCACTCCCGACGGCCAGCAGCGCGACACCGCGATGCGCACGATCGAGCGGGCCGTCACCGAGGGCACGCTGGCCGCTGGCAGCGCAGAGACCATCGAGCGGGCCATCGGCAATGGCACGCCGCAGTCGCGCTCCTGGGCGGCTCGTTGGGCGGCGACGACCGCCGACCCGCACTACCTGAGCGCGTTCGGCAAGCTGCTGTGCGACCCGCAGAGGGGCCACATGCTGTTCACTCCGGAGGAGTCGGCCGTGTTCCGCACCGCCTCCGAGCTCCAGATGGAGCAGCGTGCGATGTCGCTGACGGATTCGGCCGGCGGCTACCTCATCCCGGCGCAGTTGGATCCCTCGATCCTGCTGAGCTCCAACGGTTCTACGAACCCGCTCCGGCAGATCGCCCGGGTAGTCCAGACGACCGGCGACACCTGGAACGGCATCAGCTCGGACGGAGTGACGGCCCACTGGCTGCCGGAAGCCAACGAGGTCAGCGACGATTCCCCGAGCCTCGCGCAGCCCTCGATCCCGTTGTTCAAGGGCAGCGCGTGGGTGCCGTTCAGCTACGAGGTCGAGCAGGACGCGGTGAACTTCGTCGCCGAGATCTCTCGTCTCCTCATGGATTCGGTGGAGCAGTTGAGCAACGCCGCTTTCACCCTCGGATCGGGGTCGGGTCAGCCGACCGGGTTCGTGACCGCGCTGGCGGCATCGAGCCCGACTGTCATCGTGACCGGCGACGGATCCGAGGCGCTGGCGGCCGGGGATGCCTACAAGCTCCAGAACGCGCTCCCGCCGAGGTTCCAACCAAACTCGCGGTTCGTCGCCGCGCTGCCGACCATCAATGCGCTGAGGCAGTTCGAGACGACCTCGGGTGCGCTGAAATATCCGAGCTTGCAGGACACTCCGCCGACTCTGCTCGGCCGCTCGGTGCACGAGGTCAGCCACATGGACTCGACGATTAACGCGGCCGCGACGGAGGCGAACTACCTTCTCGCCGTCGGGGATTGGTCGCACTTCGTCATCGCGGATAAAATCGGGACCGTGGTCGAACTGGTTCCCCACGTTTTCGGATCCAGCCGCCGGCCGACCGGACAACGTGGGTTCTTCGCTCACTTCCGGACCGGCTCAGACGTGATCGTGGACAACGCTTTCAGAATTCTGAACGTGGCAACCACGGCCTGACGCTCGACTTCCGCACGGTGACCGTTTGGTTTCGGGTCTCCTTTCGACTCTGGGTATTGGCGGTCACCGTGCGGACCGGGTGCGGCTACAGCAGCTGCGGGCCTTTCCTTCCATGCGCCCGCAGGCCGCACCCGACTCCTCTGGCCGGGCTATCTCACTCGCTTTCGGTAGCCCGGTCAGCGGACCCCAAGCCATGTCGTGAAGGTGCCCGCCAGATGGTCGCCGCCGGTTTACGCTCTACCTTCCTGCACAGTGTCATCTAGGGGGCTTGCGCGTGAATCAATTACCGCCGCCGGGTTGGCATCCGAATCCGTCCGGTGCGGGCGGCTATCGGTATTGGGACGGCCACAACTGGGGCCAGGAAGCACCACCGCCGGCTCAGGTCGCGCCCCCGCATATCCCGGTCGCGCCTCAACCAAAGAACACAAACGCGGTGGGCTGGATTATCGGCGGTCTGGGTGCCCTGCTCGTGGTGGCGGTTGTCGTCGTTGCCGTTAGCGGGGGCCACCACAAGTCCAACATTTCGAGCACGACCTCATCCACAAGCACCCCCGACGTGTACGTCCCGGACACGCACTCCCAGTTGATTGACCTGACCATGCCAAGCGGGTCAATGGTGACCCGTGCCACGACCGACACGAACGACATAGAAATTTGGAAAGTTACCGCCGACGTGAGGACCGCGATTGAACAGGTGAGGCGGCAGCTACCAGTTGGCAAGCCGTTGAACGGCCTCCCATGGTGTCGCGACGACTGGAATAGAAAACTAAATCTCATGCAATGGCAATGGACGAACGGCACCGAGTGGATCAATGTGAGCGTCAACGAGGACCACAAATCAGAGTCCGGGAGCGAAGTGTCGATCATGCATACACGCTCCGATAACGAAGCATGCTGACCAGGCCCCTCCGGGGGTAGACCCCATTCGTGGCGCGGGCCCACGGCTCCACCCCGCCCCTGCCATGGAACTCCCTCTCCGGATTCGCGGGGGAGACCGTTTCCGCATACATCGCAGGTCAACGGATGAGCAGGCCGCATACAACCCGAATACGGAGGAATACAGCGATGAACCTTGAAGAGCGCCGTGCGCGTGACGATGAGATCCGGGAACTACACCGACAGGGCTTGCCGTTGCGCGTGATCGGGGAGCGCGTCGGGCTCTCTCTCGGTGGCGTGCAGCGAGCGCTCCGCCGCAAGCCCCGGGCTGCCGAGGGCAACGATGTACCGACCCGGCTTGAGCAGCTTTTCGCCGCCGTCGCTCCGGCCGCACTCGCGGGCGATGTGAGCGCAGCGACCGAGAGCCGTCGTCTCCTGGACCGCCTCGACAGGCACGAGCGCCGGGCCGCGCTGGTGGTCGAGCTTGATGACGACCAGGTGCAGGCGACGGCGGCCAACGCGGCGGCCGGCCGAATTGATCCCGCCGAGCTCGACGCGCTCGAACTGCTCCGCCTCCAGCGGATGCCGGGCCCCGTGGGCGATCGCGCCCGGACCGAAGCCGACGCGCGGACCAAAGCGGAGATCGCGGAGGCGGGCTCGGTCACAGCCTGGTGTGAGCGCGGCTTCTGACCCCAACACCCTTGCGGGCCGAGAAGTTGCTTCGCGAAGCCGATTTCGTTGAGCACTCTAATAGCCCCTGGCGCGTCCATGAGTGATTACGTAAGCGGTCCGGCGGCACACCCGCTAACGTGATGTTCCGTGACGCAAGCGGCCAATCAGCCCGCACTGTGGGCTCGGTGGTGGAGCTTGCTCGATCGGTGGGACCGTGTGTCCGTTGTCGTGGTCGGGCTGGCGGTCGCCGCCGTCGCGATATGCACCCCCTCCATTAAGGACGAGAAGACCGGGGCCATCCAGTTTTGGTGGCTTATTGGCGCGATTGTCGCCGGGCTCGCAATCGCACTGCTCCCCATGATTTCAGCTGGGCGAGCCAAGCTCGCAGAGAAGGATGCCGTCACGGCAGAGAAGGATGCCGTCGAAAGGGAAGTACGTGCGCGCGCACTGGCGCTCGTGGATATGAACGAGGCGCTCGATCCAATAATTCGAGCTTTGGCGGCAAAAATTGCCACTTCCGACACATCGGGAGTGCAAAGTGACGTTTTGTGGCTCGTGCTCAAAACCGCCAAGGAACTCATAGGGCCGGATACGGGAGTCCGGTCATGCTATTTCGACCTACAGCCCGGCCCGCCGAAGAGGCTGGTGCCAACCGACTATCGTTACGGCCGCATGGGCAGTACTCGGTCCGAGTTCGTCGAAGGCAGCGTTGACGGCGATGCTGCAATAGAGCTCGTGGAATCGGGGATTCCTTACCTCTGCCCAGACACAGCGAAGTACGCGCCGCCGGGATGGGGTAAGAAGAGCCGCGACTACAAGACCTTTATTTCGGTCGGAGTAGTCGCCGCGAATAAGGCGTACGGAATGCTCACGGTCGATGCTCTCAACCCTGGCGATCTCAAAGAACGCGACATGGATCTGCTTACCGTCATGGCTGGCCTGGTCGCTATAGCGTTGGCGTTGGCCCCATGACCCCGCCCCTGTGTCGGTGGGTGACGCTAGCCTGCGAAGTAGCTACGATGAATCGAGAGAACAGGGAGGCAGCATCATGGCAGTTCTGATAAAGCCGGTTGCCGACGACCGGGCTCAGAAGATTCTGGACAACCCCAAGGGTTACTACGCCGAAGCGCGAGCTCGGGCTCGGGAGAAGGTAGAGCGCGAGATCGCCCGCGAGCGTGCCGAGCAGCGCTAGGCACGCAGGAACAAAGCGAAAAACGGTCCGCCCCTTTGATTGGGGGCGGACCGTTCCGGGCTAGGCCCACGCGTCCAGGACATCAGCGGCAATCGTCAGAGCCCGCGCAGGACCCTCAGGACTGTCCCACGGTCCATCGGTCGGACTCCCAAGCACTACGGCCGCGCGGGCGCGTAGGGACTCGGCCGCGCCCATCCTGCGAAGGCAGAAGTCCATCGCTATCGCGCCAGCGGCCTGTTCGGCATCATGCGCTGACAGGCCGGTGAAAGCGCCCTCGGCGTGCAGCAGCGCGGTGAGCTCCTGGAGCGCCGCTAGCAGCAAGTCTTTATCGGCAACATCGAGCGTTTCCATCGGTACCCGCACGATCAGATCGAGTGCGGCGGCCTCGGCAGGGCTGTCGGGGGTGTTTGTGCTGCTGAACATGGTGACTCCATTCTCGCTTGGAGCCGTCCCGAAATATCCATGTGTTGCACGAATCTTGCACGGGATTGCATACCTGCTGTTCAGGTGGTGCCCCCGGCAGGATTCGAACCTGCGGCCTTCTGCTCCGGAGGCAGACGCTCTATCCCCTGAGCTACGGGGGCGCATGACGGTGCGCCATTTGGGCTCCGCCAGCCTAACGC
>WBZP01008095.1_pt1 | contig 9988 bp, 8 predicted proteins | sample 5204301 | NCBI WGS metagenome assembly WBZP01 (sample SAMN12412401, study PRJNA552823) | activated sludge metagenome | isolation source: activated sludge from nitrification reactor of wastewater treatment plant... | place: USA: Pennsylvania | collected 2017 | reverse complement strand
GCGCCGCCACGTCGGGGCTGCAGGGGCGCGAACCGGCGGCGTCGGCCAGCGCCCAGTCGCCGGCAGGGCCGACGGGGTTGCAGCCGACGAAGGCGATACGGTTGCCGTTGTGGTCAATGACCAGCGGGCGGGTGGCGTCGGCCAGGTCACGCCCGCCGCCGTACCACTGCATCCCCGCCGCGGCGTACATGTCGAGCGAGCGGGCCAGCGGTTCGCGCCCCCAGTCGTTGAGGTGGTTGCCGGTCAGTTCGATCACGTCAATGCCCAGATGCTTCAGCAGGTCGAAGTACGGGTCGCGCGAGCAGAAGGTCATGCCGCCGTAGGCGTCGGGGAACGGGCAGTCGGCGGCGAACGACACCTCGTTGCTGACGTGGGCGATGTCGGCCGCGGCGAAGGCGGGCGCGACCTCCTCGCCCGGCCAGAGAATGCCGCGCTGCTCCATCTGCGCCGCTGTGGCCCGCACCAGGGCCGTCACGCCGCTCATGGCCACGCGGGTCAGTTTGGCCGGGTCGCGGTTGGTCGTTGGGCCGGCCCAGCGCAGTTGGAACGCCTCGACCGCCTCCGCGTCGCCGGTGACGGTCATGGGCACGAGCAGCGGGTAGCCGTCGGTAGCGAAGTCGTGGGCCAGCGGCGAGCGGCCGTCCAGGCGCAACACCTTCCACTCCGGCCGCAACTGGTCGAACGGCACGATGATCCACGACGGGCGGGCAGCCCAGACGCGGCCGATGAAGTCATCGGCCACGACCTCGCCGCCGGTCGGCCCGCCCCAGGCCGCTTCCAGCGCGGCGGCGGTCTCCATGTCCAGCAGCAGCCGGCCCACGTCCGACGCGCCGGACGACCAGCCGGCGCTGACGGCGGCAGCGGTCGTCTCATCGGCCACGGTGGCGAAGGGCGCGGCCACCACGTAGACCCACTGGGCCAATGTCTCGCCGTCGTTGACCGTCAGACGCACGTCGGCGGCCATGTCGCCCTCGACCCAGGTGAACAACTCCGGGTTGGCCGTGGCTACGTGTTGGGCGGCAACCCGCAGCGCCTCCGGCACGCCGGGCGCGGCGCTGAGGGTATAGCGGCCGCGCAGGTCGGGGTCGGGCGTGGCGGTGGCCGGGCGCGGCGGCTGAAGAACGTCCACGACCGGCGTTGGCTGGGGCAGGCCGCCGGCCAGTGTCGGCGTGGGCAGCAGCGCGCCGGGGTTGGCGGGCGCGGCGGTTACGCGCGGCGGCGCTGCCGCCGCGCCGGTAATGGCCGGGGTGGGCGGGAGCAGGGCCGGCTCGATTGCGCTTTCTGGTTGCCCCGCGGCGCAGCCGGTCATTAACAAAGCCAATAGGATTATGTATAATAGCGATGATGGCATAGCCTGTGAGAGTAGCTCACTTGGGGCTGCCGCGCTAAATATGCCCATTGCGAGAGGCCAAACATGGAAGCGACGACACCGACCGACACCGCCCAGACCAAACAGCCCAAGCGCAAAGCGGCCTCGCCGGAGAAGCCGCCGGAGAAAGCCTCCGAAAAGCCGCCGGCAATTGACCTGCGCGACCCCAGCCTCTACATCAACCGCGAGTTGAGCAACATCGAGTTCAACCGCCGCGTGCTGCACGAAACCCAGTCCGAGCACCCGCTGCTGGAGCGGGCCAAGTTCCTGGCCATCTTCCACAGCAACATGGACGAGTTCTTCATGGTGCGCGTGTCGGGGCTGAAGCAACAACTCAAGCTGGGCGTGATGGCCACCGCGCCCGATGGGCTGTTGCCGCGCGAGCAGTTGGCCAACGTCCACCGCACGCTGACGCAACTCTTCGCCGAGGCCAACGCCATCTGGCGCGACCAGCTACACCCGCAGTTGGCCGAGACCAATATCCACGTCCTGCGCTATGAGGAACTGAGCAAGTCGCAGCGCAACAAGCTGCGCGCCTACTTCGAGCGCGAGATCTTTCCGGTGCTGACGCCGCTGGCCTCCGACCCCAGCCGCCCCTTCCCCCACATCTCCAACCTCAGCCTGAATCTGGCCGTGCAGGTGCACGACCCAAAGACGGGCGATCTGCACTTCGCCCGCGTCAAGGTGCCGCCGGCGCTGCCGCGGCTGGTGCCGCTGAAGCGCTTCGACCCCGACCAACTCTCCACCCCGGCGGTGCAGAAGTTCGTCTGGGCCGAGGAGGTCATCGCCGCCAACCTCGACCGGCTCTTCGCCGGCATGAAGATCGTCGCCGCCTACCCGTTCCGCGTGACGCGCAACAGCGACATGGAGTTGCAGGAGGAAGAGGCCGACGACTTGCTGCTGATGATGGAAGACAACCTGCGCCAGCGTCACTTCGGCAGCGCCGTGCGGCTGGAGATTGACAACAACATGCCGGCCGACGTGCGCGACATGCTGATGGCCAATCTCCAGGTGGACTCCTACGATGTCTACACCACCAACGGGCCGCTGGGCCTCAGCAGCCTGTGGGAGCTGCACCGGCTGGAGCGGCCGGAGTTGAAGGATCGCCCCTTCACGCCGCGCACGCCGCCCAGCCTCCAGAACATCGCCGGCAGCATGTTCAGCGTCTTGCGCCAGCGCGACATCCTGCTGCACCACCCCTACGACAGCTTCACCCCGGTCGTTAACCTGCTGGAAGCGGCGGCCGACGACCCCGACGTACTGGCCATCAAGATCACCCTCTACCGCGTCGGCTCCAACCCGCCGGTGGTGCAGGCGCTCAAGAAGGCGCGACTCAACAACAAGCAGGTGGCCGCCGTCGTCGAGCTAAAGGCCCGCTTCGACGAAGAGACCAACATCCATTGGGCGCAAGAGCTGGAAAGCGCCGGCGTCCACGTGGCCTATGGCCTCATCGGGCTGAAGACACACAGCAAGGTGACGCTCATCGTGCGGCGCGAGCGCGACGGCATTCGCCGCTACGTCCACCTGTCGAGCGGCAACTACAACAGCGCCACCGCCCGCCTCTACACCGACACCGGCTTCCTGAGCCGCGACGAAGACCTGGCCGCCGACGCCAGCGACCTGTTCAACTTCCTGACCGGCTACTCGCGCCAGGAGGAGTTCCGCAAGTTCCTCGTCGCCCCGGTTAGCATCCGCCGCGGCCTGGTCGAGGCCATCAAGCGTGAGACGGCGCTGGGGCCGAAGGGACGGATCATCATCAAGTGCAACTCGCTGGTAGACGGCGAGATGATCCGCAATCTCTACCGCGCGTCGCAGGCGGGGGTGAAGGTAGACCTCATCATCCGCGGTATCTGTTGCCTGCGGCCGGGCGTGCCGGGCGTCAGCGACAACATCCAGGTGATGAGCATCATCGGCCGCTTCCTGGAGCATTCGCGCATCTACTACTTCCACAACGAAGGCAACTCCAGCCTCTACATGGGCAGCGCCGACCTGATGCCGCGCAACCTCGACCGGCGCGTGGAAGTGCTGTTCCCCATCAGCGACCCCGATATGCAGCGCAATGTGGTCGAGAACCTGCTGGCCGTCAGTCTGCGCGACACGGCCAAGAGCCACATCTTGCAGAGCGACGGCCGCTACATCCCGCGCCGCTATCTGACCGACGGCGACGCGCCCCCGTTCGACAGCCAGGCCTGGTTCCTCAGCCAGGGCATCGTGCCCGATGAAGATTAAGGATGAAGGATGAGGGATGAAGGATGAACCCAGAGCGCTCTGGGTTCATCCTTCATCCCTCATCCTTCATCCTTTTTGTTTACCGCTTTACAATCTTCCAAACTCTCCTTAACAAGTTCTGAACAATTTACCGCTATCCTGTGGACAGTGACAATTGAGAGACCGAGCGCCGGCGACCACGAGGCCGCGCCCGGAGTAGACAAGGAGAAACACGTATGGTGGTAAAACAGCGAAAGTGGTCCTTCCTCGTGATCGCCGCTCTGAGCGTTTTGCTGGTCGGCCTGATGGCGAGCATCGCCCTGGCCCAGACGGCAACGCCGGAAGCGGAGACAGAAGACAACGCAACCCAGGCGGATGGCCTGTCGTTGCGCGGTCTGCACCACGGCTTCATGAGCAGTGGCAGCAGCGCCCACGATGAGTATCTGGCCGAGGCGCTGGGGATCACCCTGGAGCAGCTTCAGGCCGCCCGCCGCACCGCTATGGCCGCCTACCTGGCCGATGCCGTCACCGCCGGTGACATCACCCCGGAACAGGCCGACCTGGCCCTGGCCAAGTACGCCCTGCGCGACGTGATTGACCAGAAAGCCCTTCTGGCCGAGGCGCTAGGCATGACGACTGAAGAACTGGAGGCCGCACTGGACGGCGGCCAATCACTGTCGGATCTGATGACCGCCGCCGGCATGGATGCTGACACCCTGCAAACCAATCTACAGGCTGCCTATGAGGCGGCCGTTGCCCGCGCCGTGGCTGACGGCGTCATTACCCAGGCCCAGGCCGACGCGGTTCTGGCCCAGGATACCAACTTTGGTCTCTTCGGCGGCCACGGCCGCGGTGGTCGCGGCCACCACGGTCGGGGCGGCTCGTGGAGCACCCCGTCAACGCCCGATTCGGACAGCGACGACACGACGACCGATACTGGCTTCGATGCGTAAGGCAGGGTGATACCTGCCTGACTGGATGAACTCACGCCAAGGCGCAAAGGAGCAAAGGACGCTAAGAAGAATCAAGCGAGTAGCAAAGTCTTCCTTTGCGCCTTAGCCCCTTAGCGCCTTTGCGTGAGCTTCTGAATACACTGTTGACGAGTAGAACGAGATGAGCAAGACGATCCTGGTAGTAGACGATGCCGAAAGCCTGCGGACGATGGTCAAGAGCTATCTGACGCAGGAGGGCTACCGCGTGGTGACGGCGGCCAACGGCCGCGAGGCCCTCTTTGTCGCCCGCCAGGAGCGCCCCGACCTCATCCTGCTCGACCTGATGATGCCGGAGTTGGGCGGCTTCGAGTTCATCACCGCCCACAATCGTGACGGTGACGCCCCGGTCATTATCCTGACGGCCAAGATCGAGGAGAGCGACAAGGTACTGGGGCTGGAGTTGGGGGCCGACGACTATTTGACCAAGCCCTTCAGCCTGCGCGAACTGACGGCGCGCATCCGCGCCGTGTTGCGCCGGGCCGAGAAGAGCGCCGCCGCGTCTTCGGCCCTGCTGCGTGTCGGCGAGCTGCTGCTCGACCGCGATAGCCGCCTGGTGACGGCCGCCGGCAACACCGTCGAGTTGACCCCCTCGGAGTTCGACCTGCTGGCGACGATGATGGCCTCGCCGGGGCGCGTCTTCTCGCGGCTCGACCTGCTGGACAAGCTGCAGGGCGACGCCTATGAGGGGTACGAGCGCACCATTGACGTCCACATCCGCAACCTGCGCACCAAGATCGAGACCGACCCGCGCAACCCGCGCTACGTCCAGACCGTCTATGGCATCGGCTACCGGCTGGCGGCCGATCTGAACGGCAACTAAGCCATGCGCTCCCTGACCCTCAAACTCGCCCTGGCCTTCCTGGCCGTCGGGCTGGCCGGCGTTGTGCTGGTGGCCGTCATCGTGCGGCGGCAGACGATGCTGGAGTTCGACCGCTTCATCGTTGACCAGTACCAGGCCGAGGTGATCGCCCGCGCCGGCGACTACTACGTGGAGACCGGGGAGTGGACGGGCGTCGAGTCAATCTTGCGCGGCCGGCGGGGGCCGGGCGGTGGCGGCGGGCCGGGCGGCGGGCGACCGATCATTCTGACCGACACCAGCGGTGAAGTGATCGCCACAACGGTGGACGAAGACTACAAGGGCAACGTGAACTACGACGACAGTGCAACGGCGAGCACCGATCCCTTGCCGATTGAAGTCGAAGGGGCGGTCGTCGGCTACGTCCAGTTCCTGGACATGAACGAGACGCAAGACCTGCGCGAATCGGCCGAGGCGGCGTTCCTCGACCGCATGAGCCGGGCCATCCTCATCAGCGCCGCCGGCGCGGGGCTGTTGGCCCTGGTGCTGGGCGCGGCCTTGGCCAGCACCATCTCGCGCCCGGTGCGCGAGCTGACCGACGGCACGAAGGCCCTGGCCGCGGGCGAGTTGGGCCACCAGGTGCCGGTGCGCACCGCCGACGAGATCGGCCAACTGGCCCAGTCGTTCAACCGCATGAGCGCCGATTTGGCCCACTCGACGCAGCTACGCAAGCAGATGACGGCCGACATCGCCCACGACCTGCGCACCCCGCTCAGCGTCATCCTGGGCTACTCCGAGGCGCTGCAAGACGACAAGCTGCCAGGCACGCCGGAGGTCTACGGGGCGATGCACCGTCAGGCGCAACACCTCAACCGGCTCATTGACGACCTGCGCACTCTGTCGCTGGCCGACGCCGGCAATTGACGCTCCAGCGCCGCCCTGTCCGGCCGAGCGACCTGTTGGAGCACGCCGCCATCGCCTATCTGCCCCAGGCCGAGGAGCGCGGAATTCAACTGTCGGTGACGGCCGAGGCGACGCCGGCCATCTCGGTTGACCCCGACCGGTTGGGGCAGGTGATCGGCAATCTCGTCGGCAACGCGCTGCGCCACACACCCGACGGCGGCCACATCGAGTTGGCCGCGGCGCTGACCGGGGCGGGGGTGGTGCTGTCGGTGACCGACGACGGCCCCGGCATCCCCAACGACGACCTGCCCCACATCTTCGAGCGCTTCTACCGCGGCGACAAGGCCCGGGTGGACGATGGCTCGTCGGGACTGGGGCTGGCCATCGCCCGGTCACTGGTCGAGGCCCACGGCGGGCAGATGGGCGTCGAGAACGTGGCCCCCGGCGGCGCGCGCTTCACCGTTGCCCTCCCTCTGACCAACGGTAATAGCCGTTCCGCCGGCTGATACTCATCCCCTTGCAAGCTGCCACTCACTTGCCACTCATCTTGTTTTGGCAAAGTGGGACGCTAGTCCGGTTACGGCGGTTTGCCTGTTCCACTTGTTAGGCTTCAAACTGTAAGGACAAGGAGTAAGAGGAAAAGATGAAGAAGAAGAGTTTGCTAACGCTGTTTTTAATCCTGTTGAGTCTGGCGCTACTGACGGCTTGCGGCGTGTTCCAGGAAGTCGAAGCGCCCAGCGCGACGCTGGAGGCGATCCCGCTGGAAACGCAGGCCGCCGGTGTGGCCACGACGGCGGTCGAGCCAACGGCCGCCCCGGCCGAGGCGACGACTGCGCCGGCTGAGGCCACCACCGCCCCCGCCGAAGCGACCACCGCGCCCGAACCAACCGTCGAGACGCCGACCGAAGCCCCGACCGGCACGGCCCAGGTCTTCACCATTGACTCGGCCGCCTCGCAAGTGCGCTTCCAGTTGGACGAAGACTTGCGCGGCGAGCGCAAGACCGTCGTCGGCAGCACCGACCAGGTGGCCGGGCAGTTGTCGCTCAACCTGGCTGATCTGTCGCAGACGCAGGTGGGCATCATCCAGATCAACGCTCGCACCCTGGCCACGGATAACGACTTCCGCAACCGGGCCATCAACAACGAAATACTCGACACCGGCGCGTTCGAGTTCATTACCTTCACGCCGACCGGCATTGAAGGGCTGCCGGCCAGCGCCGCGATTGGCGAGACGATCACCTTCTCTCTGGTCGGCGACCTGACCATCCGCGACATCACCCAGCCGGCGACGTTCACTGTCGAGGCCACGGCCGTCTCGGAGACGCAGGTTACGGGCACGGCCGCGGCTGTCATCAACCGCACCGATTTCGACCTGCAAATCCCCAGTGTGCCCAACGTGGCCAACGTGGAGGAAGAGGTCGAGCTGTATATTGACTTCACGGCTAACGCTTCTTAGGTAGAAGAGTTCAACGCAAAGACGCTAAGACGCCAAGACGCCAAGGAGGAAAACTTCCTTTGCGTCTTAGCGTCTTTGCGTTTTGATTACTTTCCCTTAGCAATAGCCCGCTTAGCGATGCGATCCACCGCGCCGGGGGCGATGAGCTTGAGCCACTGGCCGAAGCGAGAGCGGTTGGACATGACCACCTGCCGCTTGCGGGCGGCGGCCCCTTCTAACGTCAGCCGGGCGCACTCTTCGCTGGTCATGATCTTGTCCACTTGCAGCGGGTTGTGGCCCAGCGGCTTGCCGTCGGCCCCCAGCGAGCGGGTGTGCATACCCGAGGCGACAAAGTCGGGGAAGGAGATGGTCACGCTGATGCCGTCGTCCTCGACCTCAATGCGCAACGACTCGAAGAAGCCGACCATGGCGTGCTTGCTGGCCGAGTAGCCGGTGCGGGTGGGGATGCCGGTGCGGGCGGCGACGCTGGCGATGGCGACGATGCGGCCGCGGCTGCGCTTCAAATGAGGCAGGGCGTAGTAGGTGCAGTAGAGGCTGCCGAAGTAGTTGACGCGCATGAGGTACTCCAGCGTCGAGAGGTCGGCCACGTCCTCCAGCTTCATCCACATGCTGAGGCCGGCGTTGTTGATGAGTGTGTCCAGGCGGCCATACTCAGCCACCGTCCGCGCCACCAGTTCGCGGCACTCCTCTTCATCGGTCACGTCGGTGGCCACAACCAGCGCCCGCCCGCCGCGCGCCCGGCAGGCCGCCGCCACCTCCTCCAGCCGCGCCGCGTTGCGCGCCGCCAACGCCAGGCAGGCCCCCTGCCGGGCCAACTCGTAAGCCATCGCCTCGCCAATGCCGGTCGAAGCGCCGGTCAAGATCACTACGTTGTCTTTGAAGTCCATGATGTTCCCTCGCGCTTGACCGCCAGCCAAGCGCACTCTAGTATAGACTAGAAAGAGGAATGATCCGCATATGGCTCACTTGACACTCGTCACCGCCGGTTCGCGCGGCGACATTCAGCCCTACATCGCCCTGGGCCTCGGCCTACAGGCCCGCGGCCACACCACCCGGCTGGCGACGCACGCCATCTACGCCGACTGGATTCGTGGCTACGGCCTGGAGTTCGCGCCGGTAGAGGGCGACCCGCTGGCCGCCTTCCAGCAGGAGCATGGCCGCGACTGGGTGGAGACCGGGCGCGACGGCGGCGACTTCCTGCGCGGCTTCCACCGCTTCATTGACCCGCTGCTGCACCAGGCCACGGCCGACGCGCTGGCCGCCTGCGCCGACAGCGACATGGTGCTCTTCTCCGGCGTGGCCTTCTACGTGGCCTACAGCGTCGCCGAGAAGTTGGGCCTGCCCTTCCTGCAAGCCTACCTCCAGCCCATCAACCCCACGCGCGAGTTCCCCAGCGTCATCTATCCCACCCGGCGCCAGGGTGGCGCGATCTACAACTACGCCACCCACGCCATCGGCGGCTATCGCATCTGGCTGCGGCTGCGGCCGGTGCTCAACGCCATCCGCCGCGAGATGCTCGATCTGCCGCCGATGCCCCTGCTCGGCCCCTTCCCCGACATGTTCATCCGCAAGCTGCCGGTCGTCCACGGCTATAGCCCGACGCTGCTGCCCAAGCCGCGCGACTGGAGCGAAGCGCTGTTCGTGCCCGGCTTCTGGTTCCTGGACGACGACACGTACACACCACCGCTGGAGTTGTCCGACTTCCTGGCCGCCGGGCCGCGCCCGGTCTATATCGGCTTCGGCAGCATGACCGGCAACGACCCGGAGCGGCTGACGCGCATCGCCCTGGAGGCGGTGGCCCGCAGCGGGCAGCGGGCGGTGCTGCTGTCGGGCTGGGCCGGGCTGGCCGCGGGCGACGTGCCGCCCAACGTGCTGAAGCTCGACAGCGCCCCCCACGGCTGGCTCTTCCCGCGCCTGGCCGCCATCGTCCACCACGGCGGCGTAGGCACGACCCACGAAGCGTTACGCTCCGGCCGGCCGCAGGTGGTTGTGCCTTTCTTCGGCGACCAGCCGTTCTGGGCCGACCGGGCGCATGGGCTGGGCGTGTCGCCGCCGCCGGTGGTGCAGGCTGAACTGACGGCCGAGCATCTGGCCGAGGCGATTTGCGCCGCCTTGACCGACCCGGCTATGCGAAGACGAGCGGCCGACGTGGGGGCGCGGGTGTGCGCCGAGCAGGGGGTGGCCGGGGCGGTGGACGTAATCGAGCGGTATTTGGGGCAGGGGGCGGGGTTTTTTGAGGGGTGGCGGGGGTAAGCTTCTGTTGC
>WBZP01007595.1_pt1 | contig 9989 bp, 10 predicted proteins | sample 5204301 | NCBI WGS metagenome assembly WBZP01 (sample SAMN12412401, study PRJNA552823) | activated sludge metagenome | isolation source: activated sludge from nitrification reactor of wastewater treatment plant... | place: USA: Pennsylvania | collected 2017 | reverse complement strand
CCACGCCGCCGAAGCCGCCGTAAATTCATGGTGTGACGAGGCTCACATTGCGGCGTAGAAAAACTTGACTCAATCGGTGCAAATTCAATCTGGTCAAGGAATCTAGCGCGAGAAATTCGCGGGGGCGGCAGGCACCAGGCCTGAGCTGGCCACCGACGCGGAAAGGGCCGCGATCAGGCGGCCGCCGCCATCATGGGTTCTAGCCCAACTTTCGCTACTCGCCCCCGAGACCGCTGCCAAGTTGTTGATCTGCATTGAGCGAGGGCCACAGGTCTCCACTACACGGCGGTGGCTCGGGGGTGACGATCGGTGTCGGTTCGAAGCTGCGCCGCAGGGATGCGTGGCGGCGGTTGCGGGGGTAGCACCAGGTCGAGCTTTTGCAGCAGCATGCGCAGTTCGGCCTCGGGCTGCGTGTATCGCGTGAGGATCACCTCACGCTCGTCGTGGGTGGGGATGTGCACGTCCACCATTTGCACGGCCTTGAACTTGTCCAGCGCCTGCCGCGGGGTCAGCTCCGGGGCATGGGGTTTGAGTCGTGCCTTGAGCGTGACTTGCAGGCAGCAGGCGAGGAAGGCCACGAAGATGTGCGCCTCGATGCGTGGCTCGACCTTGTGGAAGATCGGCCGGATGGCCAAGTCGTGTTTGACTTCCTTGAACGCTTGCTCCACTTCAGTGAGCTGGATGTAGAAGTGCCACAGCCGCTCGGGTGGCTCGGCGGCGAGGTTGGTACGCAGCACGTAGCGCCCTTCTCGGCCGCGGATGCGGCGCAGCGTGGCGCGATCCAGCCTGAACTCGAAGCTGGCCGGGCTGGCCCCGCCTTGGGCCGGCTCGGGCACGGTGATCTTGATGGCCGAGGCCACACGCCCGGCGTCGTGGCAGGCCGCGCCGAGCTTCATCAGCAGCTTGTCGCGCGTGAGCGTCTGGCCCTGCAGCGCCTGCAGCCGCTGCACGTAGCGGCCCAGCCGCTTGCGCCGCAACAGCGCGCTCCTTGTGCACGCGCGCCGCGCTCTCGGCCAGCACGTACACGTCCTGCTGCGCACCGAGCCGCTTGACGCGCAGGCCCTCGCGCACGGCCGTCCAGGGTTGCTCCACGAAGTGCTGTTCCAAGCGCGTGAGTCGCCCCTTGGGCGTGCCCACGAGATAGCTGGCGCCAACGGCACGCATCTGCGCCAAGCTGGCTTCGGTGGGGATGCCGCGGTCCATGACCCAGATGCGGTTGGCCCGGCCGTAGCGCTGCTCGATGCGCTGCAGGAAGCCCGCCAGCGTGGTGTTGTCCGCGGTGTTGCCGCTCATCACCTCGTAGCTCAGCGGGAATCCCTCGGGCGTGACGATCAGCGCGATGACCACCTGGCGGCAGTCGCCGCGCTTGTCACGGCTGTAGCCGAATTGGCGCAGATCATCGGGGCCGCGATCTTCGTCGGTCTCGAAGTAGGTGCTGGTCAGGTCGTACAGCAGCACATCGAAGCGCGCCTGGAACAGCTCACCCCAGCGGCCGACGAGGAACTTGAACAGTTCGTCCTTGTGCACGAGCAGCCGGTCCAGGCAGCGGTACAGCGTGTCCTTGGCAGCCAGCTCGAAGTCCGCCTCCAGCAAATCGGCCATCGCGCTCGCATCGAACCACTGACGATGCAGCCGCCACTCCGAGCCCGGGTCGATGAGCCGGTAGCACACCAGCGTCTGCAGCACCTTCAGCCACGGCGTGCCCTCGCGCGAGGGGCGAAGCCGCGGTCGCCAGAAGCTGTCCAGATCGAGCTGCCGCCATAACTCCAGCGCCAGCCAGCAGGCACCCCACTGGCGTGGCCGCTCCAGACGCAACGCACTCAGACGCACGCCGATCGTGTCGACCTCACTCGCGCTGAGCCGCTCGGCAGCGAACAGCCTCACCTGGCGTCGCCTGCCCGCATCCTCGATCTCGATGCTGCGCTGCCATGCATCGTGCTGCTTGGCGTTGATCTCGCCGAGGTACAGCAACTGACGCTGCGCCACGCGACCGTCGTGCAGCCGACGGTTCTCCACGAGGCTCCAGTACTCGTGGACCTTGCCGTCCTTCTTGCGACGGTTGCTGCGCAGGAACATGCTCGCAGCGTACGCACCCTGTGCATCCATTGGCAACGGGCAAGGTCTCCACTCAGAGCCTGTGGCGAGCCACCTCGTGACGGAACAACGGGTTACCGCGTTGCTTTCATGCAATTCACAGGTTATCCCCTGTGAGTAGCGAAAGTTGGGCTAACCGATTGGAGAACTTTTCATGGCCCAAACGATCAACACGAACCTGGTGGCGCTGGATGCGCAACGCACTTTGAGCAACAGCCAATCCTCGCTCACCATTTCGATGCAGCGCCTGTCTTCGGGCTTGCGTATCAACACCGCCAAGGACGATGCGGCCGGCCTGGCCATCGCCGAGCGCATGCACACCCAGGTGCGCGGCATGAACGTGGCCATGCCCAATGCCAACGACGGCATCTCGCTGGCCCAGGTTGCCGAAGGCGCCCTGGGCAAGGTGGCCGACATCTTCCAGCGCATGCGCGAGCTGGCGGTGCAGGCCGCCAACGGCACCAACAGCGACACCACGATCAACCAGATCACGGTCAACCCGTTCACCTGGACCGCCGCCGCCGGCATCACCGACGTGGTGGGCACGGCCATCCTGTCCGGCACCGGGGTACCGACGCTGCAGATCAGTGGCACCGACGGCGCCGCTGCACTCACCGCCCTGACATCCATCGACGTTGCCATTGACTCGATCAACAGCCAGCGTGGCACCTTCGGCGCGGTGCAGAACCGGTTCGAGAACGTGGTGGCCAACCTGATGGTCGGCGCCGAGAACCAGTCGGCTGCGCGCAGCCGCATCATGGATGCCGACTACGCCGTCGAAACAGCCAACATGTCACGCGCCCAGATCCTGCAGCAGGCCGGCAAAGCGATGGTGGCCCAGGCCAACCAGTTGCCGCAGCAGGTGCTGTGGCTGCTGCAGGGCTGACGCGCAGCAAGTCGGTCGCAAAAAAAATGCGGCCCGCGCTCAAGTCCGGGCGCGGGCCGGCCGATAAGGGGTACAGGGGGGTGGCCCGATGGATGGGATCGGGCCACCGCTTTGAACCCCTTGTTCTTTGGCGGGGCGCCCATGCTCCCTGCCGCAGGAGTCAGGAGTGCCCGCGATCACCTCGCTTGGTATCGGCAGTGGCCTGGACATCAATTCCATGGTCAGCCAGCTCGTCGCCCTGGAGGGGCGGCCCCTGGAGCAGATGAAGTCCCAGGCTTCGCAACTGCAGACCCAGGTCTCCAGCTTCGGCAAGCTCAGCAGTCTCTTCGGCACATTGCAGTCGGCCGCCAACAAGCTCACCGGCAACAGCCTGTGGGCCCAGTCCGTGGCCGCCAGCAGCGATGGCACGGCCGTCAGCACCGTCGGCGGCTCGACGGCTACCGCCGGCAACTATGCCGTCAGCGTACAGACCATGGCCTCGGCGCTGACCGTGGCCTCGGGCACCGCATTCAGCAGCGCCAGCGAGCTCGTCGGCGAGGGGCAATCGACCATCGAGCTCGGCGCCTGGCAGGACGTGCCGCCGATGACTTTCGTGCCCAAGCTGGGTGGCGGCCAGGTGATCGTGGATGTGGCGGCCACCGACACCCTGCAGACCCTGCGCGACAAGATCAACGCGGCCGGCGCCGGCGTCACTGCGTCGATCGTCACCGACAGCAGTGGTGCCCGCTTGTCGCTGCGCTCGGCGAATACCGGTGCCGAGAACGCCTTCCGCATCCAAGCCAATGACATCGGCGACGGCGACCCTGCCGATGCCTCGGGTCTTTCGCGCTTTGCCTTCGACCCGCCCAACATGCCGGCGCCCGACCCGATGAACCCGACGGCATCGATGGTCCTGAAGCAGGCCGCCTTCAATGCCGAGGCCACGGTCATTGGCATCGAGGTGAGTTCGGCCAGCAATGACCTGAGCACCGTCGTCGAGGGCCTGACGCTGCGGCTGCACAAGCCCACCACGGCCGACGTGGACATCTCGGTCACGAAGGACAGCGAAGCCATCAAGAAGGCGATCCAGGACTTTGCGACCGCCTACAACGAACTGACCAAGACCATCGCCGACCAGACCAGGTACGACGCCACCACCCAGGTCGCCGGTGCACTGCAGGGCGACAGCACCGCCAACGGCCTGCAGCGGCAGTTGCGCTCGCTGGTCAACACCGCCTCGGGGGCCTCCAGCGTGTTCCCACGCCTGTCCGACCTGGGGCTCCAGATCCAGCACGACGGCACCTTGTCGGTGGACAGCGCCAAGCTGGACTCGGCCACGCTGGACCTGACCGAACTGCGCAAGGCGCTGTCCAACAACGACACGCTGGACAGCGGCAACAACGGTCTGACCAGGCGCTATGCCACGCTGGCCACGCAGGTGCTGGGCGTGGATGGCAGCCTGACCACGCGCACCGAAGGCCTGCGCGAGCGCCTGTGCCGCAACAGCGTGGAGCAGGAGCGGCTCAACGAGCGGATCGACAGGTACCAGGCCCGCCTGGTGGTCCGGTACACCGCGATGGACGCCAACTTGTCCAAGCTCAATTCCCTGTCCAGCTACATGACCGCCCAGTTGGCCGCGCTCGGCAAGTCCAGCAGCAGCGGCTGATCCGGTGCCAGCCGCCACGACCGGCACGCCGGGCCCGCAGGGGCCTCGCGTGCCGGCCTCCTGTTCGGCCCGAAGAAACGGGTGATCGAGTCGAGCCAGAACAGGGCCGTTTTCGAATGCAACGAGCTGTCAGCCGGCTCAAGTGCGAAGCCGGCATCGCCGATAACCCTGGCATCCCAGGACACAGCCTGCACACGAGACCTCGATGTTTGCCAGCGCCTACTCTACGCGAACCGCCACCCGCAATCTGGTCGGCAGCCTGTATCGACAAGTCGGCGTCGAGACCCGCCTGGCCGCGGCCACGCCGCACCAGATGGTGGGCATGCTCTTCGACGGCTACATGGAAGCGGTGGCACAAGCACGCGGCGCTTTGCGCAACGGCCAGCTTGCCGCCAAGGGGGCCGCCATCGGCCGAGCCGTGCGCATCGTCGAAGAGGGGCTGCGCGCCGGGCTGGACCTCGATGCCGGCGGCGCGCTGGCACGCGACCTGCACGAGCTGTACGGCTACCTCACGATGCGCCTGACGCTGTCCAACCTGCACAACGACGAGGCCGGCCTGGCCGAATGCCAACGCCTGATGGAACCCCTGCGCGAGGCGTGGGCCGCCATCGGCGGCGCCACCGACAACCGCTACTGAACACACCTGCGGGCAACCGAGCCAACCCCATGGACCCCCAATTGCTCAACTACTACGAAGCCATCGAACGGGCCAGCGCCGACATGCTTGCCGCCGCACGCGCCGGAAACTGGGATGAGGTCGTCAAATTGGAAGGTGCCTGCGTGCTCCTGATCAGCCAGCTCAAGCACGCGGCCCAGGACAACGGCAAGGCACCGGGCACCGAACCGACGGCGCTGGAAGCCGCCAAGGCCAAGTCGCGCATCATGCAGCGCATCCTGGTCAACGACGCCGAGATCCGCCACCTCGCCGAGCCCTGGCTGCAGGACCTCGAAGAGACCCTGGCCGGGCGGCACCGCACGCTGCACTGAGATGCAACGCGCCGGCTTCCAGGACACACGACCCGCGGTGCTGGACCCGGCGGGCAGTCTCGACCCCTGGGCCCCTTTTCGCGTCGAGCATCCGCAGGAACAGCTGCGCCTGCTGCGTCAGCTGCGCGACGACAACGTTCCGGTGCTGATCAATGGCCCGGATGGCATCGCCTTGAGCACCTCGTTGTGGGCCGTGGACACGACACAGGCCCGGCTGAGCTTCACGGCCGACACCCAGTTGCCACACCTGGACAGGCTGGTCGAAGGCGACGAAGCCGTTGCCGTGGCCTACCTGGAAAGCGTCAAGCTGCAGTTCGACCTGCAGGGCCTGGTGCTGGTGCGCGGCGTTCAGGGCAGCACCCTGCAGACACGGCTGCCGCGTGAGATCTACCGCTTCCAGCGCCGCAACGCCTACCGCGTGCGCACGCATGGCCGGCCCGACCCGGTGGCACTGCTGCGCCATCCGTCGATCCCGGACATGCAGCTGGCCCTGCGCGTGCTTGACGTGAGCATCGGCGGCTGCGCCCTGTGGCTGCCCGGTGATGTGCCGCTGCTGCAGACCGGCACGCGTATCGGCGAGATGCTGCTGGAGCTGGATGCCGACACGCGCTTTCACGCATCGGCGCTGCTGCAGCACGTCAGCACGGTGGGCATCGGCGAGCGCAGCGATCGCGGCGTGCGTCTGGGCTGCGAGTGGCAGCGTCTGGGTGGTGGTGCCGAACGCACGCTGCAGCGCTGGATCGATCAGGCCCAGAAGCGGCGCCGCCTGCTCGCCCTGGGGTGATTCAAGTGCAGCCACCGGACACCCGGCTCGGCAGGCGCGGCTTTGGCCTCATCGAGAGCCTGGTCGCCTGCGCCGTGGCCGCCTTGCTGGCCAGCGCCGCGCTGCCTTCGATGCAAGGCCATCGGCTGCGCGCCGGCCGGCTGGACGCCGTGGCCGCACTGACACGCGTGCACGCGGCACAGGACCGACACCACCAACAACATGGGGCCTATGCCAGCAGCCTGCAGGCCCTGGGGCTGAACAGCCCGCACAGCGCCCAACGCCTGTATGCGCTGAGCCTGCAGCACACCGGGCCCGAGGCCTACCGGGTCAGCGCCACGGCGCTGGGTCGCCAGGCCCAGGACAGCCCCTGCAAGGTGCTGACGCTGGACGTCAGCAAGGGCTTTCCCACCGAAGGCCCGGAGCCCCGGTGCTGGCAGCGATGAAGCGCCGCACGGCACGCCGCGCCGCCGGGCTGACCCTGCTTGAACTGGCCATCGCGATGGCCGTCATGGTGATCCTGGGTTCGCTGGCCCTGCCCCCCTTTGCGGCGCGGCTGTCGCGCGAGAGGCTGGGCAGCGCAGCCGAGGCCTTGTCCGCCGACATCTCGCAAGCGCGTTTCCTGGCGGCCCGCGAAAGCCGTGTCCTGCACTGGCGCAGTCAGTCCGGCGCAGCCTGGTGCTGGTCCATCAGTGCCGACCGGGTGTGCGACTGCGCCCAGGCGCAGTCCTGCCAGGTCCGCCGCATCCCGGCCAGTTCCTTCCAAGGCGTCACCCTGCTGGAGGCCGGCGCGGTGGATCTGGCGCCGGACGGAACCGCGAATACTTCGAGCCCCATTGTTGCGACACTTCAGGCCAGGGGTGGCGAACGCCTGGCCGTCCAGGTCGGCCCTCTGGGTCGTCCGCACATCTGCGCCGTCTCGGGCCGGGTCGCCAAGTATCCGGCATGCTGAGCGTCAAGCGGCGCCCCCAGGACGGCCTGGCGCCGGTTATACCTGCATGTTCATGATGTCGCTGTAGGCCTGCACGAGCCGGTTGCGCACCTGCAGCGTGGCCTGGAAGCCCAGTTGGGCCTTCTGCATGGCCATCATCGTCTCTTCCACCGACACCGCCGGGTTGTCCAGCGTCAGCTCGCGCTGCAGGTGCTGGGCCTGGAACTGGGTCTGACTGACCTCCTTCAGCGCGTCGGCCATCGCGGTGCGGAAGCTGCCACTCTCCGCCGCCCCGGGGCCTTGCGCACGCGGCATGCCGTCCGGCCGCAGCCCGGCACGGGCCACGGCGGCATTGAAATCGAATGGCTTGAGGCGCAGGTCATGCATGGTGGGCAAGCCGCTAAGGCTCTGGTAGGCACTGTAGACAGGTCCACTGGCCACAAAGGGGCGATCAGCCGCCTGTTTGGCCGCCTTCTCACCCCTATGCCGGGCCGGCCCCGGTCCAACAATCTGCCTGAACCCGGCACCCTGCCCCGCCACCACAACCATGGACAACGCCATCGCCACCGCAACGCCCGCCACCCGGGCCGTGCCAGCGGCCCCAGCGGCCCAAGCGCCCGCCACGGGCCTTGTGCCACGCTGGCAGAGCATGCCCGCACGCATGCAGTGGGCGGCCGTGGCGGGCCTGCTCGGCCTGGTCACGGTGGTGGTGCTGATGTTCGGCAATGCCCGCGACGCCGACTACCGCGTGCTGTTCCCCAACCTCAGCGAGAAGGACGGTGGCCAGGTCATCGAGAGGCTGGCCCTGCTCAACGTCCCCTATCGATTCCTGGATGGTGGTGGCGCCATCATGGTGCCGGCTGCCCGCGTGCACGAACTGCGCATGAAGCTGGCCGCCGCCGGCCTGCCCTCGGGCAGCTCGGGCGGTGGCTACGAGCTGCTGGACAAGAACAGCTTCGGCCAGACCCAGGGCCAGGAGCGGATGAAGATGCAGCGCGCCATCGAAGGGGAGCTGACGACGACCATCCAGGCCCTGGAGTCGGTGAAGAGTGCGCGCGTGCATCTGGCATTGCCGAATCAGAACGGATTCTTCCGCGAACAGCAAAAGCCCAGCGCTTCGGTGGTGCTGACCCTGCACGGCGGCCGCACGCTGGATCGCAACCAGATCGCCGGCATTGTGCGTGTGGTCTCCGGCAGCGTGCCCGAGATGGCCGCCAAGGCGGTCAGCGTGGTGGACAGCACTGGCGCGCTGCTGTCCGGCCCCGGCGCGGAAGATGGCGAGAGCGGGCTCGACTCGCAGCAGCTGCAGTTCCGCCGCGAACTCGAAGCCGGCCATGCCAGGCGCATCCTGGACCTGCTGGAACCGGTGCTTGGCCGCGACAACGTGCGCGCCAGCGTCACGGCCGACATCGACTTTTCGCAGGTCATGCAGACGGCCGAAGCCTACCGCCCCAATCAGGGCCCGGATGCCAAGGCTGCCATCCGTGAACTGCGCACCGAAGACGCCAGCCAGTCCGGCAGCGCGACGCCATCCGGGGTGCCCGGCGCCACCACCAACCAGCCCCCGGTACCGGCCACCGCGCCGGTCAACGGCCAGGCCCAGCCGCTGCAGGGCGCGCCGTCCGGCGCGGGTGGCGGCGGCGCGCGACGTGAAGCCGCCACCCGCTTCGAGGTGGACAAGACCACCACCGTGACGCGCAATGCGGCGGGCAGCGTGCGCCGCCTCAGCGCGGCCGTGGTCGTCAACCACCGCGGTGGCACGGACAAGAAGGGCCAGCCCACCAGCGCACCGCTGTCGGACAAGGAGATCGAGCAGCTCACCGCGCTGGTCCAGCAGGGCATCGGCTTCAACGCCGAACGCGGCGACATCGTCAAGCTCGTCAACGCACCCTTCCGCGTCGAAGCCGCGCCACTGGTGGAGGCGCCACCGATATGGAAGCAGCCCTGGCTGATCGACCTGCTGCGCAGCGCCGCCGCGCCGCTGGCCTTGGCCCTGGTGGCCCTGTTCATCATCACCAAGCTGATCAAGCCGGCCATGAACGTGGTGCTGGCGCCGCCGCCCGAGCCCGGCAGCCAGCTCAGCGAAGTGGTGGACGATGACGCCGTGCAGGCCCCGCCGCCCAAGGTGAAGATGCCGCTGAAGGTGCTGCAGGCCCCACACGACAGCGACCGGCTGGAGGCCACCCGCAACCTGGCCAAGACCAACCCGGCCGCCGTGGCCCACATCGTGCGCGGCTGGGTCAACGGCGGTGAAGCCGCCTCCAACAGCTGAGGAGCGCTCGTCGTGGCTAGCGGCTTGGACGACACCGGACTGGAGAACGCCGCCATCCTGCTGATGACGCTGGGCGAGGAAGAGGCGTCCGAGGTCTTCAAGCATCTGGCGCCCAAGGAGGTGCAGCGCCTGGGCGAGACCATCGCGCGCATGAAGGCCGTCTCGCGCGACCGCGTCGAGAACGTGCTGGAGAGTTTCGAGAACATCGCGGCCAAGGAGCACATGCTGGTCGCCGACAGCAACGAGTACGTGAAGAGCGTGCTGCGCAAGGCGCTGGGCGAAGACAAGGCCAACCTGCTGATCGACCGCATCATGCAGGGCAACGACATCACCGGCATCGAGAGCCTGAAGTGGATGGACCCCAGCTCGGTGGCCGAGCTGCTGCGCAACGAGCACCCGCAGATCGTGGCG
>WBZP01008093.1_pt1 | contig 9994 bp, 10 predicted proteins | sample 5204301 | NCBI WGS metagenome assembly WBZP01 (sample SAMN12412401, study PRJNA552823) | activated sludge metagenome | isolation source: activated sludge from nitrification reactor of wastewater treatment plant... | place: USA: Pennsylvania | collected 2017 | reverse complement strand
CATCGTCAAGAACAATCAGTTTGAACAGGTCGATAGCGACAAGCACCTGACGGTCAAGGGCAGCCAGAAGGAAAAAGTCGGGGGCGACAAGCACCAGCAAGTGAAGGGCGATCATAACCAGAAGGTCAGCGGCGCCCTGTCGATTAACGTAAGCCAGGACATTCAGGAAAAAGCTGGGCAAAAATATGCGCTGGAAGCCGGCCAGGAGATTCACCTCAAAGCGGGCATGAAGGTGGTGATCGAAGCGGGCATGGAGTTGACCATCAAGGCCAGCGGCGGCTTCATTAAGATCGACTCATCTGGAGTCACCATTCAGGGCACAATGGTCAAGATCAACAGCGGCGGTTCGGCGGGTTCCGGTTCCGGTAGTTCGCCCAGTGCGCCCGCCGACCCGACAGCGCCCAAGGAAGCGGCGACCGACCAGGCCGGCGCGGTGACCGACGCTCAGGCCACGCCGATCCAGGAGAAGAGCAAGTCGCTGGATTCGGTCAACGTGAGCGCCTTGCAGGCTCCGCAAGCGCGGGCGCTGGCCAGCGCCGCCCAGAGTGGAACGCCGTTCTGCGAAATCTGCGCGGCTGCGGCCGGTGGAGCCTGAACCATGGCCGCCAAAATTTCGCCCCCCGCCATTGCCCAGCAGTTGTTCGCCATTCCCGAGACGACGGTATATGCAATTCTCGATGGCGCCTCGGCGCCCCGGTTGCCCCAGACCCTGGAGCAGATGGGGGTTGAGTCGGAGTGTCTGTTTCGCGGTGAGTTGGACCCCGAACTGGCGCTGGTCGCGCCGTATCTGGCGGTTGTGCAACAACCCGGTCATCCGTTTACCGATTGGCTGCTTCAGGAAGGCTGGGGCCAGCATTGGGGAGTTTTCGCCATCAGCAAGGCCGGTTTTCGAGACCTGCGGATGCACTTGCGCACCTTTCTCAAGGTGTACGGGCCGGATTTGACCCCGCTCTATTTTCGCTATTACGATCCCCGGGTGTTGCGGGTTTATTTGCCGACCTGCAATGAACTGGATCTGCGGACGGTCTTTGGACCGGTGCTGCGCTATATCGTGGAAGACGAGAATCCCGTGGCCCTGCTGAAATTCTGGCGCGAAGGTGACGAGTGCCGGAAAGAGCGGGTGGTTCTAACTCCACCGCTTCCCGTTCGGGACGTTGGGTAGAGGAGGTTGACATGTCGGGTAGACCCGCAGCGCGTATTACCGATCCCGTGGTGCATCCCCTGCCGCCGGTGTTGACGGGCGGCCCCGGCAGTCTGGATGTCAAGATCGGTTTCCTTTCCGCCTGGCGAGGCATCCTGGCCGCCGCCGCGCCCGCGCTGCAAGCGGCCAAGCAAACGTCCGACGCGGTGATCAAGACAGCGGAAGCGGCGACGCTGGCGGCGGCGGGTACCCCTGGCGCGCCAGCGGCCAAGGCGGCCGAGGAAACCGCGAAAGCCACGGCGGCGTCCACCATGGGCAGCATGATCACCAGCGCGGCGGCGGGCGCGGATATCCACATGTGTACTACACCGTTGCCGATTCCGCCGCACGGTCCCGGCGTGGTCATCGACGGTAGCAAGACGGTTTTTATCAATAATCTGCCCGCCTGCCGGATGGGCGACACGATTCTGGAGGCGGTGGGTCCGCCCAACAAGATCGCGAAGGGCGAAATGACGGTGCTGATTGGCGGCTGAGGTTGGCGGACGATGGAGCGAGGTGAGCTATGTTAGTGATGCGCGAGGCCCAGATGGCGACCTTCGAGCAAGCGGCCGTCCACAATTTCGAGGACCGGCTGCTCGAACACCTGAAGGAATTTTTTCCCAGGCATTGCGAAGTCCTGGGGGATGAACAGGTGCGCAAGGTGATTCGCCTGGGGATCGAACGGGCGAAACAATACGAAGTGGTTTCCGAACGCGATTTATATCTTTACGTGGGCCTGATGTTCATGCTGGGCAGTTATTTTGACCAGGACCCCCAATTACCTTGGGCCGCCAAGATCCTCAAGGACGAGAATATTGTTTATTCAAATGATCGCATCGACAAGCTTCATGACCGGGCGATGGCTTTTCTCAATGAAGCGGCGGGCCAGGAAAGTCAGTACGAGGAGCGCGCCCTGCGCAAGGTTTGCGAACTGCCGGCCAGCGCCCTGTCACGGACAGGTGAGGATAAGGAGCTTAGCTTTGGAGACTACATGTTGAAATTGCTCTACGCCTTGTTTCCCGAAAAATATCAAGCAGTAGGTGATGTTGCCATTCGGCAACTGGTTCGGCAGGGTTATCAGTCCGCCAGAGACTATCATCTAACCGATGAGAAAGGTATTGCTACCTACATCAGCTTGATGTTTATACTGGGCGGCGGTTTTGACAATGATCCTCTGTATCCATGGGCGTCCACCTTATTGCATGGTCAATCGCAACAGGATCCGCTTAGGAGAGGAGAAGCTCTTTACAAGGAGGCAATAGTTAATTTGCGGAAATTGCTAACTTGAATGATTGGGAATTTAAATTATGCCAGCTACGTCAACCTCAAAAAAAAGACAGGCTGAAGAATCCAAGAGTCAGCCTGATACACCGATCGACAGTATCGTCACCGAGTGTCCCGGTAAGAAGCCAAAAAAAGGTCCTTATTCGCATTTGGATGATCCACCCGATGTAGGACCTTATCAAGATTTTACTGCCGACCAAAAAAGAGCGATACTTGATGAAAATCGTAAGCGCAACGGAGGTGTTCTCAGGGACGATGATACTGATGAAGAATTGGTGCCTTCCCAAAAAAGCCGGAAGGGAGTGACTCCGCCTGAAAATGAAGCTCAGGTGGACCATGTTTATCCAAAATCGAAAGGTGGAACCAATAGCTATAAGAATGCCAAGGTGATTTCTCGCAAGAGAAATAGAGAAAAATCAAACAAGGTTTAGATTTGGGGATATTACTACCATGAAGCTACCTTGGATACACTCAAGCAACTTGGAACTCAAGCGGCTTACCCAAAGTCTTGCTGTCCTTGACGCCATACTGATGCCCGAATGGGAGTTTCGGTATTACTCTTTCAATAGCAGGTGGTCTGAGGGAGAAGAAATGGCGTCGATGCGGAATGGAAGTGGCGATCACTACTTTATCCTTTACTTGAAGGACGATCTTATCGCCAAGGGTTTTGCAAAGGAATCGAAGTCGGGTATTTATTGCCTTCAGAATAATGAACCATGGCCAATGATGTTATCGGGAGTTCCTGATGTTTTCCAAGAGTCTTTTTTGAAGGAACCCGCTTTTTCGATGGACGAAACGTCTTTCCTTTATTGGCGACTTGGTACTGATAAGGGGTGGCAAACATCCGTTGATGATCTTGCCGAGGGTGATAATGGCGCACGGGAATTGCTTCAAATACTGGATGGGAATCCAAAAACGTATTGGCAGTGGGCGAAATCCTATTACGAGAGAGAAATTCCGCTGGAAACAATTGCGATGGTTTATTCTGGTAAACCATTAACTAACCAAACGATTAAATTATTAAATCCCAGCTTGGAGATGAACGACCTTAAAGCTGATCTTGATGAGATTGGATATGGTGTTCCAGACTGATTTATGAAAACTATTGTTCTACGAACCCTGACCCAATTGGTTCAATGGAGCCAAAGCCGTCCCAATATTTTCGGATGCCACACCACAACATTTTGTAGCCACTGCGGGAAATCTCATTGAGCCGATTTTAGCTGATTTTGCGTTAGTCTTTCGGTTCATCGGATATCGGATTGATAGCGGGACAATCTTAGCGCCTCTTGATTTGTCGCCTTGAAGGCTTCTCTGGAAGGCGTACAGTGAGGTAAAGTCTCAAATTTTTTACTTTTGACTCTTCGATATTTGGGAGGCGTTATGTTTAAAAAAGTTGTTACATTGCTCCTGATTGTCGGCATCGGCGCCTGTGCATCCGCAGGGCGCCGGGTTGATAGGACTCATATAGACGATATTGAAAATGGAGTTCAGAGCAAGGAACAAATTCTTGCCTGGTTTGGCAACCCTTATACCGTGAAAACGGGGCTTGTTGACCATCCTCGTGGATGCACGGAGCGATGGACGTTTGAGTATGCGAAGGCCAAGGGATTTGGTGTAGTGACTTACTCCGAGATGCTGGTTATTGATTTCGATAAGCGTGGAAAAGTATGTGATCATGCCTTTTCCAAAATGGGAAACAACTAGGATATAGCCCGTCAAGTCAAGCAGGGCAATCGCGCCATGCGGAAGGTTGAAGGCAGGTGACTCGATCGAGTAGCGGGAAGAAGTTAATCATGTGATAAAGGTAAGCGTTCACCCCCTCTCCCCATCTGGTGGGAGAGGTCTGGGATGCTTACAAGTGTAGGTTTTCCGTGGATGTTAGAAAAAAGTAAGCGAGACATGAGGTTGCGGTAAAATAGCCGATAGGAAATTCGCCTGGTTACCGAAGAAACCGTTATGGCCGGATGACTGAGAAACTCGGGCGGACTCGCGGTTAGCCCATAGGTGCCGGACTGGAACACCGCGATCAGATCGCCGACCCCGGCTTTCGCCAGCTCCATCCGCTCGGCCAGGTTACAGCAGTGGCGACAGCAACCGGGCGGTGGCTTCCACCAGCCGCTGGCCGAGAGGGGCGTGCCGACCCGGTTTGCGGTAACGGTTGGCCTGGCGCAGATCGGTGGCGAAGCCGTGGGCCAGCCGCGCGGCGAGTCCGGCATCGTAAATCGCCACCAGCACCTCGAAATTCAGCGTCAGGCTGCGGTTGTCGAAATTGGCGCTGCCGACTGCCGCGACCCGTTCGTCCACCACCAGCAGCTTGGCGTGCAGCATCGCCGGCCCGTACTCGTGAATCGCCACGCCGGCGTTGGCCAGTTCGTCGTAATAGCTGCGCGCGGCGGCGCTGACCAGCCACGAGTCGCTGCGTTTGGGCGCCAGTACGTTCACCTCCACCCCGCGCAATGCCGTGCTCATCAGAGCGGCGTTCAGCGCCTCGTTCGGCACGAAATAGGGCGTAGCCAGCAACACTTGCCGCTGGGCGCCGGCAATGGCGGCGAAGAAAAATTGAGCAATGGCGTGGCGGTTGTTGTCGGGGCCGGATTCGATGACCTGTAGCCAGGGACCGGCTGAAGGCGTGGAAAAATATGGGAAAAATTCCGGCTCGAACGGCGCCTGGTCGGTGGCGAAGTACCAGTCTTCCAAAAAGATAAACTGTAGCCGGTGAACCGGTTCGCCTTCGATGCGCAGATGGGTATCGCGCCAAGCGGCCGGGCCGCTGTATGCCGCGCTATGGTTGTCGCTGACGTTGATGCCACCGGTGAAGCCGATCCGGCCATCACAAACCACGATCTTGCGATGGGTGCGGAAATTGACATGGTTCGGCCGCAACCGGCGCAGGCGGAGCGGATTGAACCAGGCGGTCATTCCGCCTGCGTCTAGCAGCGGTTGCAGGAAACGGCGGGTGATCCGGTCGGAGCCGATGGGGTCCAGCAGCAGTCGCACCGCAATCCCGGCGCGGGCTTTTTCCACCAGCAGATCGCGCAACCGGGTTCCGCCCCGATCTGGCTGCCACAGGTAGTATTCGAGATGGATGTGATGATGAGCGGCGGCGATGGCGGCTTCGAGCGCCTGGAAGCAGGCGTCGCCGGTTTCCAGCGGGGTGACGTCCGTTGCCGGGCTGGGGGCGCCTTGACCGAGCCGTTCCAGCAGCCGCGCCAGTTGTCGTTCCAGACTGGTGGCTGGAAAACCCGAGGGGGTGTGGCCGGGAGGCAGGTGGTGGGTAGACTGGATCAGGCGGTCTCGGGCGCGTCCGTAGCGCCGCCGCCGCCGGTGCAGCCGCCGTGGCCCGAGCAGCAGGTACACCAGGAAGCCGAAGTAGGGCATGAACAGCAGCGCCAGCAGCCAGGCCAGCGTGGCTGCCGGCGAGCGGCGTTCCAGAATCAGCCCGATCCCGACCAGCGCGATCCACAGTAGCCAGGCCAGCGGCATTAGCGCGGTCAGGTGTTCGGCCATCGGTTAGAGTCGGTTGGAAGCGAATTCGGCCAGCCGCGACCGTTCGCCGCGTCGCAGGGTGACATGCCCGCCGTGCGGCCAGTCCTTGAAGCGATCCACCACATAGGTCAGGCCAGAGGTGGTTTCGGACAGATAGGGCGTATCGATCTGGGCGATGTTGCCCAGACAGATGACCTTGGTGCCGGGACCCGCGCGGGTGATCAGGGTTTTCATCTGCTTGGCGGTCAGATTCTGCGCCTCGTCGATGATCAGGTACTTGCTCTGGAAGGTGCGCCCGCGCATGAAGTTCAGCGAGCGAATCTTGATCTTGCTGCTGAGCAGATCGGCGGTGGCGGCGCGGCCCCATTCGCCGCCTTCCTTTGGGGCGAGTACTTCCAGATTGTCCATCAGCGCGCCCATCCAGGGCGTCATCTTTTCCTCCTCGGTGCCGGGCAGGAAGCCGATGTCCTCGCCGACCGGCACGGTGACCCGGGTCATGATGATTTCCCGGAACAGTTTGGCGTCCAGGGTCTGCGCCAGGCCGGCGGCCAGCGCCAGCAGGGTCTTGCCGGTGCCCGCCGCGCCCAGCAGGGAGACGAAGTCGATCTCGGGGTCCAGCAGCAGGTTGAGGGCGAAATTCTGTTCGCGGTTGCGGGCGGTGATGCCCCAGACCGCGTGGCTGGGCGCGGCGTGGTCCTTGAGAATTTCGATCACGGCCTCCCCGTCGCGCAATTGGCGGACAATGAAAGCCGCGTTATCGCCGGCCGGGAACAGCCCCTGGTTTGGATACCAGTTCGCCACGTCCGGGCCGCGGACCCGGTAAAAGGTGCGCCCACTCTCTTTCCAGGAATCCAGCGCCTTGCCGTGGCTGTCCCAGAAATCGGCCGCCAGGTCGCGGGCGCCACCGTACAGCAGATTGACGTCGTCGAGCGTCTGATCGTTGTAGTAGTCTTCGGCGTGAATGCCCAGGATGGCGGCCTTGATCCGCAGATTGATGTCCTTGGAGACCAGAGTGACCCGGCGGCGCGGATGGTCCTGCTGCAAGGTCAGAGCCATGCTCAGGATGTCGTTGTCGGGTGTGTTGCCAGGCAGGCTGGCCGGTGGGGCGATCCGGTTGGGGCGGATTTGAAAGAACAGCCGACCACTGGCCGGCTCGCCGTGTTGATCGAGCAGGCCGGGCAGGGACAGACCCTGGTCGATCTCTTCCTTGCTGGCCCCGGCGATCACATCGTCCAGGAACCGGCTAACCTGGCGGACGTTGCGGGCAACCTCGGAAACGCCCTTTTTGGCGCGATCCAGTTCCTCCAGCACCATCATCGGCAGGTAAATGTCGTGTTCCTTGAAGCGGAACAGGGCGGTCGGATCGTGCATCAGCACGTTGGTGTCGAGCACGAACAGGCGGCGGTCGGACACGGAATGCGGGGGATTCTCGGCGGGGGATTCGGAGTCGAGATGATGGGTCATGGTCTGTCGCTGGTTGCGCGGAAATCGGTCACTTAATGCTCGACTTTGGCCATTTTGGGTTCTGACGCGAGGAGGAGGTCGGCAGAGGTACCGCTGGAGTATCCTACGCGGGCGACCAAACCCATGAGGAGGGTACCCCGATGAGGATGCCGCTGCCGGACGCCATTATAGCGATCTGGGCGCCGTTTGCCGTGCTCTTTACCCAACCGGTGTGGCTGCGGCTTCAGCCAACTCTAGCCGTTCTGGCGCTCTTGGTGGCGGTGCCGCCGTTCATGGCGCGAGCCCTTGCGCTGCCAAAGTGATGGCGAATGATCGAGCGAAACCCCCAAATCCGCTTCCGAGCGTTTATGGTTATACCGACAACGCTCAACTTCGGAGGGAAAAACCCGATGAACCAAACCCGATGGCTGTATCCGCTCGGCGCCCTGCTGCTGCTCGGCGCCGCACCACTGGATACGCTGGCTCGCATCAAGCTCACCACCCTGCCGGTGCGCGAGCGGGTGGAAATCCAGCTTGATCATCCTCAAATCGCCCTGGTCGAGGAGGAACGCATCGTTCCCCTGGTCAAGGGCATCAATCAAGTGGACTTTTCCTGGGCCAACACCCGCATCGATCCCGATTCGCTGGTGCTGCGCATCCTCGAGCCGCCCGCCGATCAACCTCTGGAAGCCAGGGTACTGTCGGTCAGCTATCCGCCCAACGAAACCGCGTTGGTGTGGTCGGTTTCGGCCAGCGCGTCCGGCGCGGCGCGGGTGCGGATCAGCTATGTGCTAGGCGGGCTGGGCAAGGATTTTCACTACCGCGCCGTAGCCGACCGCGATGAGAAAACCCTGAATCTGGCGCAATTTCTGCGGGTGAACAACAACGCCAACGAAGCCTACGACGCCGCCGAGTTCTGGGCCGGGGTCGGCGGGCGGTTTGGCAAGCCGCTGGGCCTGAACGAAACCAAGGAAGTGCAACCCGGCCGCTTCGCCGCCGTGCCGGTGCGCAAGACCTACACCAGCAATCCGGTGGAGTTCGGCTATCTCGACCGCGCCCAGGACAAGCTCAACGTGCCGATGCACTACGTGATCAAGAACGCCGGCGACGCTCTCGGCAAGGAACCGCTGCCGGAAGGCAAGGCGCGCATCTTCCAGGACGACGGCAGAGGTGGTACGGCGTTTCTTGGCGAGGATCGCGGCAAGTTCACCCCGCCCGACGACGAACTCAAGCTGTATCTGGGCCTGGCCCGCGACATCGCGGTGCGCCGCACCGTGGACCGCAACGAACGCCAGCGCATCGCCGGCAATCTGTACCGCTACGATGTGACGCTGAAGTACGAGATCGAGAACTTCAAGGATTCACCGGTCACGCTCGATATCGCCGAGAGCGTCCGCCAGATTCGCGACCAGATTCGCGGCGACAGCGGCCGCGACCCGGAATGGCAACTGGGCGACGGTACCTTGCGCACCCCTGATTCCGGGAAGAGCGACGCCGACAAGCTGTTGTTTCACGTCGATTTGCCGGCCCGAACCGCCGACGGCCAAGCGCAAAAGCAGATTCATACCCTGCGGCTGACCCTGAACAACGAATGGTGAGCGCCATGACCAGAAACTGGATTGCCCGTTTGCTCTGCCTGTTCGGGTTGCTGCTACCGTTGGCGGTGATGGCTCGCAATGTCGATCTCGCTACCGTGCCCGCCCGGAGCACGGTGCAACTGACCATCTATAATTCCGAGGATTTGACCCTGGTGCGGGAAACCCGAGTGGTGACCTTCAAACAGGGCGTCAATCCCCTGCAATTCTCCTGGGCCAACACCCTGATCGACCCAACGTCGGTGGAACTGAAATTCAGTGGACCGAAAACCGGGCTGGAAGTCCTCGACGCCACGTTCCCGCACGACAAACCACAGATGCTGTACTGGAACGTGCAAAGCGACGCCAACCGCGAGGCGACCATCGAAATCAGCTACTTCACTTCCGGCATCTCGTGGGCGGCGGACTATTTGGCCATCGCCGATCCCGAGGAGAACACGCTGCGCTTGGAAAGCTTCGTGCGGGTGAAGAACTACTCCGGTGAGGATTACGAAACCGCCCAAGTGCGTTTGGTGGTGGGAACGATTAACCTGGTGGAGAAGATCGCCGAGTTGGCGAAAGTGCCGGTTGGGCGGCTGGATGAACTCAAGAAGGAGGATTACCGTGATTTGCGGCAGAAGGCCGCCCGCAAGATGATGGCGCCCGCCGCGCCCGCGCCAATGATGGCCATGGATATGGCGGCGGGTGCGATAGCGGAGATGGATGCGCCCAAGGAAATCATCAAGGAAGGCTTGAGCGAGTACTTCATTTACACTATTGAAGGTACTGAGACTGTGCCGAATGGCTGGGCCAAGCGGCTCCGCAGTTTTGAAGCAGCGGGAGTGCCAATCACTATTCAATATCGCTATCGGCCCCGCGAATATGGCGATCAACTGGTGCGCCTGTATCTGTTGCGCAATGATACGGCTTCAAAACTGGGCGCTACGCCATTGCCGGATGGCATGTTGCGGGTGTTTCGCGCCAATGGCCGCAATGGCTTAAGCTATCTGGCTGCGCAGTCGCT
>WBZP01008092.1_pt1 | contig 9994 bp, 8 predicted proteins | sample 5204301 | NCBI WGS metagenome assembly WBZP01 (sample SAMN12412401, study PRJNA552823) | activated sludge metagenome | isolation source: activated sludge from nitrification reactor of wastewater treatment plant... | place: USA: Pennsylvania | collected 2017 | reverse complement strand
TGTCGATGTATCCTTGATATTTTAGCGGATTCCAAAGCGTGATAGCGAATTTTTCGTTTTTTTCATTGTAAAGTATATGCTCGCCGTAGTAATACTTTCCTGGTACTATTCTGTAGGTGGATTTATCACTTTTTTCTTTACGCTCTGCAATGACTCTTGCCATCATGCCTTCGCGTGTGTATATCTTACCTTGCATTTCGGGCAATGGAGATATTTTATGTTCATTGTAATACCACATCAATATGGCTACAAAGACGGGATCAACTTCGTCAGGCATATTCAAATGACCTTCCGGAAAATGCATAGCCACTTCTATATCATCGCCATCAGGCCTATATATATGAAAGCCATCTTCATGTACACCGTGCCAAACGCAAGTAACATTACCTTCCTGATAAATTTTTAATGCAGTTTCGTAAAGCTCCTTATTGGATTTGTAAGCTTGCAGAGCGGTAGAGATGGCTGAGATTGTATTTGTGCCCAATGTATAAATTTTGATTGTTGCAAAGGTGAGAAAAATAGCTATAATAATAAAGATGCTGTACAAAAAAGGCTACAAAATCATAATCTCTCCTGTCCGAATAAACATTTCATATCCACTTCGCTATGAATATCTGAACTAATGTACTCAGATTTGTCAGTACCATAGGTAGTAATGAGGGTATTGAATACCGCTTTTTTTGTATTGGAAATAGCGGAAAAAGTGGCGCTTCTGATGCGCAATGACTCTGAAAGGGATGCCGTCACTTTGAGTGGCTTGTTATAGTATTTGATTTCGCACAGATTGATGACGTTATCTGCTCTGTCTATCAGCATATCTATCTGCATTCCTTCTGATTTTTCGCTTGCTTTGTGGAGGTAACTGCCTATATTCGCATTGATACCCGAGATACCAAGAGCTGTCTTAATGGCATCAGCATGTTTGATACATATATTTTCGAAAGCATAACCTTGCCAGGATTTATATACGTCTGATGAAGACTGATAACTGAGCCAATTATTGATCACACCATACTTTTGCCCTTCAATAAAGTGTATATAAAATCTGCTGTATTCATCCGCAAGTCTGTAAATGGCTCCTTTCTTTTTATTAAATAGTGGGGGCATCTTGAGAATAAATGATCCAAGTTCGAGGTCATTTAATATACGATGTAGTCCCCCGCCATCCGAAATTTTGCTACTTTTTGATATCTCACCGATAGTCATGCCACTCCATCTTGTAGCCAATGCCTTGATGACCGCAACGTGATTTTGGTGATTATCAAAAAGTGATGCGTATAATTCATCAAATTCAGTACGCAACAATCCCGACTTGGTAAAACATACCCTATGAATAAATTGGGCTGCCGACTCACCCGAAACCAATTGTTGGAGATAGAGTGGAATACCTCCCATACACATGTATATATGAAGGATGTCATATTCCGTCAAATTTCTATTGATGGTATGTAAGTACGCTTTCGTTTCGGCCAATGAAAATGGCTCTAAATGCATACGTCGTGTCACTCGATTGTGCAATCCGCCACGATTTTGGATGATACGCTTTATCATCCATGAAGTAGCCGAGCCACTGATGACAACCAATAGGTTTTGGGACGATCCAAAATCATTCCACCAATAGGCAAACTCTTGAAGGAAACCGGATTTCGGCTGATCTATCCATGGAAACTCGTCTATGAAGATCACCTTTTTTTTCTTACTCTTCCGCAGACCCTGGATATATTGTTTGAGCAAAATGAATGCTTGTGTCCAGTTTTCAGGTGACTTAAACTGAGTATATTTATTGTCAAACTCAGCGAGCTTTTGAATGAATTTTTCTAATTGATTTTCAGTACTTCCATACTGTGTCCCCGTAAATCGAAAGACAATATACTCCTTGAGTACTTCATTAATGATATACGTCTTACCTACACGCCTTCTGCCTGTGACCATCAGTAAATCAGATGATTCTAAAGTCGTAAGTCGCAACAATTCTTTGGTTTCAGCCACTCTACCTACAAACATATTAATGATATATTTATTAGCACAAAGGTAATAAATACAGACCTAATATTAAAATATAATTGGCGGAATCTTAATTTAAAACGTACATTCCGCCAAATATAAGTATATTATTATTGGCGGAATCTTAATATAAAACATACATTTCGCCAAGTATAAGGATGTTATTATTGACTAAATCTTAAATATTAAATACACATTTCGCCATTGATTACACTAGAAATAGTCACATTCATTGTAAATATAAGTGTCACTTCATCCCTTTGTTCACCTACATTGTTCAAACCTTCCCTCCACATCCCGGGCAAAACTTAAAATGTGACTCAACAACTCTATGGCAAGAAGAGCAAAGAATTCTTTCTGGCAATACAGAAAGCACTGATTTCGAATAAAGTACTTTGTATGAAGGTGGTATCTCATCTATGAACATACTTTCGTTGCCTTTTTCGGTAATGAGATACAGTATGTCTGCGGCACGTGTGAGCGCCACATAAAACAGCCTCCTTTCTTCTTCTAGTAGTATGTCATATTTTACGGGTCTGATGATCTGATAGATTCGGTCGTCCAGCCAAACATCAGGAAATCCACCGCTACCTTGGGTAAGACCGATGATAAAAACTGCTTTGCTTTCAAGACCTTTGGCTGCATGGATGGTTTTGGCATTGATGTAAATCTTCTCTTTTTTGAATCGCTCCCGATATGGCTCAAACATCTTGCTGCGACGGTACAAAAACAGTATCTGATCATTGGGTATGCTTTGCGCCAACAATTCTTTTACTTCCTGAACGGCAAACTCTACGCCGTCTTCAAAATCGACTGCAGCATATACTTCAATCTTTTTTCTGGATTTTTTCTGTGCTTTGACGACTTTGTCCACCATAAAGCGATTGTTGCGGATCACTTCAGAGCTCGCATCGACTATATTGGGCGTGCTGCGGTAGTTGGTATCCAGGCTGATACATCGGGCATCCCGAAAAAATCGACTGAACTCCACAATATACTGTACGTCCGAACCTCTGAACCCATAGATACTTTGCCAGTCGTCACCTACACAAAATAGTTGTGCATCAGGATTCATCAACGTTTTGATAAAACTCACCTGTATCTTATTGACATCCTGAAACTCGTCCACCAGTACATATTTATACTGCTGAAAAAACTTCTGTCGGATCTCTTCACTTTTTTTGAGCAGATGTATCGCTTTGATGTTGAGATCATTAAAATCCAAATATGATCTATCTGTACAATAAGTCTCAAAACGCTCTATCAGCGGCAGTGCCAACTTATAAAAATCCCTGATCCGCTGATGCTGATCCTGAGATGCTTTGCTCGATACATCATCGATATGAAGACCATCAACCTTGATCATATCCAGAACACGGATCAACTGTCTCAGAAAATTTCGTATTTCATGATGACGACCTTTGAACTCTTCCTCATAATGCAATACGACATTGACATCAAATCCATCGGGGAGCCGATTTCTGATGATGCGATCGAGTGCGAGATTGAAGAGCGAAGTATCTCTGGTCATCTCTTCATAGGTCTTTACGAGTAGCTTACCAGCTATGTTAAATTGTTTTTCTTTGAAGTCTGATCCTTTGCTCAGATTGCTGATGTGCTCGATATATAGATTGGCATCAGGTATAAAAAAATCAGGATAAAACTCATATTCCTGAAAAGAAACCTTGGGCTCATAGACAAATTTGATGTTGTGCCGATACAGCCAGTCGGCGATATATTGTTCGGACTTGGATCTGACCCGAGTGCCATTGAGTGATGTGTATATCTTATTGTCACTGCTCAGCGCCAGTGCAGATCGTTGCGGCAAATGCAACTTATCCACCAGATAGTCAAGCACATATCGTTTGAAATCTATGAGATACTCCTTGTCACTACAGCAATCGATCAATACCTTCTGCAATGCAGTATATGTAGTCTCAGATGCTGTGATGGCCACCATCTCCTCATCCACAAAACCGGTATCAGTGATGATCTTAAATTTATTGTCAAATTCGCTGACACCATACGTCTTGAGAATACTATAGCAAAGACCATGAAAGGTACGTATTGTAAGATTTCGTATCCAGCCAGTCTGTTGTATTCGTTGGCGACGGTGGGTACTTTTTGCACTGTCTGAGAGCGTTTTACTATGCAGTATTTCCTTATAATTGCCATCAAAATCTACCGACATTATGAGACGATCTATCATCTCATTGGCTGCATTTTTGGTGAAAGTGATGGCGAGGATTTCTGATGGTTTGGCTCCCTTTTCATTGATGAGATAGAGGATTTTCTGGAGCAGCGTCTGCGTTTTGCCCGACCCTGCACCGGCTATGACGAGCACACGTTTATCCTCGGCAGTGACGGCGGCCTTTTGCTGCTTGTTGAGTGATGCCAGTGATGCAGGAATATTTTTATTGGCCAATAGTAAAATAGTGATGAATTCAAGGCGAAGATAGAGAAAAGATTGATTTTCTCAAACCTTATAGGTTTCAGAAACATATAAGGTTTGAATATCCACATCTACAATCAACAGATCCAGCTATAATTCGGCCTTATCGAGTCATCTAGTGTGTAAGATTGTATTGCAACCGTAGTGATATTGTAAAAAACTAAAAACATATTAAATTAAATGTTCATTTTTGAAATATACAACCAAAATAGTTGTCTATAAATTGGCCGAAATTTAATAGTAGATGGTATTTTTACAGTTTCTTCCAAAAAAAAATTATTGAATCATGAAACGAAATCTTATTCTAATTTTGCTCGTATTCGCCTTAATTATCTGTAGCGATGAGCCTATGATGGCTGCTGCTGGTGGGTCTATAGCCAAAGCGATTACCAAGTCCTTCTGGGGCAAACTCCTACTTTTTGTATTGTTTGTACTCTTTTTGCCACTTATTATATGGATATATCTAAAAGAATATTTTGCAATTAAAAAAACAATGAAAGACCTACATGCTTTGGCGATATCCAATAGAGCATTTGACTGGCTTTCATTAAAAATGAGGGCATCTGAAGTTTTTATGAGAGTGCAAACGGCCTGGGATAAGAATAATATTGAAGAGGTATCTGCTTGGATGGATGATTGGTACTGGCAAAACCAAAAGTATATTCATCTAGAAAAATGGGAAGAAAAAGGTCAAAAAAACATTGTGAACATCAAAAGAATAAAAGACATTAAACCCCTATATGTGCAGAGTTCAAATACTCAAAATGCAGAAGATTCAAGAGTCATATTAAGTATCGAAGCTGAAATGCAAGATTATCTGATCAGGTTGTCTGACAATATGATAGTAGAAGGTGATAAAGATTTTAAAGATGTAGAATCTGTATGGACATTTATATACAAAAATGGGAAATGGGTAGTGCAAAATATCGAAGAAGGGTCCACAAGCCTTAGTTATGCCAAGATGGAAAATATTGTATCCAATGCCCCTTTAAATCATCAAACTGCTTAATCTTCGATGACACAAGAAGAAAGAAAGGCCGCTATTAAAGTTTACCAAAAAGAAAATAATCAAAAGGTACTTAAGGTATTAAAACTTCCTGCGATTTTGATTCTGTTGGGATTGGGATACATCTATATTGTAGATGGTGTATTCGAATTTCAAAGCAAATGGGCTTCACTCCCTGGTGCTATCTTAATTATATTGGCCTTGTATGGTTTACAAGAAATTATTAAAGATTGGAATAAGATACCCGAATTTGATGACGATCCTTTACTAGATTCGCGCTATGATAAGATGATTACATTTTTCTCTGGATTCTTTTTGCTTGTTCCATTCTTTGCCCTAATGATACTAACAATCTGGACGCAAAATTTTTATAGTCAATGGTGGTTCTGGGGATTCTCTGTAGGTTTTGGCATATTTTTCAGTACAAGTTTATACAATATTTTAAAAAATAGAATTCCAGGATTTGAACAACACAACAAACAAAGACTGGAAGAATTAGGCCGGCTTTGGTTACTATTTTTATTAGTCGGTATATTAATTTTTCAAGGTTTACTCTTTGTCTTTCCATATTTTGAAACTGGAAAAATAGTGGTAGTAAAACAAAAAAAAGATGTTAATGAAATATTTTATGAAGGAAGTTGGACTTCAGCAAGATATGCAAAGAAAATGAATTCACTATTGATAAACAGAGATAGTATCCAAGTGGAAGTTGTCCCAATAGTATTTGGGATTAAATATTTTACAAACTTTGACACTCTAAAATAGCTCACCCTCCATCCACCGGCAACTGATCCCGCAACACCTTAGCCTTCACAAGACCACTAGCGCGCATGATGGAGTCAGCTCCAAAGCGTCTTCTGATCCTATCCATCTGCTGCATGAGTTGTATGTGCTCCATCGTATCGTCGAAGAGATTTATCTGATAGTTGCCTTGTACGATACCGCTGTACTTGACACCGATGAGACGGATGAGTTGGCGTCGCTCGTAGAGTTTGTCGAAGATATCGAGGACGTGCTGACCGAGGAGTCGATCATTGGCCGTGTAAGAGATGTTTTTTTGTTTGGTGTAAGTATTGAAGTCGGCGTATCGGATCTTGACAGTGATCGTAGATGCGAGTTTCCCGGATGCACGGAGTTCAAAGGATAGCTTGTCTGCCATGTCGAGCAGCAGGTGTTTCATCATCATGACATCGAGCGTATCTTCTACAAAGGTGCGCTCTTTCGACATAGATTTTTGTTCGTGGTAGGGAACGATGGGTGTGGTATCGATGGCATTGGCTTTTTCCCATAGCGTGCGTCCTGGCTTGCCGAACTCTCGCTCCAGCAGACGGATGGGTATCTGGCTGAGTGTGTCTATGGTACGTACGCCCATAAAGTTAAGTTTTTTGTGCGTCTGATCGCCTACACCGGGTATCTTACCTACGGGCAGCGGCGCGAGAAATCCTTTTTCTTCGCCATTGGGTACGTATTTGGTGCCATTGGGTTTGGCCTCGCCGGTGCCTACTTTAGAGACCGTTTTATTTACAGAGAGACCGAAAGAGATGGGTAGGCCAGATTCTTTAATCACCTTCTGACGTAGCTCAGATGACCACTTGAAACATCCAAAATGTTTGTCCATACCGGTGAGATCAAGGTAAAACTCGTCGATGGATGCTTTTTCGTACACAGGTGCATCTTCGGCAATGATGTCTGTGACGATACCCGAATATTTGGAGTAGCTGTCCATGTCGCCTTTGATGATGGTAGCTTGCGGACAGAGTCGGAGTGCCATCTTCATCGGCATGGCAGAGTGTACGCCAAATCGACGCGCCTCATAGCTGCACGAGGCAACGACACCACGATTGGACGTACCGCCGATGAGGAGCGGCTTACCGAGCAGGCTACTGTTTTTGAGACACTCGACCGATACGAAGAAGGAGTCAAGATCTAGATGGAGGATGGCGCGATCATACATGGGGTGTCTGTTTTGTAAAGTTGTCTAATATAAATAAACCACTTTTTAATGTGACTGGCTCATATTTCAAAATGAAACTCATGACAGAAAATCAAATTAGCTGTCTTTTTTAAAGCCAATCTCTCTTCTTTGACTTTTAGTATTTATAAGATGTTTAAGAGTTTTGTAAATTTCATTAAATTTATTGTCGTAAGTATTTTCCATTTCCTCCAGTTTTGTTAATAGTTCTTTGTAATTTATAGCTATTTTTCTAAGTGCTACAAAAGTTCTCATTATTACAATATTCATGTCAATAGCCTTTTGGCTTCTCAAAACACTAGACAACATAGCCACGCCTATTTCAGTAAAAGCAAAAGGTTTGGCGCCTCCAAGATAACTTTTGGACGGTATCACATTTTGTGATACCACCTGATCTATTTCTACGTCTGTAAGTTCAAACATAAAATCGGAAGGAAATCTTTCTGCATTTCTTTTTACAGCCTGCTTTAATGCTCTGGTTTCCACACCATAAAGCTCTGCAAGATGTAAATCGAGCAAAATTTTTTCTTCTCTCAAAGTAACAATCCTTCGGATTATGAGTTCATCAGGAATGATTGACCTATCTTTATCCATTGCGTTAAGTTTATATACAATCCGTAAATAACGACATAATATCGTCGCAATATACGACAATTAAAAATATTTACATATCTTTGTGAAAATATTTTTAAACCGGAACAGACCAGATCTATGGCCGAATTACTAAAACATATATACAACACATCATTTTTTGATACTTACTCAGATGCACTGGCGGAGGTGATACCCACTTTTGACAAAAGTACATTCTTACTTTCTTTTCATACTGCGCATTGGGCTTCACTGGAGCTGAAGCAAAGGATGGCGTTTTTGGCTCATACCACAGCTAAAATACTGCCCGTCGGATATCAGGATAAAGTCAAAACCATACTTCGGCTCATAGAAGCATTGCGAAATCGTTCAGTAAAAGATCAGAACCTGGAATATATCTTTCTGGCAGATATCATTGCAGAGTACGGAATTGATGATCTCAAAACATCTTTGTCTGCCGGCAGGGCTTTTATCATCCGGTACCCCAAAGAAATGATGCAGCAAATGGTCAAATGGACCAAACACAACCATGAAAATGTACGAAGGTATGCATCGGAGGGATGCAGACCCAGATTGCCGTGGGGTACAAAACTGGCTGCTTTGGTATATGATCCCTCTCCATGCATCCCGGTATTGGAAAAACTGATGGATGATCCATCGCTTTATGTGCGTAAAAGTGTAGCCAACCATCTGAATGATATTTCTAAGGATCATCCGGATTTAGTCGTGGAATATATCAAAAAATGGAAAGACACATCTGAAAATGCAAACTGGATCATCAGACACGGGGCACGAACCCTACTGAAAAACGGCAATCATGAAGTATTGCACATCTTTGGTACATCAAGGGATATTGCTTATAATATAGAAAATTTTCACCTGGAGCACAATCAATTAACCCAAAATGATCCCCTCGCTTTTTCATTTTCAGTAACCAATCTCAGCGAAAATGAGGCTATGTTCAGAGTAGAGTATAATATATGGTATGTCAAAGCCGGAGGGCAATATTCAAAGAAAATTTTTAAAATTGCCGAGAAACCTATATTATCGCATTCGAAACAGGAATTCAAAAAACAACACAGATTTCAGGATCTTACCACAAGAAGACATTATGGAGGAATCCATAAAATTTCTATAGTCGTCAATGGCAATGAAAGCGAGCCTTTGGCATTTGAATTGAAAATGTAGATTTATAACCAAATGATACACATGAACACACTTGGATCAAACATCAAATATCTCCGCAACAGACACAAACTCTCACAGCAGGAACTATCAGAAAAGCTGGGTGTACCCCGATCATCGCTAAGCGATTATGAACGGGGTCATACGCAGGTGGGCCTGGATTCTCTCATCAAACTGGCTGATATTTTTGATGTAAAAATTGATGATCTGCTCAGGTCAAATCTGAGTCACCGAGACCTTGAAATCTTACGCAACAGAGAACTAAGAGTGCTGGCCATATCTGTAGATGCCGACAACAACAGCAATATAGAGCTGGTGGATACTAAAGCTGAAGCCGGTTATCTCGAGTCATTTGCAGATCCTGAGTATATCAGGGACCTTCCTAAGATCGCTTTCCCCAATATTCCTCAGGGTACTTACCGGGGATTTGAGATACACGGTGACTCTATGTTGCCGATGGAGTCAGGAAGTATTGTGATCTGTGCATACGTAGAAAGTCTCAAAGACATCAAGGCTGGAAAAACGTATGTCATCATCAGCAAGACGGATGGCGTAGTATACAAAAGAGTGAAAAATGATGCCCACACCGGTCGCCTTATGCTTATCTCGGACAATGATGCCTATATGCCGTATCAGATCAATTACGCAGATATCGCAGAAGTGTGGCAGTATTATGCGCACCTAAGTTTTTCGGACACCAAATATACATTTAACAACATGCTGGAAGAAAAGCTACAAGATATGCAGCGTAAACTTACAGAAGTACATAATGTAGTTGTGAAGT
>WBZP01008091.1_pt1 | contig 9996 bp, 9 predicted proteins | sample 5204301 | NCBI WGS metagenome assembly WBZP01 (sample SAMN12412401, study PRJNA552823) | activated sludge metagenome | isolation source: activated sludge from nitrification reactor of wastewater treatment plant... | place: USA: Pennsylvania | collected 2017 | reverse complement strand
GCCGCGATCGCGAGGGAGTGCGGCGGCGGCGATTTCTCCTGGACGACGAGACCGGAGGACCGCACCCGGCTGTGGCAGGCCCGGCACGATGCCTACTGGTCGGTGAAGGCGCTACGTCCCGGCGCAGGCGTGGTCGCAACCGACGTCTGCGTGCCGATCTCGCGCCTGGCCGATTGCGTCACGGAGACCGAGGAAGACCTGAAGCGGCTCAATTTGATGTCGCCGATCGTCGGACACGTCGGCGACGGCAACTTCCACTGCTCGCTGATCTGCGACGTCGACGACAAGGACGAGATGGCGCGCGGCGAGGAATTCATGCATCGCCTGGTCCAGCGCGCGCAGGCGATGGACGGAACCTGTACCGGCGAACACGGCATCGGGCAGGGCAAGCAGAAATATCTCGAGGCCGAGCTCGGCGCCGAAGCCCTCGATGCGATGCGCGCGCTGAAGAAGGCGCTCGATCCCAAGAATATCTTCAATCCGGGAAAGATCGTGCCGCAGGCCTAGCGCGTCCCTGAAGCCACCGCGCGTCGCGATGGCGTACCATGTTTTGCCCACGAAGATGCCGCAGTGAGCCCGGAGTGTTTCCGGCATTGCGTCATCGCTGGCCGCATTCCGGTTCCATCCTTGCCCGGTTTCATCACGCGGCGAACCAAACTCAAACATTCTGCGGCCCGACTCCGCTTCCAGAAGTTCCCGCGACACGCGTTGACCGGCGCGCAACGTGTCGTGTCGCTGGTTGGAATGGAAGGAAGCGTTGATGAAAGTTGTGTCTCGATTTGCGATCGTTGCAGGCGGTGTTCTTCTTGCAGTCCAGGCCGCGCAGGCGGCCGACCTTAGAAGGCTGGAGCCCGCGCCGGCTGCGAATTCGCCCTACTACAATTGGTCGGGGTTCTATGCCGGCGTATTCGCCGGCGGGGCGCACGGCGTCTGGACCGTGGATTTCTATCGCAACAACAATCACGGACATGCGGAAGAAGGCGCAGACGGCGTCGCATTCGGTATCTACGGCGGCTACAACTACCAGTTCGCCAATCGCTTCGTGATCGGCGCAGAACTGGATATCGGCAAATCGACGGCGTCGCAGCACAACGACATTTTCGACAACGATACTTCGCTGGCGAAATTCGGCATGTTCGGATCCGCGCGCGCGCGTTTCGGCTACGCGTTCGATCGCCTGTTGCTGTTCGGGACGGTCGGCGTTGCCGCCGCCAATATCACCAACACCATCCAGAAAGGACGCAATGCCGGCGAGGAGGTCGTCTGGGAAGACCAGGTCAAGGCCGGCATCACGGCCGGCGTCGGCGCCGAATACGCCTTCACCCCGAACTGGGTCGGGCGTGGAGAATACGTCTACACCGATTACGGCATGGTCACGCTCTACAATCGCGACGGCAACCGTGCCGAATTCAGGAACGAGATGCACCTGCTGCGCGCCGGCATGAGCTATCGCTTCTAGCGCATCAAGGGAGCGCCGTCCGGTTATCGGACGGCGCTTCGGTCGCAATGAAGCCGTCAGATCTTGCTGCCGAACGCGCGTATCGCTTCGTCGACGCTGCGAAAGACATGCTCTCTCGGCAGCCGGTCGTAGATTCCGAAGCGCTCGAAGGCTCGTTGCGTATGAACGGACTCCAGGCGCGCGACGGCGAGGGTGACGTGCTGCCTGCGATATTCGTCGATCACCTGAAGCAGCGACTGCGCGGCGGTGAAGTCGAGTTCCAGGATGCCGCTGGCTTCCAGCACCACGAGCCCGGGTTTGGGTTCGCTCTTCAGGATACCCGTAATGTCGATGCTGAAATTCTCCGCGTTGAGAAAGGTCAGCGGCGCCTGCAGACCGATTACGGCAATGCCGGGACTTTGCTCGCCTGGGACATGGGGATTGGCCGGCCACCAGATGGTGGTGCCTGGCAGATGCTCGAAGGCGACCACGCGCGCCTTGGTCGTGCTCCAGATGCCGTGGAGCAGCGACAGTCCGATGCCGACCGCGACACCCTGTTCGATGGGAAGCACGATGATGGCGGCTGCGGTCGCCACGATGAGCAGGAATTCGCCGCGGGATTGACGAAAGATCCTCGCGATCTCCCGCGCGCGGATGATGCGGAGCGCAACGAAAAGCAGCACGCCGGCCAGCGCGGCGACAGGAATGGGGCGCAGCAGCGCGGCTCCGAACACGAGGAGCCCAAGCACGATCGCCGCCGCGATCAGGCCGGACAATTGCGTGCGGCCGCCGGTTTCCACGACAATGCCGGTGCGCGGCGGGCTGGCGTTGACCGGAAAGGCGCCGAACAGTCCGGCCAGCACACTGCCGGCGCCGGTGCCGAGAAAGTCGAGGTCGACGCGGGCCGGCCTGTTGGGTTCGGAAGGGAAGGCCCGCGTCGTCGCCGCCGTCTGCACCATGACCACGATGGCGATTAGAAGCGCAAGGGGAGTGAGCTTGGCCCACTTCTCCGGAGCGATCTCGGGCAACGACGGAATCGGCAGCGTCGCCGGTATCGTGCCGACGACGGCCACGCCCTTGCTCTCCAGTCCGGCGGCGATTACGGCAGCCGTGGATGCGACCAGACCGATCAGTGCGCCTGGCACCCTCGGGCTGACGAACTCCGCTCCGGCGACGATCGCAAGCACGCCGATCCCGATCCCGATCGCATAGGGATTGGCCGCTCCGATCTGCTGAGCCAGTTCGATCAGCCGCTCGATCATCGGCCCGCGCGGTGAGGGCAGCCCGAGCACGGCCGGCAATTGCGAGACGACGATATGCACGGCGATGCCGACCAGGAAGCCGACCGTGACGGGCCTCGACAGCAGGTTGGCGATCCAACCCATGCGAAACAGGCTGGCGAGCACGAGGATCACGCCGACCATCAGGGCCAGCGCAACCGCAAGCGCTTGATACTCCGGGGAGTGGCTCGCCGCCATCAGCAGCAGGCCGCCGGCGAAGATCGGCGTGATCGTGGAATCGGCCCCGCAGGAGAGAAGCCGGTTTGCGCCAAACATGGCGAAGCCGATCGAGCCCATGATGAAGGCGAGAAAGCCGATCTGCGGCGGAAAGTGGCCGAGCCGGGCGGTCGCCATCTGCTCGGGGATCGCGATGGCCGCAAGCGTCAGGCCGGCGATGATGTCGCCGGGCAGGTCGGCGGCACGGAACGATCGCAAGGAAAGGAGGAAGGGCCAGCGGCTCTCATGATTATCGCGGCCGGTTTCCGCCATCGATCCTTTGCTCCCATCTGCTGCCATCGCCGGAAATAATCCAACGACGGGCAAAAGGCCAGCAATGTGTCCATGCAAAGTCAGTTCGAGCGCGCTGTAATCGCTTTCCGGATGGCGGCGAGCGGCGCGTTGTCGTCGAATTCCAGCGTTCCGCCGCGCATGCGCAGGCCGAGATCGCGCCAGAGCGCGGCGAGATCGGGAGCCGTCGGCTGACTTCCCATCTCCTGATGAAGCCTGGTCAGCACATCCGCACCCACGGCCTTGTCGGCGGTGGCGAGCACGCGGGCGAGCGGCCAGTCCTGCTCGTGATTGCCGCCGGCTGCGATCACGCCGCGCATCGCCGCCTGCAGCCCGAGCCGGTTGCCGGTGGCTTTCCGGATCTCGATGTCGGCGAGCAGGCAGAACATCGCGCCGCCCCAGTAGCGGCGGCCCCAGGTATCGGTGTGATCGAGCCCGCGGTCGCCGCCCTCGGGCAGGCCTTTCGGCATGTCGCGCATCATCGCCTGCCAGATCTCCGCCGCGGGGAGGTCGCCCGCCTGCACGCGCGCGACCGGCTCGACGTAGACGGCAAGTCCCTCGGACAGCCAGGCATGCCGTTCCGCAAGATCGGGCAAGGCGAGATGCACCAACTCGTGCACCATCACCCAATCGCGCCGGAGATCGCTCTCGCCTGCATCGCGACCGAGCATGATGCGGATCGCCGCGCCGCGATAGGCCCAGGTGGTGCCGCCGCGCACGCGCGTACCGTCGACCGGCACGATCAGCAGCTTCAACTCCGCCACGGGAAATCGGCCATAGTAGGTGACGACCGCCGTGGCCGACATCCTGATCCAGTTCAGAACTTTGTCCGCCGGCAGCGCAATCGCACCGGGCGCAAAGGCCACATGGATGACGCCGCCGGGTACGTCCAGATCGGTCTGCGGCAATCTCTCGAACGCCTCGTAGGGCATCCGGTCGTTGCGCGTATACTCGGATTGCGCATCGGCGCGGAAGCCGACCAGGCTCGCAAGGAGTGCGAGTACGACCGCGCCTGACATCACCAGCCTGAAGCGGGCGAAGCGGCTCATGAAGCCGCGTCCTTCGTCCGTCCCGCGACATCCGCGAGGAACAAGACAGCCTGCTCCGCGAGATCGTCGAGCATGGACTCGAGCAGAACTTCGCCCTTGGCGCGCGAGGCCAGCGTCGGATCGCCGAAACTGCCGGACGGGCTGTAGTTCGGTGAGGCGCGGTCGGTCGGGCTGAGGCGTCCAGGTTTCGGCTGTGCGACGGGAGGGCTCGCCTCGGCGCGCAACATATCGACGTCATCGGGTGCGATCGCCAGCATCAGCGACGTCTCGACTTCGTCGGCATGACTGCCATGGCTTTGACGGGACAGTTCGATCGCCGCGCGTCGATAGCGCTTCCCGTCATGCACCTTCAGGTGCAGCGCATCGGCGTTCGCGAGGCGCGCCAGCGCCCGCTCGATCGGAACGCGGGTGCTGATCCCAGTATCTAGCACGAAAACAGCTCGATGGCCGTGAGCCAATATCCCCGCGGCGATCTCCGCCACAACGGCTTCGAACGTCGCCGCGGAGAGGCTGATACTGCCGGCATATTCGACGAAGGCGGGATAATGTCCGTAGGTCAGCGTCGGAAAAACGAGGGCGTCGATGCGCGCCGCGAGCCGCGATGCAAGGAATTCGGCCTGGCTGCGGTCGGTGTCGAGCGGCAGATGCAGGCCATGCTGCTTCGCGGCGGCGCCGACCGGCAGGATCGCCGCAGCGCCCGCCTCGATGCGGCGCTCGACCTCGCGCCAGCTCATGTGCTCGACGAAGTTGGGTTCGGCCTCAATGCGCATGCATCCGGCCTTCCGTCGTTCAGGCGGAGACGCCCGTGAGACATCCGCCGGTCACCCAGCCATGCAGATAGCCCGCACCGCGCGCGGCGGCGTTGTCGGGATCGTCATAGGTCGCAAGCATGGAGCAGAGCACGCCGAAGGGAATACCCTTGGCCGCTTCGTCCCACATCATGGCTTCCTCGGCGGCAAGCTCGCGGAACATCGGCGTATTTTCCTGTCGCCAGACCAGGATGCGGGCGGGCTCGTCTAGACCGAGTGCATCCGGAGGCGTCTCATCGGCTTTGAGCGCGCGCCAGATCGCAGCCGCGTTGGTGGCGAGATCCAGTCGTGCCGCAGTCGGATGTGCGGTGAGGGTGAGATCTTTCCAAACCTCGGGCGCAAACGCAGCGAACTCGGCCAGCGACACCACCGCGCCGTCAGGCCCGTCGAAGGCGTCGTTGAGCGCCTTCTCCAGCGCGGCGAGATCGGCCAGCACCGGATATTGGCTGTAAGGCGCGCTGGCTCGCAGAAATTCGGGCACCCCTTGCGAGAACCAGCGCAGGTTGGGGTTCGCGGACGGGTACGCCTCGACATAGGCGTGGCCCATCTCGTCGAACATCTCGTCGCCGAGATAGGCATGGAGAAGTTCGTGGTCGTTGCGCAGGGCCTCGATGAGCCGCGAGCCATAGGCGTAGCGATAGACGCCGAGCAGGGTCTCGCGTCTTTCCCTGGCGCTGTCGGGGATGTCGGCCAGGATGCTGTCGTCGCCGGCGAGAATGGCGCGCTGGAACTCCGCCTGCTGCCGCGCCAGATCGCTCATTGCGGCGCCTGGCCCAACACTTGCGTGGCCATCTCACGGGTGCGGTTGACCTCGACGATCAACTCTTCCAGCGGCGGAATGTTGTCGTCACGCTCGATCATGGTCGAAACCCACCCGAAGCGCTTCAGGGCGGCGGCATAGAGTTGCCAGACGTCCTCGCAGACCGGATGGTCGTGGGTGTCGATGATGTGCGTGCCCATGTGGCTATGTCCGGCCATGTGGAATTGCACGACCCGGTCGGCGGGAATGCCGTTCAGGAAGGCGAGAGGATCGAAACCATGGTTGAAGCCGCTGACATAGACGTTGTTGACGTCGAACAGCAGGAAGCAACCGGTGCGGCGTGAGAGTTCCGATATGAACTCCCATTCGGCCATCTCGGAATTTTTGAACTGCACATAGGTCGAGGCATTCTCGAGCACGAGCGGGCGGCCGAGAAAATCCTGAACCAGTTGCACGCGGCTCACGACATGGTCGAGTGCTTCCTGTGTGTAAGGGATCGGCAACAGATCGTGCAGGTTCTTGCCGTGCACGCCGGTCCAGCACAGATGATCAGAAACCCATTTCGGTTCGACCCGATGGGCGAGATCCTTCAGCGCACGCAAATATTCGAAATCGGGCGGCGCGGTGGACGCGATCGACATGGAAACGCCGTGCATGACGATCGGATAGCGAGCCCGGATCTTGTCCAGGGTACGTAGCGGTTGCCCGCCCGGCACCATGTAGTTCTCACTGATGATCTCGAACCAGTCGATCGGCGGATGGCCGGAGAGAATCGCATCGTAGTGCTGATGGCGCAGGCCGAGGCCGAAACCGAGGAATGACGGCTTGGCCGAATGATACGGATCCTCGTTACGCGGAGACTCCGGCACTTTGGTTGCGACGTTCATCCGGCTGCACCCGTCTGCATTCGGCCGACAAATAGCACGAAAGGGGGACCCGGCCTACCGGACCCCCGTTCCGGAGCTGGAGCGCTAGGACGGCGTGAACTTGCCCTTGGCGGCGGCGCACTTGTCCTTGGTCATGGCCGAAAAGCCCTGGCCCTTGCAGGCATTCTGGCCCTTGCAGGCGTTCGATGCGCTCTTGCAGGCGCTCTGGCCCTTGCAGGCGTTGGCCCCCATGCACTTGCCTTCGTCGGCGGCATAGCTTGTCGTGGTCGACAGGGTGGTACCGGCCAGGAACAAGGTGGCGGCGGCTGCGGCGAGGGCGGCGCCGGACTTGGACGTCATCTTCATAGGGTTCTCCTCCTGAGCATGTGAAGGTGCCGGCCGTGAGCGGACTGCACCTGGGAGAGCTACGGACGGAAATATGGTTTGGTTACGCCGTGGAGAGAAATTTTTGCGGCCCGCGGTCGGCAAAAAGGCCCGACGGACTGGCCGCCGGGCCCTAGAGCATCGGACCGGCTATCAGCCCTTGACGTAGGCGCCGCCCTTGGCCTTGCACTGCGCTTCGGACATCATCGCAAAGCCCTGACCCTTGCAGGCGTTCATGCCCTTGCAGGAGTTCGACGCGCTCTTGCAGGCACTCTGGCCCTTGCAGGCGTTGGTGGCCATGCACTTGCCCTGGGCGGCGTCGGCGGGCGTGGACAGGGACGCAACGGTAGCTCCGGCCAGAAAGAGGGTAGCAGCGGCCGCAGCGAGCGTGGCACCCGACTTGGAATCCAACTTCATGAGACATTCTCCTCGATGTTTGACGACAATCACGCCATGCGGTGATCGATCGATCCCTAGAGCCGCACAACGAAGGATGCCCATTCAACCGTGGCGACAGCAGCCGTCCTGGTGGAACAATCATCCGAAAGCGAGCTACGGGGTGTCCTGCGATTTGGTTACACCGGATCGAAAGAAAATTTTCCGATCGAGCCACTCCGTAACTCGATTGTGTCTAACCCCGGGCTCGCCGAAGTATTTCGTTGTCGCCGTTAGGTCAGTGAAGCTGACCATATTCCGGATCATTGCGACGCGGAGCGTTGCGGCTTCAGCTTCGCCATCTGCTTGACCGTGGCGGCGAGTTCTTCCGCGTTGAACGAGGGGAACGAGCAGATGCGGTTGCTGCAGGCGAACGCCGCGGGCTCGCCGAGATCGGGATACTCGACGTCGGGATTGGGCAGCTTGCCCTCGCGCAGGTCCAGCCATTCCAGCCGCTTGTAGCGGGCGGGCAGCGCGCGGGCTAAGGCATGCAGCGCCTGCGCGCGCTTGTCGTCCTTGTGGCCGACCACGGTCACATGGGTCGGCTCGATCGCCAGCTCCTCGTCGGCGAGCAGCACGCCGGGCAACGGGCGGACCATGTCGGCGGAGGCGCTCGCCAGATAGCGCATCGCGTGCGCGGCCTGCTCGCGATAGGCCTCGTTGCCGAAATAGCGGTTGAGCATGTTCATGAAGCGGGAGACCTGCACCTGGTCGTCGAGCAGCTTAGCCGGCCGCGCGAATACGCCGGTCTTAGCCTCGGATTTTCTCGCGGTGAAGAAACCGCCGGCGTCGTCGCGGAAGGTGGCGACGAAGTCGCCGGCCTTCGCAGCCGCGGCCAGCCAGTCGCGGTTGCCGGTGGCGGCGTAGAGATCGAGCAGCGCCTGTCCCATCGCCAGCGTATCGCCGATGAACGGTCCGCCGCGATCCTTCTCGGAATGATGGAAGCCGCCGTCGGCACGCGCGCGATTGGCCAGCACCCATTTCGCGGCCCGCTCGGCGCTGGCAAGCGCCTTGGCGTCGCCGGTGACGTTGTAAAAGGCGGCAAGGCCCGAGATCGCCCAGCCGTTTTCCCGCGCATAGAGGTTCTTGTCGATGCGGGGCAGGCCGAGCTTTCGCCGCTCGGCATCGCCGAGCGCGTAATATTTGTGGCCGTCGACGTCGTGATTGAGATCGGCATCCTGACTGACATAAAAAGCGCCTTCAGGCCCTTGCATGAAGGCCACCAGGTAGCGCTCGATGTCGCGTGCCGCGGCGAGGTAGCGTTGATCATTCCACAGCGCGTAGGCCTGGCTGTACTGCCGCAGATACTGCGCCTGGAACGACATGATCTTTTCGAAATGCGGCTTCTGCCAGGAGCCGCCTTCCGAGTACTGGAACACGCCGCCCCACACCGGGTCGATCAGCGCCAGCGCCGCATCGAGCGTCTGCCGCGCGCGCCTCGTCGCATTGGCATCGCCCGCTTCGGCGCGGGCGATGGCGAGATCCATGCTGTCGCCATCGATGTATTTTTGTGCCTCGCCCCAGCCGCCGAGCTTCTCTTCATAGGATTCGTCGTAGTTCTTCAACAGCGCATCGCGCTGTGCTTTGGTCAGGAAGGCGGACGCCGCCGGCTTCACCTCGAAGGCCTCCGTGACCGACGGGCCGGGCGTGGGATCGTCGATGATGGCTTTCAACAACGCCTGCATCCGCGGCGGTTCGATATAGCCGCGGATCTTGGCGATCTCGCTGCCATCGGGTCCGAACACGATGGTCGCAGGCCAGCCCCAGTCGCCATAGCGGCTCGACAGGTCGGGATTGGCGTCCTGGTCGACGCGGACCGGAATGTATTTTGCCGCGAGCAGCGACTGCACTTCGGGGTCGGCGTAGGTGGTTTTCTCCATGACGTGGCACCAGTGGCACCACACCGCCTCAAGATCGAGGATGACGAAGCGTTTCTCCGCCGTCGCGCGGGCGAACAGTTCGTCGTTCCAGTCGTTCCACTTCAGTTCGGCGGCGCAAGTCTTGGATGCGGCGAACGCGGCGACGACGATGGCGGCGATGCGAGCAAATTTCATGGTATTCCCCGGGGTCGTGCGGATCATCCCGCAGCTACGCGCGGCAGGGCGCTGCGGCTCAGCCGTTTCCGGAACGTCACGGGAAAGTGAGACGCCTCACGGCGTCGCGCTGCGGTTTCCCGTGGCGTTGAGCAGCAGCCGGTCCAGCGACGCCGCGCCGGGGCCTGCGATGGCGAGCCACAGGAAGCCGGCGAAATAGGTCGCTTCCTCGAAGCCGAGCAGCGTTTCCAGCGAGTCCACCGCCTCCCATTTCGCCGACTTGATGGCGACCAGCATGGTGAAGGCCAGCATCGCCGCCGGAATGCGGGTGAACAGGCCGAGGATCAGCATGATGCCGCCGAAGAATTCCACGCCCGACACGAAGGGAGTCATGATCTTCGGGAAGAGGATGCCCCATTCGGTGAAGTTCTGAAT
>WBZP01008090.1_pt1 | contig 9996 bp, 5 predicted proteins | sample 5204301 | NCBI WGS metagenome assembly WBZP01 (sample SAMN12412401, study PRJNA552823) | activated sludge metagenome | isolation source: activated sludge from nitrification reactor of wastewater treatment plant... | place: USA: Pennsylvania | collected 2017 | reverse complement strand
CGCGACGTCGTAGTCGCCGACCAGCGGGTGGTCGACGGGAGGGACCGGGTCCTGCCAGAGCAGCACCTCGGCCGGAACCTCGGGGCCGAGGTAGCGCGAGCGCGGGCCCATGTCGCGATGCGTCAGCTTGAACCAGGCCCGGGCAAAGGCGTCGGCGAACGCCTGCGGGTCCTTGTGGAAGCGGCGCGAGATGGGGCCATAGAGCGGATCCATGCGCAACGCGAGGTCCGCCGTGGTCATGATCGTGGTGACCTTCTTCGAAGGGTCGTGCGCCGCGGGTGCCAGGTCGGCCTCGGCCACGTTCGCCGGCACCCACTGCCAGGCACCGGCGGGGCTCTTCACCAGGTTCCAGTCGTATCCGAACAGCATGTCGAAGTAGCCGTTGTCCCACTGCGTCGGGTTCGGTGTCCACGAACCCTCGATGCCGCTGCTGGTGGTGTCGCCGCCGATGCCTTTGCCGAAGGCGTTCTTCCAGCCGAGGCCCATGTCCTCGAGGGAAGTCGCCTCGGGCTCCGGGCCGACCAGCCGCGGATCGCCCGCACCGTGGCACTTGCCAAAGGTGTGACCGCCGGCGATCAGCGCGACGGTCTCCTCGTCGTTCATCGCCATGCGGGCGAAGGTCTCGCGGATGTCGCGCCCGGACGCGAGCACGTCGGGCTGGCCGTTCGGGCCTTCCGGATTGACGTAGATGAGGCCCATCTGCACGGCGGCCAGCGGATTGTCGAGCTCGCGGTCGCCGCGGTAACGCCGGTCTTCCAGCCACGCGGCCTCGCCGCCCCAGTAGACGTCGTCCTCCGGCTCCCAGATGTCCTCGCGCCCGCCGGCGAAACCGAAGGTCTTGAAGCCCATCGACTCCAGCGCGCAGTTGCCGGCGAGGATCATCAGGTCGGCCCAGGAGATCCGCCGGCCGTACTTCTTCTTGATCGGCCAGAGCAGCCGGCGCGCCTTGTCCAGGTTGACGTTGTCGGGCCAGCTGTTGAGCGGGGCGAAACGCTGGTTGCCGTGCCCGGCACCGCCGCGCCCGTCCGCCGTGCGGTAGGTGCCGGCACTGTGCCAGGCCATCCGGATGAACAGGCCGCCGTAGTGGCCCCAGTCGGCCGGCCACCATGGCTGCGAATCCGTCATCAACGCGTACAGGTCGCTCTTCAGCGCCGCGAGGTCGAGCTGGTCGAACTCCTTCGCGTAGTCGAACGCCTTGCCCATCGGGTCGGACTTCGCCGAGTGCTGGGCGAGGATCCTGAGGTTCAGCCGCTCCGGCCACCAGTCGCGGTTGGACTGCGCGCCCGCGGCAGTCCTTGCGCCGTGCATCGCCGCGAACGGGCATTTCGCTTCGGTCGACATCGTTCTCTCCTTTCACGTGGGGAACCGCACGCTCGGAGTGTGCATCGACCAGCATTATCGCGCTAATACTTATTATTAATGCAGATTATAGCCTGCCCCAATGGCCGGGGCGCGTGCGTCGGGCCGGCGCGCGCCCGGCCCCGGATCCGCACTCAGGCCGCCCTCGCGAGCGGCTGCGCACGCCGGTCCAGCAGTGCCGCCAGCGGCGTGCGCGGCCGCAGCGCCACGCGCTCGCGGACCAGCGCGGTGGTCAGTGTGTCGAACCCGGCGCGGCGGCTCGCTTCGATCAGCGTCTGGTCGAGCAGGTCGCGCTGGGCATGGCTGCCCCCGAAGCGGTGCGCACGGTGACGTATCGGCCGCAGCAGCTCGACGCACTCGCCATAGCGTCCCCGGCCGAAGCACTGGATCGCCAGGGTGGCGGGGTGGCCAACCTCGCGCGTGAACTCGAGGTTGTCGCCGGCGTCGTCCCGGCGACCGTCCAGCACCGCACGCTGGGCCTCGAGCACCGCCTGCTGCTCCTTCGCGCGGCCCGCGCCGACGAAGGCGATCATCGCGTGCAGGTCGTTGAACGCATAGTTGCCGGCGGCAGCGATCGGTGTCCAGTTGGCGGCCACCGCCTCGAACCGGGTGCCGACATCCACCCCGCGCAGCAGCAGTCGCCACAGCAGGGCCGACGCGTCGATCAGTTCGAGCACGACGCTCGGGCGGGCGCCGAACACCGGCCCGTCGAACAGGCGCAGCGCGTCGGCGGTGGCGCCGATCTCCAGGTGGAACACCGCCTGGTGCCACCAGTTGTGGACGGCGAAGAAGCTGTCCCGGGCCCAGGCGTCGGTATCGACGCTCATCCAGGCGAGGCCCTCCTCGGGCTGGTTGCGCATCTCGAAGACGTGCGCGACGGCGTGCCAGGCCCAGGTGTCGCGGCGCTCCAGTTCGACCGCCCGGCGCCCCTGCCGTTCGGCCTGCGCGTAGTCTCCGGTCTCCTCGAGCCCGAACGCGTGCATGCCGAGCAGCGCGTGATAGCCGGGGGTCGAACGGCTCCAGGCCGGCAACGCGCGCGCAATCCGGTCCCGCAGCATGCGCGAGTCACCGCGGAAGAAGTCGATCTGGTGCCCGACCTGCAGCGCCAGCCCGTCGCTCGGATGCGCAATGCTGACATCCTCGAGCACGCGGCCCGCGGCGCTCCAGCGGCCTTCGGCCAGCAGCCGGACCGCCTCGACGTGACCGCGTTCGCGATCGGTGGCGGCGAGCCCCGCCGCCGCCTGGAGGCAAGTGCGCGCGACCGGCCGGCCCAAGGGCTCGGTACCGAGCAGGTGCAGGTACGCCTTCAGCACGTGACCCATCACCAGCTGCGGCGCCGCGGCCAGCGCGGCATCGACGCTGGCGACCGGGTCGCCGATGTAGCAGCGGAACTGATGCGAGGCGGTCTCGAAGTGGGTCAGGCCCGCAGCAGTGGCACCGGTGAGCAGGAGGCCGGACGAATCGCGCTGGTTCATGAGAAATCTCCTCGACGTCGTTGTGGGTCGCCACGCGATGGCCGGTGACGAATCGTTGGTGTACCTTAGCCGCCGTGATGCGCGAGGCCCATGGCCGCGGCGCCGCCGCGCTTTGCCGATCCGCCGCCCGGCGATCACCCGCCTGCGAACGAGGGAGCTGCCGATGGATGCCCTGTCCGACGTGCTGACGGCGCTGCGCATTTCCGGCGGCATCTTCCTCGACGCCGCGTTCACCGCGCCCTGGTGCGTGGCCTCGCGCGTCGCCCCGGAGGACTTCCGCAACGCCGACGCCCTGCCGCCGAGCGTGGTCGCGTTCCACTACGTGATCGACGGCCGGATGGTGGTGGTGGTGGAGGGCGCGCCCCCGGTGCGGTGCACGCCGGCGAGATCGTGCTGCTGCCGCGCAACGACCCGCACCTGCTGGCCAGCCAGGCGGGGCTCGCGCCGGCGGACCCGGATCCGCTGGTCCGACGCGACGAGGACGGGCTGTTGCGCATGGTCTACGGCGGCGGCGGCGCGCCGACGCGCCTGGTGTGCGGTTTCGTCGGCAGCCAGGTGCGACGCCATCCGTTGCTCGACGCGCTGCCGATGACCTTCACGCTCGACATCAAGGACAAGCCCTGCGCCGAGTGGGTCGCGGCGTCGTTCCGATTCGCGGCGCAGGAGGTCGCTTCCGGCCGCGCGGCGTCGGAGACGGTGCTCGCCAAGCTCTCCGAACTGCTGTTCGTCGAGGCGGTGCGGCACTACGCGGAGACGCTGCCGCCCGATCGAAAGGGCTGGTTCGCCGCCTTGCGCGACCCGGCCGTGGGCCGCTCGCTGGCGCTCATGCACGGCTCGACCGCGCATCCGTGGACGACCGAGGAGCTCGCGGCGAGCGTGCACCTCTCGCGTTCGGCGTTCGCCGAGCGCTTCACGCAACTGGTTGGCATGCCGCCGATCAGCTACCTCACCGAGTGGCGGATGCAGCTCGCCGCGGCCCGGCTGCGGGACACGCCGCGCACGATCGGCCAGATCGCCGCGGAACTGGGCTATGAATCGGAGTCCACGTTCACGCGCGCGTTCAAGCGGGCGATGGGCGTGGCCCCGGGACGCTATCGCGGCGCGACGTCGTTCGCCGCCCCGGCGGCCGGCTGAAGCGCGGCGTCAGCCGCCGCCGCAGCGACGCCGCCCTGGCCAACAGCGAGCCACCGGCCGCCGGTTCAGCGGCTCGCCACCGCGTCCGACCCGAGCATCGTCATCACCAGGGCATCGAGGTAGCGCGTCACGCAACCCGAATCGTGCGGGGCAGCCGCGAGCGATGCGGACCGCCGCATCGCCGGCTGCTGCATGAATGCCGGGAGGCGGGCGATGTCCTGCTGGACGGCGCCGGCGGTCAGCAGGCGTTCCACCGCGTACCCACCTCCCCGGGCGGGCTTGTACGTCAGGTCGGCCCGGCGCTGTTCCTGCGCGGTCAGCCGGAAGATCGTCGTCCCCTCCTTGATCGTCTCCGTCACCTTGATCTGGTCGAGGATCTCGGGATCAACCGTGGTCGGATCCTTCGACAGGATCGCGAAGTCGGCGAGCTTGCCGACTTCGAGCGAGCCCTTGCTCGCGTTTTCGAAGTGCTGGTAGGCCGGCCAGATCGTCATCGCCTTGAGCGCCGCGATCACGTCCACCCGCTGGGCGGGGCCGATGATGTCGCCCGAGCGCGAGCGTCGGGTGACCGTCGCATCGAGGACGCGCATCGAGTCGGGGAACGCCACCGGAGCATCGTGGTGGGAACTGAACTTCATGCCGCGGGCGACCAGCCAGCCGGTCGGCGAGATGTTGTCGGCGAGCGCCGGGCCGACGGTGTGGTCCCGATGCCAGTCACCCCAGTAGAACGTGTGCATCGGGAACAGGGAGGGAAACACGTCGAGCCGCTTGTAGGCATCGACCTGGTCCTCGCGCAGGAACTGGCCGTGGATCAGCACCGGCCGCCGGTCGCCCGGGCCGTGTTTCCGGGTTGCGGCGTCGATGGCGGCGATCAGCAGGTCCGAGGCGGCTTCGCCGTTGGAATGGGCGAGGATCTGTACCTGGTTGGCAAACGCCCAGTCCACCGCATCGACGACCTGCGCGTTGGTCGCGCTGGCGTAGCCGACGTAGCCCGGCGGGTAGTTGCCGACCGGCCGGTAGTAGGGGCGGTCGCGCCATGCGGTGAAGCCCTGCGGCGAGCCGTCGATCGTGAGCTTGGCGCCGGCGACCCGGAAACGGTTGCCGTAGGTCGGGCTGACGTTGGTTCGGATGAACTCGCGGTCGACGAGCACGTCGGGATAGGCCGCCACGTCGATCCTGAGGTCGCCGGCGTCGGCAGCGGCCCGCAGGACCCGCGCCAAGGTCGGGACCGCCCGTCCTTCCTGGGCCGTCGTGTAGCCGTACCGTGCCCAAAGTTCGGTGCCTGCCTTGGCGAAAGCACGCAGGCCCTCCGGCCCGATCTGCGCCAGCAGCTTGGGCAGCGCCAGGTTCAACGCGTTCTCCTCGAGAACGCCGTTGGGCTCGCTGCCGCCTGCGCGGCGCTGGATCACGCCGCCGGCGGGATCCTTGCTTTGCGCACTGTAGCCAGCCACTTCCAGTGCCTTGGAGTTGAGCACCGCGAGATGTCCCGACTGGTGGACGATCAGGACAGGGACATCCTTCGAAACGGCATCGAGATCGTCGCGTGTCGGATGGCGCAATTCCCTGAGTTGCGCGTTGTCGTAGCCGAACCCCGCGATCAGGTTGACCTTCTTCACCGCCTGCGCGTTCGCCGCCATCCACTCCCGCAGCACACGCTGCAATGCCGCGATGTCGTTTACTTCCCCGTCCGGCGCGGGAAGCATGTTGGCGCTGAGGGCCTGGAACCCACCCATCGTGACGTGACCGTGCGCGTCGACGAAGCCAGGCAGCAGCGCGCGTCCGCCGAGGTCGATCAGCGTCGTCCCCGGCCCCCGGGTCTTCATGACCTCGGCCACCGGGCCCACCGCGACGATGCGGCCGCCCTTCTCGGCGACCGCCTCGGCCCGCATCGCGGCGTCGTTCATCGTCAGGATGGGGCCGCCGGACCAGATGCGGTCGGCGACGACCTGCTGGGCAGACGCGGACGCGACGAGCACCGCGCACGTGCCGGCAAGCAGCGCGCTGTGCCACCGAGGACGATTCGCCATGAGTTCTCCCCTGCTCTTGTTTGGGTGCGACCTGGATCCGGCGACGGAACTCCCGCCGCCGGTCGCGCCGGGCTGCCGCGGCCGACGCCCGCGCGCCAATCGGCTGCCGCGGCCGACGCCCGCGCGCCAATCGGCTGCCGCGGCCGACGCCCGCGCGCCAATCTAATGGAACACCCCGGGGCTTGTCCAACAAGGCGCAGGCCGGCGTCGAACGCGCCTCCCGCCGCTCGTCGGGAATGCGAACGGGGCCGGGCACGACCGCCGCCTCCGAACCGTTCCGCGGCGACGCCCGCGCCGGAGTGACGTCGTCACGCCGGGTTCACGCCGCGTCGGACGCAGCCGGAGCCGCGTATGCTAACTGTCCGTCGGATCGAGCAGCAGTCGATAGCCGACCGCCGTCTCCGTGATCAGGTGCCGAGGCTGCGCCGGATCGTCCTCCAGCTTCTGCCGAAGGTGGCTCATGTGGAGCCGCACGTAGTGCTCGCGGTCGAGGTACGCCGGCCCCCAGACCTGCTGCAGGATCTGGCGATGGGTGAGGACCTTGCCGGCGTTGGCCAGCAGGTGCAGCAGCAGCCGATACTCAGTGGGGCTGAGATGAACCTGCCGGCCTGCCTTGCGCACGATCCGGGCGACCGGGTCGACCACGACGGCGCCGAAGCGGAAGACGCCGTCGGCCGCGGCACCCGCGCGCACCGACCGCCTGACGTTGGCGCGCACGCGCGCCAGGAGCTCGCCTACGCCGAAAGGCTTGGTCAGGTAGTCGTCGGCTCCCGCGTCGAGCGCGGCGATCTTGTCGCGTTCGTCGGTGCGGGCGGACAGCACGATCACCGGGACGCTCGACCAGGTGCGCAGCCCCCGCAACAGGTCGACGCCGTCGCCATCCGGCAAGCCGAGATCGAGAATCACCAGCGCCGGCTGGTGCGTCCCGGCGTCGACGAGGCCCTGGCGCAGCGTGTCCGCTTCGACCACGCTCCAGCCCTCGCCCTCCAGCGCCATCCGGACGAAACGCCGGATGGGCACGTCGTCCTCGACCAGCAGCGCGGTCCCCGCCGGGTGGGTCACGATGCCTGGCCGGCGGAAGTGGCGGGCTCGGCGATCTCGTCGGGACCGTCGGGGGGCGATCCCAGTGGCAGCAGGAACACGAACGAGGCGCCTCCTTCCGGCACATTGTGCGCGGAAATGCGCCCGCCGTGGGCCTCGACGATCGCCTTCGCGATCGACAATCCGAGACCGACGCCAGGCGTGGTCGACTCGCGTCCGACGCCCCGCGCGAACTTCTCGAAGATCGCCTCCTCCTGCCCCTTCGGCACCCCGGGCCCGCGGTCGGTGACCGCCACCCGGAGGAAGTCCTGCTCCGCGTCCGCGGTGATCCGGATCGGCGTGCCGGCCGGCGTGTACTTCCCGGCGTTCTCCAGCACGTTGTGCAGCACGCGTTCGATGAGCACGGCGTCGATCTCGACCAGCGGCGCGTCCGGAGCGACCTCCACGGTCACCGGTCGCCCTTCCAGCGAGGCCCGCGCCGACGCGATGGCGCTGCCGATGACCTCGTCGATCGGGTGCCACTTCCGGCGCAGCGTCGCATCGCCCGCCTCGATCCGCGCCATCTCCATCAGGTTCTCGACCAGCGATGCCAGTCGCCGCGACTGCGCCGCCAGCGTCGTCGCACTCTCGAGCTGCGCCGGCGAGAGCCGGGGCTGGCTCATCGCCAGCGACTCGGCGAGGCCCACCAGCGACGCGAGCGGCGTGCGCAGGTCGTGGGAAAGCGCGGCCAGCAGCGAATTGCGCAGGCGCTCCGATTCCATCCGGAGCAGCGCCTGCTGGGCGACCTCGACGTAGTGGACGCGCTCCAGCGCGATCGCCGTGAGGAAGGCGAACGTCTCGAGCTGGCGCCGCTGCTCGGGCACGAGCAGGACCTGCCGCGACTGCGGATTCACGATCAGCACGCCGCGGTTGCGCATCGGTGCGCGCAACGGCAGGTAAAGGCAGCGGCTGCCCGCCAGTGCGTCGGTGCCCAGCCCGGCCGGTTGGGCGTTGTCGAGCACCCAGCGTGCCGTTCCCTCGTCGACGCCGTCGTTCCGGGCCGCGGCGGTGACTTCGAGGCGATCGTCGGCGGCGGGAACCAGTATCGTGGCGCGACCGCGGAACTGCGCTTCGATGAAGCGGGTGGCGACCTCGACGACCCGGTCGGTCTCCAGCAGGCCCGACAGTTCGCGCGCGAACTCCGAAACCGCCCGCGACCGATCTTCGCGGATAGCGGCGATCTTCGCCTGATACCGGAGACTGCCGGTGAGGTTGCCGATCAGCAGCGCGACGGCGAGCATGACGACGAAGGTGACCAGGTACTGGACGTCGGACACGGCGAACGAGAAACGCGGCGGAACGAAGGCAAAGTCGAAGACGGCCACGCTGAGGAACGATGCGGCCACGGCCGGCCCGCGCCCGAGCCGGACGCCGACCAGCACCACCACGAGCAGAAAAATCATGACGATGTTGGCCAGGTCGAAATGGGGCAGCAGCAGCGTTGCCGCGAAGGCGACGGCGATGACGGCTGCGATCGCCCAGCCGTACCCCTGCCAGCGGCTGCCGCCGTGTTCCAGCACGGTCGCGGCCGTCCCCGGCTGCGCTGCCGGCGTCGCCGCCCGATTGGGCTGCGCCGGGCCGGGACCGACCTCGACGACATCGAGGTCTCTCGCCAGTGCGCCGACCCGCGCGATCAGCGATGGCGGGATCGGCAGCCATGGCCGGCGTTCCGCCCGGCCGAGCACGAGCTTCGAGCAATTGTGCGTGCGGGCGTAGGCGACCAACACCGCGGCCGGGTCCTCGCCGGCGAGCACGGCGGTGCGCGCACCGAGGTCCTGCGCGAGCTTCAGCGTCCGCAGGATCCGTTCGCGGGTCGCGGCGGGAAGCCGCTGCAGCCGGGGCGTCTCGACGTAGGCTGCCATCCAGTCCACGCCCAGTTGCGATGCCAGCCGGGCGGCATTGCGCACCACGGCCTCCGCACCCGCGCGGGGGCCGACGCCACACAGCAGCGACGCTTCGGTCTTCCACACCGGCGCGATGTCCTGCTTGACCCGATAGGCCTGGACGTCGTCCTCGATCCGGTCGGCGGTGCGGCGCAGCGCGAGTTCGCGCAGCGCCATCAGGTTGCCCTTGCGGAAGAAGTTGCGGGTGGCGTGCTCGATCTGCGCCGGCACGTACACCTTGCCGGCCGCGAGCCGGGCGAGCAACTCGTCGGCCGGCAGGTCGACGACCAGGACCTCGTCGGCCGAGTCGAAGAACGTGTCGGGGACGGTCTCCCAGACGCGGACTCCGGTGATGCCGCCCACGACGTCGTTCAGGCTCTCGAGGTGCTGGACGTTGAGCGTCGTGTACACGTCGATGCCCGCCGCCAGCAGTTCGTCGACATCCTGCCAGCGCTTGGCGTGGCGCGAGCCCGGGAGGTTCGAGTGGGCCAGCTCGTCGACCAGCAGCAGCGCCGGCGCCCGCGCCAGCGCGCCGTCGAGATCGAACTCGTGCATCGTCCGGCCGTTGACGTTCGCGGAGCGCGGCGGCAGCACCTCGATGCCGTCGAGCAGCGCCTCGGTCTCGCGGCGGCCGTGCGTCTCGACGACGCCCGCAACGACCTCGGCGCCCGTCTCCCGCAGTTGCCGCGCGGCGGCCAGCATCGCGAACGTCTTGCCGACGCCGGCGGCTGCGCCGAAGTAGATCCGCAGGCGTCCGCGCCGCCGGCCGGCCTCCTCGGCCTGGATCTCGGCGAGCAGGCGGTCAGGATCGGGGCGGTCGGTGGCCATCGCTCGTCATCGTCGGGGCGCTGCGCGGGCTGCGGTGTTCAGCTTACGCGGTCACTTCATCCGGTCAAGGTCGAGGTTCAGCTGGAGGACGTTGACGCGCCGCTCGCCCAGGATTCCGAACGCGGGCGCTTCCGTATGCCGCTGGACGAGAAGGCGGATCTCCGCCGGAGAGCGCCCCCGGGCGCCGGCAACCCGCAGGACCTGGTACTC
>WBZP01008089.1_pt1 | contig 9997 bp, 10 predicted proteins | sample 5204301 | NCBI WGS metagenome assembly WBZP01 (sample SAMN12412401, study PRJNA552823) | activated sludge metagenome | isolation source: activated sludge from nitrification reactor of wastewater treatment plant... | place: USA: Pennsylvania | collected 2017 | reverse complement strand
CGCCCGCTGGGCGCGCCACCAGGCCGTGGCCGAGCGCCTCTGGGCCGGGCTGGGCGAACTGGGGCTGGAGCCGCACGTGCCGCTGGAGATTCGCCTGCCCAGCCTGACGACGGTGCGCGTGCCCGAAGGAGTGGACGCGGCCGCCGTCAGTCGCCGCCTGCTGACGGAGTACAACATCGAGATCGCCGGCGGCCTGGGCGACCTGGCCGGCAAGGTCTGGCGCGTCGGGCTGATGGGCTACAACGCCCGGCCGGAGACGGTGGCGGTGTTGTTGCGGGCGCTGGCCGAAGTGTTGTAAAGCAGTATCCAGTATCCAGTATTCAGTAGGTCAGTAGGTCAGTGGGTCAGTGGGGCCTGGATAAGTGAATGCTGAATACTGGATACTGGATACTGTACACTGCACACCAACATGAACCTCAGGCAACTGCAATCCTATCTGCTCGCGAAGAAGGGCACAACCGAGGAACTGCCCTTCGGCCCCGGCGCGCTGGTGTATAAGGTCGTGGGCAAGATGTTTGCCCTGGTGGCCGAGGACGCCAGGCCGCTGACAATCAGCCTCAAATGCGAGCCGGGGCAGGCGCTTTTCCTGCGCGATGTATACCCGGCGGTGCGCCCCGGCTACCACATGAACAAGACGCACTGGAACACGGTGACGCTTGACGGCAGCATCCCGGAGCCGGAGATTTGGGGCATGATTGACGACTCCTACGATCTGGTCGTCGCCGGGCTGAGTCGGGCGCAGCGGACGGCATTGGACGCCCTTTCGCATAGTGGAGATGACAAGTAATGGACGAGCAAGACGAAACACTGAAACTACTGGAAAGTATGCAGCAGGAGATCGCCTACCTGCGCGGCCGGGTCAACGCTCTGGAAACAGAGCGGCAGATGCAGACACCGCACGGCCTGCCGGAGACGTGGCTGCTCAGCCCCAACCTGTTGAAACGGGCCTTCGGCGTCTACGGGCATAACTTGCTGGCTGGTTTTCTGATCGCCATCCCGTTGCTCTGCATCTACGTCTTCCTGATCATGGTTTTCGGCGTCGTCTCCTACGGCTTCTAATGGCCGCGCCGTCGCCGGCCGGCGGCTAGACCTGCCGCCAGCCCTTGAGCAGGAAATCAGGGTGGGGAATGCCGCTGGCGCGGATGGCGGCGGCGAAATCGTCCAGCGCGTAGGGCACGCGCCGCAGGGTCACGTGCAGATCTGCGCCGCTGGCTTCGACGAGGGCGTACTCGGCCCAGGAGGGGTAGTAGTCGTCCTCATTACTGGCGCGGCGCTCAACGACGGGCGCGCCGACACTGCCGGGGTTGAGGATGAGGCTGGGGCCAAAGCAACGAATCATGGCCTCGTGGGTGTGGCCGCCGGCGAAAAGGGCTTCGTCGCGGCCGTCAAACAGCTCTTTCAGCCGTTTGGCCGGTGTCGTGGGGCGAAGGCGATGTTCGCAACTGAGCGGTGAGCCGTGGTAGCAGAGCAGGGACGCGCCCCCCAGGTCGAAGGTCAACGTCTGCGCATAGTCCTGCATGAGCGCCAGTTCCCTGTCGGTCAACTGTGCCCGCACCCACTGGCCGATTTCCTTTTCCTTACGGTCTTTCTCTGACTTGACCTTCTTCGGCTTGGGGTTCAGCAGCCAGTCGTCGGTATTGCCCTTGACGACCGGGATGCCCAGGTCGTGTAAGCGGTGGATGACCTCCACCGGCTGCGGCCCCTCCTGGGCCACGTCGCCCAGACAGACGATGCGCTCGGCGTTGTGCCGTTCGATGTCGGCCAGCGCCGCTTCCAACGCCGTCAGATTGCCGTGGATGTCAGAAATCAGAGCCAATCGGGTCATTAGTCACACCTCCGGCGGAGATGATAGCCGCCGCCCGGTGAGGTTGTCGAATTTGCGACAGCGTTCATAATCTCTTTTTATTATCCGTAATGCACTGTGGTCTTCTCGCTATATAAGAGCATTAACGACAGTTTTCGAAACACCATAACCGCCGAGTAAAGTCACTTGTTCTTGAGGCTTCTTTTTCCATTGATAAGGATGGGCATGAGCATTCCAGAAAGCCAACGCCTGGGTCAGAGCCAGCACCAATTCATCGGTGTTCTCAAAACGGCGACCCTTGAGAGCCAGCGAGCGCAGTTGCTTCCACCATGGTTCGATGAGATTGAGCCAGCAGGCGTAGGTCGGGATGAAGAGCAGTTGGATTTCAGGCCAGGCAGTCAAGGCCAATTTGACCTGTCGGCTCTTGTGGGTACTCAGGTTATCCTCGACAATCAGCCAGCGGTCGGCTGGGAACTGCCGGACGACCTGTTCCAGCAGTTGAACGTGACTGGCGCTGTCGCGGCTGGGGCTGATGAGAATCGCAGCTTGACCAGTGGCCGGTTCAAACGCGCCATGCACCCAAACCTTGCCTCGTCGGCCGTAGTCCGGCTCGAAGGTGGCCCGGTGCGGCCCGACTTTCCATTCCTCACCCGGATAGGTCTTGGCGGCGATGGGTCCCAGTTCGTCGATGCAAATGACTCTGGTAGACGGCAGCGGGTTCAGGTAGGCGGCGACGATGGCCCCCTTTTTTCCACAAACTCCGGGTCGTGGCGCGGTACATCGTGGAACCAGCTTTGCTGCCGTTTCCATTCCAACCCCTCTTCAGCCAACCACTCCCAGATGGTGGAGTCTGATAGATGCACGCCGTGGCGCTCCTCGAATGCTCCTTGCAGGCGCTCCAGTGTCCACAACGCGAAGGGGTATCCCAGACCACTCGGCTTCTGGACGGCCAGGGCGACTAACTGCCCCCGCACTTCCGGGCGATGGGTTGGCTTTCGGCCGGGCCGTGGCTTGTCTTGTAGGCCGGCTATCCCGGCTTCATTGAACCGTCGCACCCATGTTGCTCCAGCCCCATTGGTGCGAAACCCCGCTTTCAGACCAGCCTCCGCCGCATACAAGTGCGGGTCATCCAGCATGAAAACGATTAGTCGGGCGCGCTGCACCAGGCGGATGGCCTCTTTGCGCGCGTCAGCCAACCGCCGCACTTCTGTGACTTCTTCGGCTGTTAAGGTTCGCAAGCGAATCGGTGTTCTCACTTCATTCTCCTGGCTGTCCAGGAGAAGTATAGCTTAATCTGCTGTCTTAGCGAGAAAACCAACTGTAACAGAAGAAATATGATCCGCAGATTATGCAGATTCGGCAGATTATTTCTTAAATCTGCCCAATCTGCCGAATCTGCGGATTAATATTCTTTCTATTTCGCTGTAGCAAGGAGACGGCACATGACGGTATCACGCATCCAATTGACCGACGGTGGCCCGGAGTTCTCGCGCCTGGTGGCCGGGGTGTGGCGGCTGGGCGAGTGGGGCATGGACACGCGAGGATTGCTCAACTTCATCCACGGCTGCCTCGATCTGGGCATCACCACCTTCGACAACGCCGACATCTACGGCGGCTACACCTGCGAGGGGCTGTTCGGCGCGGCGCTGGCCGCCGAGCCGGGGCTGCGCGACCGGCTGGAGTTGGTGACCAAGTGCGGCATCCAACTGGTGACGGGCAACCGGCCGGGCAATCGCGTCCACCACTACGACACCGGCCGCGACCACATCATCGCCGCGGCCGAGAACTCCCTAAGCCAACTGCAAACCGACCGTCTCGACCTGCTGCTCATCCACCGCCCTGACCCGCTGCTGGATGCCGACGAGGTGGCCGAGGCCTTCGGCACGCTGTGGGCGGCGGGCAAGGTGCGCCACTTCGGCGTCAGCAACTTCCTACCCTGGCAGTTCGACCTGCTGCAATCGCGCCTCGACTTCCCGCTGGTGACCAACCAGATCGAGCTGTCGGCGCTACACCTGGCCCCGCTGCACGACGGCACACTCGACCAGGCGCAACGGCTGCGCGTGCCGCCGATGGTTTGGTCGCCGCTGGCCGGCGGGCGGCTGTTCGATGCCCACGACGAGCGGGCGGGGCGAGTGCGGGCGGTGCTGGAGGGGGTCGGCCGCGAGTTGGGCGGGGCGGCGGTGGATCAGGTGGCTCTGGCCTGGCTGCTGCGCCATCCGGCGCGGCTGCTGCCGGTGCTGGGGTCGGGCCGGGTGGAGCGCATCCACGCCGCGGCGATGGCCGAGGGGCTGCGGCTCGACCGGCAGCAGTGGTTTGCTGTTTGGGAGGCGTCGGCGGGGCGGGAAGTGCCGTAGCGCGCAGTTGACTTCTACGGCTCATTGTAGTATCTTGATGATACTATCATAAATGTAGTATCAAGCAGGTGCGATGATGTCCCTCTATACACAGCGGGTGCAAACAGTCTTGAGCGATGACCAGTTCCGGCAGTTGAGCCAAACGGCAGCCGAAACGGGCAAGCCGCTGAGCGTGCTCGTGCGCGAGGCGATTGAGAAGACATACTTCGCGCCCCGGGAAGAGGAACAACGGCTGGCGGCGCTGCGCGAACTCCTGTCGCTGAATGCGCCGGTCGCCGAGTGGGAGGAGATGGAGGCGGAGATTATCCGTGGGGCCAGCGATGACCGCTGAAGCGTACTTCATTGACGTCAACGTGCCGATGTATGCCGCGGGCGGGGAACATCCCAATCGCGAGTCGTGCGTGTGGGTGATGACCGCCATCGCCCGTGGCGAGCTTCAGGCGGTGGCCGATGTCGAGATTGTGCAGGAGATCTTTCACCGCTACGGCTCTCTGGGTAGATGGGATGTGGCCGACAGCATGGCGCGCAACGTCTTGCGCCTCATCCCTGTACTCTTGCCGATTACCGTGGAGGACATGTGGGCGACGACTGAACTGGCGCGGCAGTATGGCCCCACCCACGGCATCCCCGCCCGCGATTTGATCCACGCCGCGGTCATGCGCAACAACGGTCTGAGGCTCATCGTCTCGACGGACAAGCACTTTGACCGCATCGCTGGTCTAACACGGATTCATCCACAGCAACTCATGGAGAGCAACTCCACGCCATAACAAAAAGGGCGCGACGAAGTTTTCGTCGCGCCCTTTACGTCTCGGTCAAATCCACAAATCACCCCAATTCCCTCTTTAAATCTGTGGAATCTGCGTAATCTGTGGTTCCCATCTGTCTTAGCTATTGGCCTTGACGGCAATCCGCTTTGGCTTCACGGCCTCGGCCTTGGGGATGGTCAGCGTCAGCACGCCGTTCTCAAAGTTGGCCTCAACTTTGTCACCCTCCACCGGAACCGGGAAGCGCACGCTGCGGCTGAAGCTGCCATAGCGACGCTCGCGGATGTGGTAGCTGTTCTCCTCGATCGTCTCGTCTTCCTTCGTCTCGCCCTGGATGGTCAGGACGTTGTCTTCCAGCGTCACGTTCAGGTCGTCGGGCGAGATGCCCGGCAGCGACGCCTTCACCGTGAACACGTCCCCCTTCTCGGCCACGTCGAGGGCCAGGCCCCAACTGCCGACAACCTCATTGGCCCGCAGCGGCATGCCCCAACGCTGGCGCAGGAGCGGGTACTCCATCATCCGGTCGAACTCATTGAACAAGTCGGCCGCCTCGCGTACAGGATTCCAACGCACTAGATTCGCCATGATAGACCTCCGTTTGTGGTGTTGTGGTTATCGTTTGTGTTGTGTTTGGTGTCTAACTACAACCCCTATTCTGTGCCGCGAAGGTATAAAAAAAGTTAGACGTATGTCAGAAATACGTTGGAGGAAAAGCTAAGCGGAGTCCGCATCCTCAGATGCGGGCAAAGCCGCAAGCGGCGCGCATCTGAGGATGCGCACTCCGCGGGTGGCGAGTGGCGGGTGGCGGGTGCAGAGTCCGCATCCTCAGATGCGGACGGCTGGAGCGCGGTGGCGCATCTGAGGATGCGCACTCCGCGGGTGGCGAGTGGCGAGTGGCGGGCGTGGAGTCCGCATCAAAGGGGCAGCCCACTAAGGCGCGATGGTGGCAAAGTCGGCCACGCCGGACAGGAGACGCTGCCCCGTGTCGGGGTCATAGAGGCCGACGCGCAGCGACAGCGGCCCATCCGGCAGCGTCGCCGGCAAGGTCAGTATGTGCGTGTCGAGGACGTACTCGCCGGGCAGCCAGCCGGTCGTCGGCCGCGTCCAGCCCGCCGGCGCGGCGTCGGATTGGGCGACGATGGCCCCCGTCGCGTCCACCAGATGGACGAAGACGCGGTAGTCGGTCGGCGTCTCGGCCTCGGCCCGCCAGACGAGGGGAACCATGCAGGGGAGCAGGGGGGCGGGGGAGCAAGGGAGCTGGCCCCCTCGCCCATCGGGAGAGGGTTGGGGAGAGGGTTCTGCCAGACCGACGAGGGTGGCGATGAGTTGGCCGTCGGCGATGGCGAAGGGCGCGTTGAGTTCCAGCGATAGCGTCGGCGCAGTGAACTGCCGCCCCGGCGCGGTGACCTGGATCGGCTCCAGCGCCACGCCATCGCCGATGACGAAGTGGTAGCGGCCCGTTTCCAGCGCGGCGGGCAGTTGCAGTTGATATTGCCCGCGCAGGCGGCCGTGGGCGGGCCAATCGGCGGCGGCGAACCCCTCGCGGACGACCGGCAGTTCCCATGACTGCGCCACCTGCCCGTCGCCATCTTCCAGCCGCACGGTGAAGCGGTCGCACGCCGCCGGTTCGTCGCACTGCCAGAACAGCGTCAACAGCACCCGTTCGCCGGGCACGGCCGTGGCGCGGTCCTGGTTGTAGCCGAGGAGGTTCAGCCCCGGCGCGACCGTCGCGCTCAAGGTGTACTGCGGCGCGAAGGCGGGCGGCGCGGTTGGGTTGGCCACGGCAATGCGGCCGATGACCGCCGTCGGGCCGACGGCCGCGCCCGCGGCGTCGCGCAACGTCACCGGTTGCAGCGTCGCCTTGTCGAACAGGGTCAGGACGATGTCGTATTCGCCGGGCGGCGCGCCGGACAGCACGCGCACCTCGCGGCTGTCCCAGGCCCATTCGCCCGGCAACCACTGCCGCGTCGGTGGGGCGTCCTCGAAGACGCGCGGCCGCTCCGTGCCCTTGACGCTCCACATCAGCCCGTCCGGCCCGACCAGCCAGACGTCGGATTGGTAATCAACGGCCGGCGGGGCGAGCGTCGTCCAGGTTAGCTCGATGTCGAACGTGTCGTCGGCGTCCACAGTCTCTCGGCTCAGGTTGAAGCCGTCGAAGCGCAATTCGCCGCCAACCAGCCCACTGGCCACGGCCACCGGCGGCGCGCCCGTTCGTCGCAGCGGCGACTCGACGCGGTCAAGCACCAGCTTTGCCCCCAGCAGGGCCACAGCCAGCAGGGCGAGGGCGATCAGTTCGCCGCGCGCCACGCCCCCCCCGTCCGCATCTGAGGATGCGGACTCCGCGCCTCCCCTGCTCCCCCTCGCCCCTGCCCCCCTGTGCTTCAGACCCCTCTCCCCAACCCTCTCCCAGAGGGCGAGGGGGTCTGTGCGGCGGCCACCAATAACCATAGCGATGACGCCCACCGCTGCCAGGACGCTCAGCGCTACCAGTCCCAGCCGTAGCGGCGTTGCCCCCCAGCGCACTTCGACGGTGTGCTCGCCGGCGGGCACGGCGAAGGTGATCAGCCCCGTCGGGTCTTCGGCGGCGATGGGCGCGCGCGCGCCGTCTACCCGCGCCGACCAGCCGGGGAAGTCGAAGCTCAGGTAGCGGGCGGTGAAGGGCTGTGGCGTGTCCACGGTTAGCGTCACGCCGCGACAGGTGTAGACGACATCGGCCAGCGTCGCCCCGGCGGGCAGGGCGGTGGCGTCGAAACGCTGCGGTGTGCGCCCGGCGGCGAAGTCGGCCTCCAGCGGCGAGCCGGTCGGCCGCTCTACCACTGCCCGCGGGAAGTAGCTGCCTTCCGGGTCTACGCCCACCAGCCCCGTCGCCCGCTCATAGGCGTGGACGGTCAGAATGGTCGGGAATAGCTCCTCCTCGCAAGTGCGCGGGTAGAGGTTGGGAATGGCTTCGAGGAAAAGGAGGGCGATGGCGAGGATGGGGCTGAGGGACGACCACCGACCGCCGACCGCCGACCGCCACTCGTCACTCGCCACCCGCTGCGGCCGGCGGTCGGCGGTCGGTGGTCGGCGGTCGGCAAAGGCTACTCCTGCTAAGAACGCCACCGGCAGCGCCGCCCGGCCGACGAAGCGCCACGGGAACTGCACGAAGTCAATCAGCGGCAGCGCCTCCCAGATTGGCCGCGAAACGGGCAACGCCATGAACAGGTAGACGGCCGCCCCGGCCAGCATCAGCCCGATGTGCAACCGCTGTTCGCGAGCGTGGCCGTCCGTCCCGCGCAGCCACAGCAGCCCCGTGGCCCCCAGCGCCGCCAGCAGCAGCGGAACCCAGCCCAGCCGCAGCCGCAGCGGGGGGTTGAGCAGCGTCGGGTCTTCGGGCGCGACCGGCGACAGGATTTCGCCCACGGTGGCGAAGTTGTAGCGCCAGTCGTTGTTGCGTGTCGTCGTCGAGCGCTCCAGCGTGACCTGATCCATCTCCAGCACCGCGCCGCCGGTGTAGAAGATGGCCAGACCGAGGCCCAGCGTTAACAGGAGGGTGGCGCGTAGGAGGGCGGGGGGAGCGTGGGCCGGACGCGCGTCCGGCCCACGCTCCCCCGAAACCAATCCCACAACAACCAGATACACCGCAAGTGTAGGTGCAAAGATGAAGGTCGAGATGTTGTGGCTGAACGACAGCAGGGCCAGCCCCAGTGCCCCGGCCAGGAAGGCGCGGCGGGAACCGAACAGCACCCAGCGCCGCCCGGCCCACAGCAGCAACGGCAGCAGCGGCAAGGCCAGCGACTCCGGCGCGTTGCCGCGCACCAGGGCGTCAATGAGCACGTAGGGCGCGGCCATGTAGGCCACGGCCGAGACGACGGCCGCCCGCGGCCCGAACAGGTCGCGCACCCACAGGGCCATGAAGACGCCCGACGCCAGAATGGTCAGAGCGTAGAACAGGTTCGACGCCGCCGGCAGCGGCAGCCCGGCCAGATGGGGCAGCAGCACGGCGTAGAGCGGCGCGGCCTCGCGGTAGACGAAGAACGGATAGCCGTAGCCGAAGGCCAGGTCGGGCAGCCAGCGCGTCAGAACGATGCCGTTGCCCCAGGCGTGGGCCATGGCCGCCACGCGGTGGTAGTGCAGGTGGCCGTCGTGGGTGCAGGCCACGGCCGTCCAGCGCAGCAGCGGCGTGATGAGCGGCAGGCCGAGGGCCGTGATCAGTAGCCAGTAAGCAGTGGTCAGTGGCCAGTGGCCAGTGGCCAGTCGGCGGCGGGGCGCGCTGTCGGTGGGGGTCACAAGGGGGAAGTATGGTTCATGTAGCGCGGGTTGGCAACCCGCGTTTTGAATTGTAGCGCGGGTTGGTAACCCGCGTCTTAGGTCTGCCAAGGCAGGAAGACGCGGGTTGCCAACCCGCGCTACAACAGGACGCCGCTGCGCCGCTCCAGCAGCAGCGTGTCGCGCCACAGGCCGTGGTGCTGGGCGATGCGCTCGCGGCGGCCGACGACGCGGAAGCCGCAGGCCGCGTGCAGGGCCAGGCTGGCCGCGTTCTCCGGGAAGATGCCGGCCTGCAGCGTCCAGATGCCGTCCGCCTCCGACGCCGCCACCAGCGCCGCCAGCAGCGCCCGGCCCACCCCCTGCCCGCGGGCCGCGGCGGCCACGTAGACGCTGACCTCGGCCACGCCGCCGTAGACGGGCCGCGACGATACCGGGCCAAGCGTCGCCCAGCCGACCAGCGCCGCCCCGCGCCGCGCCACCAGCCGGCAACAGGCCATCCGCGCCGCGTCCCAGGCTGCCCAGTCGGGCACGGCCGTCTCGAACGTGGCCTGCCCGGTGGCGATGCCTTCGGCATAGATGGCCCGCACCGCCGGCCAGTCGTCGGGGGTCAGCGGGGTGATGCGAGTCTTAGTCTTCATGCGGGCCTCGTTGGGCTGGAAGAACGGCTCACGCAAAGGCGCAAAGAAGCGAAGGACGCAAAGAAGAGAATTCTCACGCAAAGAGCGCCAAGAGCGCAAAGAACGCCAAAAGAGTTCTTTCTTTGCGCTCTTGGCGTTCTTTGCGTGAGCTATTCTTCCTTCTTCTTAGCGTCCTTTGCCCCTTTG
>WBZP01000910.1_pt1 | contig 9997 bp, 6 predicted proteins | sample 5204301 | NCBI WGS metagenome assembly WBZP01 (sample SAMN12412401, study PRJNA552823) | activated sludge metagenome | isolation source: activated sludge from nitrification reactor of wastewater treatment plant... | place: USA: Pennsylvania | collected 2017 | reverse complement strand
GTGCTGATAGAACCGCGTACTGCAACCTTATCAGACAGTTTTACACGGGATGCCAGCTTCCAGTTGGCAGTCCATCCAAAGTCATTGTATTTTTCCGCCCGGATGGCTGTACCCAGCATCCAGTTTTTGGTAACATCCAGTTCGCCATCCGCATAGGTTCCCCAGTTTACCCTGGATTGGTTGGTTTCATCCGAAGGCTGGAATCCGGGGAATCCCTGCGATCCACCGGGTGCATCGTTGGCAGTGGGATATTGTTTCCAGGATCCGATTTCTCCGGCAAAGATTTTATACTGGTCCTGGCGTATTTCTGTACCAACGGCCAGGTTGAGTCCTTTCAGCACATTCAGGCTACGGTTAAGGTGCACTCCAAATATGCCTTGTGAAAGCTGGAATCCACCTGCTTTGAACTGAGTGGGTGAGTTAACGCCCAGGGATGTATTCAATGTTTTGCTTACATCATAATTAAAACGGTTGGCACCGAGGGTGGCATTGAAGTCGGCGTTCCAGGCTCCGAATTTGGTTTTGATACCAAAAGAAAAAGACCGGTCATTGATTTTAGAGCCGATCAGCGGATCAAAGCCATTTGGGTAGATTTCGGGAACATTGCGTGAGCTGCCGGCGGGACGGGTATAAGCATACGCACTGCCCCTGCGGTGGCTGATGCCGCCAAATCCGTAAAAGCTGGTGTTGCCTTTGATGGGCAGTCCCATATTCACAAAGAGGCTATAGTTCTGCAGGGCTGCATCACCGGCCTGGCGGCGGGGATCACTTTCATCGGGTGTTTTAAAATTCGGACGAAGGGTGCGGGCTTTGTTCATATAATCAGCCGTTACATTGATGAAGCCTTTATTCTTCAGTTCGAAACCGTAATTAACGTTGGCATTAGTGATTAAACCATCTGTACGGCTGTCCATGATTTTCTGACCATTGGCATCTTTAAGTGACCGACCGTAACCGGTAATGAAGGTACTGGCAGAAACATTCGCGGTGCCCTGGTTCACGCCCGTCTTCAGAATGATATTCACTACACCGGCAATGGCATCAGAACCGTACTGGGCGGCGGCGCCGTCGCGCAGGATTTCAATCCGTTCGATTGCAGCGGCAGGGATGGTATTCAGATCGGTGCCATTATTGCCACGACCCCGGCTGCCGAACAGGTTAACCAGTGCCGACTGATGACGGCGTTTGCCATTGATCAGTACCAGCGTCTGGTCAGGTCCCAGTCCGCGCAGGGAAGCCGGGTCAATATGATCTGCTCCGTCGGATCCGCTCTGGCGGTTGCTGTTGAAAGAAGGGGCTACATACTGCAGTATCTGGTTCAGATCAACCTGGCCCACGTTGTTGGTTACTTTCGAAATAGGTATAATATCTACGGGTACTGCGGTTTCAGTAGCGGAGCGTTTCAGGCTGCGTGTACCTACCACTTCCACAGCACCCAGCAGGATGGAAGAAGGTGCCATATTTACGTCCGCATATCCTCCTTTTGCAGCAGCTTCCTGTTCGGTGAGGCCGGCGCCGGAAAATACCAGCACAGCATCCGTAGCAGGTACGGTGAGGGTGTAATTACCATCCCGGTCGGTAAACGTTCCGGTGGTGGCTCCTTTAAGTTTTACGGATACTTTTTCAAGAGGCTGCCCGTTGCGGTCAGTCACTTTTCCCTTAACGGTTGTCTGGGCTTGGCTCTGGTAGGCACAAAAGAGCAGCGCAAACAGGCAGAGGATTGTTTTTCTCATGTTTGTTTGTTTTGATAAATCAGGGGCTAATATATAACTAAAATACTAAACGCTGCGTACTCAGGATGTACGCCCCGGGTAGGCCTGCAGGGCCGCTTCCAGGCAGTCCATGGCTTTATGGATGCGTTGCACATTGAGCACATACGCGAGCCGCACCTCCTGTTTGCCGAGTCCGGGTGTGCTGTAGAATCCGGAAGCAGGCGCCAGCATTACCGTTTCGCCCTGGTGGGAAAAGGATTCCAGCAGCCACTGGCAGAAAATATCTGCGTCATCAATGGGTAGCCGGGCCATTGCATAGAACGCACCGCCGGGGTTGGGACAGAAAACCCCTTCCATTGCGTTCAGGCGCGCTACAATGGTGTCTCTTCTTTTGCGGTATTCGGTTTTGGTGGTGTCAAAATAATTATCGGGCAGATCAATGGCAGCTTCGCCCAGAATCTGTGCAAAGCTGGGAGGGCTCAGACGGGCCTGGGCAAATTTCATTACGCTGTTGATCAGCGCTTTGTTTTTGGTTACAAAGGCGCCGATGCGGCCTCCGCAGGCACTGTACCGTTTACTGATCGTATCCATCAGTACAACATGGTCGTCAACGCCACTCAGGTGCATGGCACTGATATGGGCTCCTTCATAACAGAATTCGCGATAAGCTTCATCTGCAAAGAGGTATAGGTTGTGACGAAGAATGATCTGCTTCAGTACCTCCATTTCTTCCCGGCTGTAGAGGTACCCGGTGGGGTTATTGGGATTACAAACCACAATCGCTTTGGTCCGGGGGGTGATGGCTTTTTCGAAATCTTCGATGGGCGGCAACGCAAAACCGCTTTCGATGGAGGAGGTGATGGGTTTCACTATAACACCCGCTTCTACAGCAAAACCATTGTAATTAGCATAGAAGGGTTCCGGTATGATCACTTCATCTCCCGGGTCCATGCAGGCCATGAACCCAAAAAGGATCGCTTCACTGCCGCCGGTGGTGATGATGATCTGGTCGGGCGTTACGTCTATCCCCACCTTTTTATAGTAGGATACCAGTTTTTTCCGGTAGCTTTCGTTACCGGCGCTGTGGCTGTATTCCAGCACTTTGAAGTCGCTCTGCCGAACGGCATCCAGGATTGCAGCGGGCGTTTCGATGTCTGGCTGGCCTATATTGAGGTGGTACACCCGGGTGCCCTTTTTCTTGGCAGCTTCGGCATAGGGAACCAGTTTGCGGATGGGGGAGGGGGGCATCTGCTGCCCGCGCTGGCTGATCGTTAACATAAAGCAAATATAATAATACCCGGTGGTTGGTTCTGCGGGCCTTTTGAGGAGTTTTTGTGGCAGACTCAACCTGGTGAATAAAAAAAAAGATGTGTAAAAAGTACGCAATTCGGATTTTTTTCTATTTTTGAATGTATTTTGTCTTTGATTGCCTTGCCGTCACCTTATCTAAACTTTCGCTGTGCCTGTGTTCAGGACCCGATTTTGCCGGGAAACAGGAAAAAATTACAGGACTCAACTGTTATTGGATTCATATGTTATAAATCTGAATCTGCAGAAAAGCAGTATGTAGTGCCTGCAACATTTGTTAACTATTGACATTAAGATTTCTGAATTTCTATATACATTTTTATAAACCAAAAACAACAGTGATGAAACGATTATTACTTCTGTTGGGAGTTTGTTTTACGGCACTCCTCTCTCAGAACTTGTTTGGACAAGCTTGCCAGTCCAGTAATGCAAGTTCATATTCGTCTTGGACATCAGGTTCCAATGACAACAGTTTTGGCGCGTGGACCATCACCACCACGAGTGGTAATGGCAGCCAGAACGGAGCTTTTATTGGTAATTCCGGATCTAATGGTTCCGGAAGTGTGGCTTCGCCCAACACGCCCAATATCAATACTTCCGACAAGGCATGGGCGCTGTATGCCAACTCCGGTCAAACCGCAGCCGGTTTCCGGAGCCTGCCTTTTACCATGGCGACCGGTCACAAACTCAGCATCTCCATGGACAACGGATGGGTTGACAACGGCGGCACCGTAGGTTTTGCTATCCAGAACGCCAGTGGCAATTACCTCATGGAATTTTACTACATTGGGGGGCAGTCAGGTTATACCATCAACGATGCAAGCAATACACTGACTTCTATTGGTTTCACCGATCGTGGTCTTGATCTTACCCTCACCATGACCAGTGCCACTACCTATACGCTTACCGTATTCCGGAAGGAAAATTCCAGCACTTCCACCTTTACCGGCAGAACTTTCGCGAATCCCTCCGGAGGCCAGGTTCCTGCAAGAATCAGGGTGTTCAACTTCAATGCGGGTGGCGGCGCTCAGCGTAATGCCTTCTTCAACAATATTTCTCTTTGCCGTCCAACTATCAGTACCACCGGTACACTTAGTGCTTTAACTACTACTTACGGCACGGCCTCTTCCAATACCTCTTTCACCCTTTCCGGTTCGGAAATGTTTGAAGGGGTGACCGTTTCTGCTCCTGCGGGCTTCCAGGTATCCACCAGTCCCTCGAGTGGTTTTGCCTCTTCCATTGTAGTAGGAAGCGCTGGAACCATCAGCAGTACCACTGTTTATGTAAGGCTGGCAGCCAATGCCCCGGTAGTTGGTACTTACAATGCACAAAATGTGGTGCTGTCCAGTACAGGTGCCAGCAGTGTGAATGTGGTTACTGCAGCCAGCGGCAATACGGTATCTGCAGCTGGGTTAACCATCACCGGTATCAGTGCAAACAATAAAGTGTACAACGGTGATGCAACTGCCACATTAAGCGGCACCGCGGCTTATGTTGGACTGCAGAATAGCGAATCCTTTAGTGTAACCGGCACCCCGGTGGCCAGTTTCAACAATGCCAACGCTGGAACCAGCAAGCCGGTAACGGTCAGTGGATATACCGCCCCCAGCACCAATTATACCGTAACCCAGCCGACCGGCCTTACTGCCAATATTGATCCGCTGGGCATTTCCGTTACCCCGGATGCTGGTCAGAGCAAAGTGTTTGGTGCTTCCGATCCTGTATTTACCTACACCAACAGCCCGGCCCTCATTTCTCCGGATGTATTCAGCGGAGCTTTGGGACGTGTGGGTGGTGAAGCTGTGGGCTTCTACAACTACACACTGGGAACGCTCAGCGCCGGCGGTAACTACAGCCTCAGCCTTGGCGGCAGCAACACCTTTGAAATCGTAGGACTTGGACAGTCTACTGCTGATTTCCGCAGCAAGGCACCCGGTAATTTTTCTTCTGTTGCAACCTGGGAATACGATCAGGGTGGCAACAGCTGGGTGAACGCTACCCAGGCGCCCGGCAGCAATAACAATGTTTCCATCAGCCATGCGGTTACACTCGATCAAAACTTCACCGTGGGTTCCGGTAAGAGCTTTACCCTGGCATCCGGTGGCAGCTTTACAGTCAATCCCGATCAGACCATCACCGTTGCAGGATCTGCTAATTTCGGTGGTCAACTGGTTACCTTCAAATCAGATGCAACCGGTTACGGTTCACTGGGACAGGTAACGGGCTCCCTATCCGGTGCTACCAATGTTACGGTTGAAAGATTCATTCCCAATGTTGGTTTCCGCAGCTGGCGTCTGCTGAGTGTGCCCACCAGCGGCAGCCAGACGATCCGTCAGAGCTGGCAGGAAAACAACAGCCCGCTGGCAAACAGCACGCCCGGTTTCGGAACACTGATTACCGGTGGTGGTAACAATACCGGTGCTTCACAAGCGCTGGGCTTCGACTTCAGCGGTCCGAATACCTCTATGCTTTCCTGGAATGGGATTGCCTGGAGCAATATCCCCGGAACACTGGGTGCACTCTCAGCCAACCAGTCTTACTTCCTGTATGTACGTGGTGACCGCAGCAAAGGCGTTACCGGTCTCGTAACGGATGCCGGCTCCACCACCCTCCGCAGCAATGGTTCCATTTACTCCGGCAACCAGGTAATTGCAGCCTCCAACACGTTCTCACTGATTCCGAACCTGTATCCTTCTGCCATTAACTTCACGGGTCTTACCCGCAGCGGAGTTGCGAACAACTACACCATCTGGGATTCCAAAACCCAGTTTGGCAACCAGCTCGGCCGTTATGTAACCTTTAGTGGTACGAATGGCTGGCAGCCCAATATTGGCACTGTCAGCTATCCTGCAAACGCCGCCAATACCACCATTGAAAGCGGACAATCCTTCTTCGTAAATGGCGGTGCAGGTGCTACCATTACACTGGTGGAATCTGCTAAAACCAATGGTTCTGCCAATGGCAACCTCGGTCTTCGTCCGGTACAACGCGCCCAGCTGCGTGCCAGTCTCCTGCAGAACGGTGAAGCCCTTGATGGTACGGTGGCAGTATTTGATAAAGCCTTCAGCAATGCCATCGATGAAAATGATGCACATAAAATGGGTAACCCCGGAGCGAATATGGCGATCGAACTCGCTGGAAAGATACTCAGCGTTGAAGGCCGCGGTGAAGCCATGGAAGGAGATATCCTGCAGTTCCGCACCTGGAACCTCGCAGCCGGCAGCTATGAGCTGGAACTGGCAGCAGGTAATATTGCAGCAGCAGGCGTGGAAGCAGTGCTGGAAGACAGCTATACCAAACAATCTACCCCGCTGCAGCTGAATGGCAGCAATAAGGTTGTATTTACCGTTAGCAATGAGGCCGCTTCGAAAGCAGCTAACCGCTTCCGCGTGGTGTTCCGCAAAGGTATCAGTGGAGTGGAAGGAACACCTGCTATCAGCATTGCCCCCAACCCGGTAACGGGTGGTATGGTGAACCTGAAATTCAATAACCAACCCGAAGGCCGTTACACTGTTCGTGTAATGAGCCTGAATGGACAAGTATTGCTGAACAGGGTAGTGGTACACACTGGTGGCAGCAGCAACCAGGTTCTGAACCTGGGCAGCCGCTTTGCTGCCGGCAACTACCGGCTGGAAGTGATCAGCCCGGCTAAATCACGTATGGTTCAGCCGCTGATGCTGCGTTGATCTGTTCAGTCTTCAATTAATGGTCTTTTCAAAACGGGTCCCTTTCAGGGGCCCGTTTTTTTGATCAGTTGTTAATAAAAATAAAAAGAACAACGCGCCGTTAAACGATGCTTACCGGAGCTGGTCTGTACATATGGCCTGGCTGTCAGTATGTTTGCAAAAGCGCAGAGGATATTGATGGTGGTGGCTGACAGCAAAAAACATTATCTTACATAATTAAAAATTGATCCATGAAAAAAATCATTGCAGCTTCGCTTTTGTTAATCTCCGCCCAACTGCTGAGTGCACAGGTAACACCCCAGCAACCGCAGGAACTCAGTAAAAACAGGATAGATAACAAAAAGCACCGGGGTGAAGGTATGCACGCGCGCAAAGCGATGCTGAAAGAACTGAACCTCACGGAAGATCAGAAAACCCGGTTGAAGGAAATGAACGCGGGAAACAAAGAAAAAAAGCAGGCGATACTGGGTAACAGCCAGCTGACCGAAGACCAGAAAAAAGAGCAACTGAAGGAAATCAGGAAATCTGAGAAAGATAACCTGCAGCAGGTGCTGACTGATGACCAGAAAGCTAAAATGAAAGAATTACGGATGAAGCGCCGTGAAATGAAGCACGATGGTCGGATGAAAAAGCAGGCAGCACAAACTGAAACTGCCCCCGCTTCCCAGCGATAATATGATTCCCTTTGATGAAACAGAAGGCCGCATCCGGAAGATGCGGCCTTTTTCATGCAATAACCTGGCCAACTGATTCCTGCTGAATTGGCCTAAATTGCAATCCATAGCATGACAAAATATTACCTGATAGCCGGAGAAGCCAGCGGGGATTTGCATGGAAGCAACCTGATCCGTGCCATACGGGAGAAGGACCCGGTGGCAGACATCCGTTGCTGGGGTGGCGACCTGATGGAAGCAGCCGGTGGGAAGCTGGTGAAACATTACCGGGAACTGGCCTTCATGGGATTTGTGGAAGTGATCCGCAACCTGGGTACCATTCTGAAAAACCTGGCTTTCTGTAAATCGGATATTGCAACCTGCCGGCCGGATGTACTGGTGCTGATCGACTATCCCGGGTTCAATCTCCGGGTGGCGCGCTGGGCACACCGGCAGGGCATTAAAGTTGTGTATTATATTTCGCCGCAGGTATGGGCATGGAAAGAAAACCGGGTGAAGGCCATTAAAAGGGATGTAGATAAAATGCTCGTGATCCTGCCTTTTGAAAAGGAGTTCTACCAGCGCTGGCAATTCCCGGTGGAATATGTGGGACACCCCCTGGTGGAAGTCATCAGCCGCTACCAGCCGCCTGCTCCTCTTTTTCCGGGTGAACAGGTGGTGGCCCTGCTGCCGGGCAGCCGGCGCCAGGAAATCAGCGCCAAACTTCCCGTTATGCTGGCCGTGGCCGGCCGCTTTCCACAGTGCCGTTTTGTAGTGGCCGGGGCGCCTTCTATCGAAGCTGCCTTTTATCAATCGATGATGCAGGCTTATCCGAATGCTGCCATTGTGTTCAATCAAACATACGCCCTGCTCAGTGAAGCGAAAGCCGCCCTGGTTACCAGCGGCACAGCCACGCTGGAAACGGCCCTGTTCGGTGTGCCTGAAGTGGTGTGCTACCGGGGCAGCCGTATTTCCTACCTGATTGCGAAACGCCTGATCCGGATCAGGTTTATCAGCCTGGTAAACCTGATTATGGACCGGGAGGTGGTGAAAGAACTGATCCAGGATGCGCTCACTGCGGATAATCTTCAACGTGAGCTGGATGCACTCCTGCATGATCCTGCCGTGCGCAGCCGGATCACTGCAGATTATGCAGCGCTCCGTGCAGTACTGTATCCGGCCGGTAATGCGTCGTCCAATGCAGCGCACATTATTCTGCAGTTGCTGGGAAAATAGTAAAAAGATATTCGGGCTTTTAATGCGTTGATCAGGGAGGGGTGATCCGTTCGATTACCCGGCTGTAACGGATGAAGTAATATTCGATGCGTGTGCCCGTATCGGGGTGCGATGCCTGCCACTCGGCGGCAATTTTTTTATATACCCGCAATTCCGGGTAAGGGGGTACGCCCAGTTCTTTCAATGACCAGCCCTGCAGATTCACCATGGCATCTCCGCTGCATACTTTATAGCCATCTGCCGGACTGAAAAACGGTGTCAGTTCAGGTTGTGCGGATGGATTACGTAAACAAAGCGCCATATGCGGGAGGTGACCGGAATAAAGACGGCAGGAGAGATAACTGTCCCAAAGGCCGGCATAATTCAGGGCGGGGAGGATCATCCAGCACAGTATTACCAGCCTGTTCCAGCCCGTTTTTAACAGGGATAGCGGAATCGCTTTTTCCTTTGTACGGATGAAAACAACAATCAGTAACAAAATCATCACCACATTCCATGGCCAGACAACGTGGTTGTAATCTGTGCCCAGCGGACCGATGGCGTACAGGATGAGGAGATGCATGGCGATGGTGCCCCAGGCGGCGATTTTCTGGGTAGGCCGGAAGAACAGGCCGATAGCGAGGATGATTTCAATCAGGGAAGTGATATAGCCACTGTGATATATCCACCAGTTCTGCCGCATGGCCAGGGTTACCTTGAATACATACTGCAGGAAAAGCCGGTCCCATACCAGTACGAGATAGCCTTCATTCAGTTTGCCCAGTCCGCTATAGAGGTAGGTGCCGCCCATCATCAGTGCAATGCCCGCGAGCAGGTGTTTCGGCTGATTCCGGAAGAGCAGGCAAAGCAGGATGGTAAAAAGGTATTGGTATTCCCAGGGCTGCCAGCGCATCTGGTCACCCAGGCAGGCGAGCAATTCACTCAGCAACAATGCCAGCAGCAAATTCCAGTGCTGAGGTTTAAAGAGGAGTAATACCAGCAAAGCCATGGATGCCGCGAACAACAGGTAGTGCATCAGGGGCGGCCAGTCGGTGAAACTGCTCACCGGTGCCAGGGGGAGTAAACGGTCTTTCAGCCAAAGCCGCCAGCTGATACATTTGGCGGCGATCCAGCCCAGGATCATGATGCGCATCAATAACCGGATTTTTTTATCCGGCCCGGTGATCGTTGCAGCAGGCGTTCCGTTCATGCCATTCAGTTGGATATATGCAATCAGAATGCTTTCAGTTGTGCAATGGCTGCTACAGGATCTGCAGCACCGAATACAGTATTCCCGGCTACCAGTACATCGGCGCCGGCATCCAGTATTGTTTTAGCATTCTCCAGTGTAACGCCGCCATCGATCTCGATCTTGACAGGCAGGGAACGTTCATCGATCATTTTACGGAGTTGCCTGATTTTT
>WBZP01008087.1_pt1 | contig 9999 bp, 8 predicted proteins | sample 5204301 | NCBI WGS metagenome assembly WBZP01 (sample SAMN12412401, study PRJNA552823) | activated sludge metagenome | isolation source: activated sludge from nitrification reactor of wastewater treatment plant... | place: USA: Pennsylvania | collected 2017 | reverse complement strand
TGATAGGGACGTCCTGCAGGCTCTCTGTGCGCTTCTGCGCAGTCACGATCACTTCCTCGAGTCCACTGCTCGTGCTTGCTGGCGGGCTCTGTGCCTGTGCAGTCGTTATCGCGGCGAGCACCGCAGTCGAGATGAGAGGTGCGCCCCTCGCAATGGCGCGCGGCGCGGTCGTCTGAGAGTGGTGTGCCTGCGAGCGCAGAAGCTTCCGTTTCCTGCTGCGTGTCATGTGACCCCCATTTGCGTAATTGTCAGATCGATGATCCGGGATAACTGTCGATGATCGGCCCGAGCGCTGCCTTGAGCGGCCCGAGCCAGGCTTCGAAGTGGCGCCACTGATCGATGCCGTCACGATAGATCGGTCGGCGCACCTGCTCCGAGCTTGCGGTACGCACAGCGCGGTCGTTCTCGTAGAAGTGCAGGCACGCCGGCTCGAACGGCAGCCCGCAATACCCGAGCAGGCGCCGCACCTCGCCTTCGGTATCGTCGATCAGATGTTCGTAGATCACGCGATGCACGTGGCCCGGCAGCACGGCATCGAAATGTGCCATCAGTTCGACATAGTCACGATAGTAGCGCCCAAGCTCCTCCAGGCTGTAGCTGAAGGCCTGGCCGCGGGCGAAGTGCTGCTTGAACGCGGAGAAGCAGCAGCCGAGCGGATGACGGCGGGCATCGATGATCTTCGCATTCGGCAGCGCGAGGTGAATCAGTCCGAGGTGCGCGAAGTTGTTCGGCATCTTGTCGATGAAAAATGGCGCTGTGCTGTGGCGTTGGATACGGGTCTGAGCGAGATAGCGCTCGCCGAACCGCGCACACTCCTCCGGTCCAAGGTTCGCGAGGTTCTCGATGTAGCGCGACTCGGGGCCGCGTGCCGTCGCGCCACCCAGCTCGCGGGCAATCTGGATGATGTCCGGCAGTTCCATCGTGCCCTCGACCTGCGAGTGGCTCGACAGGATCTGTTCGATCGATGAATATGGGATCGGGTGCCGGCGAGCCCCAGCCCGCGCGCGCCGCGAAGAAATCGGGCGTCAACATCGCCTTCGAGTGCTGTACGTGCGCCGTGTAGTCGGCCGCAGACCAGGCGATGCTTTTTCGACGCAGGCGGTTGCCGGCCGCGTAGTGATCGAACGAAGTCGCGTAATCTGCCGCGTCCTCGAGCGCCTTGCCCAGCGCGAAATCGAAATGGAAACGGTCTTCGTCGGCGAGTTCCCTGCGCTCGAGTTGTTGGCGCATGGCGCTGATATCGGCATCTGAAAACCGGAAAGTCTTGAGGTTCGCGAGACTCCACCAGGCCTCGCCGAGATGGGGTGCGAGTTCGAGGCTGCGCCGATAGGCACCGATTGCTTCGTCGAGCCGCCCGGCGGTTTTCAGTGTGTGCCCGTAACTCATCCAGAGTTTTGGCTGACGCGGGTACTCGCGCAGCACGTCGGCATAGATGCCGATTGCGCGTGGCAAGTCGCCGAGCCGCGCGGCGAGCGACGCCGCGAGATTGCGATAGCCGGGGTTAGTGCGGTCCGCGGTCAGGAGGAGCTCGACCTGGGTGACCGCCGCCGCGAGCTTCGCCTGCTTTTGCAGGACGACAGCGAGGTTGTGCCGGGCGGCGAGGAAGCCCGGCGCGAGTTCGAGGCAGCGGGAAAGCAGCTTCTCCGCGTCGCCGTAACGGCCGACTCGCGCACCCACTTCAGCGAGCATGCGAATCGCCGCCACGTCGGTCGGGTGTTGTTTCAGGTGATCGCGTAGCAGAGGCTCGGCGTCGGCGATCCGGCCTTCGCAGAGCGCCGCGGCAGGTTCGAGCAGTCGTGGATCTCGCGTCGAGTGGCGAATGTGCTGGGCGTACGCGGCGTCGGCTTCCTCGATATCACCGAGCAGCGTGAGGTGATCACCAAGAATGCGCCAGGCATCTGGCAGGTCCGGCTTCAGTTTGACGGCGCGCCGCAACGCGATGATCGCCTCGTCGCCGCGGTGCGCGTTCGCCAGCGCGAGTCCCAGTTCGAGTTGTGCAACGCCCCAGTTGGGTTGGCTTCGGGCGAGCGGTTCGAGCACGTCGAGGGCGGCGAAAGCGTTGCCCTGGAGCCGATGCGCTGTGCCGAGCATCAGCGTGGCAGCCGGGTGGCCCGGTGCTGCCGAGAGGATCTCCGCGGATTGCTCAGCCGCGAGGGCCGGATCGGAAGCAAGGAGGCGCGCCGCGTGCGCGAGCGCGACATCCAGCGTGCCGACCTGCGCTGGGGGGCTAGACATTCCTTGGTCCATTGAGCGCTGGCGTCACGCAACAGATATCAGAACCCTATGCACACACATTGTCAAACGTGTGGTGAGGAAACAACACTTGCAATCGGGATACGAGAGCGGGTCGCGGCATAATCGCGCACATGCGGACGCCAATGAGACTCGCGGTCGTGGCAGCCTGCGCCTCGGTGCTCGCCGCGGCGTGCGCGACGTCCCGTGCTTCGGCGGGGGGCGACTCCGGTTCGCTCGCCATGCAATGCGGGGCACTGATCGACGGGAAAGCCGACGCTCCGCAACGCGACGTCACGGTGGTGATCCGCAGCGGACGTGTCGAGAGTATCGAGCCGGGCCGGGCAGCGCCGCGCGGGCTGCCGGTTCTCGACCTCGCGGGCTACACCTGTCTGCCCGGCCTCATCGACATGCACACGCACATCACCGAGCGGCCCGAAGACACGGCCGACCTGCGCGTGTATTTGCGCCGCAGTCCCGCAGAGCAGTTCGCGCTCGCGCGCGAGTTCGCTGCTGCGACGTTGCTCGCGGGCTTCACCACCGTGCGCAACGTCGGCGTCTATCAGGCGTGGGGTGACCGCACGCTTCGCGATGCCATCGATCGGGGCGAGGTGGCAGGCCCTCGCATGCAGGTGGCTGGCTACTACCTGACCATTCCAGGCGGTGGCGGTGATCTCCTCATACCGGGTGTACCGGAGGCCGATATTCCACCGTCACTGCGCATGGGCGTGGCGCGCGGCCCGGACGAGTTCCGCGCCAGGGCGCAGGCGGCCATCGACGGCGGGGCGGATCTGCTGAAGGTCATCGCCTCGGGCGCCGTGCTCGCGTACGGCGGAGTGCCCGGCGAACCCGAAATGACGCCCGAAGAAATTGCAGCGGTGACAGCCGTAGCGCATGCGGCCGGGCGCAAGGTCGCCGCGCATGCCCATGGTGCGCGTTCGATCAAGGAGGCGATACTTGCAGGTGCCGACACCATCGAACACGCTTCGCTCATCGACGATGAAGGCATTGCGCTCGCAAAGGCGCGTGGCGTCGCATTGTCAATGGATATCTACAATGGCGACTACATCGACACTGAAGGGCGCAGACAGGGCTGGCCCGAGGAGTTCCTGCGCAAGAATGCGGAGACTACCGAGGCGCAGCGGCAAGGGTTCACGCGCGCGCACGCCGCCGGCGTCGTGATCGTCTACGGCACCGATGCAGGCGTTTATCCGCACGGGCTCAATGCGCGCCAGTTCAAGGTCATGGTCGAGCGTGGCATGACGCCGATGGGGGCGATCAAGTCGGCCACTTCGGTGGCGGCTCATGCCATGGGTTGGTCCGATAAGGTGGGTGATTTGACTCCCGGCCGGTATGGCGACGTGATTGCGGTCAAGGGCGATCCGCTCAGCGACGTGCGGCGCTTGCAGGATGTAGCAGTGGTCGTGAAGGGCGGGGTGATCTTCAAGCGCTGAATCTTCCGGGGCGGGCCCGATTGGCGCGCTACAATCCTCTCCTCCATCGGGGGTGGATATGGCCATGGAAGTCGGGCAACGGTCGCTGCGCGTCGCAGACCTTGAGCGCACTCGCGTGGTTTTCGGCGAGGCCCGCACGCTACCCGGTGAGGTGTACATCTCGGACGATGTCCTGCGCCTCGAGCAACGCGGTATCTTCGCGCGCGAATGGCTCTGTGTGGGCCGCGAAGCCGACATCCCGATGGCGGGCGATTGGTTCCTGAAGGAGATCGCAGGCGATTCGGTCATCGTCCTGCGCGGCACGGACAGCATGATTCGCGCCTTCTACAACGTCTGCCGGCATCGCGGCTCCAGGCTGCTCGACGAACCGCAGGGACGTGGGCTCGCGCGGGTCCTGTGTCCCTACCATTCGTGGAGCTATCAGCTCGATGGCGGCCTGCAGAACGCGCCGCGCATGGGCGCGGACTTCTGCAAGGGCGATCACTCGTTGATACCGGTGAGTATCGGCTTTCACGAGGGGTTCATTTTCCTGAACCTCGACCGGGGCGCGCAACCGCTGACGCAGTGGCTTGCGGACCTCCCCGGTTTGGCGCGCTTTCGAATTCCCGAGCTGAAGCGCGGCCGGCGCATCGAGTACGACGTCCGCGCCAACTGGAAGCTCATCTGCGAAAACTACAGCGAGTGCTATCACTGCGCCGGCGCGCACCCGCAGCTCGCGCGCATCAGCGAGCAGATCAGCCGCGACGAGCGCGGCCAGGAAATCGGTGCCTGCTTCAACGGCGGACCCATGCGTCTGCGCGACGGCATCGAGACGATGTCGATGAGCGGGCGCAGCACGCTGCCGACGATTCCGGGACTCTCCCTCGACGATTGCCGCTACGTGCATTACTACGTGATCTATCCGAACATGCTGCTCTCGCCACACCCCGACTACGTGCTGGTGCACACTGCATGGCCGCTCGCGCCGGATCGCACGCATGTGGTCTGCGAGTGGCTTTTCACCGAGGAGGCCGTGGGCGCGCAGGACTTTGATCCTTCCGACGTGGTGGATTTCTGGGACCTCACGAATCGTCAGGACTGGGCGCTGTGCGAGCGCACGCAGGCGGGCGTGTCCTCGCGCGGTTACCGGCCGGGGCCGTATCAATCGTCGGAAGACTGCGTGCACATCTTCGACCGGTGGTACGCGGATCGGCTCGCGGGGCTGCTCTGAAGCGCGCGGACGCATGAATCGTTACGACGTCATCGTCGTGGGCGCAGGCCACAACGGCCTCACGAGCGCCGCCTTCCTCGCCAAGGCGGGTCTGAAGGTGCTCGTGCTCGAGCGCAATCCGTGGATTGGCGGCGCGGCAGTGAGCCGCGAACTGCACCCGGGCTGGATCTACTCGAATTGCTCCTATGTGTGCAGCCTGCTGCGGCCGGAAATCCATCGCAGCCTCGACCTTGCGCGTCACGGTCTGCAGATTGCGCCGTATGGTGGCGGCCTCACCTTCACGCGCGATGGCGACTTCATCGGCGGCTACGCCGACAAGGACGTGCGGCGCCGCGAGTATGCGCGCCATCACGCACGCGACGCTGACGCGTACCTGCGCTACTCGCGCGACACGATGCGCCAGTGCCGCTTCATCCGCTCACTGCTGATGCGTACACCGCCCGATCCTGCCTCGTTCAGGCTGCGCGACCTGCGCGAGATGCTGCATCTCGCCCGCGAGTTCGCGAAGCTCGGCGAGACGACGATGGGTGACACGCTGCGCTTCTACTCGATGAGCATCGCCGACTACCTCGCGGAGTACTTCGAATCGGACATCGTCAAGGCGCACCATGCAGGCAGCGGCATCATCGGCACCGCGCTCGGCGTGCACTCGCCCGGCACTGCGTACGTGCTGCTGCACCACTACATGGGCGACGTCGACGGCCAGATGGGCTCGTGGGGCTTCGCGCGCGGTGGCATGGGCGCCGTGTCGCAGGCGATCGCAGGTGCTTTGCAGGCATTCGGCGGAGAAATCCGGGTGGACGCGCCGGTGGCACGCATACTCGTGCGCCACGGACAAGCGAGCGGCGTCGTGCTGCAGAATGGCGATGAGTGTTATGCCGATGTCGTCGTGTCGAGCCTGGATCCGAAGCGCACGTTTCTGCGGCTGATGGAACCGGGTGACCTGTCACCCGATCTCGTGCGCAAGGCGCGGGAGTTCAAGAGTCGCGGTTCCTCCGGAAAGCTCAATATAGCGCTCGATGGCCTGCCAACCTTTCCGGCGCTGGGTCGCGGCCATCCGCTCCTGGCGGGCGACATGCACTTCCTCGATACACTCGAGCGCTTCGAGCGCGCCTACGACGACTGGAAGGCCGGCACCTGGTCGAAGGATCCCTACCTCGATTTGCTGATTCCTTCAATGACCGACCCGACGATGGCGCCGCCCGGCAAGCATTTCATGTCAGTGTTCGTGCAGTACGTGCCGCACGAGGTCGAGGGGCGCGACTGGACCGAGGCGGATCGCGCGGCGTTTCGCGAGACCGTCTTCGACCAGATCGCGCGCTACAGCCCCGATTTCAGGAAGCTCGTCCTGCATGCAGAAGTTCGCACACCGCGTGAGCTGGACCAGGAAGTGGGTCTGACCGAGGGGAACATCTTCCAGGGAGAGTTGACCTTCGATCAGCTTTTCTTCAACCGGCCGTTCCCGGGATACGCGCAGTACCGTGGCCCCGTGCGCGGCCTCTGGCTGTGCGGGTCGGCCACGCACCCGGGGGGCGGCGTAATGGCCGCACCCGGCGCGAACGCGGCGCGCGAGATCCTGCGCGATCTGCGGCGTCCGTCACCCGTGCCCGAGGGGTGGAGCGATGACTGACGCCGACCGCGTCGTGATCGTCGGAGGGGGACACAACGGGCTCGTGTGCGCGGCCTGGCTCGCGCGCGCCGGCCGCAAGGTGCTCGTGCTCGAAGCCGCAGACCAGGTCGGCGGCGCGGCCGTCACGCGTGAGTTCTCGCCGGGCTTCCGTGTCTCTTCCGGCGCGCACCTGCTGCATGCGCTCGATCCCGTCGTGGAGCGCAATCTCAAGCTCGCGAGCCACGGTCTTGCGTTGGCACGCACCGGACTCAATACCGTGGCGCTCGGTGAAGGCGGCCCACTGGTCCTGAACGGTGCGCAGGTGCTCGCGGGCGAGGTGTCTGCCACCGATCGCCTGGCGCTCGCCCAGCATGTCAGCCGGCAGCGGCGCTACGCCGCCCTGCTCGCGCGCCAGCACGGCCGCATCCCATCAACACCGTGGAATCTGGCGAAGTTCGCCCTCGACATCCGCCGCCTTGGCCGCGCCGACATGCGCGAGCTGCTGCGGGTGGGCACGATGCCGTTGTACGACCTCCTCGAGGACCGCTTCGAAAACGCGCAACTGAAGGGTGCGCTCGCGCTCGATGGCGTGCTCGGCGCGAAGCTCGGACCACGATCCGGCCAGACCTTCTTCACGAGTCTGCAGCGTGCGGGCGCATATTCCATGCCGCGCGGCGGCATGGGTACCGTGACGGGTGCGCTTGCCATTGCCGCGCGCGCGGCGGGCGCCGAGATCCGCGTCTCGAGCCCCGTCGCGTCCTTCAGGGTTGCGACGCGCGAGGACGGCGGCGAGCACATCAGCGGTGTGGTGCTCGAAAGCGGCGAGGAAGTCGCCGCTGCTGTCGTCGTCTCGAACGCTGATCCGAAGACCACCTTCCTGCGGCTGCTTGGCGCGCGGCATCTCGACGCTGAATTCGCGCGGCGCGTGCAGCACTTTCGTGCGCAGGGGTGCGCGGCGAAGCTGCATCTCGCGCTCGATGGCTTGCCGGAATTCCGCGGCGTGCCGCCCGCCCAGCTCGGCGAACGGCTGATCATCGCACCTGACCTCGGCTACATCGAGGCCGCGTTCAACCCGGCCAAGTATCGCGAGTTCTCGCCGGCGCCGGTACTCGAGATCACCGTGCCCTCGCTGCACGACCCGGGACTGGCGCCACCGGGCAAGCAAGTGCTCTCCGCGATCGTGCAGTACGCACCCTACGACCTCGCGGGCGGCTGGGATGCGGGTCGCCCGCATCTGCTCGCCGCAACACTCGATGTGCTTGCACGCTACGCACCGGGCCTTCGCGGGCGGATCCTGGATGCGGAACTGCTGACACCCGTGGATCTCGAGCGCGAGTTCCGCATCACCGGCGGTCACTGGCATCACGGCGAACTCGCGCTCGATCAGTTCATGATGCTGCGTCCGGTACCCGGTGCTGCCCAGTACGCCACGCCACTTCCGGGCCTGTATCTTTGCGGTGCAGGCTCGCACCCGGGCGGCGGCGTGATGGGCAGCGCCGGGCGCAACGCGGCACGTGTGGTGCTCGCCGGGGGACGCGTATGACGATCCCGCGCGAGCATTACCTCCAGGCGGTGTTCCCGACACCCTTTCACCCGCGCACGGCTGCGGCCAACACGCTCAACGTGTGGCATCGCTGGCGCGATTACACCGTCGCGGACGCCTACTTCGATGTCGCCCTGGAGTACACCGCGCTGCGCAACGCCTGCACGGTGTTCGATCTTTCGCCGATGACGAAGCACCTGATCACGGGCCCCGACGCGCTCGCCTTCATGAACCGGCTCGTCACGCGCGATGTCGCCAAGGTGAAGCCGGGGCGCGTCGGCTACACCGTGTGGTGCGACGATGCCGGGCAGGTGGTCGACGACGGCACCATTTTTCACCTGCGCGATCATGTCTATCGGCTCTGCTCGCAGGAGCGGCAGCTCGACTGGCTGCTCGGCTCGGCGTACGGCTTCGATGTGTCGATCGTCGAGGAAACGCACGACGTCGCGGCCATCGCCCTGCAGGGCCCGACGAGCTGTGCGTTGCTGAAGCGCCTCGGTCTCGCGCAGGTCGAGACACTGGCGCCTTTTGGTATCCGGAGCTACGCATTCGAAGGTGGCGAGCTCATGGTTTCCCGCACGGGCTTCACGGGCGATCTCGGCTACGAGCTGTGGATCGATCCGGAACTCGCGGTTTCACTGTGGGATCGTGTCTTCGACGTGGGCCAGGTCGTGGGTGTCAAACCGATGGGCACTCTGGCGCTCGAGATGAGCCGCATCGAGGCCGGCTTCATCCAGGCGGGGGTCGACTTCCTGCCGGCCGATCGCGCGATCCGTGCAGACCGCACGCGCTCGCCGTTCGAGCTCGATCTCGAGTGGCTGGTCGATTTCAGGAAAGGCTCGTTCACTGGACGACGCGCGCTGCTCGGGGAACGGACGCGCGGCTCGCGCTACCGCCTCGTGAAACTCGACGTCGAGGGCAACAAGCCCGCCAAGGACGCGTTCATATACGATCGGCGGCGCAGGAATGTCGGAGTTGTCACTTCGGCGCTCTGGTCGCCCGCGGCGAAGGCGAACATCGCCCTCGCGTCGGTGCAGATGCCCTTCGGGGCGCCCGGCGACGAACTCTGGGCGGAAATCTATTACCAGAAGGAGCTCAAATGGAGCCGCTTCATGGCGCGATGCACCGTGGTCGAGGGCGCATTCTTCAACCCCGCACGCCGCCGCGCGCAGCCCGCTGCCGACTGCTGATTCTCGCGGGGTTCATTGCCCTGCCAATCTCCCTCGCCGCGGGCCGGGAGCTCGTTGCGGACGACCTCTATCGTCTGCAGGAGATTGCAGACCCGCAGTTCTCGCCGGACGGACAATGGATCGCCTATACGGTGGCAACACCCGATCGCGAGGCGGATGCGGATCAGACCGATGTGTGGCTCGCCAGCTGGGACGGCAAGCAGGCCATCCAGATGACGCGCAGCGCGGCGAGCGAGCACATGCCGCGCTGGAGTCCCGACGGCCGGCACCTCGCGTTCCTGAGCGATCGTGCGGACGGGAAGGCCGGGGATCAGATCTGGCTACTCGACCGCGCCGGCGGCGAGGCGCAGCAGCGCAGCCATTTCGAATCCGCGATCACGGGCTACGCATGGTCGCCGGACGGCAAGCGCATCGTGTTCACGGCCGAGGTGCCCGCGGCGCCCGAGGAGAATCCGGAGCGACCCGCGCCGATCGTGATCGACCGACTGCAGTTCAAGAGCGACACTGCGGGCTATCTGCGCAGCGCCCGCTCGCATCTTTTCCTGCTGGATGTCCCGAGCGGTACGGTCACGCCGCTCACCGGGGGTCCTTACGATGAACTGCAGCCCGCCTGGTCGCCCGACGGTACGCAGATCGTGTTCATCAGCAAGCGCGGTGCCGACCCGGACGCGACGAACAACTGGGATCTCTACCTGATCGCACCGCAGCCACGCGCAGTCCCGAGGCAATTGACGACGAACTCCGGCGCGGACGGCGACTTT
>WBZP01005587.1_pt2 | contig 9999 bp, 8 predicted proteins | sample 5204301 | NCBI WGS metagenome assembly WBZP01 (sample SAMN12412401, study PRJNA552823) | activated sludge metagenome | isolation source: activated sludge from nitrification reactor of wastewater treatment plant... | place: USA: Pennsylvania | collected 2017 | reverse complement strand
AAGACATGCTGGTCGACATCGCACTCGATCTGACCGGTGCCGATGCCCGCTCGAACTGACCCGGCGTTGGCGGGCGGCGCGAGCCTCGGCAATAGTGATCGGCACGGAGTAAGGAGAGTGGACGTGAGCGCCGACAAGACCACGCGGGCAAGCCGGCGGCGCCGCGCCGACGGTGAGATCTCCCGGCAGCGAATTCTGGACGCGGCCACCGAGATCGCGGCCGAACGCGGCTACGAGGGCACCAGCATCGGCGCGGTCAGCACCAAGTGCGGGCTGCCCGCCAGCTCCATCTACTGGCACTTCAAGGACAAGGACGATCTGATCGCCGCGGTGATCGAGCGCAGCTTCGGCTCGTGGTTGGCCGCGTGGGAGCTGCCGATGGATCTGACCTATCCCGAGGAGGCCTTCGCCGAGATGGCCGCGCGGATCGCCAAGGCGTTCCTGGATTCGCCCGACTTCATCCGGATCGGTCTGATGCTGGCGCTGGAACGCCGGCCCGTGGAGCCCCGCGGGCGTGAGATGTTCGTCCAGGTTCGCGAACAGGTCAATCAACGGTTGCTCGGAACCATCCGCCAGTTGGCACCTGATTTGACCGAAGGCGATGTGCGTCAGCTGGCGACGTACGCGATCGCCGGAGCCGACGGACTGATGGTGGCCAAGGAGATCGGCGGCGACGCGGTCGACCTCGTGGCGATGTTCGAGCTGCACGCGCGGGCCGTCTACGGGTCGGCGCAGCGGTTGGTCGCCCAACACGGCACAAGATGAACCTGTTCTGCGCGATCATGGAGGCGCCATGACCGAACCGGACAACGAGAACGACCAGGCCGACGTCGAGCAACTCGCCGACGCCCTGCTGGCCGCCGCCGAGGACAGTGCCACCAGCGACCCCGGTGAGCTGGTCGCCGAGGTCTGGCGCAACGCGGCATTCGCGATGCGGCGCCTCGGCATCGACTTCATGCGCCGGTACAACCGGTTGGAGGTCAGCGTTGAGCCCGTAACACTCAGGGGCCCGGTTCTTTTCGTGGCCAACCATGGCTTCGGCGGCATCTTCGACCTGAACGTGTTCGCCACCGGCGCCGCGATGGAACAGATGCAGCTCGACCGTCCGGTGACCATCCTGACCCACCAGCTGGCGTGGACGATGGGAATGGGGCCCCTGATCGAACCCGTCGGTGCGCGGGTGGCCAGCCGTCGATCCGCCGAGGAAGCGTTTGCCCGCGGTGAGCACGTGGTGGTGTATCCGGGGGGTGACCTCGACGCGGCGAAGGCATGGGATGACCGCAACCGCATCGTGTTCGGCGGACGGAACGGCTACGCCCGGCTCGCCATCGACAACGGCGTACCCATCGTGCCCATCGTCACCGCGGGCGCCGGCGAGTCACTGTTCGTCATCTCCAGCGGGGAACGGCTGGCCCGCGCCACCCGCATCGACAAACTCCTGCGCCTCAAGGCGGCCCCGATCAGCGTCTCGCTGCCGTGGGGGATCAACGTCGGCGCCGTCGGCCTGCTGCCCTATCTGCCGCTGCCGTCCAAGATCGTCACCCGGGTCCTGCCGGCGATGGCGTCCGGCGACGGTGAGGACGCCACCGACTTCGCCGCGCGGGTCGAGACGGCCATGCAACGCGCACTCACCGAGATGACCCTGAACCGCACACCGCTGATCGGCTGAGCCGCAGGGACGTCTGTTACTTTCTGGCGATGCGGATTCGCCTGGGGGGTCGGCGTCGCCAGCGCACGATGGCAGTGACAGCGGTGGTGGGTCTGTTGATCATGGTCGTCGGCTCGCCCGTCACCCACGCCGAACCCCAGCCCGGGAGCGCCGGCTACTACCAGCCGTACGCCAACGACTTCACCGGCATGGAGGGCGCCTGGACCGCCGAGAAGGACGGCCCGCTGCCGCACAACGAGGTGCACATCGACTGGGATGTGCCGATCACGATGAGCGACGGCACCGTCCTGAAGGCGAACATCTACCGCCCGATGGACGTATCCGGTCCCGCCGAGCGGGCCGCCGGCGGTGGCGCGGTGGTCACGGATCGGCTCCCGGTCATCCTCAACATCACGCCGTACACCAAATGGCTGATGGCCGTGGCCTCCAAGGTGGTCAACGCGCCCGGGATCCAGGATGGCATCCTGCGCGGCATCGGAAGCCTGGAAAGCTCGGATCCGGCGCTGAAGAATCTGATGCAACTGCTGCAGACGCTGGATTCCGGCCTGGTGCAGGTCGTCGCGCCCGACAAGCGGCTGGTGCGCAGCGGGTACGTCTGGGTGGACCTCGACGTGCGTGGCACGGGATTCTCCGAGGGCAAATGGCAGCTGACCGGCCCCCGGGAACAGCAGGACGCGCTCGAGGTCATCGACTGGATCAGCAAGCAGGACTTCAGCAACGGCAAGGTCGGGCTGACCGGCTACTCCTACGACGCGATCAGCGCGCTACAGGCCGCCTCGCACCGGCCGCCGGCACTCGGTGCCGTCTTCGCGGGCAGCCCGGCCACCGACCTGGTGCAGGACGTGGCCGCCCGCGGCGGTGCGCTGAACATCGGCTTCCTGCCGTTCTGGTTGTGGGTTGTCAACGGGACCAAGCGAATTCCCGACGTGCAAGCGATGTTGCAGGGCAACTACGAGCAGGTCTACCGGCAGTGGATCGACGACCGTGCCGCGGACCCCACGACGATGTCCGAGGCGCTCTACACGGCGCTGAACGCGCGGACCGTCGACGAACTGCGGGCCTCGCCCGGGGCGTCGATGCTGCTGGATGCCGATGGGCCGTGGCGCCGGGCGACCCGCACCGACATGGGCAACATCAACGTCCCGACGATGATCACGGGTGCGTGGGGAGACCTGTTCCGCAACGCGGAGTTCCGGTCCTATCAGGATCTGACCGGCCTCGAACCGGGCCGGAAGCAACTGATCCTCGGGCCGGGCTATCACATTACGGCGGGCGGTGGACTCGGGAAGCGGGACGCTCCACCGCGACTGGACGTGCTGCAGAAGGCCTGGTTCGACCATTGGCTCAAGGGGATGGACAACGGTGTCGAGAAGCTCGGCCCGGTTCTGGAGCAGATGCCCGGAGCGCAAGGCTGGCAACGGATCTCACAATTGCCGCGGCCCGGGATGGCCAATCAGCGGATGTATTTCAGCAGCGACATCAGTGGAACCGCGTTCCGCACCCAGCACGACGGTTCGCTGTCTCCGGAGCCGCCGGTCCGACCCGACCAACTGACCGTCCGGGTCGGGGTGGCCAGCCTGTGTTCCGATATGACGAACACCCAGTATCTCGGGATCAGCGCGATCCTGATGGCGTGCGCACAGGACGAGCGGCCGCACGAGATCGATGGCCTGACCTTCACCAGCACGCCGGTCACCGTGCCGACCGTGATCTCGGGACCCGTTGCCGTGCACCTGAACACGCAGCACGAGGGGACCGACGGCTTCTGGATGGCCACCGTCAGCGACGTCGACCCGGATTCCGGCAATTCACTGCCGCTGAGTAGTGGATGGGTGGTCTCATCGATGCGCAAGGTCGACGAGGCCCGCAGCAAGCGGGGACCCAATGGCGACTACGTCGACCCGATCCAAGCCCTGGATCTCGCGCGCGGCTACCAGCCGGTGACGCCCGGCCAGCCGACGATCATGGACTTCGGGACGTACCCGCTGGACGCGGTGCTGCAACCGGGGCATCGGCTGCGGGTCAGCCTCTACAGCAGCAACTACCCGTCGGCGTTGCCCGCGATGCCGATGATGATCGGGGCCGGGCTCACCCCGCCGCCCTACGATGTCCGCGACGCGGTCCTGCTGTTCACTCCGGGAAACACGTTCTATCCCGAACATCTCGATATCGACCCGGCCGCACCGAGTTGGGTGAGCGTCCCGCTCAGCGATCCCCTGCGGTGAGCCGGCCACGTTCACTACGGATGTAGAGCCGAACAGGACTGGACTTGCGGCTCGTGCGACGGAAGCCGAACCCGCAGTGCCCGAGTGCACCACGTCGTTCTATTTCCGCACCCGAGCGGCGCTGCTGCGGGCCGTCGCCGAACGCGTCGCCGAGCTGGACCTCAAGGATTTGACCGCCGCGACGTCGGCGCCGCCCGTGATCCGGCCCTCACGGAGGCCCTGCGCGCGAACGCCGAGAGGTTCTACGCGCTGATCCGGGCCGACGTGCTGCGGATGCGGCCGGCGGGCGGGGGCATCAGCGGGACGGTGGTCGACGCGCAGACCTACGCCGTGCTGATGTTCATCAGCGGCGTGATGCTGACCCGGTCCAGCGGGAAGGACGGGGTGCGGACGGCGGAGGAGCTGGATCGCATACTCTCGGGAATCGTCGCAGGTGTTGCGCTGCAATATGATTCGCCGACGTAGCCTTGTCGCGCCCGCCGGCGTGGGACCGTGACCCGACGCTGCCGGTCCGGACTTTCCGGTGAAATAGAAATTAGGTTCTTATTCCTGTAATGTGCCGGGCATGGGTCTCAGGGGCGAAGCCGCAATCGTCGGCTTCCATGAACTGCCGTGCCTGCGCACGCCGTCCGGCACGCCGGAATTCACCATCGAACAGTGGGCGCGGCTGGCGGCCGCCGCGGTGGCCGACGCCGGCCTGTCCGTCGAGGACGTCGACGGGCTGGTCACCACCGGCGTCTTCGAATCGAACATCTTCGTGCCGTCCACCGTGGTCGAGTACCTGGGCCTGAAGGTCAACTTCGCCGAGTACGTCGATCTCGGCGGGGCCAGCGCCGCGGCGATGATCTGGCGTGCCGCGGCCGCGATCGAACTGGGCATCTGCGAGGCCGTGCTGTGCGCCATCCCGGCCAATTTCCTGACCCCGACGCATCCCGACCGGCCGCTGGACATGACCGAGGCCATGTACTTCGGGGCATCGAGTATTCGCTTCGGCTCGCCGCAGGCCGAATTCGAAATCCCCTACGGCTACCTGGGGCAGAACGGGCCCTACGCGCAGGTCGCCCAGATGTACGGCGCCGCTTACGGTTACGACGAGCGGGCGATGGCCAAGATCGCCGTCGACCAGCGGGTCAACGCCAACCACACCCCGGGCGCGGTGTTCCAGGGCAAGGCGATCACCATCGCCGACGTGCTCGCCAGCCCGGTCATCGCATCACCGCTGCACATGCTCGAGATCGTCATGCCCTGCATGGGTGGATCGGCGGTGCTGGTCACCAGTGAGCGGCTGGCCCGGCGGGCCCGCAACCGCCCGGTCTGGATCCGCGGCTTCGGCGAACAGGTGCCCTACAAGTCGCCGGTGTACGCACTGGATCCACTGCGCACACCGATGTCCGACATCGCGCCCAAGGCCTTCGCGATGGCCCGGCTCACGCCCGGCGACGTCGACATGGTGTCGATCTACGACTGCTACACCATCACCGCGCTGCTCACCCTCGAGGACGCCGGCTTCTGCGAAAAGGGCAAGGGCATGCAGTTCGTCTCGGGCCACGACCTGACGTTCCGCGGCGACTTCCCGATGAACACCGCCGGGGGTCAACTGGGCTACGGCCAGCCGGGCAACGCCGGCGGCATGCATCACGTGTGCGACGCCACCCGTCAGCTCATGGGCCGCGCCGGTGCGACCCAGGTGCCCGACTGCAACCGGGCGTTCGTCTCCGGCAACGGCGGCGTCCTCAGTGAACAAGAAGCCCTGATCCTGGTGGGGGACTAGAGACATGAACATGACCCGGCCGCTTCCGTTGCCGACACCGACCACCCAGCGCTACTGGGACGGCCTGACCCGCCACGAGGTCTGGATCCAGTTCTCCCCGTCGCTCGGCCGCTATGTGTTCTACCCGCGGGTGCTGGCACCCGGCGCACTGGCCGACGACCTCGAATGGCGGCAGATCTCCGGAGCCGGCAAGCTCGTCAGCTTCACCGTCGCCGAGCGTCCGGTGGCACCGCAGTTCGCCGACACCGTCCCGCAGATCCCCGCGGTGGTCGAATGGGACGAAGGCCCGCGTTTCGCCACCGAACTGGTGGACGTCGACCCCGCCGAACTGCAGATCGGTATGCCCGTGGCGCCGGTGTTCACCGACCACCCCGAGGCGGGTGTGACGCTGCTGCGCTACACCGCACGGCGATAGGACCGCACCCATGGTTATGGCGCTGAGCGACGAACAGATCCAGATCACCGATGCGGTAACACGATTCGCCGAACGGCACGCCACCCTGGAACAGCTGCGGCCACATTTCGAGGCGTGCGCGGCAGGGGAGTTGCCGCCATTCTGGACCGAGCTGGTAGCGCAGGGCTGGCAGGCCATCCAGGTGCCCGAGGAATTCGGCGGGCAGGGCGGCGAGCTCGCCGACGCGGCCTGCGTGCTCGAGGCCGCGGGCTACGGGCTGCTCGGCGGGCCGCTGCTGCCCACCATCATCACCGGCGCGGTTGCCGCGGCCACCGACCCGGGCCCGGCGGCGCACCGGCTGCTCCGTTCGATCGCCGATGGTCGGCCGGCGGTGACCCTGCTGCCCGACACCGGTCAATTGCGTTCCACGCCAACGGACTCCGGCTGGATCCTGGACGGCTCCACCTGGCCCGAGATCGGCCTGCCGGGGACCGATCACATCCTGATCAGCGCCCGCGGCGAGGATGGCCGGGTGCGCTGGTTCGCGCTGGCGGCCGACCATCCCGGTGTGCAGGTGCTCGCCGAAACCCCGACCGACCTGACGCGCGCCGCGGGCGCGCTGCGCGTAGACGGTGCGGCCGTGTGCGGCGCCGACGAGGTCACCGGGCTGGACGTCGTTGGCGCACAGTACATCACCATCGCCCTGAGGGCTGCCGAAGCCGCCGGAATCCTGCGCTGGTGCCTTGAGTCCGTGGTCGCCTACCTGAAGGTCCGGGAGCAGTTCGGCCGACCGATCGGCGCGTTCCAGGCGTTGCAGCACAAGGCCGCGCAACTGTTCGTGCACAGCGAACTGGCAACCGCCGCGGCCTGGGACGCGGTGCGGGCGATGTCGCAGGCGCCGGCCCAGCAGCCCGTCGCCGCGGCGGGGGCCGCGATCGTCGCATTGGGCCCACTTCCCGAGCTCGTCGTGGACGCGATGACCATGTTCGGCGCCATCGGCTACACCTGGGAGCACGACCTGCATCTGTACTGGAAACGGGCCATCAGCCTGGCCGCCGCCACCGGGCCCACCGCCGGGTGGGCGCGGCGCCTGGGCGACCTCGACAATCCAGCCCGCGATTTCGGCATCGACCTCGGCGAACTGGAGGATGCCGAGTTCCGTGCCCGCATCGCCGCGGCCCTGGACGCCGCCGCGGCGCTGCACAACGAACACCCCGGCAAGCAGAACCCCGAGTACCCGAAGTTCCGGACCGGGCGGCAGCGCACCCGACTGGCCGAAGCCGGTCTGGTGGCCCCGCATTTCGCGGAGCCCTGGGGGCTGGCGGCCTCCCCGGCGCAGCAGCTGATCATCGACGAGGAATTCGACAAGCGGCCCTTCCTGATCCGGCCGTCGCTGGGCATCGCCGAATGGATCCTGCCGGCCATCCTGAACGGGGGATCACCGGAGCAGCGGGCGCGCTTCGCCGAGTCGACGCTGCGCGGTGAAACCTGTTGGTGCCAGCTCTTTTCCGAGCCGGGTGCGGGCTCGGACCTGGCATCGTTGTCGACCCGGGCCACCAAGGTGGACGGCGCGCTACTGGCCCGCACCGACCCGGACGCCCCCAAGCACAAGGGCATCGGCTACTTCCTGGTGGACATGAACACCCCGGGCATCCGGATCCGGCCCCTGCGGACCGCCAGCGGCGACGCGCATTTCAACGAGGTCTTCTTCGACGACGTCTTCGTGCCGGACGCCATGCTGGTCGGCGAACCGACCGCAGGCTGGTCGCACGCATTGTCGACCATGGCCAACGAACGGGTGGCCATCGGTGCCTACGTCAAGCTGGACAAGGAACGCGAGCTGCGCGCCCTGGCCGAGCGAGCCGGGGCCGAGAGCGGCGACATCCGGCGGGCGCTCGGTGAGGTGCGCGCGAACTCCAATGCCATTGGCGCCCTGGCGGTTCGGGACACGTTGGGTCGACTCGCCGGACACGGCCCGGGTCCGGCGTCGAGCGTCGGCAAGGTGGCCACCGCGCTGCTCACACGCCGGGTGACCGCCGCCGCGCTCGAACTGTCGGGCCGTGCGGCCATGGTCGGCGGTCCCGACCAACCGGCGGTCCAGCAGAGTCTCTTCATGCCCGCGGAGGTGATCGGCGGCGGAACGATGGAGATCCAGCTCAACATCATCGCGACGATGATCCTCGGGTTGCCCCGCCGATGATCACCGCCGGCGCTCCCGCGGACCTGCCCGACTACAAGCGGGTGCGACGGGCGCAGATCGTCCGCGCAGCCATGGATGCACTCAAGCGTGGCGAGTACGAGCAGATCCAGATGCGCGACGTCGCCGAGGCCGCCGACGTCGCCCTCGGTACTCTCTACCGGTACTTCAGCTCGAAGGAACACGTGTACGCGGCGGTGCTGATGGAGTGGGCGCAACCGGTCTTCATTGCAGGACGGGCTGATTCGCGCCTGGACGAACGGGGTCTGCGCGACAAGGTCCGCGGCATTATCGACAGCTTCGAGCGCCGACCGGCGTTCTTCAAGGCCTGCATGATGCTGCAGAACACCACCGACCCCAACGCCGCACAGATCATGCGGCAGTTCGCCGACACCGCACAGCAGACCCTGGCCGGCGACTTTGCGGCGCTCGGAATCACGGCGCCCGACGATGTGGCCGTCATGTTGTGGGGGATCATCAACACGATGCTGGGCGGGCATGTGCTGCACGGGAATCCGATGGCCGATGCCTACCGCGTCGTCGACGCGTTCATCGACCTGGTGGTCAGATCGGCGGCCCCGCGGCGCCAGGTCTGACCGGCGTGCGGCGCGTCTACGGAGGTTTACCCGATACCGGGGGTATCGACCAACCGCTCGGTCGGTTATCGTCGTGGGCGCAACCCAAGACCCACGACTCGGAGGTGACGATGGCCGCAGCAGCGACCTCGGTAGTGAAGTACGACCGCACGCTGTTCGAACCGGAACACGATTTGTTCCGGGAGTCCTACCGCGCGTTCCTGGATAAGCACGTCGCGCCCTTCCACGAGCAGTGGGAGAAGGACAAGATCGTCGACCGCGGGATCTGGCTGGAGGCCGGGAAGCAGGGATTTCTCGGCATGGCGGTGCCCGAGGAGTACGGCGGCGGTGGCAATCCGGATTTCCGGTACAACGTCATCCTCAACGAGGAGACCACGGCCGCCCGGTTCGGCGGACTCGGATTCATCCTGCACAACGACGTCGTCGCGCCCTACCTGCTCCGGTTGGCCACCGACGAGCAGAAGCAACGCTGGCTGCCGGGATTCTGCAGCGGTGAACTGATCACCGCCATCGCCATGACCGAGCCCGGCACGGGCAGCGACCTGCAGGGAATCAAGACACGGGCGGTCAAGCACGGTGACCATTACATCCTCAACGGGGCCAAGACGTTCATCACCAACGGCATCCATTCCGACCTGGTGATCGTGGTGGCCCAAACCGATCCCGACAAGGGGGCACTGGGCTTTTCGTTGCTGGTGGTCGAGCGCGGCATGCCGGGCTTCGACCGCGGCCGCCACCTCGACAAGATCGGCCTGGACGCCCAGGACACCGCGGAACTTTCGTTCACCGACGTCAAGGTGCCCGTCGAGAATCTCCTCGGCGAGGAGGGGCAGGGATTCGTCTACCTGATGCAGAACCTGCCGCAGGAGCGAATCAGCATCGCGAGTGTGGCGGCCGCGGCGATGGAGACGGTGCTCGAGCAGACCGTGCAATACACCAAGGAACGCAAGGCATTCGGCAAACCGATCGGCAGTTTCCAGAACACCCGATTCCTGCTGGCCGAACTGTCCACGGAAGCCACGGCGGTCCGGATGATGGTCGACGAGTTCCTCCGGCTCCACCTCGACGAGAAGCTCACCGTCGAGCAGGCCGCCATGGCCAAGTGGTACAGCACGGAGAAGCAGGTTCACCTCATCGACCGTTGCCT
>WBZP01008085.1_pt1 | contig 10002 bp, 6 predicted proteins | sample 5204301 | NCBI WGS metagenome assembly WBZP01 (sample SAMN12412401, study PRJNA552823) | activated sludge metagenome | isolation source: activated sludge from nitrification reactor of wastewater treatment plant... | place: USA: Pennsylvania | collected 2017 | reverse complement strand
CGGCTACCGGCTGCCCGAGGCGATCCGGCCCCGCCACCCGGTCGTCGTCATCGTCGGCGAGATCGGCGTCGGGGCCGCGCTCGCCGCGGTCTCGCGCCACCCGCGGTTCCTGCGCTACTTCACGCTGCCGCCGCACGAGGGCAGCCCGCCGACCCGCGTCGAGTTCCAGTGGGGCGCGAGCCTGCCGGTCGCGGCAGCGCGTGCCGCCGGTGTCGCGGCGATCACCCTCGGCGCCATCGCGCTCGAGGGCCACCTCGTCGAGTGGATGGCGCGGGGGATGACCGGCGACGACGAGCCGGGCGACCTCGCCCGCATGCTCGGCCACGCCACGGTCGGCCTCGTGCTCGCGGGCGGCGCGGTGGTCGCGCTGTCGTTCTACTCCTCACGCGTCGCGGTCGAGGAGAAGGTGCTCGAGGAGGCGTACGCCGCGGTGCCGGAGCGCAGCGGCGTCACCGGCGGACCGGACTCGGCCTACGACTTCGCCGACCTCGGTCGCGAGGGTCGGCGCTTCATCTCCCAGGCCTACACGGCCAAGGAGCTGCACCACGTGCTCGGTGTCGAGGGCAGCGACCCGGTGCGCGCCATGCTCCCCCTCGGCGCGCAGAGCGGCGACCTCGCCGCCGACGCCGCGGCGCTGGTCGCCGAGGTGGAGCGGCTCGGTGGCTTCGCGAAGGGCACGATCGTGCTCTCGGCCCCGACGGGCGACGGCTACGTCTCCTACGTGCACACCGAGACCGTCGAGCTCCTCACCGCGGGCGACTGCACGACCGTCACCGTCCCGTACGCGCAGGTGCCGTCGGCGCTCGCGATGCCCAAGCGTCGGGTGGCAGCAACGGCGTACGCCGCCTACGCCCGCGCGCTCGCCGCGCGCGCCCGCGAGCTGAACCCCTCGGTCCGGCTGTTCGCGTTCGGCGAGTCGCTCGGCTCGATCGTGGCGCTCGACAGCTTCGGCGCGACCCTCGCCGAGGAGCTCGAGTCGATCGGGTTCCACGGCGGCGTCTACGCCGGCGTGCCGATCTACTCCCAGACCGACCGCGTGCTGCGGCCCGGCCACCCCTCGATCCGCGAGCAGGGCGGCCTGCAGTACGCCACCGGCCGCGACCAGGCGCTCGAGGCGCGCCCCGGCCACCTCAACCTCACCCACCCGACCGACCCGGTCGCCCTCGCCGACCCGTCGAGCCTGGTGCGCCACCAGGTCGACTACTGGGGCCGTCCCACCGGCACGCACGTGCCGTTCATCTCCTTCCTCGTCGAGCTGGCCGACGTGAAGAACGCGATGAACCTCCGCCCGGGAGAGTTCAACCCCTCGCCCGGCCACGACTACCGCTACGACACCGCCGTGGCTGTCGCGCGCGCGTACGGGCTCTCCTTCGAGCAGGAGGAGCTCGTCGAGAAGGCGCTGCGCGAGCGCGAGCTGCAGTGGTCGGTACGCCGACTGCTGGCGCGCCGCATCGGCGCCGCCCGCGACACCGTCCTGGGCCAGCTCAAGTCGTGGGGCGTCGACCCCGACTCGCTGCGCACGAGGTTCAGCGACGACGACGGCCAGGTGTCCTCGTGGCTCGCGACCGTCCTGCCCGACTCCGCCGTCGTCGCCGACGACGCCACCGCCTGACCCGGCACCTCCGCGACCCGCTGGCAGTCCCCGCTCCGCGCGACTCGGCACGGTGCCGGGAGGCATAGTTGCGGCGCGCCCCACGCGCGAGCCGATGGGGACCATCGGGGGGTGGAGAGCACATGCACGGCAGCAGGGCCGGGCGCGACGCGGGGCAGCTCCTCCTCGTCGCGGTGCTGTACGCACTCGCCGGGTTCCTCATGCTCTCCACGGCCCGCTTCACCGGGCTCGCCGCACCCGTCTGGCCGGCCGCCGGTCTGGCGTTCGCGGCCGTCTACGCGCGCGGCCGCTACCTCGCCTTCGGCGTGGCCGTCGGGTCGTTCGTCGTCAACGCCACCACCATCCAGCGTGGCGAGGTGTCGTCGACCGCGCTGGTCGTCACGGCCGCGGTCATCGCGCTCGGCGCGGCCCTGCAAGCGCTCGCGGGCGGCGGGCTGGTCCGACGCTTCGTCGGCGTGGACCTGGCCCTCGACAGCCCGGGCCAGATCCTGGCCTTCCTCACCCTGGCCGGGCCGGTCGCGTGCATCGTCAACGCCTCCTTCGGCGTCGCCGTCCAGCTCGTCACCGGCGTGATCCCCCTCAACGAGGCGGCCCTCGGCTGGGCCACGTGGTGGGCCGGCGACTCCGTGGGCGTCGTCGTGTTCGCGCCGATGGTGCTCATGCTCCTGCCGGAGCGCCGTGACACCTGGACCGGTCGGCGCTGGAAGATCGCGGTCCCCTCGTTGCTCGCGACCGTCGTCCTGCTCGGCGGGTTCGTGTTCAACCGCGGCATCGACTCCGAGCGGGTCGGCCTGCGGCAGCGCGAGATCGCCGAGCAGGCGGTCGACGCGCTGCGCGCGGCCACCACGCACGCGGACGAGGTGCTGCAGGGGATCGGGTCGTTCATCAGCTCCTCGGAGTTCGTGTCCGCCGCGGAGTTCCGCACGTTCACCGCCCGGGCGCTGGCGCACAACCCTGCGCTGCAGGCGCTGTCGTGGAACGCGGTCGTGCCTGCCGACCGGCTGGCGGCGTTCGAGCGGCTCCAGCGGTCGCAGCCGGGCATGGCCGACTTCCAGGTCACCGAGAAGGACTCGTCGGGTGCGCTCGTGCCGGTGTCGCCGCGTGCGTCGTACGTCGTCGTCGCCTACATCGAGCCGCTGACCAGCAACCGCGCGGCGCTCGGCTTCGACATCGCGTCCAACCCGGTGCGCGAGGCCGCGGTCGTCGCGGCACGCGACACCGGCGAGCACACCTCGACCGCGCCGCTCGACCTGGTCCAGGAGACCGGCGCGCAGAAGGGGATCCTCCTGCTGCAACCGGTGTACGAGCGGGGGAGCGCACCGCCGAGCATCGACGCCCGACGCAGCAGCATCGTCGGCTACGCAACCGGGGTCGTGCGGCTCGGCGACCTCCTCAACGCAACGTTCGTGGGCTCGCAGTGGGACGACACCGCCCTCACGATCACCGACGTCACCGCCGGCGACGTGCCCGTCCAGCTCGGTCACCAGGCAGCGCGCAGCTCGCGCCCGACGGTGGCGCCGTACGCCGCCATGCTCGACGTCAACGGGCGCACCTGGCGGATCGACGTCGCACTGACGGACGCGGCGATGGCCGGGGTGCAGTCGGCGAGCGTGCCCGCCCTGCTGCTGGCCTCGGTTCTCGTGCTCGGGCTGCTCGAGGCGTTCCTGCTCCTCGTCACGGGCCTCGAGCGCCGAGCGCGCCGCGAGGCCGCGGCCTACGGCTACGAGGCGGTCCACGACCCGCTCACCGACCTGCTCAACCGCCGCGGGTTCCTCCGCGCGCTGCACGGGGCGCGGGAGCGCACCGGCCTCGACGGGTCCGAGCACTACCTCATGTACCTCGACCTCGACGGCTTCCGCGGCGTCAACAACAGCGGCGGGCACGAGGCCGGCGACGAGCTGCTGCGCCTGGTCGCTCGGGCGCTGCAGGGGAAGGTGCGTCGCGGCGACTCCGTCGGGCGCATGGGCGGCGACGAGTTCGCGGTGCTGCTCGTCGACTGCGCCGAGGCGTACGGCACGGTCCTCGCGGGGCAGATCGTGGCGGCCGTGTCTGAGGCGATCGTCGGCGACCTCGGCGTCACGGTCAGCGTCGGCGCCGTGGAGGTGACGTCGGGGTCGGCGTCGGACGTCGACGCGCTGCTGCGCGCCGCCGACGAGGCCTGCTTCGAGGCCAAGCACCAGGGCGGTTCGCAGGTGCGCGTGCACGCCGCCCCGCACTGAGGCGTCAGGACTCCCAGCGCACCTCGAGCGCCGACCCGACGTGGTCGGCCCACGGCTGCAGCGCCCGTTCGCACGCGGCGCGGTGCGCCTTCGTGAGGCGCACGAGCGGTGTCGCGGTGACGACTCCGCGCTTGCCCTTGGTGCTGCGCGTCCAGGTCGCGAGCACCCGGCCCCCGCGGACGAGGGTGGAGCGGAACATCCCGTTGCCGCCGGGGACGACGGCGTCGAACTGGTCCTTGTCGAGGAACAGCGAGCGGTCCTTGTAGCCGAGCAGGTACTCGTCGAACCCCGGCAGCGCGTGGACGTCGTCGTCGGCCGGCAGGTCGACGTCGGCGAGGGCCGGGTCGTAGTAGACCTCGACGCCGTCGAGCTCCGCTCTGGCGAGGGCGCCGCCGGCGCCGGCGATCCCCCTCGTGGCCTCGGCGCCGTTGAGGCCGGTCCAGCCCTGGAAGTCCTTCCGCGTCGTGGGGCCGTGGCTGCGGAAGTACCGGGTGGCCAGCACGGCAAGCGCCTCGTCGGTGCTGAGATGGACCGGATCGGGCACCCAGTCGTCGAGCAGCACGAAGGTCTGCTCGCCGTCGATGTCGGGGGCGATGGCGCTGACGCCGCGCTGGCAGGCGTACCAGAGCAGGTGGTAGCCCAGGTTGTTCGTGACCGGCACGCCGGCGCCGCTGATCGCGGCGAGCAGCTGCGCGCGGGTGCGCCGCCGACCACCGGCGAGCTGCTCCCCGATGATGTCGACGGCGCGCTCGGCGTCGCCGTCGGGGAGGCCGAGGACGTGGCGGCGTCGGGCGGCGCCGGCGAGCGACTTGCTGCCCGTGACGTCGAGCATCCAGTGCGCGTCGCGCGCCGGGACGAGGTGCACCGTGCCGCGCATGGGCCAGGTGCGCACCGCCTCGCGGCGCTCCAGGGCTGCGACCACGTCCGCCTGCGTCGCGCCGCCGAGCCGCAGGCCCAGCGACCAGAGCCCGCTCGCGTTGTCCTGCGCCTGCATCGCGCCGAGGTGGGTGACGATGCCGTCGACCGTGGTCGGAGCCGGCGCGCCGGACGGTCGTGGCGCGATGAGGAGCGCGGCCATGCGAAGCGCGCGCACGCGCTCGGGCGGGATCGACGTCATGGCACCTCCGGGTCGCTGCCCAGGCTAGGGGCGACCGCCGACCGTGTTCAGCCGCCCTCGGTCACGCGCCGCTCCCGCTTGCGCTCGTACAGCGCCGCGTCGGCCCGGGCCAGCGACGCGTCGACGTCGTCGCCGGGGTCGGCGAGCGCGAGCCCGACCGACAGGGTGGGCACGATCGAGTCCGGTCCGTAGGCCACGGGCCGTGTCACCGCTTCGGCGATGCGCACCACGAGCGCGAGCGCCGCGTCGTCGTCGGTCACGCCGTCGGCCAGGATCACGAACTCGTCGCCGCCGACGCGCGCCGCGATGTCGCCGTGGCGCAACGCCCCGTCGATCCGGTCGGCGACGGCGCGCAGGACGAGGTCGCCGCAGGCGTGGCCGTAGGTGTCGTTGATCCGCTTCATGTCGTCGAGGTCGCAGTACAGGATCGCGAGTCGCTTGCCGTTGCGCGGCTCGCGCCCGAACATCGCGCGGGCCGCCTGGTTGAGGCCGAGCCGGTTCGCGAGGCCGGTGAGTGAGTCCGAGCGCGCCTCGTGCGCCAGCCGCCGACGGATGCGGACGCGGTCGGTGACGTCGCGCCAGGTGAAGCTGAGGCCGTCGCCGACCTTGACGGCGCGGTTGTCGAACCAGCGCAGGTCGGTGCCGGTGAGCTCGTTCGCGTACGGGTCGTCGTCGAGGGCGAGCGGCGCACCGGTCTCGACGACGTCGACGTACTGCTCGAACAGACCGTTCTCGGCGTGGGCCGGCAGCAGCTCGAGCAGCGTCTTGGAGAGCAGCTCGTCGCGACCCATCCGGTTGGCGGCCAGCGCCGCCTCGTTGGCGTCGCGGTAGGCGAAGTCGACGATGCGCCCGCCGTCGTCGCGAACCGCCACCAGGTAGACCCAGGGGTCGATCAGGGAGTCGATGACGCCGCGCATCTCCTCGCGCGCCGCCGCTGCCTCCTCGCGCGCCTCCTGCCGCTCGGTGACGTCGACGATCTGCACGACGTAGGCGAGGACCGCGTCGTCGGCATCCCTCAGGGTGTTGACGGTGAGGTCGCCGAGGAACGTGCCGCCGTCGGGCCGCACGAAGCGCTGGAGGACCCGGTAGGAGTCCGTCTCGCCACGTGCGATGCGCTCGCGGCCCTCGACGTCCGCACCGATGTCGTCCGGGTGCACCAGTCGATGCAGCGAGACCTCGACGAGCCCGTCGGCGGAGTGCCCGAACAGCTCGCGGGCCGCGGGGTTCACGGCGAGGATGCGCCCGTCGAGCCCGACGAGGCAGGTGGCCACGGGGGACTGGCGCATGGCCAGCCGGAACAGGTCGGGCATGGTCGTGGCCACGAGGCCGTGCTCGCTCATGTCGACGGGCGCAGGATCGCCGTGGACCACGTGCCGACTCCTTCCCGCTCGCCGCCGACGTCCCACGCTACCTGCGGTGTCGCGGCGAGCGGCAGGCTGTCCGCGGCAGGTCGAGCGTGCCCCGGATAGCCTGCGCCCGTGGGAGCGTGGAGGAGCGACCTGGAGCGCAACCGCGCGATCTGGGCGGTCGTGAACCAGCAGTTCACCGACGCCGCCGCCGACGACGCGTGGCGCGCCGCCGAGCTCGGCTGGGGCCTGTTCGCCCGCCCGGAGAGCGAGCTGGGCATCCTCGGCGACGTGGCGGGCCTCGACGTCGTCGACCTCGCGGGCGGTACCGGCTACGTGGCCGCCGCGCTGCGCCGGAAGGACGCGCGCGTCCTGTCGCTCGACCTGTCGTGGGAGCAGCTGGTGACGGCCCAGCGGTGCCAGCGCGCCTACGGCCCGGTCTTCCCGCTGGTGCAGGCCGACGCCGAGCACCTCCCGCTGCGGTCGGCGGCGTACGACCTCGTCCTCTCCGAGCACGGCGCGGCAGCGTGGTGCGACCCGGACGCGTGGGTCGGCGAGGCCGCGCGCGTCCTGCGACCCGGTGGGCGGCTCGTCTTCCTGACCAACAGCCTGCTGTCGGCCCTCTGCGTGCCGGCGGAGGAGGGCGCGGCGCAGGAGCGGTTGCTGCGCGGACAGCGCGACGTGCGCCGCGTCGAGTGGCCCGGGGGCGGCGTGGAGCACCATCCGTCCCACGGCGACTGGATCCGTGTGCTGACCGCGCACGGGTTCGCCGTCGAGGCGCTGCACGAGCTCTACGCGCCTGACGACGCGCGCGACCACGAGTACTACGACATCGCGACCGCGGAGTGGTCGTCGCAGTGGCCGCCCGAGGAGCTGTGGGTCGCGCGGCTCAGCCCATGACGGTGCCGGTCGACCCCGGGTGCCGCTCGCGCCTGCGCGAGAAGGTCGCGAGGTCGAGCTGCAGCCCGGTGGCCCGGCAGCCGAAGCGCAGGGGGTCGTTGTCGTGGTCGTGCCCCGACTCGCAGGCGTCGATGAGCGCGGCCATCAGCTCGCCCACGACGGGCGCGTTCTTGAACTGGTTGCCGCTGGTGCCCACGGCGACGTAGAAGCCGGGGAGAGCGGTGCGGTCGTAGACCGGGATCCAGTCGTCGCTGACGTCGTAGACACCCACGATCCCGCTGGGGCGCAGCGGGATCTCGAGATCGGGGAACCTCCGAGCAGCCCGCAGCACCTGGGCCTCGAACAGGGCGGACGTGACGTTCGGCGCCGCGTCCTCGGGTGCGTCGAGCCATTCCATCGGGTCGCACTCGGGCTCGGTGCCGCCGACCAGCATGAGCCCGCCGGGCGCGGGCCGCAGGTAGGTGCCGACGTCGAGGTCGCTCACGGACGGGAAGCCGCCGGCAGCCAGCGCCGGCGGTGCCGGGACGGCGTGCACCTCCTGGCGCAGCGGCCGCAGCCCGATGGTGAAGTCGCGGTCCGCGCCGACCATCCGGTTCAGCGCGCCCGACCAGGGGCCCGCCGCGTTGACGACGACCGGTGCGCGCAGGTCGCTGCCGTCGTCGAGCCGCACCGCCCAGGCGGTGCCGTCGTGCTCGAGCGCGGTGACCTCGCGCCGGTAGACGAAGCGGGCGCCGGCGGCGGCGGCCGCCTCGGCGAGGTTCGCGGCCGCGAGGCGCGGGTCGTCGACGTATCCCGCATCGGGGGTGAAGACGGCTCCGACGCGGCCGACCGGGTCATCGGCGAACTCGGGCGAGCCGACGGGCTTGGGCGGGAACCACGACCCGGCGTCGATCCCGGCGACACGTCGTTCGAGCTCGTCGGCGTCCCAGACCTCGAAGGGCACGCCGGCACCCGCGAGCAGCGCGGTGGTGCGGTCGGTCGACATCACGGGGGAGTCGAGGAAGGCCATGCCCACCCGCTGGAACCGCGCGAGACCGGCGTGGTCGTCGACGCCGAGGTGCTCGGCCCAGCGCACCCAGCGGTGGTAGGCCTCCCAGGAGAGGGCGACGCCGTCGGGGGTGCTGTAGGTGAAGCGGATGATCGCGCTCGACGCGCTCGTCGACCCGAAGCCGGGGCCGGACGCCTTGTCGACCACCGTGACGGAGCGGCCGCCGCGGGCGAGCTCCAGCGCGATCGCCGAGCCCATGACACCCGCACCGACGACGATCGCGTCGCTCGTGCTCGTCCCGCTCATCTCTGTCGCCTCACCGCATCACGAGCCCGCCGCTGACCACCACGGTCTCGCCGGTCAGGTAGCCGCCGGGGTTGCGCGCGAGGTTCCACACCCAGTCGGCGATCTCCTCGGGCGCTGCGGCGCGCCCGAGGGGGACGGCCTTCACCGCCTCGTCGATGCGACCACCGGCGATCGTGCCGGGTGTCGCGACCCAGCCGGGTGCGATCGCGTTGACGCTGATGCCGTCGCCGGCCAGCTCGACGGCGAGCGACCGCGTCAGCGACACGACGGCCGCCTTCGATGCGCAGTAGAGCAGCTGGCCGCGCGAGACGGCGAAGGCGTCGATCGAGGCGAAGTTGACGACGGCACCGCCGCCGCCGTGCCCGCGCACGTGCGGCACCGACGCGGCGGTGACGTTGATCGTGCCGAGCACGTTGATGTCGAAGATCCGTCGGTAGACGTCCTCGGTGTAGTCGTCGAGCGTCGACGTCGGGTAGATGCCGGCCGCGTTGACGACCGCCATCAACGCGCTGCCGCCCACCGCATCCGCGATCGCGGCGTCGACCGCCTCGCGGTGGCGCACGTCGACCGCGACCGGGACGACGGCCGGACCATGCTGCGCCACAAGGGATTCCAGCGACGAGGCGTTCAGATCGACCGCGAGCACGCGCCATCCCTCGGCCACGAAGCGCTGAGCGACGGACTCGCCCATGCCGCTCGCCGCACCGGTCACGACTGCGCTCTTGATCTGCTCGGTCACGCGGTCACTATGAGGGAACTGCCCGGTGCGGGCAAACGTCGGGTCGCGTGGTGGGACGCCCGTCAGCGTCCGTGCGGTAGCTCGGCGAGCACCTCGCGGGCGAGCTGCATCAGGATCGCGCTGGCCGGTGCGGGCACCGCCCCGCGGCGCGTCACGAAGGCGAACGTCTCGATCACCGGAGGCTCCAACGACACGCGTCGCAGCCGTCGTCCGACGTCGAGCACGTCGGCCAGCGCGAGGGAGATCACCGTGTCGGCGACCCCTTGCTCCGCGAGCTCGAGCGCGACCGCGGGCGACTCCACCTCGAGCGCCGGGCTCAGCGCGACGCCGGCGTTCTGCGCGCGCGACACGAGCTGGCGGCGGGTGGGATCCATGTCGCCCCACCGCACCTCGGGCATGACGAGGTGCGCGGCGGCGACGTCCTCGATCGTGCGCGGAGTGCGCGTGCGCTCCCGCGACGTCGAGAGGTAGACCGCCTCGGTCGACCAGACGACCGGGCTCACGTCGAGCCCGCGGTCGTCGACCGGTAGCGCCACGAGACCGGCCTCGAGGTCGCCCGAGCGCACGCTCTCGGCGACCTGGACGGAATTCATGCCGACCAGACGCAGCCGCACGTCGGGGTGCGCGGCGTGGAATCGGGCGGCGAGCTGCGCGTGCATCAGGTGGTGGGCGCTGCTGAACGTCCCGAACGAGACGCTGCCGCCGGTGAGGGTGCGCACCGGCGCCACGGACTCGACCGCGTCGTCGACGGCCCGCAGCGCGCGCTCGGCGTGGG
>WBZP01008084.1_pt1 | contig 10002 bp, 9 predicted proteins | sample 5204301 | NCBI WGS metagenome assembly WBZP01 (sample SAMN12412401, study PRJNA552823) | activated sludge metagenome | isolation source: activated sludge from nitrification reactor of wastewater treatment plant... | place: USA: Pennsylvania | collected 2017 | reverse complement strand
TCGAACGGACAAATGAAAAGACCACCGACGCGGCGCGCCGGTGGTCCCATAACTGGCAATCCAGGTGGTCCCATCCCCCTGGCAAAAATCAGGTCAAACCGGTCCCAAGCTCATGGCAGACGACAGCACAGATGACGGGCGCGACCGTGAGCACCGTTAGGTGGTGGCGCTCTCAAGGTACCGGCCCAATTGCGGCGAAGATTGGTCGGCGTGTCATGTATCGGCGTGCTGATGTCGAAGCCTGGATTGAGGCCAAGTTCGCTATCGCAAACGCCGCCAGCTAGTCGCCGCTAACCGACATTCGCTTAGTCCCGCGTACTCGAACGATGTCAACCCTTGGTGTTGAAGGCCCCGAGTACATGAATAGTCAAAAGAATGGAACAGATGTACATAGATGTTGAGGCCATCCTCAGTAAGGGTGCGCAAGCTCCGGAGCCGGAGATTCTTCGATTCGTCGCGGACTCGTACTTGTTCTATACCGGTGAGTTCAACCTTGTCTACGGCGATACCGAGAGCGGAAAGACGTGGCTGTGTCTCAGCGCCGTTGTAAGCACTCTGAACGAGGGCGGTCGTGCAGCGATTATCGACCTTGACCACAACGGGGCTCACAGCCTCATAAGTCGTCTCGAAATGCTGGGTGCCCGTAGGGAACATCTCACTGACCAGCAGCTTTTTCGTCTGGCCGAGCCGGTCACGGAGGCCGAGCTTAAAGAGCTCGTTGCGGACCTAAGCGAGTTCATGCCGGACGTGGTAGTCCTCGACTCGCTAGGCGAAGTCATGCCGCTGTTCCGTGCGAACAGCAATAGTGCGGATGATTTCACTCTTGTGCATTCATACGTAATCAAGCCTTTGGCCCGGGCGGGAGCCGCTGTTCTCGTCGTTGACCATCTGCCAAAAAACGCAGAGTCTCGGAACTACGGTCCGACGGGGACTATCGCGAAGACGCGGGCAGTTGGAGGCTTGGCAGTGAAAGTCTCTGCTGAGAAGGCGTTCCGTCCGGGTGCCGGCGGCTCCGCCAAGCTGGAACTTTATAAGGATCGGCATGGCGGTGTCCGTAAGCAACTGCCGAGTGGCGAGCCTCGGCCGCTCATCGGCACTTTCACGTTGGAGCAAGCCGGTGACAAGCTGAGCTATGACATCCGCCACGCGAGCGAGGTGGCTGCCGCCAAGCAGGTCGAAACTAGTGCGGCGCAAGTAAAAGAAGATCTCGAAAAGCTGATCGCTCTCCACAAAGAAGGGCACGATTTGAACACCATCCGGGCTGTGAAGGATGCGTTGCGTTGCGGCCAGTCGCGTGCAGAAGCGGCTCTCCAAGCTTTCCGCTCCCCGGAGCAGGGAGACTCCCAGACAGCCGCTTGAGTCGGTCGGGACCTGTACCTGGACACGCGCAAGCACTAGGTGTGTCGTAGTTCGGGTACAGGTCTCACTGGCGCTAGGCGATTGGTCCAAACCGCTAAAGCGTGGGTGGTCTACACCCACGAAATAGATCGTATTCGCGCCGTACCTCGCACCGGCCGTGGGCCCGTACATGCGCCGTACCGTTGACGTTCAACTACTTTCGTCATAGCCTTCTGGCCCGGCTACCTAAACAGCATGGGTGTTGGGAGGGTGATGAACATCCCTGACAATGCGTACCAAGCGCGCGAACGCGCAGGGCGGAGCCCCGAGAAGCTCCTGGTGGATCGTCACGAAGCCGCGCGAATGCTCTCATTGTCCGTCCCCGAGGTCGACAATCTCCGCCGCGCGGGGAAGCTGTTGGCAAGAAAGCACGGCAGAAAGGTGCTGATACCAGTCACCGAGCTTCGACGGTTCGCCGAATCGCTTCCGTTCGAAGCCGACCTGGGATAGATGGACCTTCCCACGGAAGTCGGAGAGAGATGCGTCGCTGGCCGTTCGAGGCGATCAGTTTCGATGGGGCACGCGGCACCCCCCTCCCCCGTCGAAGCAGTCGCCGCTCAGTTTCATTCGTGGCGATGCGTTACCGCTACGCGACTAGGGTCAACCGCGCATGTCAGTGCGGGCCGCCAGGAGAGGTAGTGACGGTGCCTTTGGGAGCTGGCGCGGCAGGCGATGGAGAAGTTGATGCCGGAATGGATTCTGGCGGCTTATCCGTTGGCCGAATCACCTCTATGACGCGCTCCGTCGTGGGCTTCGGATTCTGCGACGAGCAGGATACCGCGACTTGCAGCATGACCGCCGTTAAGACCAATGCGCTTGCCCCCAACAAATAGAAAATCTTGAGTTTTTCTCCGGAGTGCAGCTTCTCATCCTTATTGCGACGAGTCACCCATTTCAGCCACGCAGGCCGTTCCACATGACTGGCTTCGGTGATCTCTTTAGTTAATGCGCCCGCCGGAATCTCTCCTTCACGGCCACTTCTACTCGGCAGAAGTCGAAGTATTTCGTCTTCGATTTTTTCGCCCTGCGCGACCGATCCAATAAGTAAAGGGTGATACCAGTATCGGTCAACAAAGTAGAAGCTGCACCATAATATAATTCCTGCAATCATGACGACAGTGCCGGTGCTTAGCCCAAGTACATTTGTACCGTCCTTTGCGGCCAGCGCAGATGCGCCTAGAGCGAAGGTAGCGGCTGTAAGCGCCAAACCTCGAATGCGCCATTCAAGATCGTTGAAGTGCTGCTGAACCCCCACCGTCTGCTTCCACATTTCGATGTACCGTTCACACGCTTCATTTTCAGTTAGGAGCGTCAAAGGCTCGCGTGGGGGGTCAACGTCAGTCATCGTGATTCTCCGATATGTTAAACAGCGGAAGTATCTCACTAAACCGGTGCCGCAATGCAACGGTGGGTGTGACAACAACTTCTTTCGCTAATCGTCGCTCTTGGTCTACAACCTGGTCGGGCCAGTGCGAAACTCTTCGTAACAACTCGTACTCTGGCCGTGCATGCGCTTCGCCGTAGCTGGCGTGCACGTCAAGGACGCCGGCCTCCTGCGCCATTCGGATGTCCTTCATCAAGCTGTCGCCGACGTACACGGCATCTGCGGGCTCAAAAGAGAGATCATGCAGAATTGAGAGCAGTATGTCCGGGTTCGGCTTAACTTCTCCACGCGGAACATGTCTGTGGTCCGTATATTTGAGCCCATACTCGTCAGAGTTCCGCCATCGCAGATCGTTAATTGTTATGTCCGATGGGAGGTCGTGGTCCGGAGCCGAATAGAGGATTTGTATGAGACCATCCAAGCCGGTGTGTTTAATACGCCACTCTGTCCAGTAGGCCACAGATTCAGTATATGCGGCTATGGCGATCCCCTTTTTGCGAAGCAGATGAAGCGAGTCCATTACGCTCGGATAGAGCTTCGTCGCTTTTAGACGGTTCCTATTCAATATATGGATTGCATCGTCGAAAACTTCGAGAGGCGGCGAAGCACCACATATCGCCAAGAGGCTCGGCAACTCGTTTAACAAATTGGAGTATTCGGATGTGCAACGAAGTTGATGAACGGATCGGATTTCGGCCTCTAAAGTGGCCTTCGGCACCCCGCTCATCGTGCTAAGACGCTCCAACATTGGCGCGAAAGAAGCATGCCACGCAAAGAACCAATCCCAGAGCGTGTTGTCAAGGTCTGTGATCAACACCCTCGGAATCTTGCCGCCGTGATGCGCTACCACAACTTGATGCTAGCCACGGCCGCGATAATCGTCGGGACGCCGCATGAGAGGAAGAGCCAACGAGGCCCGGGGCTCAGCCATCGACGTCCGTAGTTTGGCCGTTACCCTCAGTCCTAGCGATTACGTCTTCAATCGACTCCCCTGGTTGGAGCACGGTGTCCCACAAGCCGACCGGCCTCCGCTCCCCCGGAGCTCCCGGCTCATCCGCGTACTCAAGGCTTGAGTCCTCGAACGCCTTGAACTGATAAATCGCGGCATTCATATGAATCGGATTGAATACGCCGATTTGGTTCAGAAGCTTGAAGTCTTCGACCGTCAGACCCGTCACCCGCTCGAACAGCGGACCGTCCACGCCAAGAATGATGTCCTTCAAGGCTTGCTCGCGTAGCTGAGTGACGTACATGAAGACAGGAATTCGCGCCAGAAGCTTTTGCAGCTTCTTCCGAATCTCGGCACGCCGCTTAGCAGTCTCCGACTGCTCCTTCTTCTGCTCTTTGGTTAGTCCACCAGTGTTCTCACGCTTCGCTTGCTTAAGCATCTTGGAAGAAGTGATGACTTGCTGAGCGACCTGGGCGAGGTTACGGAAGTCTTCGATCTGGCCGAGAGCCGCCAGCAAATCAGGATGGTCCAAGAGAGCGGAAAGCGTCTGCTCGTTGACATTGACCAGCAATGGCGAGTTCCATCTCTGGGCTAGTGCAGTCGCCCCTACCCCGGTCGTCGCCCAGTTGAGTACGTCTGCGGCGTTTAGCTCTGTCATCGACCCGCCCGCGAAAGCGAAGATCGGTAGGTAGTTGAGAAGCTGAGCTATTGCCTCCTGCGGCGTTGTGTCCCCTAGGGCGCCGAGCCGCATCCCGTACTCACCAACTAGAGTTAACGCGCGGTTTGGATCAAACTCAAAGACATAGACCGTGCCCTTGTGTACCTCTACGGTGCCGTCCGGGAGCCTCGTCGACCACGGTGACTGGACGCGAAATGCGGCCTGGAAGTAGGTCTCGGGCGACTTGAGCGACCTAAGCATGAGGATCGCACCCCACTCACGGATCGTCACTCCGGTCATGAGTTTGCCGCAGGTCAATGTGATCGAGCCAGTTCCAGCCTTACTAGCCTTGGCTATCGCCGAATCGACGGGTGGCTTCGCGGCTGCACCTTGCCCGACGCCACTTCCGGCAGCGACAACGACTTCATAAGTAGAGAAGTACGGATGATTTTGGAGTGCGTCGCGCATCGCGAAGCACGATGCTACGTCGTTCATGAACCAGACACTGTGGGCGATAGCCTTAGCAAAAATCGGCGATTGATAGGGAAACGGCGGCTTCTGCCCGGCGACAATCTTGAGCTTCATCTGGTCTGGCAAGGTTCCCCGCAACATCTCAAGGAACTCAAATACGCGGTCCTCATCCTCGAAGGCATACGCGCCGGGACCAGTCGACTTACTGGTGGCGACAACCTTTTTGGCCTTGAAGTACTCATTTAGGCTAAATCCGTCGAACTCCCCATCGGTTGCCCACTCTGCGGCGTCCCGGCCGATATCGTAGGAGAAAATCTGCATTCCCGGCAGGTCAATGTAGGGGTTCGGCCCCGCTGACGGGTCCCAATGCTCCTTCTCGCGCTGCTCGTCTGTATACGTCCAGTTGAAGATCTGATCCTCGGTGAACTCGCCGTTTGTGATGGCACGAAACGGTGTTCCCGATAAGTACAGGTAGTGCCGGCTCTTTAGCCCGATGTCGTCCTCGGTGACAGACTCATCTGGCTCCTCCGCCTCCGCGATCTCCGCTTCGGTCGGGTCATAGAGTTCTCGCGCAGAGTCACGCCACGCCCCAAAGTGGTACTCGTCGAGAACGATGCAGTCCCAATCAATCTGATGAATGGCCTCGTTGTGCTTCTTGATGTTTCCATCGGAGTCTTTGCCTCGAAGATCTTGGAAGCTCGCGAACCACACGACGGGTTCGTCGCCATCGACTGCCAAGTCTCGCTCACCAGAGGGCGTATCGCGATCAACGAACTTCCAACCCTCAAAGTCGACATGGGTAGTGAGGTCTTCCTTCCAAGCCGTCTGAACGACCGGCTTGTAGGTGAGCACAAGGACGCGAGTCCATCCCATCTCAAGAGCTAGCTGATATGCCGTGAAGGTCTTACCAAATCGCATTTTGGCGTTCCACAGAAACCGAGGTGACTTCATGTCGCCGCTGTGCGACCGGAAGTACCCAGCCGTCCGAGCGACAGCTTCCTCTTGCTCTGGACGCATGCCGAAGTCGGCCGTTCGAGTGGAGTCGAAATGCTTCCCGCTCCGTACAGCAATAATCGCAGCTTTTACTTCGTCCAAGTGGGCTTCGAACCACTCTGCGTCCTTCCGGACACCTTTGGCCACTAAGGCCCTGTGGACATCGTGATCACGAAAATGCGTACCGTCATTCCGCTTCGCCTCCGTATCCAGCAGGAGCTGGACGCCTTCTAAATGCGGGTAAGCGGTGCCGAGTTGTTGCTTGATTCGTTCGAGTACATCTGCCTTGGTGGTGTCACCCACTTTGATAAGCCCCACGCCAGTTACATGGGTCTGACCGACAGTCCGCTCCCACGCCTGACTGTCTTTGCCCGGCAGGGTATAGGCATAGATGCGTCGCGCAACCCCGGCTGACCCAACCGTCTCAAGAACCCCCTCCGATGGGGTTGCCTCCTCAACCCCGGTCGTCACTCCTCATCCTCCGGCTCCGGTTCAATCACGTCCGTTGCCGACATCGGCTTGACTTGCGCTTCTATGTACTCGACATCTTCCGGTGAAAGTTCGTACCGCTCGTAAAGCTCGGCATCGGTCCACTCGCGGTCCATTGGAATGTCTGGGACAAAGAGATACGTGTCAGAGGTGGTGTGTTGGGACGCTTTCCGTTGGTGAACCAAGAACCTCACAAACTTTGTTCGGAGATACTGAGCGAAACGCTGCGCTTCTATCTCAGTGTCGTAAGTGCCCGCCACAAGGAACGTTTGGGTGCAAACACTGTTGCCCTGGACGACGAATGGGTTACCGGTCACGATAGCCGGTACCCGGCCGTGCCCGTCGCCTGCCTCTGGCGTGAGCACCTTGATCGGATCAATCATCGTCTTGCCATGAGTTATCTGATCCGGCCGAACGTAAGCGGGCATGCGGTCACGCTTCACCAACAGCACGGAATCGGCTTTTGGGGTCGCGTGGAAGTCCGAGAAGTTGCTCAAGAAGCCGAAGGGCTTCTGCGACGAAAACTTTGGCGTTACGGAGGGCTCGCCCTTAGCCTCGACCTTCATAAGGATCGCTTCTGCCGCATTGCTGCGGATGAGCACACCTTTGCCGTGTCGCAAGTCCCTGTTGAGAGTTGAAACGACCGTTCCATCTATCCGCGTCGAGAACTCACAGTCGCCGTCGTGCTCTCGGTCCCAGAGGAAGTAGCTGACTCCTCCCTTGATTTCTACGCCAGGGAAGCAATCGAACAGCTTGGGATTGTCCACCAGCTTCGCTAAGTGACGGTCTGCGAGCATCTCCGCGCGGAACTGGTCCAGGGCCAGCCCTCCGGTGAACCAACGGGAAGGCGTAATCATCAGCACGTAGCGGGGTTCCATCTTGATCGCCCTCTGCACAAAGAGCTGGTACACAGGCCGGGTTCGCGTGTTGCCCTCGCTGTCAATCTGATAGGGCGGATTCCCGACGATGACATCAAACTTCATGTCCTTCAACTCCTGAGTCGGGTAGGTGCCGTGAATGAACGAGAAGGCATAGTTTTCGCGCCCTTCCCGCTCCAATCCTTCGGGAGCTCCGCAGACGGCACAACGCTCCTTGACGAAGCTGTGCTGGGTCGGAACGAACGGGAGGTTCCCCTCGGGGTTATCGAACTTCACAACTGATAGGTCGCTGGAAGCGTCTCTGGCGTAGTAAAGACTTCTACGTGCGATAAAACCTGTCATGAGCGTGATTGAGGTTCCGAACAGCATATTTCGGAAGATGTGTTCGCGACGCTTGTTGAAGTCCGGTTCCCACTGCGATAGACCCTCTAGGAGTCGGCCCGCGACTTCTCGGAGGAAGACACCCGACTTCGAGCAAGGATCAAGCCACCGATAACCCGGCTCGCTCCAAACATGCCCCGGCAGAATGTCCAGCATTGCGCGGGCAAGCCCTGGCGGCGTGGGCACTTCGTCATTAGAGAGTTGGGCGAGGCAATCAAGGATGTCAGGGACGTGGTTGCCGAAGCGGCTGCGCAACGTTCCTGTCATCGTGCCCTCCGATTCGCAGAATTCGGCTTGGGATTGGCTGCAAGCTCTCCGTAGTGAACGGGCATGTCGTCTTTCTGCGGCTCACCCGGAAAGAGGTCGAACAAATCTAGTTGCTGGTCCGGCCCTTGAAGCGACGACCACTCTCGAATAAAGGCGCCTCCGCCGACTGGACGGTAGGAAACAAGTTCGATCTTGTGAGCGTCGGCCAACGTGTCGGCGCGCAGAATGTTCGTGTTGAGGATCGTGTCAACAGCGGACCAGAAGCCTTCGGTTCGGAGTTGGCTGTCTCCGACGTGCGACGCGATCACTGCACGAAGCCGCTCGCGCGAGTCCAGCACGTTCCCTTGGTCGATGTCGATTCCATAAATCGAAGCGATGCAACGAAGCACCCGATACTCGTACCGATCACCCACCCCATACCGCTGGCTGGTTACCGTCCTGAGCTTTCGCCGAAGAATCTCAACGAGAAAGTTGCCGTGGCCACACGCCGGCTCCAAGAAAGTTCGGTCGTGGTTGCCAGCGTCTTCGTCTGTGGGGAACATATCGGCAACCATGTCCAACATGGCCGTGACTTCCCGTCGATGGGTGTAGACCTCGGCCAGATCGCGCACCCGGTCACGGTGCCTGATCTGTTCCTGGCTCAGCCCGAAGTCCACGGTGCCGCCGGACAGAACGAAGCCCTCATCCTCGCCGCTGTCCAGTTCCGCCACTAATCGCCCCTCGTACGCATCGAAGCTTCCACAAGAAACGCTACCGCCTGGGCCCGACGTGTCTGCTCAGCCGTCTACAAATGTCGAAGGCTTACTTGCGGAATGCAAGACGTTGCCCGCGTAAGGCCGGTCGTGACCGGAGCGATGCGGGGTCCGGGTGGCCCAATTGTCAATGTCGCCGCCCGGAAGCATTGAGTGATACCGCAGCTAGACCGCAGCATGTCCCGCAACGCCCGTTAACGGCCAGTCGCGGAGATTCTCGAAAACTGGGGTTGAAGAGGCAATATACAGTCGAGAATGAGGCATTCCTCGACCTGGACGGCGCACACTTGGCGGATTTTAAGTCCGCTGCCTCTGCCGATTGGGCTATGGGGGCTTCCCAGCAGAGAGCGTACTTTCCGGCGCTCACCGCCGAGGTTGGCGCACCGGCCCTTTCAGGCGTCGGACTGCCGGTCAGTTGTTGCTGTTCGGGCAGGACAGGGTGAGGAAGACGGTGGTGTTGGGCGGCGGGTTGCTGCCCTTGAGGCCGTCGACCGACGTGATCCGGCACTGCGAGAGCACGCTGCTGCCCGAGTAGCCGCCGCCGTTGTTGATCTGCACGATGTAGCCCTGGCTCTCCAGGGCCAGCATTGCGTCGGCGGCGTTCTGGTTCTGGTTGAACGCCCTGGGCGGCATGTTGATCACGCCCTTCTCCACCGGCGACGGCGGGGCGGGCGTGGTTGTGCTCGTGGGCCCCTGCTCGGTGCTGCTGGAGCAGCCCGCGGTCAGTCCCCCGGCACCGGCGAGCGCCGCCCCGGCCCCCACCATCGCCACCGCCCTGGCCGCATTCGATCGAGGCATCGACAACCCTTCCCTCCGGTTGAGTGGACGGCCGCCACAGCCCGCCGCCGGCCGACCGTAGCAGCCCGCGGGCACCGGGGCCGGGCGCGCGATTGTTGTTCACCTGTCGGCCATCCCGGGAAAGCGGTGGTCAACCGACCGTGGCCGGGCGTCCCGGGGTATCGGCATCGTCGAGCATGGTGAGCTCGACCCCACCAGCAGGGTGGCCACCGCGTTGCCGGAGAAGTTCGTGACCGGGCGCGCCTCGGACATGAACCGGTCGATCCCCACGATGAGGCCGACCCCGTCGAGCAGTTCCGGGCGATGCGCCTCGGCTTCCTTCCGGGCCAGCGGCCGTGCCCCGTTTGTTCCGTTTTGCAATTCACCGTATGTGGTACAGGTCACAATTGCAGGGGAGAGCAAGGAGGCAGATGTGTCCGCGACGCCCGAACTGCGCAAGGCCCTGAGTCAGCGGCAGCTGACCATGATCGCGATCGGCGGGGTGATCGGCGCCGGCCTGTTCGTCGGCTCCGGGGTGGTCATCCGGGACACCGGGCCCGGGGCGTTCATCACCTACGGACTGTCCGGCCTGCTGATCATCATGG
>WBZP01008083.1_pt1 | contig 10002 bp, 8 predicted proteins | sample 5204301 | NCBI WGS metagenome assembly WBZP01 (sample SAMN12412401, study PRJNA552823) | activated sludge metagenome | isolation source: activated sludge from nitrification reactor of wastewater treatment plant... | place: USA: Pennsylvania | collected 2017 | reverse complement strand
CCGTGACCCCGAAACCGCATCGCCTTCGGCGCTTCCGGGCCGGTAGGCCCTTCCCCGCCTGCGGTGTGGCTCTCAACCACCCCGCCTCCAACGCCGCGAAATGTATCCGCGGTCGGCCGGAGTTCCAAGCGACTTATGACGCATGGCGAGCGAGGTTCACGAAGCCTTGAAGATGGGCCGGGATTATCGTCGCGGCGCGGGATTGGACGTGACAGAACGCTCGCCCGCGGCCGAGATCGGTTTATGTGGGCAGTTAGGTAAAGGTGAATGAGTTAGCGACCAGGGGCCGCTGCCCAGCCCCTAAACCCCTTGCCAGCTCTGCTTGCCGTCCACCCGGACGAAACGGCCCAGTCCCGGCGCCGGGAGGTGGCTCGCGCCGACGAGTGAGCCGTCGTTGATCAGCCGCTCGACCAACTGACGGCGGGTCCGCAGCGCGATGCCGTTGTCCCAGTCGAAGCTGTTCACCAGCTCCGGGTTTTCGGCGTCCACGGGCGTGATCACGACATCACCGAGGACCAGGCCGCGTTCGTTGCCAGAGGTGATAACCACGCTCGTGTGCCCGGGCGTGTGGCCCGGCGTCGGGATCGCCGTCAGCCCGCCCGAAATCGTCTTTTCGCCGTCAAGCAGTTCGACGAGGCCCGCTGCCTCGAGTGGCAGCACATCGCGGTGGAACGAGCCCATCCACGGTTTGCCGGCGTTCTTCGCTTCCTCCGCCTGGGCGCCGTAATAGTCCCAGTCCGCTTTCGGCACGAAGTGACGGGCGCGCGAAAAGATCGGCCGGCCGCTCTGGCGGTCGATGTTCCAGCCGGTGTGGTCGCCGTGGAGGTGGGTGAAGAGCACGTGCGTCACCTCGCTCGGCTTCACCCCGGCCTCGGCGAGTTCGAACAGCAGCTTTCCTTCGTGCTCGGGCCCCCAGCCGGTATCCACCAGCAGGAGCGTCGCGCCGTCACGCACCAGGAACGAGGCGAAGTTCAGCGTCACCGTGCCGCCGGCGTTGAGGTGGCGGGCGTATGGCCCGAAGTCGCCCACATTCGGGTACACCGCGCCGGCGGGGTACGACTGCTGGAGGTCGACAAGGGCGGTCATCTCGATCGAACCGATGGTGGTCTTGCGCATGAGCGAAGTGTACCCGGCGCCGAGCCTGCCCCTCACGCCGGGCGGGCTGTTCACGCCTGATCTGGCCGGCATCACGGGCTCGGAGCGTTGCATTCTGAAACCCGCTCCGGATAGCGTTGTGCGAAGAGACTGGAGGCTGCGCGATGTTTGACCCGAACCTCGACCGTTCAAAACCGGAATGGTGGCTGGAACGCCAGCGGGGGCGCCTTCCCGGGCTGCTCGGCGTGACTCCCATCGGCTTTGGCGAGGGCTGGGCGGAGGGGCGGCTCGACGTGCGCGACGAACTCTGGGCGCCGAACGGCTACCTCCACGCCGGGACGGTGATCACCCTCGCCGACACGCTCTGCGGCTACGGTTGCGTGGCCAACCTCCCGGACGGCGCGAGCGGGTTCACGACGATCGAAGTGAAGAGCAACTTCCTGGGCACCGCCACGGAGGGCTCGCTGACCTGCCGGGCAACCATGATCCACGGCGGCCGAACCACGCAGGTCTGGGACGCCCCGGTGGTCCACGAACAGACCGGCAAGACCATCGCGCTGTTCCGCTGCACGCAGATGGTGCTCTGGCCCAAGTAGGCGCGAGGCGTTAGGCCCGAGGGAAGGAGGCCCGAGGCCCGAGGCTCTGGAAGTCTGGAGCGCGTAGCATTTCGCGAGACTCGGAACTCGGAACTCGGAACTATGACCATCGATTGGCCGGCCATCCATCGCGAAGCGCTCGACATCTTCGTGCGCTACCTCCAGATCGACACCTCGAACCCGCCGGGGAACGAGAAGCCGGCGGCTCGCTTCCTCGGGGCGTTGTGCGAAGCGGAGGGCATCGAGACCGAGTACATCGAAACGGCGCCAAACCGCGAGGTGCTTGTGGCGAAACTGCGCGGCGACGGTTCGAAGCGGCCGATCATGCTCTGCAACCACACGGACGTAGTGCCGGTGGAGGCGCAGTACTGGGACATGCCGGCGTTCGAAGGCGTGGTCAAGGATGGGCGCGTTTACGGGCGCGGCGCGGTGGACATGAAAGGCTGCGGGGTGATGCAGCTCATCGCCTTCGTGCTGCTGAAGCGCCAGGGTGTGAGCTTGAAGCGCGATGTCGTCCTCTGCGCCGTCCCGGATGAAGAAGCGGGTTCCGGGCTCGGCATGGCCTGGCTGTGTGAACACCGCCCCGATGTTGTCGACGTCGAATTCGAGCTTTCTGAGGGCGGGTCAGGCGTCTCCCGCTTCGCCGGGAAGCCCGCGCGGATGTTCAACATCGCCACCAATGAGAAGTTCGGCGGCGGCGGACTGAAGCTGACCGCGGTCGGCACGCCGGGTCACGGCAGCCGGCCGCACGCCGACAACTCGGCCATCCACCTGATGCGGGCGCTGGTGAAGCTGCACGACTGGGACCGCGGCATCACCTACACGCCGGACACCGTCGCCTACCTGGAGCGGCTGGCCGATGCGGGCCTGATGCCGGCGCTCTCCACGGACAAAGCGGCGGTGGAAGAGCAGATCCGCCGCTCGCCCGCGCTGTACGCCGCCTTCGTGAACACGCTCAACGTCACCATCGTGAAGAGCGGCATCAAGGTGAACGTCATCCCCGCGAAGAGCGAAGCCTTCTGCGATTGCCGCCTGCTCCCGGGCAAGGACCCGGAGGAGTGGCGCTCGGAAGTCGAAGCCTACATCGATGACCCCCGGATCAAAGTGGAGCTGACGCGTGTGGTGGCGAGTGGGCTTCCCCAGCCGGCGAACTGGGACACCGAGCTGTTCTGGACAATCAACGACGTGATCAAGGAAGCCATGGAGGACGCGGTCGTGGTGCCAGCGATGACGGTGGGCGCCACCGACAACCGCTTCCTGCGGGCGCGCGGCATCCCGGCCTACGGCTTCATCCCCTGCCTGCTCAGCCCGGAAGAGTCGGCGGGGTTCCACGGCAACAACGAGTTCCTGACCATCGACAACCTGAACATGGGCTGCGAGCTGATGTTCGAAGTGGTCCGGCGGATGTGCGTGTAGCTCGCGTCCGCGCCCGCGGATGACCTAGTGCCCTTGCGCCCCTCCTTGGCGGATTTCGCCGGGCGCGAATACACTCCAGCGTCCCCACGGGGCTGGAGGTTCGCGTCATGCCGGGTGCACTCGAAGGAATCCGCGTCATCGACTTTGGGCAGTACATCGCAGGCCCAATGGCGGCGATGTTCCTCGCCGACCAGGGCGCCGACGTCGTCCGCATCGAACCGCCCGGCGGCACGCGCTTCGACACCCCGGCGAATGCGACCTACAACCGCGGAAAGCGGTCCATTGTCCTGGACTTGATAGACACCTCGGATCTGGAAATCGCGCGGAACCTGGTCGCGGGCGCGGACATCGTGGTCGAGAACTTCCGGCCGGGCGTGATGGAACGCCTCGGGCTGGGCGCAGAGGCGATGACGGCGGCGAACCCCCGGCTGATCTACTGCTCGCTGCCCGGTTTCGCCAGCGATGACCCGCGTGCCGGGCTGCGCGCGTGGGAGGGCGTCATCGGGGCGGCCACCGCCACCTATCCGCCCCACCCGGAGACGGACGATCCCATCTACACGCCGCTTCCGTTTTCCAGCTCGTACGCGGCCTTCCTCGCCGCTGTCTCGATCGCCATGGCGCTGAACGCGCGCGAACGCGATGGCCTCGGCCAGATCGTCGAGGTCCCGCTGTTCGATGCGACCTACGCCGCGATTGGCTACCGGGGGCAGCGGGTGCACAACTCGGACACGTCGGGCGACATGGCCCGGCTGGCGCGGATGATGGGCGTCACGCGCCAGTTCGAGTGCAAGGACGGCCGCTGGTTCATGTACCACGCCGGCAACAAGAACGCGCCGGACTTCATAACAGCGGCCGGCGGCGACTGGCTCAAGCCGGACTCCGGCGCATCGCTCGACGAGATTCGCCAGAAGACCGAGGCGCTATTCAAGACGAAGACCGCGAAAGAGTGGGAGGCCTTCTGCGAACAGGTCGGCACCGAGGGCTCCGTCTGCCGCACCAGTGCTGAGTGGCTGGAAAACGAGCACGCGCTGGGTTCGAAGATCGTCGTCGATTCGGAGGACCCGCAACTCGGGTCCGTGCGCGGGCCGGGCGTCAACGTCCGCATGTCGCTCACGCCGGGCGCGATCCGCGGCCCGCGTCCCGCGCCGGACCAGCACCGCCTGGAGCTGCTGCGCGAAGCCGCGGCGTCGAAACCGGCGGGCGCGGCGGCTTCGGTTGCCGAGACGATGCGCTCGGCCCTGGATGGCATCAAGGTTGTGGACCTCTGCATCGTCCTTGCGGGGCCAACCTGTGGGCGCACACTCGCTGAATTCGGCGCCGACGTCGTGCGCATCGACAGCCCCCACCGGGATGGCGTGATCTTCCATACCGATATCAACCGCGGGAAGCGCAGCCTCCTCATGGACCTGAAGACCGCCGAGGGCCTCGAGATCTTCTGGAAGCTCGTCGACCAGGCCGACGTGGTGGTCCAGAACTTCCGGCGCGGCGTGGCGGAGCGGCTCGGGGTGGGCTACGAAGCGGTGAAGGCACGCAAGCCGGAGATCGTCTACGCCTCGTTGAACACGTACGGGCAGGTAGGGCCGTGGGCGAACCGGCCCGGCCACGAACAGATCGCGCAGGCTGCGTCCGGCATGCAGGAGCGCTACGGCGGCGATGGCCGGCCGACGCTCGCGCCCTTTGCCGTGAACGACTACGGCACCGGCTTCATGGGCGCGTACGGCGTGGCGCTCGCGTTGCTCCACCGCAAGAAGACCGGCCAGGGCCAGCACGTCGACACCGCGCTCGCCTACACCGCGACCATGCTCCAGTCGCTCTACCTCCAGGAATACGCCGGGAAGGAGTGGGACGAGCCGCGCGGGCAGCGGGCCATTGGCGGCGGGAGGCTCAACCGCTCCTACCGGGCGAAGGATGGCTGGTTCTTCCTCGCCGCCCGTGCGGACCAGCTCGAAGGCGACCATGGCACATGGCTGGCCGAGGCTTCGGAAGCCGAACTCGAAGGAACCTTCGAACCGGAGTCGGTCGCGGACTGCGTGGAGCGCCTCAACGCCCTCGGCGCGGGCGCCTACCCCATTGTTTCGGACATCCGCACGCTGATGGACGACCCCTGGGCGCAGAGTCACGGCCTGAGCATTACGCGCGACCACGACGGCCAGGGCCCGGTGACCACGATCGGGCCGTCGCCGCGGCTCTCGCGGACGCCCACGGTGCCGGGCCGCCCGGCGCCGATCCCGGGGGCTGACGCCGCAAGCATCCTCGGCGACATCGGTATGCGCGCCGACCTCGACCGCCTCGTGGCCGCCGGGGTCATCGTGACAGAAGGAGTGCCCGCGCGATGACGCTCGGATACATCGAGGCAGATCGCACCTTCCGCTTCACCAGCGATGTCGACGGCTTCTCGCTCCAGAACTTCGTCTGGGAACGGCCGGGGCCGAAGGCAGTCGTGGTCATCGCGCACGGCGCCGCCGAGCACTCGCTGCGCTACGGTCGGTTTGCTCGCGCCCTGAACGCGGCCGGGTTCGAGGTCTGGTCGCTGGACCACCGCGGCCACGGCGAGTCACCGGGCCCAGAAGGCCTGGGCGACTTCGGCGAAGGCGGCTGGGACGCTCTCGTAGCCGACATTGGGCAGTTCGTGCGGCTCGCGAAGCAGGCTCACCCCGGCCTCCCGGTCATTCTCTTCGGGCACAGCATGGGCTCGGCCGCGGCCCAGCAGCTGGCGCCCGAGGCCTCAACTGAAATCGACGGCCTGGTTCTTTCCGGGTCGAGCGCCCGGATGGGGCGGCGCGAAGGCGACCCACCGGCGCCGTTCGCGCCGAACGCCGCCTTCGAGCCCGCGCGCACGGCCTACGAGTGGCTCAGCCGTGACCCGGACGAAGTGGACAAATACATCGCCGACCCGATGTGCGGCTTCGAAACGCGGACATCGCAGCGCAGTGGCCGCGCCGACGCCTCGCGCCTCACCGACCCGGCCCGCCTGGAGCGGATTCGCCGCGACCTGCCCTGCCTCTTCGTCGCCGGGACCAAAGACCCGATCAACCGCGACATGGAAGGCCTCTACGAACTTCAGCGCATCTGGAACGAAGCCGGCGTCAAGCAGATCGACACGCTCTACTACAAGGACGGGCGGCACGAGATGCTGAACGAGACGAACCGGGACGAAGTGACGGCGGACATCATCCGCTGGCTGAACGGCACCGTGGCGTAAACGGTCCGATTCGCGGCTCTCAAGTCTCACTTTCTTTCGTTCTTTCCCTCTGTCCGCGGGCGCGGTACTGTCTGCCGTACATTCCACGGAGGGCCGCTTTCAATGACTATCACCGCCCGCCCTCGCGCCAGCCGGACCGTGTCTCTCCGCTAACGGGCAGACTCGCTCCCGGCAGCGCCTTGCTCCAGCGCCCTTCGGGGCCAGTTCGCCATGCCATGCGCATGCTGGAGTGAAACCCTTCGTGTCTTCTTCATCTCGCTCGGACGTACCCGCGCCCCTCGCGCCGGTCGTCGATCTCATGTCTAGCTATCCCGGCGAGTGGCTCATCTGCGGCGGCTGGGCCGTCGACGCCTGGTTGGGCGCCGTCACGCGGAGCCACGTCGACATCGATGTGATGGTGTTCGACGATCAGCAGGAGCTGGCGTTCAAGCAGTTCGCCGATTGGGACATGGTTGCCCACGACGCACTCGACCCTGGCCCGACGACCGAGCTGTGGGCCGGCCGCAGGCTGGAACTGCCGGCCCACGTGCACGCCCGCGCTGCAGACGCCGAAAGCCCGGCCAACCTCATGAAGTGGGTGACGCCGCCCTACAACCAACTACCCGACGACAAGAACGTCGAGATCATCATCAACGAACGCACGGGCGGCGACTGGATTCTCCACGCCGAGACGGGGATCACGCGGGCCTGGGAGGAGTGCGTCGCGGAATCGCCGTGGGGGATCCCGATGGCGGTCCCGGAGGTCCTGCTCTTCTACAAGGCCACGGCCTACTGGCAGCGGACCGACCTGAAGCCGCGCCCGCATGACGAACGGGACTTCGAAGCGCTGGCCCCGCACCTCGGCGCGGGCCAACGGGACTGGCTGCGGGAAACCATCCACGCGGTCATCCCCGGTCACCCCTGGCTCGCCCGCCTGGAGTAGATCGCGGATGGTCAACATAAGGCCGGAGGGATCAATCAGATTGACTCTCCGGCCTCCCGCCGCACCCCTCAAAGCTGTGATCCAACGTTAACGTCCGGCTACTCACGGGCCTTCCAGCATGCGCTACACTGGAGGCACTTCTTCAGGGTGCTCGCTCACTGTTGCAGTTGGGTCGATTCCGTCTGGCTCACCCTCTCCAGTTCTCGGGAACTCCATGCGCCCTGCCTTCCAGGGCTTCAGGACCATGACAATGTCTTCCAACGGGCGCCGGCCGATGACGGTCGGAGTGCTCGCTCTCCAGGGTGACTTCCGCGAACACCGCGAGATGCTCGAGCGGATGGGCCACCATGTCTCGGAGATCCGCAAGGTGGAACAGCTCGGGGCGATCGACGCGCTCATCATCCCCGGCGGCGAAAGCACCACCATCGCGCGCCTCATCCTGAGCAATGGCTTCCAGCAACCCCTGCGAGACTTCTGCGCCAGCGGCAAGCCGGTTTGGGGCACCTGCGCGGGGGCTATCCTCCTCGCCAGGCGCGTGGACAACCTGGACCGGCCCGGCATCGAGACGATGGACATCTCGGTCCACCGCAATGCCTTCGGCCGCCAGGTCGATAGCTTCGAAGCGGCCCTCACCGTCGAAGGCCTCCAGGGGCCGCCGTTCCACGCCGTGTTCATCCGCGCGCCCCTCATCCAGTCCGTGGCGGGCAATGCCCGCGCCATTTGCCGGCTCGAAGATGGCACGATCGTCGCCGCCCGTGAGGGCAACCTGCTCGCCACCTCGTTCCACCCGGAACTGACGGGCGATACGCGCCTGCACGAGCTCTTCCTGACCATCGGCGTGCCCGCGGGGGTCTCGCCATGAGTGAACTTCGCGCCGACCCCCTCAGCCCGATCGACGCCGCCACCCTCTGGCCGCAGCTCGGCAGGTTGAACACCGAAGTCATCGCCACCCGCGGCGCGGAAAACCTGCTCGTCTCCAGCGGGTTGGCGGCGACGGGCCTGACGCACCTGCCGCGCGTGCCACGCACCTCGGTGCTGGGCGTGCGCCGGGGGCTGACCTACCGCGGGGTGGGCGTCGCCCGCGAGCTCTCGGGCGGCGCCGGCTGGGAAGTCGTCTCGCTCCGCCTTGCGCGGCCAAAGGATGACGACACGGTCGTCGCCCTCTGCGCCGGTGTGTCGAACGACGTCGCCTCGCGTGGGGGACGGACGGTCTACATGCGCTACGCCGAAGGCAGCCTGCACGCCGAGGCCCTGCGCAAGGGCGGCTTCTTCGCCTACCGGCTGGAGCACCTCTACGCGGTCCGGGGCGGCAAGCATCTCGCGGAGACGCCTTTTCGGCCGGCCTCCCGCGCCGACCGGCACGGCATCTTCCGCCTCTACTGCCGGGCGGTCCCGGAAATGGTGCGCCGGCACGAGGCGCCGACGCAGCAGGACTGGCGTGCCGTGCTCGACTCGTACGAGTGCGACCGCGAATTCGTCCTTGAGAGCCCCGGGGGCCTTGCCGCCTGGGTCGGCATCGGAGACCGCGAATGCCACCTGCTGGTGGACGACCCCGACGGCGCCGCCGTCGAGGCCACGTTGGACCTGGTGGAGTCGCACGCCGGGCGCCATGGCACGCTCGTCGTCGCCGAGCACCAGTTTCCAATCGAAGCTGCCGCGAACGAACGGGGCTATACGGCCCTCGGTACGCGGCTCATGTGCGCGAGACGCCTCGCGTTGCTCAACCCCATGAAGGAGGTCGTGCCGGTCGCAGTCGCTGAATCAGTGGCGCTACCGCAATAAGCCGTGTCTCAACTCGCTTCATCCGCCTTCCCCAGCGAACAGATCGTCACCGACGACCTCGACCTGCTTCTCGACGCGCTCCCGCCGCGTATCGTCGAGTCGCTGCATGCCCCGGAGCGGCGCACCGACCTGCTCGAAGTCGTGATGGACCTCGGGCGGTTGCCCGAAGCGCGCTACCCGGGCCGCGAAGTGGTCCTCTCGCACGAAGAAGTGACCGAGGACGACCTCCAGTTCGTCATCGAGCACATCGGCGACTTCGGCGACGACAATCGGGCCGGCATCGAGCGCACGCTTCACCGCATCAGTTGCATCCGCAACAGGCGCGGCAAGATCGTGGGTCTCACCTGCCGGGTGGGCCGCGCCGTCTACGGCACCATCCGCGTCATCGAAGACCTCGTGCTTAGCGGCCAGAGCATCCTCTTCCTCGGCAAGCCCGGCGTGGGCAAGACCACCATGCTCCGGGAGGTGGCGCGCGTGCTCGCTGACGACGCGAACAAGCGCGTGATCATCGTCGACACCTCGAACGAGATCGGCGGCGACGGCGACGTGCCCCACCCGGCGATTGGCGGTTCGCGCCGCATGCAGGTGGCGACCCCGCTCGCGCAGCACGCGGTGATGATCGAAGCGGTCGAGAACCACATGCCCGAAGTCATCGTCATCGACGAGATCGGCACCGAGTTGGAAGCGCAGGCGGCGCGCACCATCGCCGAGCGCGGCGTCCAGCTCGTGGGCACGGCGCACGGCACTTCGCTCGAGAACCTGATGCTCAACCCGACGCTCGCTGACCTCATCGGCGGCATCCAGTCGGTCACGCTGGGAGACGAAGAAGCGCGGCGCCGGGGCACGCAGAAGTCGATCCTCGAACGGAAAGCGCCGCCAACGTTCGACATCGTCATCGAAATCGAGAGCTGGAAGCGCGTGGCCGTCCACAAGAACGTCGCCGACACGGTGGATGCGATGCTGCGCGGCTACCTGGCGAACCCGGAAAC
>WBZP01004061.1_pt2 | contig 10003 bp, 10 predicted proteins | sample 5204301 | NCBI WGS metagenome assembly WBZP01 (sample SAMN12412401, study PRJNA552823) | activated sludge metagenome | isolation source: activated sludge from nitrification reactor of wastewater treatment plant... | place: USA: Pennsylvania | collected 2017 | reverse complement strand
CGTGCTGCCGCGTACTCCTCGTCGCTGACACGCAGGCCTCGCCCCTGGAGGTCGACGCCGTCGAAGTTCTTCAGCGCGCGGATCACCGCCGCGTCACCCTCCGTGCGGACCTCTTCGATGAGGTCGCGGATGGATGCCTGAAGCGCGGGGTCGAAGATCCTGTCGCGCCCACGGTTTACGAACGCGGCGCGCTCGTCGGGCGTCATGTCCTCCCACGTACCAATCACACGGATGGGCGCGGTGCTCGTCATGCTGGACTCCTGGTCGTCAAGGTTGCGGGTGGGAGGCTGGTTCGTAGGACTTCGCGCATCTCGGTCATGGTGGGGGCCCAGCCGACGGTGAACCGCGTCCAACCCGGCAGGCCGAGGTTGTCACCTGGGCGTACGGAGATGCCAGCTTGGGCAAGAGGACCGGCGACGTCGGCATGGGCCACTTGCGCTGTCACAAAGTTGGCTTGACTGGGGTAGTAGTGGATGCCCAACTCGTCGAACAGGCGGTGGAGGCGGTTACGGCCCTCTTTGATCCTGGCGACGGACATCTCCTGCCATTCTGGCCGTTGGAGCGCGGCCACGCCGGCCGCCAGAGCCAAAGCGTTGACGCTGAACGGGGCTCGCACCCTCCGCAGCGCACCGATGACATCGGGGTGGCCGACGGCGTAGCCGAGGCGCACTCCGGCTAGAGCCCAGCTCTTGGACATCGTTCGCTGGACGAGAAGGTTCGGGAAGCGATCTAGCAGTGCGATGGAGTCGAACTGGAGTTCCGGGTCGACGTAGTCCCGATAGGCCTCGTCGAGCACCACCAGACACGTGTCGGGGACGGCCTGGAGAAGGGTTTCGACCTGCTCCTGCGTGCAGACTACACCGGTCGGATTGTGCGGAGTCGGGAGCCACACGACGTTGGCATCCTGCGCCGCGGTGATCATCGCCGCGATGTCGTGGGCGCCGTCCTGCAGCGGGACCCGCACCAAGTCGGCCCCGCTGAGAACGCTCACGGTCGCGTCGATGGCGTAGGCCGGGTCTCCGACGACGGCACGCATGCCGGGTCCGAGGAACACCTGTGCGGTCAGGAAGCAGATCTCGTCGCTTCCGTTGCTCAGCGTGAAGCGGTCGTCCGACACGGCCAGGCGAACTGCGAGGAGGTCGCGGAGCTGACCTTCGGTGGGGTAGGTGCCCACCGTCGACGCGGCCAGCGACAGAGCGCCCTTGACGTAGGGCCCGGGACCGAGTACGGACTCGTTAGAGGAGAGCTTCCCGGTGATCAGCCCACCCAGGGAACGGCCCGGCTGGTAGACCGGGACACCCTCTAGCCGCTTTGCGGCCAGTTGGCCCAGCGCAGTCATAGTCGGATCACCGCCTTCCCGACGCAGTTGCGGGTCAGCATTCCTGGCACTCCCCGTTCGGCTTCGTCGAGGGTGAAGGCGTCAGTGATGATCCATCGGTAGTGATCCGGTGCCTGATCGATTAGCTTGACGGCCTCGGGCAGTTCGTCGGTGAACCCGTGGCTGCCATGGATAGTGATGGCCTTCTCGACCAGGGTCTGAGGGAGCACGCTCTCAACCGCGTTACCGATCCCGACGAGCACTACCTCGCCTCCGATGTCGCATCGCTCGATTGCCGCGCTGAAGGAGCCCGGGTATCCGGCGGCGTCGATCACGAGCTGCCAAGTTGTCTGCGGAGCCGGGTCTACGCTCGCCCCGACGGCCTGTGCTAGCTGTACGCGCCCGGGCTCGATCTCGACGACGGTGACCACGGTCTCGGGATTCCGACGCATGACCTCGGTGAAGACGAGGGCACCGATAGGTCCGAAACCGAGAATCAGGACGCGATCTGGAACGGACGACGCCGCGTTGACGGCGTGCAGAGCGACAGACAAGGGCTCGGCCAGAACGGCCACTGCGGGGTCGATCCCGGCAGGGCAGGGCACCAGGGAAGGCACCGGGAAGTTTCCGTACTCCTGGAATGCGCCGGGGAAGACCTCGCCGACCCACTGCAGGTTCCGGCACAGCACGGGCGACTTCTCGCAACCTTCGCACCTACCGCAACCGACGCGAGAGTCGATGACGACCCTTGTGCCGTCTGCCAACTCTCCGCCGGGGCACGATTCGACCACTCCCACGCCCTCGTGCCCAAGGATGGCCGGCCAGTACGAGACCCAGTCGCCGGTACGGAGCACGTGCAGGTCAGACCCGCACACACCGGCCCATTCCATGCGGATCCGTGCCTGACCGGTTTCCGGAGGGTCCACGACTCTGGTGGTAAGGGCCAACGTGAGCTCCTCGGTCAGAGCGAGGGATCCGCTCGTCAACGAACTCATGCGACACCAGTCCTTCTGGCACTCCCGCCAAGCCTCTGAGTCGCTGCTGCTGCGGCGTCCACGACCAACCGTGCGATCTCTGTCGTGCGCGTGGACGAGCGGCTCAGGTAGCTGACGCCGATCGCTCCGCAGACCTGGCCGCCGAGGAAGACTGGGGCCGCGACACATCGAACCCCTTCCAGCACCGCGCCGTCATCGATCGCGTAGCCTCGCTCACGGGAAAGGAACAACTCCTTCGCCTTAGCGGCGTCGACGCCCAGGGCTTCGATGTCAGCGTGGGCGAGTTGTGCCTTGCCGACGGCGGTCGTCAAGGCCGGCAGTCGGGCTCCCACGAAACTGGCCAATCGCACGCCCATGTCCTGCGGCTCCTCCTTGGCGAGGTACACGACATCGGCGCCGTCGAGAACTGCGAAGTGCGACGTCACTCCGAGGACGGTGGTCAACTGGCGCAACTGCGGTTCGGCGGCCCTGGTCGGGCTCATACCGCGCATGAACGACGAGCCCACCTCGAAGGCTCGCAGCCCCACGGTGTAACGCCCATGTTCGTCGACTTCGATGAAGCCATGCTCCTTCAGCGAGCGAAGCAGCATGAGCGCGGAGGATTTCGGGATCTCGAGCTGGGTGGAGACTTCCTTGAGCCCGAGCGCATCGTCCGAACCGGCAAGGACTTCGAGGATTGTCAGCGCGCGGCCCACGGATCGGTTCATGGCCTCACTCACGAGTAACCACCCCGCGCAAGCACCGCACCGAGGCCGGTCGCCCTGACAGCTTCGTCGTGGATGAGGCCATGAACATGACGCTTCAGGTCCAGGAACGCAGGAGTGTTCTGGAGCTCGTAGACGCGGGGCCGAGGCAGTCCCACGTCGACGATCTCCCTCACTCGTCCGGGCCGTGCGGCCAGGACGCACACGCGGTCAGAGAGAATCAAGGACTCCTCGACATCGTGGGTCACGAACAGCACGGACAGGCGGTCGCGCTCCCAAATCGATAGCAGCAACTCCTGCATCAGCCCACGCGTCTGCGCGTCGAGAGCGCCGAACGGCTCGTCCATGAGCATGATCCGGGGTCGTAGGGCGAGGGCACGCGCGATCGCGACCCTCTGCTGCATTCCGCCGCTCAACTGGTTGGGGAAGTGATCGGCGAAGGCCGTGAGACCTACAACCTCGAGGTAGTTCGCCGCGATCGCAGACCGTTCGGACTTGCTCTCGTCGCTGAGGGCGAACTCGACGTTCTGCTTCGCGGTTAGCCACGGGAAGAGCGTGTACTGCTGGAAGACCATGCCGCGGTCGCGGCCAGGGCCCCACACCTGCTGGCCGTCGAGCCAGACCACACCGTCGGTGGGATCGTCCAGCCCGGCCACGATGCGCAGCAGTGTCGACTTGCCGCAGCCCGATGCTCCGAGGAGGGAGACGAACTCGCCTTCCTGCAGGTTGAGGTCGACACCGTCAAGCGCAGTGACCTTGCTGTCGGACGTGCCCACGAATTCCTTGCGTACCGAGTCGATCCGGAGCAGGTCGGTCATCTCAACGCCCCTTCTTCATGTAGGGGAACGCTCTGGAGTACACGGCCTTGAAGGCGAAGTCGAACATCAGGCCCAGCAGTCCGATGATGATGATCCCGGCGATGATCGTGGCGGTGTCCAGATACCGCTGTGCTGATTGGATTCGGAAGCCGAGACCGGAGTTCGCGCCGACGAGCTCTGCGACGACCAGGTACGTCCACGCCCAGCCCATGCAGATCCGGAGCGTGTCCAAGATTCCCGGTGCGGCGGAACGAAAGATGACTCGTGTCAGGATGCGCAATCGCGGCATGCCGAGCGTGTACGCCATTTCGATGTACTGCTTTGGAACGGTCTTGACGTTGTCCATGATCAGGAGCACCTCCTGGAAGAAGACGCCGATGAACAGGATGACGATCTTCTGAGTCTCGGAGGTCCCAAACCAGATCAGGGTCAGCGGGATGAACGCGACGGCCGGCATGTAGCGGATGAAATCGACAGGAGGCTCAACCGCGGCTTCCACGTGCTTGAACGTTCCCATGAACACGCCAATCGGAACTGCAAAGGCGGTGCTCACTGCGAAGCCCAGAACAATGCGGGTGACACTGTCGCGGATGTCGGTCCAGAGCGTGCCATCCTGAGCCCAGTTGGCGATCGCATCCCAGACCTGGGTGGGCGTCGGAAGGAACAAGTTGTCGACAACATGGTTGTAGCTGACCAGGGACCACACCGCCAACAGCGCCACGAACGACATCGCTGCGATCGTCGAGTACGTCTTGCGGGGGATCGACTCGTATAGGCGCAGCCTGTGACGGCGATGGCCGGTTGGCTTGCCGCCGGAAGTCGCCGCCTTCGACGGCGATTTCCGGCTCTGGCTGGTATCTGTCACGGTCACAGTGTCACTTCAGTGCGGAGAAGTCGCCAAGGGAGGCGAAGTCGACGGGCTGCTTGATGGTGCCCATCGACACGTAGGTGTCGGAGATCATCTTGATCCCGGCTGCGAGCGTCCCGTCCGCGAGCATCTGCTTGTTGTCAGCGGCGCTGTAGATCTTCACACCGGCGAGGGTCGAGTCCAGCGAGGCCGCGTCTGCGCCGACGCCCTTGGCCATGATGGCCACCGCCTCGGTGCGGTTCGAGTTGTAGAAGGCGACCGAATCATCCCAGGCTGCCAGCAGCTGCTGGACAACGTCTCCGTGGGAAGCGAGCCAGTCCTTGTTCGCGACGAGGAAGTCGGAGATGAGTCCCGGCGCCTTGTCGCTGCCGTAGAGGACGTGCGCCTTGGAGGCGTTTGCGCCGCTGGTCGCCTCGGAGATATACGGCTGGTAAGTGACGGCGGCGTTGGTCTTGCCGGCGATGAGCAGCGTGCCGGCGTTAGCAGCGGGAACGTTGTTCGACTTGATCTGGTCGGCCTTGATGTTGTTCTGCAGCAGGTAGTAGTGGAGGAGCAGGTCACTTGTTGTGCCGTACTCGTAGTCGACTTCCTGCCCGACGAGTCCCTGCGCGTCGGTGATACTCGGGGCGCTCATGATTGCGTCCGCGCCGACCGACGCATCCTCGAGGAACAACGGCACACCGGGCTGCCCGCTGGCGCTGAACTGAACAACGCGACCGGCGTCGATGTTCGAGACCTCGGTCTTGCCCGCGATGAGGGCAGCGTTTCGGTCACCATCGGTCTGGAAGTTCACGATGTTGACATTGAGTCCGTGCTTGGTGAAGTAGCCCTTCTCCTGCGCGATGTACCAGGGGGCGTATCCGATCCACGGCTCGATGCCCATGGACAGGGAGACCGTGGCGCCCGTGCCACTGCCACTGGGGCTCGTGCTCCCACCGGAGGAGCCGCATGCGCTGAGCGTGCCGAGGGCGATTGCCGCAGCGGCGCCGATGAGCGCGACTCGTGTCGTTCGCGTGATGCGGGTCATCCCGACTCCGTTCATATTTGTGAATGCGGTTTCTATTTCTGACCTCGTCGCCCGAGTGTGGCCGGGCTGACCCGGATGGTCAAGGGTTTCGAGGTGACGAAAACGCAGCTGCCGAGCGGTGGGTGCGCGCGAGCACGCGGAATTGACCGTGGCCAGACGTTGGCTATTCTCGACTCACACAGACCGCACACGTCGGGGAGCTGCGCGTCCCATCGATCCGCGACTCCACGTTCCTCTGAGAACCCGTTCGTGCCGAGCCACATGTGCCGCCGTCGACCATTTGGGACGGAAAGGCGTTGCAGCATGGGCGATTTCGCAACTATGTGGTCGGAACTGCAGGACGTCGGACGTGCTCCGAGCGGCGGTTACCGTCGATTCACATTCGCGACAGCAGAGCTCGAGTGCCGCGAGTGGTTCGCCGCGCAGGCCGGCCATCGAGGACTGGAGGTCGAGACCGACAGGAACGGCAATGTGTGGGCGTGGTGGCATCCGGAGGCCGCAAGTGACGAGTCTGCGCTCGTCGTCGGGTCGCACCTCGACTCAGTGCCGGATGGGGGAGCTTTCGATGGTCCCCTCGGGATCGTCGCTGCCTTCGCGTCGATCGACTCGCTCCGACTCGACGGCTTCATCCCCAGGCGCCCCCTGGCAATTGCCGCCTTCGCTGAGGAGGAGGGAGCCCGATTCGGGATCGCGTGTGCCGGCTCGCGGCTTCTCACGGGCCAACTGGACGGGGACCGAGCTCGTGGACTCACTGACTCGGATGGCATCACACTGGCCGAAGCGGCGAGACGCTCGGGCATCGACCCCGAAGGTATGGGGGCCGACCCTGAACGGCTCAAGCGCATCGGCCAGTTCGTCGAACTGCACATCGAGCAGGGCCGCTGTCTCGCCGACTCGGGCCACCCGATCGCGATCGCCGAGTCGATCTGGCCACATGGTCGATACAGATTCACGTTCGACGGAGAGTCCAACCACGCCGGCACGACCAGGATGGAACATCGACGGGATCCCATGACGCCTTGCGCGCGCATGATCGTGGCCGCCGAGACAGCTGGACGGCAGGCGAATGCTCGCGCGACGATCGGCCGGCTCAAAGTCGAACCGAACGGCACCAATGCGATCCCGTCACGCGTGACAGCCTGGCTCGACGCTCGTGCCGCGACCGAGTCAGACCTGGATGCCCTGCTGGAGCAGATCAAATTCGGTGCGGCTCAGGGAGCTGCGGCGTCCGCAGTTCACGTGAACTTCGAAGCCGAATCTGTCACTGGACTCACCACGTTCGACCCGCTCCTGACCGAACGGATGGGTTCCGCTCTGACCGTCGCGGGGCTGTCTCGCGGCGTTCCCGTGATCCCGACCGGCGCGGGCCACGATGCCGGCGTGCTCGCAACCGCCGGGATCCCGAGCGGAATGCTCTTCGTCCGCAATCCCTCCGGCGTATCCCATTCGCCGGACGAGTTCGCGGAGGCGGAGGACTGCCTCGCTGGTGTCGAGGCACTCGCAGCTGTCATCAGGGAGCTCGCGTGACCGTGTATCGAGCAGAGTTCGCGGTCGTGGAGCACGGCATCGCGAGAGATGTCTATCTCCGCACCGAGGCTGGCCGTTTCAGGGAGGTCCGTCCTTGGCTCGCGGGGGATATCGAGTCCCCCGTCGACTTGCGCGGCGTCGCGATACCGGGATTCGCTAACGCCCACTCCCACGCTTTCCACCGAGCACTCCGCGGACGGACTCACGGTGATGGCGGGTCGTTCTGGACGTGGCGAGAGCGTATGTACTCACTGGCTGCGGCGTTGGAGCCCGACTCCTATTTCACTTTGGCACGGGCAACATTCGCGGAGATGGCACTGGCCGGTGTCACCGCAGTGGGTGAATTCCACTACCTCCACCATCAGCCCACGGGGAGACCGTATGACGATCCGAATGCGATGGGTGCCGCTCTGTCGGCGGCGGCGGCGGAGGCAGGCATACGACTAACCTTGCTGGACGTCTGCTACCTGGCGGGTGGGCTCGAACCGACCGGGTATCTCCCGATCGGACCAGGGCAGCGACGCTTCTCAGACGGCAGCGCCGAGAAGTGGGCGGACCGCGTCCACTCCATTCCCACCGGCCCCCAAGTTCGAGTGGGCGCGGCAATCCACTCCGTGCGTGCTACTCAGCCGCAGGCGATGCGCACAGTCGTTGAGGCGAGTGCCGGTCGTCCACTCCATTTCCACCTGTCCGAGCAACCAGCCGAAAATGTCGCAGCGCTCGCCTACTTCGGTCGCACGCCCACTCAGTTGCTCGCCGAGTCCGGCGCCCTGGGCCCCCTCTCAACGGCCGTGCACGCCACACACCTGACCAAGCACGACGTTCAACTGTTGGGAGCGACTGCAACGTTCTGCTGCTTCTGTCCCACGACGGAACGTGATCTCGCCGACGGCATCGGGCCCGCCCTGGCGCTGAGACAGGCCGGTGCGCCCGTGAATGTGGGCTCCGATCAGCACGCAGTGATCGACCTGATCGAAGAGGCGCGCGCCGTGGAAATGCACGAGCGACTGATCTCGAATAGCCGTGGACAGCACAGTCCGGACCATCTTCTGCAGATGCTGACCTCCAACGGGCAGAGTTCGCTGGGGTGGAGTGACGCCGGCCGGATCGCAGTTGGCGCTCGGGCCGATCTGGTGGCTGTTCGCCTCGACTCCATCCGGACTGCGGGCGTGCTGCCCGATCAGGTGCTGCTCTCGGCCGCGACTGCCGACGTCGACACCGTGATCGTTGACGATCGGATAGTCGTGAGGGACGGCCAGCACGTCTCGATCGACGTCGAGTCCGAGCTGTCCGAATCCATCACGCAGATCTGGAACGCAGTTGCCAGGTCGGCGGCCTCATGAACGCTATGGTCTTCCACCCAGCATCCGAGCACCGTCGCATGCCATGGGCGAATGGTGCCGGCGAGACGATTGAGCTGCTGCGGGCTCCCGTCAACAGCACACTCGAGGACATGCAGTGGAGGGTCAGCGTGGCCCTGCTGTCCCAGCCGGGATCGTTCTCAGTCTTCCCAGGTATCGACCGAACGCTGCTTCTGCTCGACGTCTCGGAAGTCGTGCTCGTGATAGACGCTAAGCCCGTGCACCTATCGCAGTTTGAGCAGGTCCGTTTCGACGGTGGCGGCACTACGAGCCTGCGGGACATCTCAGCCCCCTGTCGCGACTTAAACGTGATGTGCCGCCAAGGCGTGGCCTCGGCCCGCGTCACGGCCTTCGATCTGGGCGACCGTTGGCCCGCCGTAGAACGGGACACGGATACCGCCGCATGGGTGTTCGTCCGAGGCGAAGTGTGCATGGACTACGACGGACAGGTGCGCGGGCTCGCCCCGCTCGACGTTGTGGTGTCAACGCATTCCCCGTCGTGGTCAGGGGACGGCGAGGCGGTGCTTGTCGAAGTCGCAACGTTGTCCGTCTCTAGGCAAACCACGATCGGAGACCTCCATGAGTGACACCGCTATCTGGCGCATCCGTGCATTTGCCAGCGCGGACCTGGAGGAGGCCCTGTGGCTGTGGGAACGGTGGACGGTCGCCGACCAGAGCCCCAGCCTCACAGTGGCCGACCTCGTCCAAGCGCTGTCGGAAGGGGTGCCCGCCGTGGTCGCCGAGTTCGACGGGTCGCTCATCGGCGCGACGTTCGCGCGCATCTCTGGGAAGCGAGGGTGGATCCAACGTCTGGTCATCGCCGAGAGCTGGCGATCACGCGGAGTCGGCCGTGCATTGCTTGAGGCTCTCGAGGCTGCCGTGCACGAGCGAGGAGTCGACCGACTGGTTGCGGTCATCCCTCCAGAGTCCGAGCGGCTGTTCCTCGGTGCGGGTTGGCACGTGCACGCGGATGTTCTGTTCGCCGAGAAGGATGCAACAAGCGCGGGAGCGCAGGAGCGCGTGCTGGCCAGTCTCGGAGCTACGCGCCACCACAACGTAGAGTGGGAAAGCGGTAGCGGGTCGACGCCTGCAGGTGCTGTGGTCGATCGACGCGTCATCATGCCGCTAACTCACCCCGAGATAGCCGCCCCCCTAGCCATGCGCATCCCTAAGGCCATTCTGCTCTTCGGGCCTCCCGGGACCGGCAAGACGACGTTTGTGCGTGCGCTGGCGGACCGACTCGATCGCCCGCTCGTCGAATGGCACAGGCCTCCCGGCAGTCAGGCCAGTCTCGCGCAGGAGATGGCAGCGTTCTTCCAGGCCGTGCAGGACCTCGAAGACGTCGTCCTGTTCCTAGACGAAGCTGAGGAATTTGCTACCCGTCG
>WBZP01008082.1_pt1 | contig 10004 bp, 9 predicted proteins | sample 5204301 | NCBI WGS metagenome assembly WBZP01 (sample SAMN12412401, study PRJNA552823) | activated sludge metagenome | isolation source: activated sludge from nitrification reactor of wastewater treatment plant... | place: USA: Pennsylvania | collected 2017 | reverse complement strand
CAGCAATGTGGCACCGCTCAAGCTTCGGGCATGATATGGCGCGCGATGAAAAATTCGACGCAGCAAAGCAACTGATAGATGACCTCGTCACGAAGTTGCGCGCCCTGAACGGCGGAAAGGACATCCCCGAGTATTGGCGCATCTATATCAAGAAGGCCATGGCGAAAAGGCCTGGGCGGGCAGGCCGCAAGATCGATACCAAACAGATCGCCGAATTATCCCGCCAGATTGTCCATCAAGATGCAAGCTTGAACAAGGCGCGCACGAAGCACCATTCCCCCGCTTCCATCCTTTCAGGCATTGCCCGCGAAGTCGGCATGTCGCCTAAACAGGCCGGCCGCTACAAGAAGCAAATTGACGCACTAAACAAAGAGGGCAAACTTCCAGCAACCCCTGAAACACGGCAAGCCCTGATCGATGGCGTATCGCAAGCCATCGGCGAGCAAGTCATGGCCGGGGTGAAGGAAGAAGAATCCCTCGCCCACCAATACCAAGTCCGCCGACGTAGCAAGTAATCCCAAGCCCGTCCGGACAGAATCGCACTCGCTTCACGGCGATTTTGTCCGCTTTGTTCTCCATCACCGTCCGCTTTGCCATCATTGCTTCTCGAAAGGAGTGCAATCATGGCAAAACAATTTTTACGACTCCCGGACGTGAAGCGGAAAACGGGGCTTGGCAAGAGTGCGATCTACGCGCTCATGCAACAGGGGCGCTTCCCGTTACCTGTCGACCTGACCGGCACTGGCCGCGCAAAGGCATGGGTAGATGACGAAATCGATGAGTGGGGTGAGCGGCGCATCGTCGAAAGCAGAGGTGGTTTATGAGCCCCGCCGCCATTTGTTTTCCGGAGTTCGCGAAGCTGACGCCCGACTGCTTCACTCGCGACAATAATCGCGACAACGCCGAAGAAACTCACCGTCGCGCCTTCGTCGGGCCGGTGGCATCGGCTGCGATTGCGCGCGAACGTGGTTTGCCAATAGGGGCAGTAGTTTTTTCAGAGCACGAGGCATTTCTGGGAATGCCGAAGACGACGCCGGCGAAGCCTACCCCGCCCGCCGACGCTGATGATCGAGAGAGCCAAGCGTCCGCCATAGTGAGATTCTGCGAGGCGCACGTCGATCTTTTTCACGACGAGAACCGCGACGTGTACGCACGCCATAAACCGACCGGTGAGGTTTGGCGGATCGGTAGCCGTGCCTTTAAGGATTGGCTTACCGCTGGCTTTTACAAGGCGCATCGGAAAGTCGCGCGCGATCAATCCGTTCGTGAAGCTCTCGCGACGATGGAAGGCGTCGGGAGGCACACAGGGAAAGCCCAACGGGTGTTCATTCGTGTCGGCCAGAGCAAAGCGCGTTACGTCATTGATCTTTGCGAGCCGGGTAACACTCGCTGCATCGAAATCGACCGGAATGGCTGGCGCGTGCTGAAGCGCGCAGATGTTCCGTTCGTTCGTTTTGAGTCCATGCAGCAGCTTCCCGAGCCTGCGCGCGGCGGCGACATCGGCAAGCTTTGGCCTCTGGTGAATGTGCCTGAAGATGTGCGCTTACTCGTCGTCACATGGCTGATCGAATGCCTGAGGCCGGAGACGCCGTTCCCGCTGCTGGAGTTCATCGGAGAACAAGGCAGCGCCAAGAGCACGACCCAAGCGGCGCTTCGACGCATCCTTGACCCGAACGCCTGCGACCTGCGCGCCTCGCCCAAGACGCCGGAAGATGCTTTCGTTGCCGGTGGCGCTAGTTGGTTGGTGAGCTACGAGAACATTTCGCACTTGTCGGCCCCGATGCAGGACGCGCTTTGTGTTCTCGCGACGGGCGGCGGATTCGCCAAGAGGAAGTTGTACTCCGACGCCGACGAGGTGGTAATCCGCGTCAAGCGGCCAGTGATCCTGAACGGCATTTCGGCCGCGATTACCGCGCAAGACCTGATCGACAGAACCATCAGCATCGAGACGCCGATGATCCGTGACCGGAGGGAGTCGACCACGCTGTCGACTTCCTTTGAACGCGACCATGCCGCAATTCTCGGCGCGCTGCTCGACATCATGGCTAAAGCGCTGGCGTGGCTCGACAGCATCAAGATTCCGGCGGAGGAGCGGCCCCGCCTGATCGAGTTCGCGAAACTCGGCATGGCCGTGGCGAAGGCGATGGGCCGGAAGGAAGGCGAGTTCCTCGAAGCTTTCAACCATCGGCGCGACGAAGCCATCAGCAGGACAATCGACGCCTCGCCGGTGGCGACGGCAGCAATGGCCTACATCGAGAAATTCCCATCTGGCATCCACGACACCGCCGAGAGCATTATGCGCGCGGTAGAGCACTTGCGGCCCATTGGTGTTGGCGACGCATGGCCGAGGACGCCCAAGGGATTCGCCGATGCCCTGCGCCGGGCTGCGCCTGCTCTCCGGCAGCTTGGAGTTGAAGTCCACTCCCTGCCCAAGACAGGTGGGGTGATTCGCTGGGTGATCGAGCGAAGAAAGTCATCAAGTCCATGTCCTGCAAGTCCTGCATGTACTGGTGGTGACGATGGCAGGACATCCAAGACATTCAGGACATCGACTGAACGAGTTTTTCTTGGAGATGGGGCATGACATTTTATTTCAAGGAAGGCATCGCCAAGGGCCTGCATGAAGGCGAATTCGCCGCCCTCACTCCCCCTTGCAGGAAGAAGCTGCTGACCCTCATGGCGCGCATCAGCGAATCCAGTTTCCGCCGTGGCCTGCAACATGGGATTTACTTCACCGAGAAGAAAAAACCACTTCGCACCGATCCATGGACATTCCGCTACAAGGCCACGCTCGACAAGTCGCCCTGTATCGACGCGAAAGGCTGGACACCGTCGGCGCTGGAGAGACTTTATATCGAGCACAGCGGCCCCTTGCTGAACCTCGGATTCAGGGAGGTGCTTGACGATGCGCCCGCGCCGTGATGACTACCTCCGCTATTTGCTCGAAAAGCCAGATGGCCGGGTAGAGCTGCGTCGGACATTCCTCAAGCGGCTGGCCAAGGGTGAAAGCTTCAAGGCAATCTGCGAGGATTTATGGCTGCCGTGGAACCTGACCTGCGCCGAACTCGGATTCCATTCAAGCCACATCGAAGAAGCCTATTGGCCGCCGAAAGTGGAACAGCATGAAACGATCTGACCGCCCCGGCCTGTTTTCCAAGGACAAGAGCAAAGCCCACAAGCAACGCATGGAAGCTATCGCCCGCCTCAAGGTGATGGAAGGCATGACTGTGCAGGAAGCCCGCGCCTGTCTCCGGGCGCAGAATCATTTCTCGCTCAGACTGCCATCACCCGGAGAGCGCTGCCTCGCCAGGACAAGACGCGGCACTCCATGCCAGTCCCGCGCCCTGCCTTCGGGACGATGCAAATTCCATGGAGGATTATCGACCGGCCCGAAATCGCCGGAAGGTAAAGCAAAGGCGCTGTCCTGCCTTAAGCAATTCCGCACCCGCGCGGGGTAGAGTGCGATTTATGTGGGCGACTGCTAACCTTTGCTGCCCGGCTTGACGTGGTACTCGCTTGGCCTATCCTTGGCGCATTCCCTATATAAATGGATCACTGCCAATTTAAAGGCTGTCTGCCCCAAAAATCTCAAAAAAAGACTAGGCGGGCTGACATCCTCTGCCCATCCATGAACAAGACCTCCCCATTCCTGCTATTGCTCGCGGCTCTTTATGCGAATAACGCATCGGCCGGTGAGGTCGAATGGAAGGAATATATTGAAGCTGGACGAACCGCTTGGGAACAAGGAAACTATCGCGGTGCAGTTGCCAAAGCTGAAGCTGCTATCAAGGAAGCCCAAGAATTCGGGCCAGAGGACATCCGGCTTCTAACTGCGGAGTGGTATGTCGCCCGTGCTCGTGGTGCGTTGGGTGAGTACGCTGAAGCGGAAAAGATTTTCAGACGACTGCTTGAAATCGGCGAGAAAAAGTATGGCGCAAACAATGAACACGTCGCGCACATATTGAAAGGACTTGCCTCGATCTTCAAGCGGCAAGGCCGCCAAGTCGAGGCCGCAACCCTGTACCAGCGTGCCATCGCAATACAGGAACAAACCATCGGAGTAGATCATCCCGATTTCGCTGAATCGCTGTATTCCTTGGCGGGGGTATATCAAGGGCTAGGAAAGTTGTCGGAAGCGGAGCAATTTTTGATCCGAGCGATTGAAATTGCGGAGAAGAAGCTAGGAACCGATGACCCAAGAATCGCGCGCGGCCGAAGCAGTCTGGCTTGGATCTACTCGCTGCAAAACAGGGACGCTGAGGCGGAAAAAATTGCAATACGCGCACTCGAACAGTCTGAAAAGGAATATGGCGCTGAGCATCCGCAGATGGCACACCCCCTCGGAGTCCTGAGCTGGCTTCGAATCAAGGAGAAGCGCTTTGATGAGGCAGAGCTTCTCTACAAACGTATCCTGTCAATTGACTTCAAGGTGTACGGTGCCGATCACCCAGTAACGGCCGGCGCCTTGTACAACTTGGCCTATTTGCATTATCGGCAAGGAAATATCGAGAGCGGTTTAAAAGCGGCACGGGTTGCAACCAGCATTATCTCAGAGCGTCTTGTCACCCGAGCTTTCGATACTCGCCGTGGCCTTCTGGGTGAGCAGCGCAGCAAGTCGCATAACTTAGAGCAGCATATTCTTCTGTTACTCGCGCAAGGTTTCGCACAGCCTGAAGCGCGGCGGCTTTACCATGAGGAAGCGTTTGCCGTATCCCAACTGGCAAGGACGAGCGACACGGCGGAGCAGTTGGCCCTAATGGCAGCCCGCTATGCCACAAATGACGATGCACTTGCCCAGCTTGTTAGGCAGCGTCAGGATTTTGCTGCCAAGTGGGAACAAACCGACACGCAATTGATTAGCGAAGCCTCGAAACCCGAGCAGAACCGCAACCTGAACAGGGAATCCGAATTACGGACAAGCTTGAACAGAGTTGGAAGCGAATTGTCCGAGCTCGACAAGCGAATCGCCAAGGAGTTTCCCCAATATGCAGAGCTGACAAACCCGAAACCCCTCCGCCTTGACTCGGTACGTAAGCTGCTATCCCCCGATGAAGCCCTGATCGTCTATGTCTCGACTTTCGATGGCTGCTTCATGTGGGTGATTAGGGGAAATGGGGGCAGTTTTTCTCGCCTTCCGATAACACGGGCCGCTTTGGATAACGCTGTCCGCAGGCTCCGGGGACATCTGGATTCGAATATCGTTGATCCCGAACGAATTCTGGCCAAGCCATTTAATATCGAATTGGCGCACACGCTCTATCAGCAAATCCTCGCACACGCCGAACCGCAACTTGCTGGCATAAATCATCTCATTGTGGTTCCCGATGGGCCGCTTCAAAGCCTGCCCCTAAGTGTGTTGGTAACGGCACCATCGGGCAAGCCGATTAACTCGATTTCAGATCACGCCAATGTAGCCTGGCTTGCCAAGAAATACGCCATTACCACCCTTCCGTCGGTGGGTGCCCTGAGGGCGCTGCGTGAATTTGCAAAGGCGCCACTGGCAAAGGAATCCTTTTCAGGATTCGGCGATCCCATTCTCGACGGGCAAGGTGCAGGAGAGCGCAAGGCGAAGGTTTCAACGTTTTTCCCGCGAGGCGCCATTGCCGATGTCAATGAGGTCCGGAAACTTGAACGATTACCGGAAACAGCGGATGAGCTGAAGGCCATTGCCATTGCATTGAAGGCGAATGAGGCCAGTTTGTTTCTCGGGAATCGTGCAACCGAAACCCAGGTGAAGCACCTGGACTTGCACAAATTTCGCACTCTGGCCTTCGCCACACACGGGTTAATGACTGGCGAGTTTAAAGGATTGGCTGAACCGGCTCTTGTTCTTACGCCACCACCGGTAGGAACAGAGCAAGACGATGGGCTATTAACGACAAGCGAAATAGCTCGCCTGAAGTTGAACGCCGACTGGGTGATTCTCTCCGCGTGCAACACGGCCGCTGCGGATGGCACGCCCGGCGCAGAGGGTTTCTCCGGGTTGGCGAAAGCGTTTTTCTACGCAGGAGCCCGTTCGTTACTTGTCTCACACTGGCCAGTCCCATCCGAATCGACCGTCGCACTCACAACAGAGATGTTTTCGGAGCATGCCAAGGGAACACCAAAAGCCGAGGCACTGCGTCGGTCAATGCTCAAGCTTATGAGGCGCAAGGACAAACCTCAATTCGCGCATCCAATGTTCTGGGCGCCATTTGTGGTGGTTGGGGAAGGTAAAGCGGATTGGGCAGTGAGATAGCCAGTCGGCAGAAAAAAGAGAAAACATTTCTATCGAAGCCCGGCCCCCTCTGGTTCATATGCCCCCCGGGGGCATAGGTGAGGCCGTAGCCGTCGGTTTCCTTCTACTCTGCCTGCCCGGTGCCGTTGAAGCCCCCCGGGGCTCCCTGCCTTGAAAGTCAGTCCCGGCAGGACGGCGAAGAGGGGTAGATGAGGCATACGGCCCCACGCATGCCCCCATGGCCCTATTTGTTGGAACTGTTTTTTCTATTCTTTCCTCTAGTTATTTAGTTATTCACACCTGCATGTTCATGATCTCGTGATAGGCCGACACCAGCCGGTTGCGCACCTGCACCATCTGCTGGAAGGACAGGTCGGCCTTCTGCAGGGACATCATGACATCCTGCAGGCTGGCGCCGCCGTTGCCCGAGGAGAAGTCCCGCGCCAGTTGCTGGGCATCGACCTGGGCGCGGTTCACCTGGTCGAGCGTGCTCTTCAGGATCTGGCCGAAGTCGGCCCCGGCCGCCTCGCCGGCCTGTTTCAGCTGCAAGGCCTTGCCCGAAGCGACCTGCGCCGTGGCGCGCAGCTCGGACAACATTTGATCGATGCCACGTGTATCCATCCTGATGCTCCCGTGTCGTTTCCGGCTTTATTGCAAGCCCCGTGCCAAGGGCTAGAACGCCCCCGCCGTGCGGTACTGCTGCAGCTTGTAGCGCAGGGTGCGCTCGGAAATGCCGAGCAGCTCGACGGCCCGCTTGCGCGACCCGCCCACCGCCGCCAGGGTGTCCAGGATGTGCTGGCGCTCCAGTTCGCGCATGTTGGCGGGCGCCGCCTGGGGCCGCTCCGCGCTGCGGATTTCCGCCGGCGCCGCAGTGGGCGCCGGCGCGATGGCCACGGCGGCGAATTGCAGGGAAAGCTGCAGGTGCTCGACGCCGACCGTGTTGCCGCCGGCGAGGATCAGTGCCCGCTGCACGGTGTTCTCCAGCTCCCGCACGTTGCCCGGCCAGCCGTGGGCGGCGAGCAGCGACTCGGCCTCGACGGCAAACCTTGCCGCCGGGTTGCCATGCCGGGCGGCAAAATTGCGCGCCAGCGGCAGGATGTCGAGCGGCCGCTCGCGCAGGGCGGGAATCTGCAGGGGGAACACGTTCAGGCGGTAGTAGAGGTCCTCGCGGAAGCGTCCGGCCGCCACTTCCTGCGCCATGTCGCGGTTGCTGGTGGCCAGCACGCGGATGTCGAGGGCGATCGGCTTCCTGCCGCCGACACGCTCGACCTCGCGCTCCTGCAGCACGCGCAGCAGCTTGGCCTGAAGCGCCAGCGGCATCTCGGAGATCTCGTCGAGCAGCAGCGTGCCGCCCTGGGCCTGCTCGAACTTGCCGGCCTGGGCCGCCTGCGCGCCGGTGAATGAACCCTTCTCGTGGCCGAACAGCGTGGCTTCCAGCAGGTTCTCCGGAATCGCCGCGCAGTTGATGGCGACGAAGGGCGCCCCGGCCCGCGGCGACTCGCCGTGGATGTAGCGGGCGAAGACCTCCTTGCCCGCGCCGGATTCGCCGGTGAGCAGCACCGTGGCCTCGGTCTTGGCCAGGCGCGCCGCCAGCGCCAGCAGGTTGCGCGTGCGCGGGTCGGCCGCGATCATTCCCTCCGCGCGGGCCGGCTGCGCCGCATGCCGTGCGACATGTTCGAGCAGCACCCGCGGCTCGAAGGGCTTCAACAGGAAATCGCAGGCGCCCGCCTGCATCGCCGAGACGGCCTTGTCCACATCGCCGAAGGCGGTCATCAGCAGCACCGGCAGGTGCGGCTCGCGCCCGCGGATGGCCTTCAGGAGTTCGATGCCGTCCATCGGCTGCATGCGCAGGTCGCTCACCACCAGACTGAAGGTTTCGCGCTCGAGCAGGCGCAGCGCCGACGGCCCGTCGGCCGCGCCCATCACGTGGTGGCCGTCGCACTCCAGCGTCAGGCACAGCGCGTCGCGCAGTTGCAGGTCGTCCTCGACGACCAAAACGTTCAGTGGCTCAAGCATGATGTTCTCCATAGTTACAAAATCGCAGCGCGATCACGAATCTCCCCTCTCCTGCCCGCGGGAGAGTGGCCGGGGGAGAGGGCATTCAAGGGTTGGCAGGCCGGCAAAGTCAGTCTGAACAGGGCGCCGGCGCCGGGCGTGGATTCCACCTCGATGCCGCCGCCGTGGGCGCGCGCCACGCCGCGGGCGATGGCCAGGCCGAGGCCGGTGCCCTCGGCGCGCGTGGTAAAGAAGGGCTCGAACAGGCGCGCCTGGGTGGCCGCATCCATGCCGCGGCCGTTGTCGCGCACGCGGATGCAGACCATGCCCCCGTCCCGTTCGGCGCCGAGCTCGATGTGCCCGCCGGCGGCGCAGGCATCGAGGGCGTTTTCCATCAGGTTCACCAGCGCGCCCGAGAGCGTCTTGCGATTGCCGCTGACGACGGCATCGGCACTGTCGTCGGCGACGACGAAAGCCACTTCGCGGCGGCGCGCCAGCGGCTCGAACACCTGCACGGCTTCGGCCAGCAGCGCGGAGACGGGGATGGATTCGCCGCCGCTCGCCTCGCCGCGGGCGAAGGACAGCATGTCGCGGATCAGCCGCTCCAGATGCTGCAGCCGCTCCACCACCCGCGCGCCGCAGCGCGTGCGGTCCGCCGCCGGCAGGCGCGGATTCTCCAGTGCACCGGCATACAGCAGCGCCGCCGCCAGCGGCGTGCGCAACTGGTGGGCGAGGCCCGCCGCCATCTCGCCCATCGCCGCCAGGCGCTCGTTTCTCGCCGCCTGGGCCTTCATGCGATGCGCCTCGGTGACGTCGTGGATCAGCACGATGCGGCCGCCGCACGAGGCGAGCCGGGTTTCCGTCACCGACACGCGGCGCCCGCCCTGGCGCGGCATCTCCCACTCCCCCGGCGTGGCCGTCTGCGCCAGGCAGGCGGCGGCGAACTCCTCCCAGACGCGGCCTTCGATGTCGGCGCCGAGAATCTGCGCCGCGGCCGGATTCGCCTGCTCGGCGCGCCCGAAGGCGTCGAGCACGGCGACGCCCGCCGGCAGGGCGTCCAGCAGCAGGGCCAGGCGCTCGTTGAGGGCCGCCTTTTCCTCGTACTCCCGCTTCAGGCGGCCATTGGCCAGCGCCAGTTCGGCCGTCAGTCCGGCCACCTGCTCCTGCAGGCTGACATAGGCGCCGGCGAGGTCCTCCGAGGCCTGGCTGAACAGGCGGAAGGCCTCGGCCAGGCGGTCGGCCTCGATCTGTTGTGCGGGTTTCACCATGCCATCCATGACTCGCTTCCTTGGCGGGATGGCCGCAGATTACGCGCCCCCGGCGGCGGCCAAGGCGGCAAATAGGGGGCAAAAATTGCCGCTTATTCCCAGAACGCTTCTTGCATGGCGTGGGCAGAATGCCGCCAGATGCCCGGCACCCGGCCCGGGAGCCAACCTAACGGTGTGTATATGGCCGACACGCAATTCTCGATCAGCGCCTTCATGCGCCTGCCCATGCAGCAGAAGCTGCTCGCCATGGTCGCCCTCTCCATCGTCGCGGCCCTCGTCGTGGCCGGCTGGACCTGGACGCGGACGCCGACCTTCTCCGTCCTGTTTACCAATGTCTCGGAACGCGACGGCGGCCACGTCATCGCCGCGCTGCAGCAGATGAACGTGCCGTTCAAGTTCTCCGAATCCGGCGGCGCCATCCTCGTGCCGCAGCAGCAGGTGCACGAACTGCGCATGCGCCTCGCCTCGCAGGGCCTGCCCAAGGGCGGGCTGGTCGGCTTCGAGCTGATGGAGAACCAGAAGCT
>WBZP01008081.1_pt1 | contig 10004 bp, 4 predicted proteins | sample 5204301 | NCBI WGS metagenome assembly WBZP01 (sample SAMN12412401, study PRJNA552823) | activated sludge metagenome | isolation source: activated sludge from nitrification reactor of wastewater treatment plant... | place: USA: Pennsylvania | collected 2017 | reverse complement strand
CAGGCACCACTCCCAGAGGTTGCCGGCCAGGTCCAGCACCCCGGCGTGGGCGGCGCCCAATGGGTAGAGGCCGACGGCGGTCGAGCGGTTGAGCTCGCTTTCAAGGGTGTTAGCACGCTGTGGGTCCCAGTCTGGGCCCCAGGGATAGACTTTCTTGGGGTCGCCGCCGGTGGCCGCAAGCTGCCACTCGAACTCGGTCGGCAGCCGGACCTGGTATCCCAGGCACGAACTCAGCCAGTGACAAAAGGCCATCGCATCCCACCAGTTGAGGCTATCCGCCGGATGGTTGCCGTGGCGCGCCCGGTGCTTGGGCGGTGGATAGTCCGCGGGCAGGGTGAATGAAAGGCCGGGCGGCAGCCTCCATTCGCCATCCCGGTGACAGGCCTGGAGAAACGCCTGGTACTGGACGATGGTCACCGGGTAGCGGGCGATCCAAAAAGGCTCGACGGTGCGCCTGAGGGTATTGGCGACCTTCGAGTTGGGGTCGTCCGGATTCGCGCGGATCTCGATGGTCACCTTGCCGCCCCCGATGCGGCGCCAATCGATGTCCGGCAAGCCATCCTTCCGCAGGCTCACTCCGAGGCGGGGATCGCCGAGCAGGGCAAGGCGCACCCCCACGCTCGCCCGCGCCTCATGGCCGAGGGGCAATCGCCAGGCATCGCCGTAGCGCCCGCTTCCCTCCTTGGCGTCCTGATCCGCGCCGAGCGCGGGCAGCTCGGCAAGCTTCTCCACCTCTGTGGGGCCGACGAAGGCGCGCACGACCTCGGGGTTTGCCACATCCTCCAGCGATACGCCGCTACGCCTGATCTCGCTGATGGCGTCGAGGATGCGTCCCTCGGGCCAGAGGAGCTGAGCGCGGATCTCGGTGCGCTGTTCCCCATGCCAGGCGGCCGCTGCCTCCTCGATCTGGGAACGCAGAGTTAGCGCCTTGCGGTCCTTGAGAAGCCAGCCGTGCAGGGTATCCCAGACGCGGAACAGGGCCTCGTGGGCGACGCTGAGGGTGCGTTCGCCGTGCTCGGCGCCTGACACCAGGAGTCGCTGGCTGACGAAGCGCTCGAGGACCGCCTGGCAGGAGGACGGCACCTGAGACCATAGGGCGGTGCGGCGAGTGAACTGGCCCGCCTCGCCCACCTGGGCCAGGCTGAAGAAGGCGCGGCGCAGATCGACCAAGCGGGGGTCATCCGCCTTCAGCCCGTCATAGCGGAATTCCTCCAGGATACCGTCCGCCACGTGCTTGATGGCGGCGGAGACGCCACGCTCGGTGGGAAGGCTGCCGTCCGCAGCTCTCACCGGCACGGCCGGAAAGAGGGTCACGTAATCCTGCAGGCGGAGCGCGCCCTTCTCCTTGCGCCTGAGGTAGAGCTGCTCCAGGGTGAAGGCGAGCAATGGCAGGGCGTCGGCATACTGGGTGTCCTCCGCCAGACGCTCGGGGAGCCCGGCATCGAGCGCCAGCCCGAAGCGATCCGCAGGGCCTTCGATGATCTCGCCGAAACGCGCCTTGGGCATGGGATCGAGGGTGACCTCCTCGTAGTGCTCGGCGGCATCCGGAAAGAGCTGAAATTCATTGAGAAAATCCGAGCGCATGGTGGCGAGGACCACGGCCGAACTGCCTTCGGCGGCCGCGGCGGTGAGCAGCAGCCGAAGCAGGGCACGGGCCCGCGAGCCTTCCGCCGTGCCGAACACCTCTTCGAGTTGGTCCAGGACCAGCAGGAGCTTCCCTTCCGGGCTTCGGTGGGCAACCAGCAGGTCGTTCGCGAGATCCTGCAGCGATCGCCCAGCAGCTCGCGCGCCGCTGTCAGTGTCGGTAGCGGCCCCGATCTCAAGGAGCCAGGAATCGAGGGCTTTCGGCCGCCCAACGCCATCGAACGCGAATGAGAGCGAACGGGTCAGTCCGTCGAGGCCGTCTCGACCCACGAATGGGCAGGCGATGACCCAGTCGCAGGGGGCGTCCGCTGCCCTGGCTAGGGGTCGGAGCCGCGGTAAGACGCCGGCCCGTACCAGCGACGACTTGCCGCAGCCCGAGGCGCCAAGGATCAGGATGAAGCCCTTGGCGTTTCCGCCTCGGCGCCGCTCCAGGATCTCGCGGATGTGGGCGATGACGTCATTCCGCCCGAAATAGACGGCGGCATCGGACTCCTGGAAGGGCTTCAGGCCGGGGTAAGGGCGGTCGGGCAACGGGAACTCATCCTTCAGACCCTCCTTGGCCAACCCAGTCCAAAGGCGTCCGTAGGCTTCGTCCAGCGCTACCTCCGCCAGGCTGATGAACTGAGTGTCCTTGAGGAAGTCCGGCACGCGGGGCGCGTCTTCACCTTGTTGCGCGCCCTTGACCTGACGCCCGTCGCCAATCTCGGCCGTCGCCAGCAGAAAGACCCGCTTGCCGCGCTCCCGCGCCATCATGGCCTCGGCCAGGCACCAGGGCGAGCCGAGCCAGTTTGGCGTGCACAGTACGATCAGCCCGCGCGATTGCCGCAGATAGCGCCACAGGGTCTGCTCCCAGTCCGCGCCGGCGTGAATGCCGTCATCTGGATGGGAATCGAGGAACAAGGACTTGTAACCCTGGTCGTGCAGCCTTTCGCGGATCTCCTTGGCCCACGCCTTGTCCTTGCTACTGTGGCTGATGAACAGGGTCGTCATATTTCGGTCCTCTGAACGGGTTTTCCTACCATATACCGGACCCCGACCGCTGGCTAACCCTCGGTGTAGAGGTGAGCGAGGCCGGAAAGTATCAACTCGATCATGCGCGAGGCATTCCGGCTATGGAACAGCTCGCGATTCTCGTCTTCGCTCAGCAGCGGATTGATGCCGACAACCCCGGTGTGACGCAGCAGCGCCACCATCTCCGGGTAATCCCACCAGCTTTGCCCGCACTGGTCGTAGAGGGCGCGCATCGCCTCGGCGTTGGGAGCGCGCCGCTGGTAGTCCCAGGTCGCTTCTGGCCTGTCTTTGCCTTCGATGAGGTCGATCGCCAGGGCCGCCGCGCCGCCGAAGGCGCCGATGAGGAATACCGGTTGCCCGGCCCGCGCCGACAGGGCCACCTCTTCCAAAACCCCCGGGATGCGTCCTGAATACCATTTCTCGCCCGACCCGGGACCCTGTTCCGGCGGTCCGAACTTCCCGCCCAGGATGATGCGGGCCGCGATCCCGCTGTCCGCTGTCACCTGGGCCTCGCGCATAGTCGTCATGCCGCGCGCCCAGCAATAACGATACTCGGCGGACTGGTCGGCGGGAAAGGGTTTGGCCTCGACCGTATCGGCGCTGGCCTTGCCTGGGCAGGTATCGAGATCGAGGGGACGCGGGATGCGCTTGAGGCGTGCCACCTGACTGAACTTCGCCACCAGCTCCTGGTTGTAAGGCAAGGGCCAGCCAAGGTAGTTGATAATGCGCTCCATCCTGGTCACACCTTCGATATTGTGGTAGGCGCGCACCAGCTCGAACAGCGCCTGGGTGTAGCCTTCGTCGCCCAGGTGGCCACCGTAGACCAGCGTCGCCCCTTTGAGCAAGAGATAGCGGGAGACCTCGATCATGGCCTCCCGCAGATGGATGTCGTCGAAGCCGTAACGCTGGATGTCGGTGCTCTCGGACATAGAAAGCGCGATGCGTCGACCCATGAGCGGGCGCTCCTTCGCCAGTCTGGACAGGGGCGTCGTGACCGGGACTCCGGTCTTCCCGAGCAAGGCGAGTTCCTCGCCGCCAAGTGGTGGGTCTGGGTAGAGCACTTGGTTCTCTCCTTTGCTGTCGATCAAGGACAATAGCTCGGGAGGTCGCGCAAAAATCCGATCGCCTGCTTGGGCTACTTGATGGAGTAAGGCGGTGGCGTGCAGGTGGCGCAAGGTCTCCTTGAGCAGCAGATCCACCGCGGCAACCGCTGAGGACTGGCTAATTTCAGCCTTGCTCTCTTCACTGGCATCCGCCGGCGGACAAGACCAGCGTAAGACTGGAACGTTGCCGAGGTAGGGAAAACTACGTATCTCTTGTCGGTTTAAGGCCGCTACGACCACCACCGGCCGCTGGTGCTGCTTCGCCAGGATGATCTCCTTGCGACACCACTCACGGGAGGAGTAGTTGTCGGTCAGCACGCAGAGCAACGAGCAGTCTTCAATACCCTGCTCGATGGCCTGGGCGAAGGGTGAGCCGGCATCGATGTCGCCGGAGTCGACCCAGGCCCGTACCGGCTGGTCGTGAGTGAGATAGGCGGTCAGCGCGCGGTGGGTATTGGGCTCGGAGTCGAGGTCGAGTTTGGTGTGACTGAGGAAAAGCCGTACGGGGGCCTGACTTTTCGTGCTTTGATCCTGCGGCGATCCCTGCAGATGTCGGCAAAGCTCGGTGACCAGACGGCGCACAATGAAAGCGCGGCGCTCTTCCTGATTCGAGGCGGTATAGGCGCGAAGAAAGCTGATCCCGCTCAGGCGCTCATCGAAGCCCCAGGCCGCCGCATGGAGCTGCACCGGGAAAAACCGGTGCGGTGATCCCTGGCATTGCTGCCAGAGATCACCAATAAAGGTGGACCATTTCCGCTCCTGGGCGCTGTCCCGGTCAACCACATGCTCATCGGCCAACACCACAACCAAACTGCGTTCGGCTCCATCGAGATCGTAGTCCACCGGCGGCGAGACCCCGTCGGTCGGACAGAACATCGTGGGCACCCGCAGGCCGGGAACCGCAGGATCGGCGTTGAGGGCTTGGTGCAGGGCTCTGGCGAGCTCGCGGGCTGCATCTGAGTCCGGATGAAAGATGATGTGAACGAGCAGGGGCGGCTTTGGCATGGTGGACCTCGCGGATGGAGGGATCTCGGGCAGATTCGGTGGTGTGATTACACCCTATCTAGAAGACTAACCCAACCAAGTACCAGGGAACAGCTCCCCTGCGCATTGGGCGGTCTCAGGCTGGGAAGACAGCCGATCCATTGGGTTCGACCGCCTGTTTGCTAGACTCTCTAAGGTTTCGAGCTAAGAGAAACAAGCTGCTTGATCGGCTTTCCCAGTTCATAGAATGGAGAAGGAACCTATGTCTGAATCAGAAATGACTTGGAGTACATGGCTGGCGGAGAACGGATTCTCGGACCTCCTTCAAATATCTCCAGCCTTGGGAGCCCGGCCATGGAAGCCAAGCGAACGGGACCGAAACGCCGCTTGGATACTCTACACCGAGATCCGCACCCGCATCGCCAGCCAACCGCTCCATTATCGCTCCGGTGATGAAGAGACCGCCCTCGATAGTCTCTATAAGCTTTTCGAGCCGACGCGTCAGGTCATTAAGAACAATGGACCCGAATGCTGGCATTTCGCCGAGATGGCCACCTATGTTCTGAATACCCACCTCAGACCGCTGACCGCGAAGTGGCACAAGAAAAAGATCGAGGGGCGCCTACTGAACGACGACGAGCGGCGCGAATTTCGTGGTGAACTGCAGGCGCTTCAGAGGCGTTTGCTGCTGTTTTGCAAGCTGTTGGGCAAGATGGCGGCCGGGGCCGAGGATCGGGTTGAGTTCGGCTGCCAAACCTGGGCGACGACAAACCCGGCAGCGGATACCGACATCTTGGGGCCAGCCATCAACTTCGAGCGCATTCTTTTTGATGATAGGGTCGCCCAGAGGCAGGATCTCTACGACGCCGAACTCAAGGCAATACGCGCGCGACGTAGCGACTTAGGGCCAGTGCCGAACCTCGTTGGTCTGGCCTGCTCCGGTGGCGGCATTCGCTCGGCAACCTTCTGCCTCGGTGTAGCTCAATCCCTTGCCCGCCATGGCATATTGTCCGCAGTAGACTATCTCTCGACGGTCTCTGGTGGTGGCTATTTCGGGTCTTTTCTCAGCTCGTATCTGAACGATCAGGACCAGACAAAGGTCGGATTGGCTGCCGGAAAACTGCCGTTCACGGAGGCGAACCAAGCGGAACCCACGCCGATTCGACAACTGCGCAACAACAGCAAATATCTGCTCAAGGGTGGCTTGCTGGGCCAGGCGCGTATGGCGGCCTTGCTCCTGCTTGGTATCCTGGTCAATCTCCTCACCCTGTTGCCGGTGCTTTTTGTCGGCTTGGCGTTGACTATGGTTGCGGAGCTCGGGGGTGTTACCCCGCAGTGTTTCCATGATGGTGTCGGCTGGTTGCTGCTGGGCCTTATTGGGTTGCTTGTGCTCGTGCTGCTAGGCCTTCCGGTTGTCTATCTAAAGTGGGCGTCGGAACGGAAAAAGATCGCAACCTACGAAAAATGGGCGATACGCATCGCCCTGTTTGCGTTGGGCGTTTGGTTCCTGGGCTGGGCCTTACCCTGGCTCTATCAGAGCCTGCTTTGCTTGACCGGCTCGCCGGGTGCCGTTCTTGGTCTGATCGCGACACTTCCGGTGCTGTTCGCCGGCATCGCGTTCGTCCTCGGCACAGCGACCGCAGTCGGACGGGCTCTAATCGTTCTGGCCGGCGTCGCCGGGCCGCTGCTGCTCCTTATGACCTATTTCGCGCTGCACGATTGGATCGACACCAGCTTTGTATGGGTCATCACTTTCTCGTTGATCGCCGTCGCGTTGATTGGCTGGTTGTGGTTCATCAATGCGAACCAGATCTCCCCCCACAGGTACTACCGCAACCGCTTGGCGGAAACCTACCTGCTGCGGCGGGGCGGGACGGCCGCCGTCGATCCGCAGCCGCTGTCCAGCCTGCGTGCAAACAATCCCACAGCGCCCTATCACCTGATCAACGCCGCCGTGAATCTCCCGGCAAGCAAAGAACCCGAGCTACGGGGTCGGGACTCGGACTTCTTCCTGTTCAGCCGGCACTTCTGTGGCAGTCCGCTGCTGGGCTATTGCCGCACCGAGGACTTGGAGCAGAAAGACCCGAATCTCGATCTCGGCACCGCTATGGCCATATCCGGCGCGGCCGCTTCCACCTACATGGGCACCGGAACAACCAAGGGCCTGGTGTTTTGGTTGGCACTGCTCAACATCCGCTTGGCCTATTGGGCGCCCAACCCGAAACGACTCGCCGAAGTACCCGATGGATTTGGTCCGCGGCCTTTTTCGCTCTGGAAGGAACTGTTCGGGGGCATAGACGAAAACGGCAGGTATGTGAACCTCTCCGACGGCGGCCACATCGAGAACCTGGGGATCTACGAGCTCCTACGGCGCCGCTGCAAGTTCATCATCGCTATCGATGGCGAGGCGGACCCTGGAATGACATTTCCGAGCCTGATGCAACTCGTCCGCTATGCGCAGATCGATTTCGGAATCAATATCCGCATGGCCCTCGGAGATCTGACGCGAAACGAGTCCGGCCACAGTAAGGCCCATTTTGTCCTGGGAGAAATCGTCTACGGCGAACAGGAAACCGGATATCTGCTCTACATCAAGTCATCACTGACCGGCAACGAGCGCGACTACGTTCTCGCGTACCATCGATCGCACCCAACCTTTCCCCACGAAAGCACGGCGGACCAGTTCTTCAGTGAAGCCCAGTTCGAGGCCTATCGAACCCTTGGCGAGCATATCGGTGAAGATCTCTTCCAGCCGGAACTGATCAGTGAATCGGCGGAGAAACCCTCGGACTTGACACTGGAGTCCTGGTTCGGCGCCCTCGTGTGCAACTTACTGCCGGTGCGGATTCTTTGAAGGACATGGGTTTGGCTACCTGAATTGCGGCGAGAGATACTGGCGCGACCTGATCCGACCGCAACAGCTGATAACCCACACCCCAAGACCGATTCTAGAGCTGCTCGAAGACGAATTCGGTTTTGGCATGACCGGCTTTTCCGCCACAGACTGGGAGTCATTGGGGAGATGAATTCGTTTCACCGATATAGAATCCACCCCATCCCCCGCAAGACGATCATGCAAACAATTGGATTCACGAAAGGAGATCACTATGAGCGATGACAACCGATTCGACTATGTCAATGTTCGTACTTGGAACACCAAGGGCAACCCCGAAAGTTTCCCTGAGGTAAATGATCCCGGGGTCGCGGTGCCTTGGCTGAGGAATCGTCCTTCTTTCGGCATCGCCTTCTCAGGAGGCGGAACCCGCTCGGCCGCCGCCACTCTTGGCCAACTCCGGGCGCTGCAGACTCTGGGTTGGATCGATCAGGCACGCTATATCTCTGCGAATTCGGGTGGCTCTTGGACCAGTGTGCCTTTCGTCTTTCTGCCCGAGGGGTTCGACGAGACGCGCTTTCTCGGTCCCTACATCCCACCGGAAGAGATCTCCGACGAAAGGCTCAAGGCGGATGACCACGAGCACTCCATGGAGGGTGTCATCTTTCGCTCCAGATTGGTGGACCCGACGGATCCGGATCGACTCTGGTCTTTATTCAAAGGTGACGAGAGTTACACCGATTTTGTCGGCACGGTGTTTCTGGAGCGTTTTGGTCTGCACAACAGGGCGAAGTTTTTCAGTTCTCATGACGCGGCACTGGATGCAATCCTCCGCGGTAACTCCGATCTGCGGCCGGAGGATTTTTATCTGGCGCGTGAGCGTCGCCCTTTTCTGATCGTTGTCGGAACCTTGCTATCCCCGGTCAAAGAGCGCTTTCTCGTTGAAGCCACTCCGCTCTATGTCGGCGTTCGCAACGAATTTCGACAGGCTTCCGTAGAGGAGGGATCGAAAGAAATGCTGATCGGGGGAGGCTATGTCGAACCCTTCGGCTATGACAGTAACGCACCGGAAACTGACTCATTAAAAGGGAACCGTTGGCGTGTTGGGCTGAAAGGAGGTTTGTTGCGCACCAACAAACGCCACCGCTTCACGCTGTCGGACATGATCGGGATGAGCAGTGCCGCTCCCGCCATAACCTTGGCGAACAAGAATATCAAGACCGAGATTTTTCCCGAATTCCGCCACTGGGCCATCGACCGCCAACAGGTGATGAGCGACGCCACTCTCCTCCAGGACGCCAAAGAGCTCAAGCACGGCGATGGCGGGGACATCGACAATCTAGCCCTACTGCCGCTCCTGGCCCGCAAGGTCGAAAATATCCTGGTGTTCATCAACACCCGAACTCCCTTCAGCACAGAGGAGAGTTGCAGCCGGGTGACAACAAAGGTTCTGGTCGACGACCTGGTTAGCCTGTTCCGACCGATAGAAAAACACGCAGACAATGTCGTGTTCGCCGATGGGGAGGTGCAACTGAGCAAGATCTGCCATGAATTCCTAAAGCTGAAACGGACCGGTGAACCTCTGGTCTACTGCCAGCGTTACGAGATCAAGGACAACCCGCGTCAAGGGGTCCGCGGCGGTGATTACAGACCCAATATCTGCTGGGTCTATCTGGATCGCTCGGAGCAGTGGATCAATCTGCTTCCCCACAACGACGCCTGGAAATGTACCCAGGATCTCAAAAATAGAAGGGGTGATTTCAAGCATTTTCCCCATTACGCAACCTTCGGCGAGGAAGGCTCTGCCTTGATCGACCTGGACCGCGAACGGGTACGGGCCCTATCCAATCTGACCGCCTGGACGCTCTTCAAGAGCGCGCCCTATATCGTGAGCAAGTTGCCCGGCGCCTCGCTGACAACGGAAAAAAGGCCGTTGGGTGATTAACGGTAAAAGCGGATCGGAATCGGCCTGAGTTGGCTTCAGCGGTTCTCCACCACCTCGATCAGCCGTTGCTTACCGAACTGGTTTTCCAGCACCTTTCGGGCCTCGATCAAATCGTCGCCTGGGGCGATCAGTATCAGCCAGGTGTCCGGCTTGTCGGTGAGGCGGTAGCGGTAGACCGACATCCTGGAAAGTGATGGCGACCTCGGTTCCCCAAGCACCCTGAGCAGCTCGGCCTTGGCCTTCCGCAGCCGTTCGAGGAGATGGGGGTCGTACCCCAGCGGGGCGCGGTAGTGCAGCGTTCCGCCGTCGATCCAGAGTTCCCAGCCGGCTTGGCGGGCTTCAGCAAGGAGCCGTTGGGCGGCGATCACAGCTCGCCTTCCACGAACTCACCCGACGGGTGCGGCCTCGACATGATGTGAGGTTGAGGAGTATCTTGTAACCTTTTGTAGCGACGAAAGAAGGTGCGGTTGTGGCGATGGTGATC
>WBZP01008080.1_pt1 | contig 10006 bp, 6 predicted proteins | sample 5204301 | NCBI WGS metagenome assembly WBZP01 (sample SAMN12412401, study PRJNA552823) | activated sludge metagenome | isolation source: activated sludge from nitrification reactor of wastewater treatment plant... | place: USA: Pennsylvania | collected 2017 | reverse complement strand
ACCCGGCACTACGGCGAAACGGCGGCCGAGAAATCCAACGAGCTGCTGTTGCACATGGGGGTGGCGGTGTTCGGCGTGGCGGTGCTGATTTGGCTGACGCTCGGATGGAGAGAGTCCGGAATCGTGGCGGTGGCGATTCCGGCCACGCTCGCCCTGACGCTGCTGGTTTTCTATTTGTACGGATTCACGCTGAACCGGATCACGCTGTTCGCGTTGATCTTCTCCATCGGCATTCTGGTGGACGACGCCATCGTGGTGGTGGAAAACATTCATCGCCACATCCATCTCGGCGGGAGCAAGCTGGTCGAGGCGATTCCGCTGGCGGTGGACGAGGTCGGCGGCCCGACTATTTTGGCGACCTTTACCGTGATCGCCGCCCTGCTGCCGATGGCTTTTGTCAGCGGCTTGATGGGGCCGTACATGAGTCCGATCCCGATCAACTCCAGCATGGGTATGCTGATTTCGCTGGCGGTGGCGTTCGTGTTCACGCCGTGGCTGACCTACAAGGTGCTGCGGGGGGTGGTGGAAAGGCATAGTCCAACTCCCTCCCCCCTCGCGGGGGAGGGTGGGGGTGGGGGGAATGTGGGAGAATCCCTCCCTGGTGGTCAAGTCAACCTGAATCACCCCCACCCTAACCCTCCCCCGTCAAGGGGGAGGGAATCGGTGGAAGATTTCTCCCACCGCCTGTTCCGGCGCGTGGTCGGGCCGTTCCTGCGCGGGCGCCAGGGCCGGCCGTTGCGTTGGACGCTGGGCATCGGCGTTCTGCTGCTCATCGGTGGCTCGGTCAGCCTGGCCTATTTCCAACTGGTCGTGCTGAAAATGCTGCCCTTTGACAACAAGTCGGAGTTCCAGGTGATCGTGGACATGCCGGAAGGAACCACGCTGGAGCAGACCACGCGAGTGCTGGGCGAACTGGGCCGCTCTCTGGCCACAGTCGAGGAAGTGACCGACTATCAGGTCTACGCCGGAACCGCCGCGCCGATCAACTTCAACGGTCTGGTACGGCAGTACTACCTGCGGGCCGGGGCCAACGTCGGCGACATTCAGGTCAACCTGGTGGACAGGAAGCACCGCCAGCGCAAGAGCCACGACATCGCCCTGGCGGTGCGCGGCCCCTTGCAGGAGATCGGGAAAAAGTACAACGCCAACGTCAAGGTGGTGGAAGTGCCGCCCGGCCCGCCGGTGATGGCGCCGCTGGTGGCGGAGGTCTATGGCCTGGACTACCCCGGCCAGATTGCCGCCGCTCAACAGGTGCGCGGCGTATTCAGCGCCACCCCGGACATCATGGACGTGGACGACACGGTCGAGGCTCCCTCCCAGCGGCTGATCGTCCATGTGGACCGGGCAAAAGCGGCTTTGCTCGGCGTGTCGCAGCAAGCCGCCGCCGCCGACCTCAATACCGCCCTGCGCGGCGAGGATGTCAGCTTCCTGCATTCCGCCACGGCCAAGTATCCGATTCCGCTGCGGCTGGAACTACCGACCGCCGACCAAGCCGATGTCGCCAGCGTGCTGGCGCTGAAGACTCGCGGCCAGGGTGGCCAACTGACGCCGTTGTCGGAAATCGTCGATGTCGAGGAAACCCAGCGCGAGAACGCCATTTACCACAAGGATCTGTTGCCGGTGGTGTTCGTGTTCGGCGACATGGCCGGCCAGCTCGATAGCCCGCTGTACGGCATGTTCGAGATCTTCGGTAGCTTGCAAAACCAGCCCATCGGTGGCGGCAAGCTGGAGCAGCTCTTCATCCGCCAGCCGGATAATCCCTACGGCTACAGCCTGAAGTGGGACGGCGAGTGGCAGATCACCTACGAGACTTTCCGCGACATGGGCATCGCCTACGGGGTGGGCATGATCCTGATCTATCTGCTGCTGGTGGCGCAGTTCCGGTCCTATCGGGTACCGCTGATCATCATGGCGCCGATTCCGCTGACTATCATCGGCGTGATGCCGGGCCATGCCCTGCTGCACGCCCAATTTACCGCCACCTCGATGATCGGCATGATCGCACTGGCCGGCATCATCGTCCGAAACTCGATTCTATTGGTAGACTTCATCAATCTCGAAGTCGCCAACGACGTGCCGTTTCAGGAGGCGGTGATCCGTTCCAGCGCGGTGCGGGCCAAGCCGATCATTCTGACCGCGCTGGCGGCCATGCTCGGGGCGTTGTTCATCCTGGACGATCCCATTTTCCGGGGGCTGGCGATTTCGCTGATCTTCGGGATCATGGTCTCCACCCTGCTGACGCTGGTGTTTATCCCGGTGTTGTATTACGCGGCGTTCCGGGTAAACGCCCATTGAGCGCGGGCAAGCTGACAATCAGATCGCATAACGTGAAAGCGCAGTGGCGGAGCGTTAGCGGAGTCGGCTGGAGCGATGGGGGTAGGGGGGATCTTCTCCCGCACAGCCACGCGCTGAACGGGGTTGCGGAACGCATCCCCCGGCGCTAACACGCCACCCCCCTTGAAAAGGGGGGCTTGAGTGTCAACTCAGACCGGTTGAAACATTAGCGATAAGCCGTTATGCCGACTGATCCAGATACTTGTCGGCATCCAGCGCCGCCATACAGCCGGTGCCGGCGGAGGTGACCGCCTGCCGGTAAACATGATCGGCCACGTCGCCAGCGGCGAACACACCGGGGATGCTGGTGGCTGTGGCGCCGCCCTCGCTGCCGCCCTTCACCTTGATGTAACCGTTGTGCATGTCCAACTGGCCGGCGAAGAGGTCGGTGTTCGGTTTATGGCCGATGGCGATGAACACCCCTTGCAGCGGAATTTCCCGGGTCTCGCCGCTCTTGACGTTGCGGGTGCGGAGGCCGGTCACGCCGCTGTCGTCACCTAGCACTTCGTCCAGCACGCTATCCAGTTCCAGCCGGACCTTGCCGCTGTCCACCTTCTCCATCAGCTTGTCCAGCAAAATCTTCTCGGAGCGGAACTGCTGGCGGCGATGCACCAGAGTCACCTCGCTGGCGATGTTGGCGAGGTAAAGCGCTTCTTCGACCGCCGTGTTGCCGCCGCCGATCACCGCGACCTTTTGCTTACGATAGAAGAACCCATCGCAGGTGGCGCAGCCGGATACACCCTTGCCCATGAATGCCTGCTCCGACGGCAGGCCAAGATACTGGGCGCTGGCGCCGGTGGCGATGATCAAGGCATCGCAGGTGTACTCGCCGGAATCGCCGATCAGTCGGAGCGGCTGTTCTTGCAGCTTAGCGGTATGAATCTGATCGAACACGATCTCGGTTTGGAAGCGCTCGGCGTGCTTGCGCATCCGCTCCATCAGATCCGGCCCCATTAGCCCCTCGACATCGCCTGGCCAGTTGTCCACTTCGGTGGTGGTGGTCAACTGTCCACCCATTTGCAGGCCGGTGATCAGCACCGGCTTCAGGTTGGCGCGAGCGGCGTAGACTGCGGCGGTGTAACCGGCTGGGCCGGAGCCGAGGATCAACAGGCGGGCGTGTTTGGTGCTCATCGGTAAGTCTCCTGATTTTTCGAGGTTAGCGAGCAATGCCAAGGCGCGAACGGCCGTTCGGGAAGACGCTGGCGTGTGGGCACTGGGTTAAAGCACCCCTCTCCCTCTGGGATGAGGGGTTGGGGTGAGGGTTTTTCCAGAGGGAGAGGGAGTGCTTACAGCGCCCCGGCGTTCTCGGCCAGGTAGGACGCCACGCCTTCGGCGGTGGGCTTCATGCCCTTCTGGCCCTTCTTCCAGCCGGCCGGGCAGACCTCGCCGTACTGCTCGGTGAATTGCAGTGCCTCGACCAGGCGCACCATCTCGTCCACTTCACGGCCCAACGGCAGGTTATTGACGATCTGCGCCTGCACCACGCCAGCCTTGTCGATCAGGAAGGAACCGCGCAGCGCCACGCCGGCGGGGTGCTCGATGCCGTAGGCCTTGGTGATTTCATGCTTGATATCGGCGACCAGCGGGAAACCGACGCGACCGATACCGCCCTTCTCGACCGGCGTCTCGCGCCAGGCAAAGTGGCTGAACTGCGAGTCGATGGAGACGCCGACCACTTCCACGCCCAGTTCCTTGAACTTGGTGACGCGATGGTCATGGGCGATGATTTCCGACGGGCAGACGAAGGTGAAGTCCAGCGGATAGAAAAACAGCACCACGTACTTGCCGCGCAGGTCGGACAGCTTGAAGGCTTCATTGATCGAACCGTCGGGCATGACGGCGGCGGCGGTAAAATCGGGGGCTGGCTGGGTGACTAGAACGCTCATGGGCATACCTCTCGTTGAGTGGGTAACAGTCGATGGAGCTTAACTTGATTTGCAGCTTAGGCGACTTTGATTCATTGTGGAAATTGAATCATCCAAACAGAATCATAGTCGTTGGCTATTCCGGTCGCTGGCCTTGTCACAACCCTGTCATCGAATTGCCTTAATTAAGGGGTTGCGGCCTCGCTTCAAGATGAGTTGGGGACGGTTCGAGTCAATATCAAGAGGTTTCATGAACGCCAAACGTATTTTGATTGTGGAGGACGAGCAGCCGATCCGGGAAATGGTGATGTTCACCCTGGCCAGCGCTGGTTACGAGGCGCAGGAAGCCGCCGATGCCCGACAGGCCCAGGCTGTTATTGCCGAACGTATGCCCGATCTGGTTTTGCTCGACTGGATGCTGCCCGGGATCAGCGGTATCGATTTCGCCCGCCGGCTGAAGAAGGATGAGCTGACGCGCGAGTTGCCGATCATCATGCTAACCGCCCGCGTCGAGGAGGAAGACAAGGTGCAAGGGCTGGAAAGCGGCGCCGACGACTACGTTACCAAACCGTTTTCACCGCGCGAACTGGTGGCGCGCATCCGGGCGGTAATGCGGCGCGGTGGACCGGCGGCGGAAGATGAAGTCCTGCGCGCCGGCGGCCTGTACCTGGATCTGGCCAGCCACCGGGTCAGCGCCGGCGAAATCCTGCTGGAGATGGGACCGACCGAATACCGGTTGCTGGAGTTCTTCATGTCCCACCCGGAGCGGGTTTACAGCCGTGGCCAGTTGCTGGACCGGGTCTGGGGTAGCAATGTCTACGTTGAGGAACGCACCGTGGATGTGCATATTCGCCGCTTGCGCAAGGTGCTGGAGCCGCACGGCCACGACGCGCTGATTCAGACAGTGCGCGGCGCCGGCTACCGGTTTTCGACCAGGATCTAGCGGTGATCCCACCCTGGCCGGTGCTGTGGCGGCGTCTGGCGCTGCTCTTTCTGGGCGCGGCGTTGCTGGGTGGCCTGGTGGATCACCTGCTGCTGGCCTTGCTGCTGGCCGCTCTGGGCAGCCTGGCCTGGCAGTTGTGGCAATTGTACCGGCTGGATCGATGGCTGCGCGGCGACCGGGATGCCGGCCCGCCACAATTCGGGCGGGTCTGGGACGGGGTTGCCGCCCACGTTGCACGGTTGCGCCGGCAGAATCGCAAGCGCAAGCGCAAGCTCAGCAAGTTGCTGGCGCAGTTTCAGCAGGCCACCGCTGCCCTGCCGGACGCTGCCGTGGTGCTCGGCGAGGACGACCGGGTGGTGTGGTGCAACGGCGCGGCCCAGCATCTGTTGGGTCTGTCGCCGACCCGGGACGTCGGCCGGCCAATCGCCAATCTGTTGCGGTACCCGGGTTTCGTGACGTTTCTGAGCCAGCGGCGCCCGGGCGACAGCGTGGAATTCTCCTCGCCGGTGAACGACGCCCTGCTGCTCGGCGCCCGGATCGTGCCCTATGGCAAGAAACAGCGCTTGTTGCTGGCGACCGACATCTCCCGGGTTCGGCGGCTGGAACAGATGCGGCGCGATTTTGTCGCCAATGTTTCGCATGAACTGCGCACCCCGTTAACGGTGATCAGCGGCTATCTGGAAACCCTGCTCGACAGCGATAGCCCGGTTCTGGAAACCTGGCGGCAGCCGCTGCACCGGATGCAGGAGCAATCGCGCCGGATGTTGCACATCATCGAGGACTTGCTGCTGCTGGCCAGACTGGAAGCGCGGAAAGAGCCGTCGCCACGCAAGCCGGTCAACGTGCCGGCGCTGCTGGCGGATATCGCCGATGACGCCATCGCGCTCAGCGGCGAGCAGGGCCACCAGATCGGCGTGACCGCTGATGCCGGGTTGTGGATTCTCGGCTGCGAGAAGGATTTGCACAGCGCCTTTGCCAATCTGGTGTTCAACGCGGTGCGCTATACCCCGGCTGGCGGGCGGATCGCGATCCGCTGGTTCGCCGACGACAGTGGCATTCACCTGGCGGTGGAGGACAATGGCGAAGGCATCGCGCCCCACCACATTCCGCGATTGACCGAGCGCTTCTACCGGGTCAACCGCGACCGCTCGCGTGGCAGCGGCGGCACGGGGCTGGGGTTGTCCATCGTCAAGCATGTGCTGAACCAGCACGGTGGCCAGTTGCGGATCGCCAGCGAACTGGGGGTAGGCAGCGTGTTTGCCTGCGATTTTCCAGCCGAGGCGCGGGTGGAGTCCACGGCGGTCGCGGCCCCAACCAAAGCCGCTTCCCGATGAGCAACCGTTCACTCCCCTCTCCCGCAGGCGGGAGAGGGGTTGGGGGTGAGGGTTGGGGGTGAGGGTCGTGGACTCAACGACTTACCCCCTCACCCTAACCCTCTCCCCCTTGGCAGGGGGAGAGGGGACTGAATGATTACCCCAGTGATAAACTGGCGGCCATCGCCGTCGAGGAATTTGCCATGAAACTATTGCTGGTTCGCCATGCCATCGCCGAAGAGGCGGATGCCTTCATCGCCGCCGGTGGCGCCGATGCGCAGCGGCCGCTGACCGAGGTCGGGCGCAAGAAGATGCGCAAGGGCGCCAACCGCCTGCGGGCGCAATTGGGACGGATCGACCTGCTGGCGTGCAGTCCGCTGCTGCGCGCCCGCGAGACCGCCGAGATCATCGCTCGCGCCTGCGGCGATCCGCCCCTGATGGAATGTTCCAGCCTGGATTACCGTTATCCCCCGGAGGCGGTCGCGGACTGGCTGGCGCAATACCCGCCTGATTATCTGGTGGTGGCGGTGGGCCACGAGCCACAACTCGGCTTGCTGGCGGGTCTGCTGCTGGCCGATGCGTCGCATCCGCTGATCGCCTTCCGCAAGGGCGGGGTGGCGATGATCGAGTTCAGAGGGCGCGTTGAGGCTGGCAAGGGCATCTTGCAGTGGGCGCTGACCGCCGGCCAGTTGCGCGGCCTGAAGCAGGATTGAACAGGGGAGCTGCCATGACGTCCGATGTGGTCGCCGCGATTGACCTGGGCTCTAACAGTTTTCACATGATCGTCGCTCGGATCGCCAACGACCAGGTTCAGGTACTGGATCGGTTGCGGGAGATGGTGCAACTGGCCGCCGGTCTGGATACCCGGAATCGGCTGGCCGAGGGCGCGCAATTGCGTGCGCTGGATTGCCTGGCGCGGTTCGGGCAGCGGCTGCGCCATATCCCGCCCGCGCAATTGCGCGTCGTCGGCACCAATACTCTGCGCCAGGCGCGCAACAGCGCCGAGTTTCTGATCCGGGCCGAGGAGGTGCTGGGTCACAACGTCGAGATCATCAGCGGCCATGAAGAGGCGCGGCTGATCTATCTGGGCGTGGCGCACAGCGTCGCCGACGTGCCGGGCCAGCGGCTGGTGGTGGATATCGGCGGCGGCAGCACTGAATTCATCATCGGCGAAAAGTTCGAGCCGCGGCACCTGACCAGCCTGAGGATGGGTTGCGTCAGCATGAGCCGGAGCTGTTTCGACGATGGCCGGATCACCGAAGCCCGGCTGCGCGAGGCAGAATTGATCGTGCAACTGAAGCTGGAGCCGGTGCGCGAGGAGTATCTGGAGCGGGGTTGGGAGCGGGTGACCGGCGCCTCGGGTTCGATCAAGGCCATTCAGGATGTGGTGACGCGGGAAGGCTGGTGCCGCGAGGGCATCACCCTGGAGGCGTTACGACGCCTGCGGGTCGCCTTGCTGGAGGCGGGCAATACGGGAGTTATCGCCACCCGCTGGCAATTGGAACCGGCGCGGGCACGGGTGTTCACCGGTGGTTTCGTGGTGCTGCATGGACTATGCGAAGCACTGAACGTGGAGCGGATGGAGGTGTCGGACGGCGCGCTGCGGGAAGGCGTCATCTACGATCTCCTGGGTCGAATCCGCCATGAGGACGTGCGCGACCGCACTATCGCCACCGTGACCAGTCGCTATGGCTTGGACGAGGCGCAGGCCGAGCGGGTCAGTGCAACGGCGCTGGATCTGCTGGGTCAGGTCAAGGACGGCTGGCGGTTGGCGACGGATGACTGTAGCCGGACTCTCGGATGGGCGGCCCGGCTTTATGAGGTGGGTCTGTTGCTGTCCCATAACAATTATCACAAGCACGGGGCCTATATCCTGGAACACGCCGATCTGCCGGGTTTTTCGCACAGCGATCAGTTCGTGATGGCGGCCCTGGTCCGCCGTCATCGCCGGTCGTTTCCAGCGGATGCCTTTGCCCACCTGCCCAGGGAATGGGTGCGGCCGGCCCGGCGGCTATGCGTGCTGTTGCGATTGGCCGTGGTTTTGCACCGTGGCCGCAGTCGTCAGTCGCTGCCGCCGCTGACGCTGGCCGTGAATCAACAGCGCCTGAATTTTCGGTTTCCAGCCGGCTGGCTGGATGAACGCCCGCTGACTCGCGCCGATCTGGAAGCCGAGGCGAAATATCTGAAAAAAGCGGGGTTTCGGTTGGAATTTGGCTGAGCTGGCCTTCAGTCCATCAACGCCACGCTCTTGTCAACCGGAAGCCTGGAACGATTCGGGAACGGCCTGAAACCAATGCGCTATCCTGGTGCATTGATGGCCAGAATGCACACGATGTGTGCAAAGAAGCGAGCGGCGATGGATGATTTATGATTCAATTATCTGATTTTAAATATTTTTACAGAATGGCTTCAGATTTGCTTACCTGCTACGGTTTTATCCGTAACTGAACGGATGATGACCCGGCATGGGGCGCCCGGCCCTGACAATACGAATAACCAGAGACAGGCATCATGAGCCATAACCATAAACGGACCTTGAAAATCCTCTTCCCCGGTTTTTTGGCGCTGTGGGCGCCCGTGGTGGCGCGGGCGCAGGAGGCCGCGCCGCTCAGTCCCGGCAACACGGCCTGGATTCTCACCGCGACGGCGCTGGTGCTGTTCATGACCCTGCCGGGCCTGTCGCTGTTCTACGGCGGCCTGGTGCGGACCAAGAATGTACTCTCCGTCCTCATGCAGTGTTTCGCCATCACCTGCCTGGTATCTCTGCTGTGGTTCGGCTACGCCTACAGCCTTGCGTTCGGGAGCGGCAACGCCTGGATCGGCGGTTTCGACAAGCTGTTCATGGCCGGGGTCGAGGAGAACTCCCTGACCGGCGACATTCCGGAAACCGTGTTCTCCATGTTTCAACTGACTTTCGCCATCATTACCCCGGCGCTGGTGGTGGGTGCTTTCGCCGAGCGGATGAAGTTCTCCGCCATGCTGCTGTTCAGCGCCCTGTGGCTGACGCTGGTATACGCGCCGGTGGCCCATTGGGTGTGGGGCGGGGGCTGGCTGGGCCAAATAGGCGTGCTGGACTTCGCGGGTGGAATCGTGGTGCATATCACCGCCGGCGTGGCCGCGCTGGTCGCGGCCCTGGTGCTGGGCGCGCGCCACGGCTTTCCAACAACGGCCATGGCGCCCCACAACATGACCATCGTGGTGACTGGAGCCGGCATGTTGTGGGTGGGCTGGTTCGGTTTCAACGCCGGCAGCGCGCTGGCGGCCAACGGTAACGCCGGCATGGCGATGATGGCGACGCATCTGTCCGCCGCCGCCGGGTCGCTGGCGTGGATGACGATGGAGTGGCTGAAGTTCGGCAAGCCGAGCGTACTCGGTATCGTGACCGGCATGGTGGCCGGTCTGGGCACCATCACCCCAGCCTCGGGTTATGTGGGGCCGGCCGGCGCGGTGGTGATCGGCGCGGTGGCGGGGTTCGCGTGTTTCAACGCCACCCAGTTCCTCAAGCGGGTGCTGAAGGTGGACGATTCGCTAGACGTGTTTCCGGTGCATGG
>WBZP01003749.1_pt2 | contig 10008 bp, 11 predicted proteins | sample 5204301 | NCBI WGS metagenome assembly WBZP01 (sample SAMN12412401, study PRJNA552823) | activated sludge metagenome | isolation source: activated sludge from nitrification reactor of wastewater treatment plant... | place: USA: Pennsylvania | collected 2017 | reverse complement strand
CGGTGGGCTGCATGGAGATCGTGCGCACCATGTTGTCGCCGATGTGCTGGGCGACCTCGAGGGTCAGCGTGCGCGACGCCGGCTCGCCCTCGGTGGCCTCGCCCGTGCTCACGACGACGTTGAGCGCGTTGTAGAGCTCCGGCATCGCCTCGACGGGGAACTCCACGTCGACGACCGGGCCGGTCACCCGTGCCACGCGACCGGTGCCGGTCGTGGTCTCAGTCGTTGCAGTCATGGTCTTCCTCGACTCCTATGCGGATGCGGAGAGCGCGTCGGCGCCGCCGACGATCTCGCTGATCTCTTGGGTGATCTCGGCCTGACGGGCCTGGTTCGCCTGACGACTCAGGGTCTTGATGAGCTCTTCTGCGTTGTCCGTGGCCGCCTTCATCGCGCGGCGGCGGGCGGCGTGCTCGGACGCGGCGGAGAGGAGCAGCGCCGTGAACACGAGGTTCTCGACGTACTTGGGCAGGAGCGAGTCGAGCACCGCGGCGCCCGACGGCTCGAACTCGTAGAGCGGGAACGGGCCCTGGCCCGCGGCCGCCGCCTCCGCCGCCGTCTGCTCGACGATCTCGAGCGGCAGGATGCGACGCACGGTCGGGTCCTGCGTGACCATGCTGCGGAAGTGCGTGTAGACGATGTGGATCTCGTCGGTGCCGCCGTCCTCGGTCCGGGTGAGGAACGAGTCGAGCAGCGCCGCGGCGATCTCCTTCGCGTGCGCGTACGTGGGCTGGTCGGAGAAGCCCGTCCACGAGCCCGCGATCTCGCGACCGCGGAAGCGGTAGTAGCCCACCGCCTTGCGGCCGACGAGGAAGGGCAGCACCGTGAGGCCCTGCTCGTTGAGCAGGGCGGTGAGCTGCTCGCCCTCCTTGATCGCGGTCGACGAGTAGCCGCCGGCCAGACCGCGGTCGGCGGTGATGACGAGCACCGCCGCGCGCTCGCGCAGCCGCTGCGTGGTCTCGGTCAGCGGGTGCCCGCCGCCCGTGTGCGACGCCGCGGCCGAGATGGCCCGCCCCAGCTCACGGGTGTAGGGCAGCGCCGCCTCGACCCGCTGCTGGGCCTTGACGATGCGCGACGACGCGATGAGCTCCATCGCCTTGGTGATCTTCTTCGTCGACTGGACCGTCTTGATCCGTCGACGGAAGATCCTCTGCTGTGCACCCATGGGTCGAGGACCTCAGCCCTTGACCTTGGTGATCGTCGCGTGCTGCACCTCGGCCTCGTCGAGCGCCTCGGCCGGGGCCTCGTTGACCACGAGCGGGGCGCCCGCCGAGGTGGTGAACTGCGTCTTGAAGGTCGCGATCGCCTTCTCGAGCAGCGTCACCGAGTCCGCCGACAGGGCGCTGGTGGACCGGATCGTGTCGAGCACGGCCTTGTGGTCGCGCTTGAGGTAGTCGAGGAACTCGCGCTCGAAGCGACGGATGTCCTCGAGCGGGACGTCGTCGAGCTGGCCGGTCGTGCCCGACCACACCGACGCGACCTCCTCCTCCATCGGGAAGGGCTGGTACTGCGCCTGCTTGAGCAGCTCGACGAGGCGCGAGCCGCGGGCGAGCTGGGCCTTGGACGCAGCGTCGAGGTCGGAGCCGAACGCGGAGAACGCCTCGAGCTCGCGGTACTGCGCCAGGTCGAGGCGCAGACGGCCGGCGACGGCCTTCATCGCCTTGGTCTGGGCCGAGCCGCCGACCCGGGAGACCGAGATGCCGACGTTGATCGCCGGACGGACGCCCGAGTTGAACAGGTCGGACTCGAGGAAGCACTGGCCGTCGGTGATCGAGATGACGTTGGTCGGGATGTACGCCGACACGTCGTTCGCCTTGGTCTCGATGATCGGCAGACCGGTCATCGAGCCGGCGCCGAGCTCGTCGGAGAGCTTGGCGCAGCGCTCGAGCAGGCGCGAGTGCAGGTAGAAGACATCACCGGGATAGGCCTCGCGGCCCGGCGGGCGGCGCAGCAGCAGCGACACGGCGCGGTAGGCCTCGGCCTGCTTGGACAGGTCGTCGAAGATGATCAGGACGTGCTGGCCCTGATACATCCAGTGCTGGCCGATGGCAGAGCCGGTGTACGGCGCGAGGTACTTGAAGCCGGCCGGGTCGGACGCGGGGGCCGCGACGATCGTGGTGTAGGCCATCGCGCCGGAGTCCTCGAGCGCACCCTTGACCGCCGCGATGGTCGAGCCCTTCTGACCGATCGCGACGTAGACGCACTTGACCTGCTTCGTGGGGTCGCCCGACTCCCAGTTCTGCTTCTGGTTGATGATCGTGTCGATCGCCACCGCGGTCTTGCCGGTCTGGCGGTCGCCGATGATCAGCTGCCGCTGGCCGCGGCCGATGGCCGTCATGGCGTCGATCGCCTTGATGCCCGTGAGCATCGGCTCCTTCACCGGCTGGCGCTGGACGACGGTGGGCGCCTGCAGCTCGAGGGCGCGGCGCGCCTCGGCCTCGATCGGGCCCTGGCCGTCGATCGGGTTGCCCAGCGGGTCGACGACGCGGCCGAGGTAGCCGTCGCCGACCGGCACCGAGAGGATCTCGCCGGTCCGCTTGACCGACTGGCCCTCCTCGATGCGCGAACCGTCGCCGAGGAGCACGGTGCCGATCTCGCGGACGTCGAGGTTGAGCGCGAGGCCGAGCAGGCCGCCCTCGAACTCGAGCAGCTCGTTGGTCATCGCCGAGTGCAGGCCCTCGACGCGCGCGATGCCGTCGCCCGTCTCGACGACGCGCCCGACCTCCTCGCGGGTCGTGCCGGGCGCGTACGACTCGACGTTCCGGGCGATCGCGTCGCGGATGTCCTCCGGCCGGATCGTCAGCTCCGTCATGGTGTCCTGCTCTCTCGTTTCAGCGCCGGGCTCGGTGCCGGGTCCGTCGCTTGCTGTCAGGGCGTGCGGTCTGGGGTCGTGCGGGTGGTGCTAGACGCCGACGGTGCGGCGGGCGTTCTCGAGCCTGCTGGCGACGCTGCCGTCGATGACCTCGTCGCCCACACGGACGACGATGCCGCCGACGACCTCGGGGTCGACGATCACGTTGACGCGGACCTCGCGGCCCTGCAGCCGCGAGAGGGCCGCGGCGAGCCGCTGCTCCTGCTCGGGCGTGAGCGCGACGGCGCTGCGGACCTCGGCGAGCAGGCGCTGGCGCTGCTGGGCCGCGAGCTCGGCGAGCTCCTCCACCGCGACGTCGGGGCGACGGCCGCGCAGGTTGGCGGCGACGTGCACGAGCAGCTCGGTCGTGGTCGGCGACGCCGACGACGAGACGAGGTCGCGCACGAGGTCGCCCTTGCGGGCCGCGCTCAGCGACGGCGAGGTGAGCGCCATCTGCAGGTCGGACGAGGAGTCGATGGCCCGGCCGAACCGGAACAGCTCGTCCTCGACGCGGTCGAGCTCGCCGGTGGCCTCGGCGCGCATGAACGCGGCCTGGGCCCCGAGCTCCTCGACACCGTCGACGAGGTCGGAGTCGTTCGACCAGCGCGCCTTCACCACGTCGGTGAGCACGGCCAGGGTGGTGTCGGACACCTTGCCCTGGAACAGGCTCGTGACGACGCCCAGGCGGGCGGCCTCGGGCTGTCCGGCGTCGGCGAGGGTCTGGCGCAGCGACTTCTCGCCACCGAGCACCCCGGCGACGGCGAGCAGCTCGCCGGGCACCGAGGAGAAGCCCTGGTCGCCGCTGCGCGCCTCGAGGGAGGTGCGCAGCGCGGCGAGGGACTCGCGGGAGGAGCCGAGCATCAGGAGCCCGCCCCCGCCGCCTGGGCCTCGAGGTCGGCGATGAAGCGGTCGACCGTGGCGCGGGCGCGGGCGTCGTCCTCGAGGGACTCCCCCACGACCTTGCCGGCCAGCGTGACGGCCAGCGTGCCGACGTCGCGGCGCAGCGACGCCATGGTCGACGCCTTGTCGGCCTCGATCGCGGCCTCGGCCCGGGCGGTGACCGCCGCGGCGGCCTCGGCCGCCTCGCGCTTGGCCTCCTCGACCATGGCCAGCTTGTCGGACTGCGCCTGGGCGCGGATCTGCGCCGCCTCGGTGCGGGCCTCGGCCAGCTGGGCCTGGTACTGCTCGTACAGCGCGTTGGCCTCGGCCTCACGGCGCTCGGCCCGCTCGATGCCGCCCTCGATGGCCGCGGTGCGCTCCTCGAGCGCCTTGCGGATACCGGGCAGCGCGAGCTTGGCCAGCGCCCAGAAGACGATGACGAACGCGACGATGCCGAGGATCAGCTCGTCGAGAGGCGGCAGCAGGACGCTGCTCTCTGCGAGGTGGTTCATCTGCACGATCCTTCGTCAGTGACGGGTCGACGGACGGGTGACAGGGACTGTCGTCACTTACCGAAGACGAACGGCGCCACGAAGCCGATGAGCGCGAGCGCCTCGGTGAGGGCGAAGCCGAGGATCATGTTCTGGCGGATGACGCCGTAGGCCTCGGGCTGACGCGCGATGGCCTGCACGCCCTGACCGAAGATGATGCCGACGCCGATGCCGGGGCCGATGGCCGCGAGGCCGTAACCGATCGAGCCGAGCGAGCCGGAGACGGTGACCTCGTTGAGGAGCTCGATACCCATTGCGTGTTTCCTTCGTGTCGGCCGGCGGTCTGTCCGCCGGTCAGTGGTGGTGCCGGAGTCGTACGGGTCGTGCGTTCGATCAGTGCGCGTTCACGGCGTCGTTGATGTACACGGCCGCGAGGAGGGTGAAGACGTAGGCCTGCAGCGCCTGGATCAGCATCTCGAAGCCGGTCAGGCCCACCGTGACGGTGAACGACGCGGCCGAGCCGAGGACGCCGATGATCGAGGGCGAGAGCAGGTACCAGGTCGCGACCGAGAAGGTCACGATGAGCATGTGGCCGGCGAACATGTTCGCGAACAGACGCACGGAGTGCGTGAACGGCCGGACGATGAAGTTCGACAGGATCTCGATCGGGATCAGCAGGACGTACATCGCCGGCGGGACGTCCTTGGGCATCGTCATGTTCTTGAAGAACGCGAAGCCCTGGCGCTTGACGCCCAGCGGCACCCAGAGCAGGTAGACCAGCACCGCGAACGACAGCGGGATCGCGAAGCGCGACGTGGTCGGGAACTGCAGGAAGGGCACGACGCTGAAGAAGTTCAGCACCCAGATGAAGAAGAAGAACGAGAACAGCAGCGGGACGAACTTGTCGCCCTCCTTGCCGATCGTGTCGCGGGCGATGCCGTCGCGCACGAAGAGGTAGCCGTACTCCGCGATGTTCTGCAGCCCGCGGGGGACGATCTTGGCCTTGCGGAAGGCGAGGACGAACACGACGATCACGATGAGCGCACCGAGCCAGAGCATGAGCATCGGCTTGGTGAAGTGGATCGTCAGGTTGCCCAGGCTCAGCGTGAAGGCCGGGTCGAAGTCGAAGATGGTGGAGTCGGGGGCCGGGAAGCCGCAGTCCTCGCCTCCGCCCCACGGCACCAGGTGGCAGTTCTCCTGGTGCTCGGTCGTCGTCGCGGTCGCGAGGAGGACACCGGTGCTCACGGACGGGTCTCCTTCGAGGTCTGGCCAGCGCGGTCGGGCATCGGTGCGACGTCCTCCGTGGGTCCGGCCTGCCGGCCGTACCGCAGCGTCTCGGGCTCGGGCTTGAACACCTCGAGCCGACGGAACAGCATGAACAGCGCGAGAGCGACTCCGAAGAGGACGCCCGCGGCGACGAAGTACTCCTGGTGACCCAGCCAGCGACCCAGCAGCCAGCCGATCCCGCCGTAGACGATGATCCCCGCTGCCAGGTGGCTGACGGAGGCCCAGGCTGCATCGTCGGAATGGCGGCTCTCCGCCACCGGATCCGTCTCCGCGGACGCCTTCGTCGCGACGCGACGGTACCACTGGGCGTCGTGGTGACCGTTCGCGGGGGGCGGCACCGCAGCACGCCCCGGCTGGGGGCTCCGCTCGGGCGCGCTCACTGGTCGTACTCCTCGTCCGGGTCGACCGTGGAGACCGGCTCGACGTAGAGGACCTTGGTGCGGTTCCAGGCCCAGACCGAGGCGCCGAGCCAGGTCAGCGTGCAGGCCATGATCGTGCCGGCGAAGGCCTTCACGTTGAGCCAGGTCGCGTCCTTGAGGACCGCGATGAGCACGAACAGCACGAGGATCTGGGTCATGTAGACCAGCAGGGCGGTGCCCATCGCGGTCTCCGGGCTCGCGCGGAGCACCTTGTCGACGACGTACTGGCCGCCGGCGAAGAAGACGATCGTGATGACGAATCCGAGGACCGCGCCGAGAGCTCCGAGGGACCCCGCGGCGACCGTGCTGATGACGATCGCGAGGACGCCGACGACGACCGTCGGCAGCACCGTGAGGCGAAGAGACGCACGGGCAGCCTGGTCGCTGGTCAGCGGGCCGGAGAGGGTCGGTCCGTCGGGAGCGGCGGGCACGGACGAAGACTACGGGGAGAGGGCATCGCGGCCCAAACCGCGGACCTGCGACGTAGGTCTCACGGTCCGCCCACCGGCACACCTGGCCCTCCCCCGCCGAAGCAGAGCGAAGCGGGCACCGGATACGCCGGGGCGTGGGGTCGCGAGGGGTCAGGCGGGGGTGCGGTGGCGCATCCGGGGCCAGCGGACGGCGAACCACAGCGCCAGCACGCCCGCCGCGAACCAGACCAGGGCGACCTGGAACGGCACGAAGGCCAGGCTCACCGCGGTGAAGGCCAGCAGGCCGGTCCAGCCGTACATGAGCAGGACCGCGCGCCGCTGGCTGTGGCCGAGCTCGAGCAGGCGGTGGTGCAGGTGCTGCTTGTCGGGGGCGAACGGGCTGCGGCCGGCGCGGGTGCGGCGTACGACGGCGAGCAGCATGTCGAGCAGGGGCACCGCCATGACCGCGAGCGGCAGCAGGATCGGGAGCAGCGCGGGCACGAAGGTCGGGCCGGGGACGACGTTGGGGTCGAGCTGGCCCACGAGCGTGATCACCGACGACGCGAGCAGCAGGCCGATGAGCATCGAGCCGGTGTCGCCCATGAACACCCGGGCCGGGTTCAGGTTGTGCGGCAGGAAGCCCGCGCACATGCCGGCCAGCACCGCCGAGACCAGCGCCGCCAGCGTGGCGCGGGTGAAGCCGTACTCATAGGACAGCAGGTAGGAGTAGGCGAAGAAGGCGAGCGCGCCGATTCCGACGATGCCGGCGGCGAGGCCGTCGAGGCCGTCGACGAAGTTGATGGCGTTCACGGCCACGACCACCACGAGCACCGTCAGCAGCACCGAGGTGAGCGGGTCGAGCACGAGCGTGCCGTCGATGGGCAGCCACACGATCGCGATGCCCTGCAGCGCCATGACCGCTCCCGCGAGCGCCTGCCCGGCGAACTTCGTCGGGGCGTCGAGGCCGTAGCGGTCGTCGACCATGCCGAGGAGCACGAGCACCAGGGCGCCGGACAGGAGCGCTCGGGGCTCGGTCGAGCTGTCGAAGACCGAGCTCATGAGGGGGAGCTGGCTGGCGACCAGCAGCGCGGCGAGCAGTCCCGCGGCCATGCCCAGGCCGCCCAGTCGCGGGGTGGGCTCGTCGTGCACGTCGCGGTCGCGGACCTCCGCCATCGCGCCCCAGGAGAGCGCGAAGCGCCGCGCGACCGGGGTGACCAGGTAGGTCACCGACGCCGCGACGAACAGGCAGAGGAGGTACTCGCGCACTGCGATGGGCTCCTAGGAGGCGTACGCCGGCTTGCTCGAGACGAGCGCGTGGACCTCCGCGGCGATGTCCGGGGCCGCCGTGCCGTCGGCGTCGCGCACGGCGCGGCCGATGAGCCCGGCGATGACGGCCATGTCGGCCTCGTCCATCCCCTGCGTCGTGGTGGCCGGCGTCCCGACGCGGATGCCGGAGGCGATGCTCGGCGGCTGCGGGTCGTAGGGGATCGCGTTCTTGTTGAGCACGATGCGCGCCGCGCCGGTGCGGGCCTCGGCGTCGGCACCGGTGACCCCGATGCCCTGCAGGTCGAGCAGCGCCAGGTGGGTGTCGGTGCCGCCCGAGATGGCGCGCATACCCTCGGCCTCGAGCCCGGCGGTGAGCGCCTTCGAGTTGGCGATGACCTGGCGGGCATAGGCCTGGTACGCCGGCTGGGCGCACTCGTGGAGCGCGACGGCCTTCGCGGCCACGGCGTGCATGAGCGGGCCGCCCTGCATCATCGGGAACACGGCCTTGTCGAGCTTCGCAGCGTGCTCCTCCTTGCACACCAGCATGCCGCCGCGCGGACCGCGCAGGACCTTGTGCGTGGTGAAGGTGACGACGTCGGCGTAGGGCACCGGGCTCGGGATCGCCTTGCCGGCGACGAGGCCGATGAAGTGCGCGGCGTCGACCATGAGGATCGCGCCGACCTCGTCGGCCACCGCGCGGAACGCCGCGAAGTCGATGAGACGCGGGATCGCCGAGCCGCCGCAGATGATCATCTTCGGGCGGTGCTCGCGCGCGAGGTCGCGCATCTGGTCGTAGTCGATGTCCTCGGTCTCCTGGCTGACGCCGTAGTGCACGGCGTTGAACCACTTGCCGGAGAAGGAGACCTTGGCGCCGTGGGTCAGGTGGCCGCCGTGCGGCAGCGCCATCGCGAGGACGGTGTCGCCGGGCTGCAGGAACGCGCCGTAGACCGCGATGTTCGCGCTCGCCCCGCTGTGCGGCTGCAGGTTCGCGTGGTCGGCGCCGAAGAGGGCCTTGGCGCGCTCGATGCCGAGGCTCTCGGCCTCGTCGACGACCTCGCAGCCGCCGTAGTAGCGCTTGCCCGGGTAGCCCTCGGCGTACTTGTTCGACAGGGTCGAGCCGAGCGCGGCGAGGACCGACGGCGAGGTGAAGTTCTCGCTGGCGATGAGCTGCAGGCCGGCGTTGAGCCGGTCGCGCTCGGCCAGGACGATGCGGGCGATCTCCGGGTCCGAGCTCTCGAGCGCGGCGAAGTCGGGGCCCCAGGGGGTAGCGGTCATGAAGGCGAGCCTAGGGCCCCCGGCGGCCCCCGAGGCCCACCGGGCGCGTCGTGCCAGGATCGGTCGGGCACGGCCCGGGTATCAGGGCTGGTCGGGGACGACGAGGTCGGGGCAGACCTCCCGCAGGACGTCGATCCCGAGGGCGCCGGCGCGGAGCAGCACCGGTACCTCGACGCTCGCATCGACGATGGTGCTCGGCAGCCCGTCGGCCGACGGACCCGCGTCCAGGTAGACCGACACGGCGTCGCCGAGCTGGTCCTGCGCCTCGACCGCCGTCGTCGGGACCGGCAGGCCGGCACGGTTGGCCGACGTCACGGCCATCGGGCCGGTCGTGCGCAGCAGCTCGAGGGCGAGCGGGTGCAGGGGCATGCGCAGCGCGACCTTGCCCTCGGCGTCGCCGATGTCCCAGGCCAGGCTCGGTGCGTGCCGCACCACGACCGTGAGCGCGCCGGGCCAGAAGGCCTCCACCAGCTTCCGGGCCGGGGTGGAGACGCCGTAGCTGAGGCCGTCCAGGGTGCCGGGCGTGCCGACCAGGACGGGCAGCGGGAAGTCGCGGCCGCGGCCCTTCGCCTCGAGCAGGCTCGCGATCCCACGGGGGTTGAACGCGTCGGCGCCGAGGCCGTACGCCGTGTCGGTGGGCAGCACCACGAGCTCGCCACGACGGACCGCGGCGGCAGCGGCGTCCAGACCGAGGCGCCGGCTGTCCGACTCGGCGGTTCCGTAGACGAAGCTCACGGGGTCATGGTGGCGTACGCCGCGGACGTCCTCGACGGCGACCGTCGAACCGTCGGGAACCCGAGGAGCGCGGACGCGGAGGGGTCAGGCCTGCGAACGGCGGGCGACGGTCACGCGGTCGCGCCCGCCGAGGTCGGGGCGGTCGTCGACGTCGACGTAGCCGCCGTGCTCGCGCAGGACGAACGGGACGCCGAGCTCGCCGGCGCGCTCCCCCTGCTCGTCGCCGTGCTCGACCACCAGCAGGCCCCCGGGGCGCAGCAGCGCCGCCGCGGAGTCGGCGATCCCCCGCACGACGTCGAGGCCGTCGGGACCGCCGAAGAGCGCCCGCGGCGGGTCGTACTCGCGGACCTCGGGGTCGCGCGGCACGGCGTTGTCGGGGATGTAGGGCGGATTCGTGA
>WBZP01008079.1_pt1 | contig 10009 bp, 8 predicted proteins | sample 5204301 | NCBI WGS metagenome assembly WBZP01 (sample SAMN12412401, study PRJNA552823) | activated sludge metagenome | isolation source: activated sludge from nitrification reactor of wastewater treatment plant... | place: USA: Pennsylvania | collected 2017 | reverse complement strand
CGTACAACCCGGCGTTTATGTGTATCTTATTGAATTACAAATTGATGGCAAAACCGGCTCTGATAAGTATTCAGGTAGTATTACTCTGATCAGGTAGGATTATTATGCTTAAAATAGCTTTTTCACCTATTTATAAATACAAATTACCTGAAAATCACAGGTTTCCCATGATAAAATATGAGCTCTTGCCGGAGCAGTTGCTTTATGAAGGGACAGTTACAGATCAGAATTTTTTTTTCCCGGATGCTTTAGAAGACTACTTAATTCAACTGACCCACAGCAAGGATTATATCGAAAAATTAAATAAACAATGTTTATCCCCAAAAGAAATCAGGAATATAGGTTTTCCCATGTCAGATGTTCTTGTACTGCGTGGAAAACACATTGCAAATGGTACTTATCTTGCTGCAATGTATGCTATCCAAACGGGAATAGCGATGAATATTGCAGGAGGAACACATCACTCCTTTTCAGATCATGGAGAAGGATTTTGTATTTTTAATGATATTGCAATTGCGGCCAATATAATGCTTAACAAAAATATGGTTAAGAAAATATTAATAGTAGACCTGGATGTTCATCAAGGCAACGGAACTGCAAACATATTTTCGAATATTCCTGAAGTATTTACTTTTTCTATACATGGTGAAAAAAATTATCCAACCCGCAAAGAATCTTCAGATTTTGATATAGGCATGCCGGATAAATGTGAAGATTTGTATTACCTGAATTGTCTTAAAGAAGTATTACCAAAATTACTTGATAATGTACAACCTGATTTTATTTTTTATCTCGCAGGGGTTGATATACTGGAGTCAGATAAATTGGGACGATTGAGTATCAGTAAGCAAGGTTGTAAAGAAAGAGACAGATATGTGCTTCAGTTAGCAAAAGACAATAAAATCCCTATTGCAGTAACCATGGGCGGTGGATATTCCCCCAAAATTGCAGATATTATTGATGCTCATGCAAATACATTCAGATTAGCACAAGAAATATATTTCTGAAACTAAGATTTACAATTGATTACAACTTTTTCTGCCAATATTCTTTTTATTGAAGAAAGCAGATCAGCAAAAGAACCTTTATCGGGCATAAAATATTCTCCTTTATAATAGGTAATTTTTCTAAAGATACCTAGCATAGTACCATCACTATTATTTGTTCTAACGTCTATCTCACCGGCATTAAATTTTAATAGCTGTCCTTTAGGCATTTTTTCAATATTGCATCCAACAGGAATTTGAATATTTATGGTATCTGTAATCGTCAAACCATACATAATACGACATTTTTCTTTTATCTTATCGAGATCATATGGCAGCTCATTATTGCCACTCACAAGATCAGTCTCAATAAAATATCTTTCTCCTGACTTAAGAATTTTCCTCTCTGTAGAAAATGTGGCAGACATATTAAAAACAGGTAATCCATCCGATAAAGTATCCTTTCTGGTATACACTACAAGATCACTGATATCTTTATACATGTTATCCAACAGGTAGATTTTGAACTTTTCATCCGACATGTTCTTTGTAAGATGAAAGGATTGAAATTCTGTACCAATACCTTTAAGTTTTTGTTGATGATTTATTTGAGCAGGTAGATCTTTTTTAATCTGAATATCAAATCTATTAAATATTTCATTGTCGGTATGATTATAATGTGTGGTCTTAACTAAGCCTGATTCCTCACCATTTACCAATAAAGCTAGTCTGTTTCCGGTGAATGAACCTTGATAACCTGCTGAAGCATCTTTTGATGTGCACTCAAGAAACAGGGTGTCTTTTTCGAAAGGAACAGCAAGTATTGCATGATTAAAAACATTTCTGGTGTCTGAAGGGTCCGGACTAAATGCATTTTTTCCGGCACTTATAATTATATATCGAGATGAAATTCCTGCAACATTAAGTATCGCTTTCATATAATTACTTAGCGCCTTACAATCACCATACTTAAATTCATGTACTGACTGAGCAGGCATCGGTCTGTATCCTCCTATACCTAATTGTATGCTCACATATCTCATGTTTTGCTGTAAATACCTATATAGTTTTTTAGTGATCTCCTTCTCATTTTTCTCAGATCCTATCACTGTTTTGATTTCTTCTTTTGTTTTTTCTGATAGTACATCCAGACCTTCATTAAGTTTAGTAAGCCAAACTCCGAATGTCTGCCAATTTTTTAAACTTCCTTCGACACCATCCATTTGAAAATTTTCCAATATCGGCCAGATGGTATATATCTTATTCAATTCCCGCTCTGATTTTAAACGGGAAGCTGTTTTATTATAAAATGTCCAATTGTATTCGTGCTTTATCAATGTGGAATCTACTTTTGGTTTGCCCAAAATAGTTTCCTGAAGTCTTAATTTGTTATTAATATCAAAATTTGTAATAGTAAAAGTAGATTTCAAAACAGAAACTTTATTTCCTTCATAAGGAGAATAACCCGGAATGTTTAAACTCTGAGAACTAGAAGTTTTTATCTCCTTTACAATAACATAAGGGCTCTTATTTTCTACAATTTTATAATATAAAAACCTGTCATCTGTAGCCACTGAAAAACCATCTTCTGCGACCTGATCCAGAAAATCTTTTTTCTTGATGGTCTTAATTTTTTTACCATCAAGAGCAAGTATGGTAATATTCAATTCTTCTACTTTGGTAAATTGGTCGTATCCAATGATGATTTCATTTATTTGATTCTTATTGTTATTAAGGACTAGAATTTCTGATGATGTTGTTCTGATTAATTTACTTTTGCTAAATATTTCCAGCCTCTCATCATTTTTTAGCATTACAGCATCAGCATTCAGTTTAAGAGAGTCAGGTATTAAAGCCAAATCAAACTGGCTCGAAATATTAATTGCCTGCAATGCAAAAAGAATAGATAGTATGAGGGATTTCATCTGTATATATTTAGTTTACCCATTTCTTGTGGGAATATTTTTTGGTCAAATGGGCCGCTTAATAATCATACTATTTTATTTCCGCCGTCAGTTAAGGGCTTTTCATTATATTTTTTTCAAAACTACCGGTTCATTTAGTTTATTGACCATAACATCAAATGCAGATTTAAGATCAGGATATTCTTCCGGTGTATAAAAAGTTTTGCTTATTTTAAAATCTGCAATAATGGTTAATTTTTTTAAACTTGCAGTATAAGTTGATGTGTATTTCAAAGACATTGAGTTTTCGTTTAACATTGTATTCAAATTAACAGGCATTTCATAAGTATAATTATCTTTAAGAGTAATTATAGTTACAAATTTATATTCCTCCATAAATGGAAAATCAATAATTGATTTTCTGATTTCCCTTTTAAATGGGTTTGATGGATAAGGAAGATGAACAAAAGGTTTTATATAAATTAAATTTTCATCATTTATTTCTGTGGAAAACAACTCGCGAATTTTAACTAAATTTGGTTTTTTTTCTAAAATATTTATTGAATCCAACTTAAATTCGGGTTCAGGATTTAATTGTTTCAAAAATTCATCTTCATTGCTTTTTTTGATTTTTTCCAGGTCAGCAAAAGCAAAATAGTTGTTATGCTGTATTTTAGTTGCATAATTTAACACATTTTCATCTATAGTAATTTCAGTTTGTACAATTCGTTTGCCACTAAAATCGTTTTTCATATTTATCCAATCTGCACCATTTTCTGATACAATCCATCCATTTCCGTTCAAACAACGCACAGGAAGATATCCAAAAGGCAGATCTGAAGTGGCGTCTGAAAATACCAGCTTTTCATCTATAATTGAAACTGCTGCTACATAGTTAAAATCTGAATAGTCAGGATATATCGGATGAAGAGTTCCGTTACCTCTTGTACTTAATAATACCGGGAAAGTGGGAATTTCCAAATGATTGAGGGCAGCTATATAATTCAGATTAATATCACCGACATCACCTTTCCCATCTTTGAGCAAAGTCTTTCCGGACTTATCCGTTCTATAATGATTATATCCGTCCCAGGCAGTTTTATTTCTAAAAAATTCATACACTTTTTCAGCAAGAACTGGATCAGAAGGATCATCAGTAATATCAATGTAGTTTTTAATAAAATCTCCATCCTTTATTTTTTTACCAAATGTTTCAGATACCAACAATTCGTTATTGATGGCTTGATAATTTGTGGCAAAGGTTCTTACTGGTTCATTTGGCCATTGGATCATGATCAATTGATGCGTTATTTTAGCACCAATGTCCCCTTTATTCGCTGTAAAAGGCTCATCTTCTACCGGCAAAACATTTTCAAACACAATTGCTCTGGAATTGTAGGCAATATTTATCTGTTCATTTCTATATTTTGCACCAATTTCATTATAGGTTTCTACTCTGTAGTTAATAACCTGACTTTTAGTTGACTTTTCATCTTTGACAGGAATTACTCCTCCCACAACATTAATTTGATATTTATAATATTCAGGAACTGATGTGTAAAACTCATTATACAGCACCGGGTAATTTTCCTGTACGTCCCAGTCATTAATATTCGTAAAGTAATCTGAAATTAATTTATATTCAAATTCAAAAACACAATTCTTTTGCATATTGGGCATGGCTATAGTTACTTTTTTATAGTAATTATTGAATTGTGTCTCAAAGATATTTTCATCCAAAAGCTTTGTTTCTTCTATTTTATTATTGATGAGATTGTATGTTTTGCCTTTAAGAGATCGCAACTTAACTTTAGCTGAACCCGCTTTTGGACTGTAAAAATAAAATTCTATGTTACCAATATCATTGCTTTCAGCATTGAAGATTTTGATCTGTTTTTTTACTTCCTGATCTACCTTAAATCCTTCATTTTCATAATAACGGACTTCACTCTTTCCTCCAATATAAGTGACAATCGCATCAGCATTTTTAAAAAAATCACATTCATTCAAAGTAAGAAGTTCATTTGTTACTTTCCCATACTTATATTTTTGAGCATTTACTAAAGAAACAGACAAAGAAGATATAGATATTATGTAAAACACTTTTAAAATAGTTTTCATTGGTGTGTTGTTTTTATGAAAAATGTGTATAATAAATCTCAATACAAAAATATATAAAATTTCTTTACAAAAGCTATTTTTATAACTTAATATTAGAGTTTGTTTAAAATTTTTCTTAGTTGCTAATCAATAGGTTATGATTCTGACAATAAAAAAATTAACGAGTTTAGTGATCCAAGCAAGGCAATTATTTTGAAGTCAGGTTCATAAGACATTGATTATTAAGCAATAAAAAATTAAGCATACTCTAAACCCTACATTAAGATATTTCATTGTTGATACCTTTCATCAAAATCTCGAATCCTGATTGAAGAATGAAGAATGAATCTTAAATAGAACCTGACAATTATAAAATAATCATTCTTTATGGTAAAAAAAATCAGCAGAAATCCGATAAAAATATGTAGTCCTGCTTTGATATTATCATGTAGTAATTTGTGTAAAATTGCTATTTATCATTTGCTTATGTAACCTGCGTCACTTTACAAAAGATATATAAACCCTACTTTTGTATTGTTAATTCATATTTCATCATTATTAAATAAATATTAATCACATGAAGGTAGAACAAATTTATACAGGATGTCTGGCGCAGGGAGCCTATTATATCGAAAGTAAAGGTGAAGCGGTGGTCATTGATCCGCTCAGGGAAGTGCAACCATATATAGATAAAGCAGAAAAGGACAACGCTAAAATCAAATACGTTTTTGAAACTCATTTTCATGCCGATTTTGTCTCCGGACATATTGATTTGGCTAAAAAGACTGGTGCAAAAATTGTTTTTGGTCCAACTACTGCCAAAACCGGGTTTGAAATGTATGTGGCTAAAGACAATGAAATTTTTTCTGTCGGAGATATAAAATTCAAGGTAATTCACACTCCTGGTCATACTATGGAAAGCAGTTGCTTTCTTCTAATTGACGAAAACGGTAAAGAAACTTCTCTTTTTACAGGAGATACTTTATTTATCGGGGATGTAGGAAGACCGGATTTGGCACAGCATGTGATTTCCGAACTGACAGAAGAAAAACTTGCCGGTCATCTTTATGACTCATTGCAAAATAAAATATTACCATTGGATGATGAGCTCATCGTATATCCGGCACATGGTGCTGGTAGTGCATGTGGAAAAAATATGTCAAAAGAGACTTCAGATACCTTAGGAAATCAAAAGAAAACCAACTATGCGCTAAGACCGGGACTAACAAGAGAAGTATTTATCGGCGAGGTCTTACATGGTTTGATGCCCCCTCCTGGTTATTTCCCAAAAAATGTTTTGATGAATATCCAAGGGTATGAAAGCATAGATACGGTAATGGAAAGAGGACAGAAAGCACTTAGTCCAAGAGAATTTGAATTGGTAGCTAATGAAACACACGCACTGGTAGTAGATACCAGAAGTGCAAAAGATTTTGCAAAAGCATTTATCCCCAATTCCATAAATCTGGGCATAGATGGAAGTTTTGCGGTATGGGTAGGTACTTTGATTCCTGATATAAAACAAGAAATTCTTGTAGTTGCAGATAAAGGTCGTGAAGAAGAAATAATTACAAGATTTGCACGTGTAGGGTACGACTTTACCATAGGTTATTTGGCGGGAGGCATAGATGCCTGGATAGCTGAAGGTAAAGAGACAGATCATATTCCTAATATTACAGCTCATGAATTTGCAGAGATTGAAGCAAACGATCCTGAAATAAATATCCTTGATGTAAGGAAAAAAAGTGAATTTGATTCAGAACATATCATAGGTGCTGAAAATGCTCCGCTTGATTATGTAAATGAGAGTATGAAAATAGTAAATCCATCCAAAAAGTACTACGTGCTTTGTGCAGGAGGCTACAGGTCTATGAGTTTTGTTTCTATTCTTAAATCAAGAGGATATGACAACCTGATCAATGTTGATGGCGGTTTTAAAGAAATTAAAGAAAGTGGCAAATTCAAATTGACAGATTATGTATGTCCAAGTACTATGTTATAAAAAAAAATGATTTTTATGGAAACTTTAATAGAAAATCAAGTCATTCCAATGCCCAGAATTGGTGATAAAGCGCCACCATTTAAGGCCGTAACTACACAGGGTGAGATCAATTTCCCTCAGGATTACAGTGGCAAATGGATAATATTTTTTAGTCACCCTGCGGATTTTACACCCGTATGTACTTCAGAATTTATGACTTTCGCTAAAATGGAGCATGAATTTGATGAGCTCAACTGCAAACTTGTGGGTCTGTCAGTAGATGGTTTATACAGTCACATTGCATGGCTCAGGACGATAAAAGATAAAATCGAGTTCAGAGACATGAAAAATATCGAAGTCAAATTCCCTCTGATTGAAGATATTACTATGGAAGTATCAAAAAAATATGGCATGATACAACCCGGCGAAAGCAGTACTAAAGCTGTCAGAGCTGTGTTCTTTATAGATCCTAAAGGATTGATAAGAGCTATCATATATTATCCTTTATCATTGGGCAGAAACTTTGACGAACTAAAAAGAGCTTTGATTGCAATGCAAACAGCAGACAAATACAGCATAGCAACCCCTGCAGACTGGAGACCTGGTGAAGATGTCATTGTCCCACCGGCGGGTTCGTGTGGAGTAGCCAAAGAAAGAATGGAATCGGAAGACATTAACTGTATTGATTGGTTTTTCTGTACAAAATCGTTGCCTTTAAATTGAGAAATTAAAATAAAAGGGTTAAGAATTGTTGTTTTGATTTGCCCGGAGTTGAAAAACTTCGGGTTTTTTTTTGTTTTGTAAAATTGTTTTTAGTTAAATTTTTCTTATTTAGAATAAAAATTGAATTTTACCATTATTTTTGCAGTTAAATATTAAAAAAAAATTAAATGAGTGTATCAGGATTAAAAAAATCAGGAATAATTGCAGTGGTTTTATTTGCTGTCTTTAATATTTCCGGACTTAAAGCACAGACAAATCAGCCTACCTACGTGGTTAAGGACAAATCCGCTGTGGCCTACTCTGCTGAAAACCCCGGATGGCTTGTTAGCGTAGATGAAGCCTATGCTGAGTCAAAAAAAACCGGAAAACCTATCATGGCAAATTTTACCGGGAGTGACTGGTGTGTGTGGTGCAAAAGATTGACTGCTAATGTGTTCAGTAAAGATGATTTCAAACAATGGGCTGAAAAAAATGTAGTTTTACTGGAGTTGGATTTCCCTAGAATGAAAGCTATTCCGGACAACATAAAAGCACAGAATGCAAGTCTTCAGCAAGCATTTGAAGTAGCTGGATTTCCTACAGTCTGGGTTTTTAGTCTTAACAAAGATGAAAAAGCCAACCAGTTTATGGTGGATAAATTAGGCAAAACAGGTTTCACAAACACAGTAGAAGAATTTACGTCAGGTGTAGAGCAAATGATTAAAAAATAGCAGGCTAATCATCTGTAAATAAAATCATATGGATAAAGTGATGTATTTTAAATATATTTTAAACATAAAAAATTCAAAAAGAGGAAATTATTATTTTAGTTTCCTCTTTTTATTTATCTAATATAACACTGTCTATATATTGCTTCAATTTTTTCTAAATATAGATTAGTTTCAAGTTAGGCTGATAAATTTTGTCATCCATATTTGGTCTTCTGTATAATTTAATTCCTTCAACAACCATATAAACAGCAACTAAAATTGCACCATATGCGAGTATTCCCATTGGTAGCAATAGTAGACCCAACAAAGTCAGAATTACAGAAATAATTAAATATGAAATACCCTTTTTTCTATTTACTGAACTTGCAAGAAAATGAAGGTGATAAGGTTGAATATCTTTGATTATGTTATATTTTTCTTCATCTGTAAGCAAAGTATCTTTAAGTACCTTATCTACATGCTCTGAATCTTTTCCATTTAAAATATCATTAATTAGTCTTGTTTTGATTTGATCTGAGTTTTCCATCAATATTAATTTTAAAAATATTGGCATAATAATAGACCAATAGCTATAAAAGCAGGAAGTCCCTGTATGTAAAAAATCCTGACAGAAACAGAAAACCATCCATACAACCCTGCAGTCAAAACACAGGATAAAAAGAACAAACTGATGTTTGCTGACCATTCAACATCTGTAATCAGTAAAGACCACAACAGACCTACCGCTAAAAAACCATTATACAATCCCTGATTTGCTGCCAAAACTTTTGTCTTTTCAAAAAGATCAGGACTCAGCATTCTGAATGTTTTTTTACCTACCGTAGTCCAGGCAAACATTTCCAACCACATAAAATATACATGTAAAAGAGCGATAATAATTATCAAAAATTTTAATAAATATTCCATAAATAAAAATTTTATGTAAATATAATTCTTTAAAATGAATTTTTGGCACGGTATTGGATTATAATAAAGCGAGATTGAGTATTTGAGTAATTAATTAAGCAAATTGTTTACTCGGGACCGGTTCTGTAGGGAGAATCGGTCTTTTTTTTGCCCCTACTCCAACGACTTTTTATTCCTAAATTGAACGTGGATTTGTTTGATTACACAAAATCAGGCAGCTCATTTGGTCTTGCAAATGGATATGTAGCGATTTTCTCTACTTTATGGTAAGTATCCAATCCTGAAACACAGATCGTATCTATCGCATTGAGATCCACTATGCCATTTCCTTTGTAACCGTCTTCTTCGATATATATATGTGTCACATGACCCACCACCAGAATAGTACCATTGATAGATATATCAAGTTTATCTGCCAACTGCATCCCTATTTGTAATTTAGATTCCATCACATAAGGGGCTCGAAATCCATCTTTATAAACTGGCGTAAGTTTACACTTATCAAACTCAGATTCATGCCTTTGAAAGTCAGCAGAAGTAAAGTGTGCCTGTTCCGCAATGATTGAATGTATATGATTTATAGTATAACTTTTTGTCTCCAGAATATTCTCCATGGTATGGCGTTCTGTCACCATTGGCCGCATAAAAAATCCTAAAATCGCCGGATCTGATCCCATATGGACTACAGAACTGATAATA
>WBZP01008076.1_pt1 | contig 10010 bp, 11 predicted proteins | sample 5204301 | NCBI WGS metagenome assembly WBZP01 (sample SAMN12412401, study PRJNA552823) | activated sludge metagenome | isolation source: activated sludge from nitrification reactor of wastewater treatment plant... | place: USA: Pennsylvania | collected 2017 | reverse complement strand
ATCTCGAAGGAATGTCATGAACGGTGGCGGGATGAACAACGGGCCCAGCGCGGGCTACGGGCTCAGCGTGCGCTGGTCGCTGGCGCAGGCTCCGGCGGGGGCGGCGGAGACGCTGCGGGAGTACGTCGTCGGCACGTCGATGGCCCGCTTCATGTTCCTCGACGGCCTGGCCTTCAAGGTGTGGCGGATGCGGGCTGGTGAGTGGTTCGAGGGCACCTATGTCTTCGACTCACCGCATGAGCGTCAGGCCTTCCGGGAGTCCTTCGAGCCGGGCGCCGCGCAGGCTCCAGGCAGCGTCATCATTGGCTCCGCCCCGATTGCCATCGAGGAGTACGAAGTGGTCGCGATCGCTGAAGGCCCTGCGGGATTCCGTCGGGGCGCAGGTCCCGGAACCGCCTGAGCTGATGTCAGCGGCGCACGGCCACCAGGAGGCCGTCACTGACCGGCAAGAGCGCCGCGATCACGTCGTCCCGATCGCGTAGTTCCTTGCCGAGGTCGCGCAGCGTCGTTGTCGTGGTGTCGCGAACCGCCGGATCGGCGACCTGGTTGTCCCAGAGCATGTTGTCGATCACCATCAGACCGCCGGGGCGCAGCAGTCGCAGGGCGTGCTCGACGTATGCCGGGTAACCCGCCTTGTCGGCGTCGATGAGCACCAGGTCATAGGCGCCGTCTGTCATCCGGGAGAGCACCTGGGACGCCTCGCCATTGATGATCCGCGTGCGCTGGTGGGCGTAGCCCGCGCGCGCGTAGGCCGCCTTGGCAACCTTCTGATGATCGGCGGAGGAGTCGATGGTCGTCAGGACGCCATCGTCGGGCATCCCTTGGAGCAGCCACAGCCCGCTGGTCCCGCAGCCGGTGCCCACCTCGACCACATGTTTGGCACCCGATGCAGCGGCCAGGACCCGCAAGGCCGCCCCGGCGCCGGTTCCCACGGGGATGGCGATGCCGGTCTCCAGGCCCCGCCGACGAGCTTCTTCGACAACCTCGGGCTCGGCGACGAAGTCCTCGGTGTAGGTCCAGCTGGCGTGGCTGAGTGCGCTCATGCGGTCAGGGTAACTCGCTCGCGCAGCAGGCGACTGGCGGCATACCGACGAGGATTCACAGGTGACGTCCAGGAAACACCATCGGTTTTCCCGGACGAGCAGCGTAGACATCGGTGTCATGAGCACCGATGTCCTCACCGCCACCACGGCCACCGACGACTGGACCCCGCCCACCTGGGAGGAGGTCGTGACCGAGCACTCCGCCCGGGTCTATCGGCTGGCCTACCGACTCACGGGGAATGTGCACGACGCCGAGGACCTCACCCAGGATGTCTTCGTCCGGGTCTTCCGCTCGCTCCACACCTACCGGCCCGGCACCTTCGAGGGCTGGCTGCACCGGATCACCACGAACGTCTTCCTGGACAAGATGCGCCGTCGCCAGCGCATTCGCATCGACGCTCTGTCCGAGGAAGCCGCTGCTCGTATCCCCAGCCGCAGTGTGAGCCCGGACCAGTTGTATGCCGACACGCACTTCGATGACGACATCCAGAAGGCGCTCGCCGCGCTCTCGCCGGACTTCCGCGCCGCGGTCGTGCTCTGCGATATCGAGGGGCTGACCTATGAAGAGGTCGCCGAAACTCTCGGCATCAAGTTGGGCACCGTGCGCTCTCGCATCCACCGTGGTCGCGCGCAGTTGCGCGCGGCATTGGCGCACCGAGCCCCGGCTCCGCGTCGCCTGACGGCATCGATTCCCCGCCCCGTCATCCGGCGTCCGGCTGCCGGCACGCTGTGACCTTGGCATCGATTTTCGCTGGAGGAGTACCACAATGACTTCCATGACGGACCCCACCGCTCCGGTCCCTGTGGAGCGCACCGAGGAGATCCCGTGGATCGCCCCGCACGCGCAGAGCCCGACACCGGCACCGGCGGCCCCCGCGCCGCCTTCGCAGCCCACGCCTGAGCCGGCCTGGGCCGCGCACGTGCATACGGCGACCCCGGCTCCGCCCGTGCCGACCGCGGCCTTCCCTCCTGCACCACCCAGCACGCCCCCAGCTTCGGCCCCGGCGATGCTGCCCCCGTCGACTCCGCCTCGTCGCTCCGGACCCGGCTGGGGTTCGCTCGTGGTCGTCGCGACGGCGGCCGCCGTGGCCGGTGGCATCGGTGGCGGTGTGATTGGCGCGCGACTGGACGATGGTCCGAGCGCGGCCCGACCCGGCAATAGCAACGTTGGCCAGGTGGGTTCGAGCACGGGACCGACAGCGGGACCGGGCGCCACCGCCCGCCCCGAGGGGTCCGTCGCGAGCATTGCGGCGAAGGCCACCCCCAGCGTCGTGACCATTCGGGTCGCTGGTGCGGATGGCTCCGGGACGGGCTCTGGCTGGGTCTACGACGACAAGGGACACATCGTCACCAACAACCACGTGGTGGCCAGCGCCGCCAATAGTGGAGAGATCACCGTCATCCTGACCGACGGTTCGCAGCGCAAGGCAACCATTGTCGGCCGCGATGTCTCCTATGACCTCGCGGTGCTCAAGGTGGATCCACAAGGCTTGACGCCCTTGCCGGTCGGTGTGTCCGCGGACGTCCTGGTCGGCGACCCCGTCATCGCCGTGGGGGCGCCTCTCGGGCTTGAGTCCACCGTGACCACGGGCATCATCAGCGCCCTCAACCGCCCGGTGACTCCGGGCGATGACGCAGACCGCTCGTTCATCAACGCCCTGCAGACGGATGCCGCGATCAACCCCGGGAACTCCGGTGGCCCGCTGTTGGATATGCAGGGGCGGGTCATCGGGGTCAACTCGGCGATTGCCCGGGTCTCGGGCGACTCCTCGGGCAGCCAGTCCGGGTCGATCGGGGTGGGCTTTGCCATCCCGAGTGACCAGGTCAAGACCACGGCTGACCAGCTCATCGCCACCGGCAAGGCGGTCCACCCGGTCATTGGGGTCTTCCTGGATCGCGAGTACACCGGTGAGGGCGTTCGGATTGCCGCCGACGAGCCGGGCCGCACGGCCATCGTTCCCGGTGGTCCGGCAGACAAGGCTGGCCTGAAGGCCGGCGATGTCATCTTGACCTTCGACGGCCGCCCGATGACCAGCCCCGACGCCCTCGTGGTGGCGATTCGGTCCAAGGCCGTCGGCGATTCGGTGGAGTTGGGTATCGAGCGTGGCGGTCAGAAGCAACAAGTGACTATGGTGCTCAAGGCAGACACCCAGTAGTACGTCCATCGGTTAGGAGCGCGCGTGCCGGACTTCACCCTCGGGGAGATCCTGCTCGTCGCGCTCCTTGCCTTTTTCATCCTGGGTCCCGAGCGGTTGCCGGAGTATTCCGCCAAGTTGGCGCAGTGGATCCGGCAGTTGCGGGTCATGGCCGAGGGCGCCAAGGGCCAGCTCAAAGAGCAGCTAGGACCCGAGTACCAGGACGTCAATTGGCGCCAGTACGACCCGCGGCAGTACGACCCGCGCAAGATTGTGCGTGAGGCTCTGCTCGATCCCATCGACGATGCGGTCGCTCCGTTGCGTCCGGGCTATACCCCACCGGTGGCGGACGCCGCTGCGGATACCCAGGTGGCCGCCGTTCAGGCGCGCGCGTGGGATCCCGCTCGGGCCACGCCCTACGACCCGGACGCGACCTAGGCCCTGGCTGCGGCCTATCGGCCGGTCGGGGTCAGTCCCAGAGAGCGACCGGCCAGGCCGCGGGCTCGGTTGGCCAGGCCGCGGGCGATCCCACGCAAGACCACCGCTGCCGGTGAAGTCGGTGAACCGAGGACCACGGGGGTGCCCTCGTCCGCGCCCACCCGAAGCGTGGTGTCCAGCGGAATCTGACCGAGCAGCGGGACCGGCGCCCCGATCACCGTGGAGAGCGAGTCGGCGACCGCCTGACCGCCGCCGCTGCCGAAGATCTCCTGGCGGCTGCCATCGGGCAACTCCAGCCAAGACATATTCTCGATGACGCCGGCGATCCGCTGGTGAGTCTGCACGGCAATCGAGCCGGCGCGCTCGGCCACCTCGGCGGCCGCGGTCTGGGGGGTCGTGACGACGAGGATCTCGGCATTCGGCACGAGTTGAGCGATCGAGATCGCCACGTCACCGGTGCCCGGGGGGAGGTCCATCAGCAGGACATCGAGGTCGCCCCAGAACACATCGGCCAAGAACTGTTGCAGCGCGCGGTGCAGCATCGGGCCACGCCAGACCACAGGCTGGTTGCCGGGGACGAACATCCCGATCGAGATCACCTTCACGTCGTGGGCGATCGGCGGCAGGATCATGTCGTCCACCTGAGTGGGGCTGCCGGCGACGCCCAGCATGCGGGGGATCGAGAAACCGTAGATGTCGGCGTCCACGACCCCGACTTTCACGCCCTGCTCGGCCAGCGCGGCCGCCAGATTGGCCGTCACCGAGGACTTGCCGACCCCGCCCTTGCCGGAGGCCACGGCATACACCCGGGTGAGCGAGCCAGGCTTGGCGAAGGGGATCTCACGCTCAGCGTTGCCCCCACGCAACTGGGTCCGCAGAGCGGTGCGTTGCTCGTCATTCATCACCCCGAGCGTGACCTCGACCGCGCTGACCCCGGCGACCGCTGAGACGGCGTTCGTGACATCGCGGGTGAGGGTGTCCTTGAGGGGGCAAGCCGCCACGGTGAGCAGCACGGTGACCCTGACGAGGCCCTGATCGTCACAGGTGGCTGACTCGACCATCCCGAGCTCGGTGATGGGCTTGCGGATCTCGGGGTCGAGAACCGTATCAAGGGCAGCGCGAAGAGCATCCTGGGTGACCTGGGGCATGGGGCAAGTCTAAGTCGAGTGTCGGGTAGTGGTTCCTCTGCGAGGCTCTCAGCAGCCACAACCCGACACTCGATGGCCGGGTTAGGCGTCCCCTGAGGAGGACTTGGTGACCGTGAGGCCGCGCTCCTCCATCTCGTCGAGCAGATCGCGCAACTCCGAGCGCACGAAGTCGCGGGTCGCGGTCTCGCGCAGCGCGAGACGCAATGAGGCCACTTCCCGGGTGAGGAACTCAGTGTCGGCGAGATTCCGCTCGTCGCGGGATCGGTCCTGCTCGAAGGCCAAGCGGTCCCGATCGGCCTGACGGTTCTGCGCGAGCAGGATCAGCGGTGCGGCATACGAAGCCTGCAGGCTGAGCATGACGTTAAGGAACTGGAAGGGGTACTCATCCCAGCGCAGCGCCGCGGGAGCGAAGGTGTTCCAGAGGATCCACCCTGCAATGAAGGCCGTCATCCCCGCGATGAAATAGGGCGTGCCGAGGAAGCGCGCGATCCGCTCCGAGAGCACACCGAAGTACTCCTCGGTGAAGCCCGCGGGCGCACTGATCTTCCAGCGGCGGGGGGTCTCGCGGGGCTGGTCGATCCGGGGGCGGCGCTCAGCCATGGCCCACCGCCTCGGAGGTCAGGTCATCGTGGCGGTCCTCGCGCCAGTCCTCGGGCAGGATGTGGTCGAGCACGTCGTCGACGGTGACCGCCCCCAAGAGCAGCGAGTTCTCGTCCACGACCGGGAGTGCGACCAGGTCGTACGTCGCGAGTTGGCGAGCAACCGCCGCGAGGGTGTCCTCGGGCGAGAGCGGCTCGACGTCCTTGTCCAGGATGGCCCCGATCGGGTTATGCGGCGGCTCGCGCAGGAGGCGCTGGATGTGCACCATGCCCAGGTACTTGCCGGTGGGCGTCTCGAGCGGGGCGCGGCACACGAAGACCGTGGTCGCGAGCGCGGCCGAGAGCTCTTCCTTGCGGACCACCGCGAGGGCCTCGGCGATAGAGGCCTCCGGACCCAGGATCACCGGCTCAGTGGTCATCAGACCACCGGCAGTGTTCTCGTCGTAGGCCAGCAGTCGGCGCAGGTCGGCCGCCTCGTCGGGCTCCATCAACTGCAGCAGCGCCTCGGCCTGCTCGCTGGGCAATTCGGAGAGCAGGTCGGCCGCGTCGTCAGGCTCCATGGCCTCGAGGATGTCGGCGGCGCGATCGGTCTCCAGTGACGCCAGAATCTCGACCTGGTCATCCTCGGGGAGTTCCTCGATGACGTCGGCCAGCCGCTCATCGTCCAGCGCGGCCGCGACCTCGGCTCGACGCTTGGGGGAGAGCTCATGGATGACCTCGGCCAGGTCAGCCGGTTTGAGGTCCTCGTAGGTCTCGATGAGCCGGGCGGCGCTCTGCTCGGCGGCCGGTGTGGCGAGTCCGGAGATCTCCTCGATGGGCACGATGAAGGTCTCGCCCCGGCGGCGCCCGAACGGCGCGAGGGCCGAGCGCGGGCTGGTCTTGCGGATGAATGCCCGCGAGACCTGCCAATCCCGGGCGTAGCTCTGCTCGATGCCGACATCTTCGATGGTGCCCGTCACCTGGTCGCCATCCACTGTGACGTTGACTGGCCGGTCAAAGAGCTCGGCCACCACCAGGGTCTCATTGGCGCGCTGCTCAAAACGGCGCATGTTGACCAGGCCGGTGGTGATCACCTGACCACCCTCAACGCTGGTCACGCGGGTCATCGGCACGAAGATCCGCTTGCGACCGGCAACCTCGACCACGAGCCCAATGACCCTTGGGCGGGATCGCGTCGCGCTGAACACCACAACGACATCGCGCACTCGACCGACCTTGTCGCCGAGCGGGTCATAAACGCTCAGCTCCGAGAGGCGGCCGACGAAGGCGCGGGTGGCGGTGCTCACGGGCCCAAGGCTAGCGGGGTATGCCGAGCAACAGCGCCCGGGATACCACCCTCATCGACGCTGACGACCACGCAGGTGCCAGGGCCGCCAACGAACGGTCGCCGCGGGTGCCGGAAGGACCTCCACCAGATGGGCGTCGGCGGCATACGAGCCGGGCGCCTCAATGGGTCGGCCGTGCGGGGAGAGGATCCAGATCGTGCACCCCTCGCGCCACGTCTGGGTGACTTCGGCGGGGGCGTTGAGGCGGGCGGGAGCGAGGTGGCCAACGAGGGCATCCCACTCCGGGGAACTCGGGGTCGCCCGGGCCACGTCCGCGCCGATCCGCAAGAGCCGTCCCCCCGAGTCCTTGCTGCGCAGGATCAGGGTCACCTGGGTGGGCAGGTCCGGCAACTGCTGCTCACCGGGGCCCGAGACGACATATGCCGCAGGCCCGGTGCCGAGCGGATCTCCAGCGGGATCCCACACGAACCACGCGGGGTGACTGGCACCATCCGGGAGCTCAATCCAGAGCACCGACGAGGCGTTGGCAGCCTCCTGCACCAGCCGGCCGACGTTGACGCTGGCGCCTGCTGCCGGGGCGCTCGCGGCAGCGCTCTCCGGGCTCAGGGTGGGCTCGCTCACGGGCACCAGCGTCCCACAGTGTGCCGCTGATAGCGTCGCCAGCATGCGCAGCGCCAAGGCCTTCTTCGCCCCCCTCGCGGTGGGCGCGCCGACCCCCATCCATGAGGTGCCGGCCCGCCCGAGCCGGATGATTCACTTCTTCGACCCGAGCAACGAAAAGATGGCTGCCAAGGTCCCCGACCTGGTGGGCAGCGTCGATGTGCTCCTGGGCAACCTCGAGGATGCCGTCAAGGCAGACCGCAAGGAGGCCGCCCGCGAGGGCCTCGTGGCGATCGCCAAGGCCACCGATTTCGGTGAGCACACCCAGCTCTGGACGCGGATCAATGCCCTCGACAGCCCGTGGGTGCTCGATGACCTGGTCACGCTGGTCACGCAGATCGGCGACAAGCTCGACGTCATCATGGTGCCCAAGGTGCAGGGCCCGGAGGACATCCACTACATCGACCGGTTGCTCGCCCAGCTGGAGGCCCGCGCTGGCCTGACCCGGCCGATCCTGGTCCACGCGATCCTGGAGACCGCGCGCGGGGTGGCCAATGTCGAGGCGATCTGTGGCGCCTCGCCGCGGATGCAAGGCATCTCGTTGGGACCGGCCGATCTCGCGGCCGACCGTCGGATGAAGACGACCCGGGTGGGCGGCGGGCACCCCGGGTATCTGGTTCGCCAGGACCCGGTCGATGGCGACATCGAGGGCCCGCGCGCGATCTTCCAGCAGGACCTGTGGCACTACACGATCGCGCGGATGGTCGATGCCTGCGCGATGCACGGGATCTTCCCGTACTACGGTCCCTTCGGGGACATCAAGGACGTCGTGGCCTGCGAGGACCAGTTCCGCAATGCCTTCCTCCTCGGCTGCGTCGGCACCTGGTCGCTGCACCCGGTGCAGATCGCCATCGCCAAGAAGGTCTTCTCGCCGTCCGCGGCCGATGTCGCCCATGCGCGCCGGGTCAAGGAGGCCATGGGCGATGGCACCGGTGCGGTCATGCTCGACGGCAAGATGGAGGACGATGCCTCGCTCAAGCAGTGCCTGGTCATCCTCGAGCTTGCCGAGCGGCTCTCGGCCAATGACCCCGAGCTGGCTGCGCTCTATGCCGCGGATGCCGGTGCGTCGGATGGGGAGGTCTGAGCGATGGGTGCCAGCGCGGCCTACCGCCCCCGACGGTCTGTGTTGTACATGCCGAGTTCGAATGAACGTGCGCTCGAGAAGGCCAAGACACTTCCGGTCGACGGACTGATCCTCGACCTGGAGGATGCTGTCGGCCCGGACTTCAAGGACGCCGCGCGCGAGAATGCTTGCGCGGCAGCCAAATCCGGTGAGTATGGTCGCCGTGAGGTGACGATCCGGATCAATGGCATCGGCACCCAATGGCATGACGCCGACCTGGCCGCCGCCTGTGCCGCAGGTCCGGATGGGATCGTCGTCCCCAAGGTGAACTCGCCCAAGGAGGTGCGCCAGCTCGTCGCGGCCATGCAGTCCCATGGGGCCCCGGCGCACACCCGGTTGTGGGCGATGATCGAAACCCCGGAGGCGATTCACCTGGTCCGCAAGATCGCGGCCGCATCGGACCGTCTGGCCGCATTGGTCATCGGCACCAACGACTTGGTCAAGGAGCTCCAAGCACAGCACGTCCCTGGGCGTGCGCCGCTGCTGACGGCGCTCTCCTGGGCCGTTCTGGCGGCGCGCCGCTCGGGAATTGCCATCCTCGACGGGGTCTACAACAACGTTGCGGACGCAGAGGGCTTCCTTGCCGAATGCGAGCAGGGTCGGGACTTCGGCTTCGACGGCAAGACCCTGATCCACCCGGGCCAGGTGGGTCCGTGCAATGACGTATTCGCGCCCTCTGCCGATGCGGTCCAGGAGGCCGAAGGCATCGTTGCCGCGTGGTCGCAGGGTGCTGGCACCGGCGTGGTCACCTACAACGGGAAGATGATCGAGCGCTTGCATGTCGACATTGCCGAGCGCGTGTTGGCGACGCACGAGGCGATCATCGCCGCGTCCTGACGCTGGTCACTCCCCGGGGTAGCGCACGCCCAGCTGTGCTCGCGCCTGGTCCAGGACGTCCATGACCGCAAGCGTCGTCGCGTGCGGCATACGCTCGGTCTCGATCGCACCAGTGGCGAGGGTTCGCGCGAATTCGGCTATCTCGTAACGGAATCCGTGGAACTGGTGCTCAGGCGTGTAGGTGTCGAGCACCTCGCCGGCAGCGTCGATGAGGCGCATCGTCGTGGGTTGATAGAAGCGACCGTCCAGCTCGATCCGGGCGCGGCTACCGACGATGGTCGCGGTGCAGGCGGCGGCGCCAGCCATCGAACTGGTGAGGACGGCCTGGCCCCCTGTGGCACCTCGCGCGCTGATGACGGCCGTGGCGTCAACACCCTCGGGGGTCAAGGTCCCGGTGACCTGCACGTCAGTGAGGCCGCCGAGGATGAGGTCAGCGAAAGCGACGGGGTAGACGCCGAGGTCCAGCAGGGAGCCACCGGCCAGCGCCGGATCCCAGAGCCGCTGCGGCCCATTGGGCCAGAGCAGCTGGCTGTGGTCGGCATGGACGTGGACCACCTCGCCCAGAGTGCCGGCGGTGATCGTGCGCGCGATCGCGTCGTAGTGCGGCAGGTAGCGGCTCCACATGGCTTCCGCCGCCAGCAAGCCTGCGGACCGGGCGGCGGCGAACACCTCGGCCGCCTCGGCGCGGCTGCGGGTGAAGGCCTTCTCGACCAAGACGTGCTTGCCCTCCGCCAGGGCAAG
>WBZP01002225.1_pt1 | contig 10014 bp, 8 predicted proteins | sample 5204301 | NCBI WGS metagenome assembly WBZP01 (sample SAMN12412401, study PRJNA552823) | activated sludge metagenome | isolation source: activated sludge from nitrification reactor of wastewater treatment plant... | place: USA: Pennsylvania | collected 2017 | reverse complement strand
GTCCGGTGCGTGCTCGTCGACAAGCGGGGCCGCTGGCTGCTGCAGGAGGGCCCCGAGCCGAGGGCCGAGGGGGGCGTGCCCGTGTTCCTCGCGGCCTCGCCCGACGATGGCGGCCGGCTGCGGCGGCTCGCCGACGCGGGCGAAGCGGCCCGGCCGGACGTCTACTTCCCGGTCCTCCACGGGACCTACGGCGAGGACGGCACCGTGCAGGGCCTCTTCGAGCTCGCGGCCGTGCCCTACGTGGGCGCCGGGGTCGCGGCCTCGGCCGCGTCCATGGACAAGGAGATGATGAAGGCCCTCTTCGCGCAGGCGGGCCTGCCGCAGGTCGAGCACCGCGTGCGGCGCGGCCGCGACGCCGCCGCGGAGGCCGCCCTCGTCGCCGAGCTCGGGCTGCCGCTGTTCGTGAAGCCGGCGAACCTCGGCTCGAGCGTCGGGATCAGCAAGGTCAAGGAAGAGGGCGCCCTCGCCGCCGCGCTCGACCTCGCGTTCCGCTACGACCGCAAGGTGGTCGTCGAGCGGGGCCACGACGTCCGCGAGATCGAGCTCTCGGTGCTCGGCAACGACCGCCCGGAGGCGTCGGTGCCGGGCGAGATCCTCCCCGACCGCGAGTTCTACGACTACGACTCGAAGTACGCCGCCGACAGCCGGACCGGGCTCGCGATCCCGGCGCCGCTCGAGCCGGCGCAGGCCGCGGAGGCGCGCCGCCTCGCCGTCGAGACGTTCCGCGCGGTCGACGGCGCCGGCTTCGCGCGCGTCGACCTCTTCCTCGAGCGCGCGAGCGGCCGCTTCCTCGTGAACGAGATCAACACCATCCCCGGCTTCACGTCGATCAGCATGTACCCGAAGCTGTGGGCGGCGACCGGGATCGGCTTCGAGGAGCTGCTCGGGCGCCTCGTGGCCCTCGCCCTCGAGCGCCACCGCTCGCGCGCGGCGCTCGTGACCGACTACCGGGCCTGACCGCCACCCTCCCCCTCCGCGGGGCCCCGATCCGCGCGACGGTCTCGAGAACCATTCAAATTTGCATATAAGAAGAGCCCGGATCGGCCGACCTCCCACATTTTCGTCGGGAGGGCCGGAAGCCATTTCGGGACAGTGGCTTCGGGACATCGATGCGCTGAAAGTGGCTCCAGGAGCCATCTTGCGCGATTTCCACACGACTGTGCACAGCCTAAGCCACTCCACCCGTGAGGCATGGCCGAGCGGGTACCCAGAAAGTGCTTGACAGGGTGGAAAAGCGTTCCTACGCTACGTCTAGTATGCGAAGCCCTTTGAGACCCTTTAGGTTGAAAGAGGGTGACGCTTGTCCAGCTTTGGACTGAAGGGGGGGATTACCTAAATGCCCGCGAAGAAGAAGGCTGCCAAGAAGAAGGCCGCGAAGAAGAAGAAGTAAGAACCCCGGGGCAGTTGGGGGGGTTGAGAGCGATCTCGCCCCCCGCTTTTTTTGCCCGGACGTTCTCCCGCCTCAGGCCGGGCCCAGGACGTGCTCCTCGATGGCCCGCGCCACCCCGTCCTCGTCGTTCGTCGGCAGCAGCGGCAGGCCGAGGGCCCGCAGCGCCGGGTCGGCGTTGCCCATGACGAAACCGAGGCCCGCCGCCGCCACCATCTCCCGGTCGTTCCAGTTGTCCCCGATGGCGAGCGTCTCGGCCGCGGCGATGCCCCACCGCTCCTGGACGAAGCCGAGGGCCTCGGCCTTGCCGACCTCCGGGTGGATCACGTCCAGGAGCACGACTCCCGTCGCGGGGTAGACCGTGCGCTCGACGCGCGCCCGGCCGCGCACCGTCGGCTCGAGGGCGGCGAGAGCGGCGTCCATCTCGGCCGGCGTGCCGCCGAACATGACCTGGACGGGGTCCTCGTCGTCGAGGGCCGCGAGGAGGTCCGGCACCACCCGCAGCTCCTCCCGCGCGCGCTCGACGTAGTACGCGACGAGGCCGCGCATCGGCACGCCCGCCTCGACGAGCAGCCACCCCTCCCCGCCCGCCCCGCAGTGGACGACCGGCTCGAGGCCGACGGCCCGGCCGGCCGCGATCGCCACGCGCGCGGCGGCGCGGGGCAGGGCGCGACAGCGCAGGACGCGGCCGTCCTCGACCACGAGCGCGCCGTTGTGGAGGATGAGCGGCACGTCGCCCCCGAGCTCGTCGGCCACGCGGCGCGCCGAAGGGTAGCGCCGGCCGGTCGCGAGCACGACCCGCACGCCCCTCGCCCGCGCCGCGTCGACCGCCCGCCGCGTGCGCGGGGCGAGCGACTTGTCGCTGCGCAGGAGGGTCCCGTCGATGTCGAGGGCGACGAGGCGGATCGCGGGCCGCGCCACGGGGCTTACTCCCCCGTCCAGACCTCGACGCGCTCGATGAGGTCTCCGGGACGCAGGCGGTCGACGACGTCCATCCCCGCCGCGACCTGCCCGAACCGCGTGAAGCCGCCGTCGAGGTGGGGCTGCGGCTGCAGGGTGAAGAAGAATTGGCTGCCGCCCGTGTCCTTGCCGGACAGGGCCATCCCGACCGCGCCGCGGCCGTAGGGCCGCCCGGTGATCTCGCAGCGCAGCGTGTAGCCGGGGCCGCCGTTGCCGTCGCCGCGCGGATCGCCGCCCTGGACGACGAAGCCGGGCTCGACGCGGTGGAACGTCAGGCCGTCGTAGAAGCCGCGTGCGGCCAGGGCGACGAAGCTCGCCGACGTGAGGGGCGCCTCGACGACGTCGAGGTGGATCTCGATCGCCCCCTTCGTCGTGTGCAGGAAGACGCGCGGGGTGAAGACCTTCACTCCGGCGCGGGGCGCGTAAGGGGCCATGGCCGCGTCGTGGTCGAGCGCCGGCCGGGCGACGGCCTCCTCGCCCGGGTCGGGCGGTGTCTGTCCGTCGGCCGCGAGAAGGGCGGCGGCCCGCGCGCGCACCGCGCGGGAGGGATCCTCGCGGGCGACCCGGGCGAGGCCCTCGCCGGCCGGGGCGTCCTTCTGGGCGGCGAGGGCGAGGACGGCGGAGATCCGCGCCTCGAGCTCGCCGGCGCCGTCCTGGACGCCGCGCTGCCACGCGGCCAGCAGCCGGGCGCTCGAGCCCGTGGGGCCGAGCCCCCGGATCTCCTCGGCGGCGGCCGAGCGCACCCCGAGGTCCGCGTGGTCGAGGTGGCGCAGGAGCGTGTCGAGCGCGTCCCTGCCCCGCGCGCGGCGCAGCCCCTCGAGGACCGCGGGCAGCACGCGCGCGTCCTCGTCCCGCAGCATCGCGTGAAGGACGCCGACGCTCATGTCGTCGCCCACGGCGCCGAGGGCGCGGGCGAGCGCCTGCCGGACGCGGAAATCGGGGTCGGCGTCGAGGCCGGAGAGGACGAGGGCGAAGTCCTCGGGGCTCGTCCGCGCGAGCGCGCCGAAGGCGGCCGCCCGGACCCAGGGATCGCGCTCGGCCACGAGGCCGACGACCCGCGGGCGCAGCGACGGGTCGGCCGGCAGGACGGCGAGGGCGCGCAGGGCCTCGCGGCGCAGGACGTCGCTCGCCGAGGCGAGGAGGGCCGCGGCGGCCGGCGTTCCGCGCGGGTCGCCGCTCGCGCCGAGGGCGCGCATCGCGTGGAGGGCGACCGTCTCGTCGGGGTCGCGCACGAGGCGCACGAGCGCCTCGACGGCCGTGGCGTCCTTCAGCGCCCCGAGGCCGCGCGACCCGAGGGCGCGCGAGACGGGGTCGGTCGAGGAAAGGGCCTCGACGAGCACCGGCCGGAGGGCGGGCGACTCGAGCCGCATCGCGACCCAGGTCGCGGCCCACCAGTCGAAGCGCGACCGGCCGTTGTCGAGGAGAGCGCGCGCGGCCGCCGCCGGGTCCCGGAGGCGGGCGAGGGCGAAGAGGGCGAGGCGCTGCTCGGCCCAGGTGTCGCGCGGATCCGACGGGTCGTCGCCGCGCACGGTCATCCGGCTGATCGTCTTCGGCAGCGCGTCGACGACGAAGCTCGCGAGGGCGGGGGCGGCCCTCGGGTCGCCGATGGCGCCGAGGGCCTCGGCCGCGCGGGCGCGGACACCGGCGTCGTTGTCGGCGAGGGCGGCGAGGAGCCGGTCGACGGCGCGGCGGTCGCCGCACAGGCCGAGCGCGAAGGCGGCCACGCGGCGGACCTCGACCTCGCCGTCGTTCATGAGGCCGACGAGGGCCGGCACGAGCGACGGGTCGGCGACGCGCCCGGCGGCGAGCGCCGCGCGCCGGCGGACGCCGCGGTCGGAGTCGTGGAGGAGCGCCTCGAGGGCGCCGCCGCCCGTGGAGCGGCGGTCCTCGAGCTCGAGGATCCGCGCGAGCCTCGCGAGGCGCGGCGGCGGGGGCGGAGCGGCGGGCTTCTTCGCGGCGCGCGCGGCGGGCGCCGACGCGACGAGCGCGGCGAGGACGCACGCGGCCACGAAGGCGCGGCGCGAGCAGGAAGCGGACATCCCCGGGATTATAGCGACGCCCTGCGGTCGCCCCGCCGGCGACGGCTCGTCAGGCGACCGCGAAGAAGTCGCGGCCGTCCACGAGGCCGCGGCGGGAGGCCTCCGCCCGCAGGCGCTCGCGGGCGCCCTTCTGGCCGACCGCGCCGAGGTGGACGGCGTCGCCGAGCCGGCCGACCGCGTCGAGGCCGACGACGGGGACGCCATGGACCCTCTGGCCGATCTTGCGCGGGTCGACCTCGACGAAGGCCACGACCCGCACGCCGGCGGCCCGCAGCGCCCGGGCAAACGACTTGCCCACCGGACCGGCGCCCCACACCACGGCCGGCCGCGCCGCGAGAGGGCCCCGGGCGAGCGCGCGGGCCTTCGTCCGCGCGAACGCCTCCGGCGAGTAACGCGGGTCCGTGCGGGTGAGCCGGCCGGCGGAGTCCCGCCACTCCAGGAGGGTCTCGGGCAGCTTCGCGAAGACGAGCCCGGCGTCGAACGCGCGCAGCCACAGGTCGTAGTCCTCCGGCCCGTCGACGTCGCGCCACCCGCCAAGCCCGCGGAGGGTCGCGGTGCGCATGGCGAGCGACGGGTGGACGAGCGGCGACTCGACGAACCGGTCGCGCGCCATCGCCGCGTGGTCGACGAGTCCGTTCACCCAGTCGACGTACGCCCGCATGCCGGCGCCGGGCGCCGCGCCGGGCCGGGCGCCGATCGCCACCCGGCAGCCGAGGACGTCGACGGTAGGGGCCTCCGCGAGCCGCGCGGCCTGCGCCGCGAGCCGCCCGGGGCGGGCCACGTCGTCCGCGTCCATGCGGGCGACGAGGGGCGCGCGGGCTTCGGAGAGGGCGAGCGACAGCGCGGCCACGAGGCCGCGCGGCGGGGTCGCGACGACGCGCAGGCGCGGGTCGCGGGCCGCGCGCGCGCGCAGGCGCTCGCCGGTGCCGTCCGTCGAGCCGTCGTCGACCGCCACGACCTCGTGGTCGGCGAGCGTCTGCGCGGCGAGCGAGTCGAGGCAGGCCGCGAGCGCCTCGCCCCCGTCGCGAACGGGGAGGAGGACCGAGACCCGCGGCAACGGAGGCGTCAGCCGTTCTGCCGCACGAACGCGCGCGCCGCCTCGATCGCCGCCTTCGGGTCGTCGGCCCGCACGACGGAGTAGGGGCTCGAGCGGCCGGGCCGCCAGTCGGTCTGCGACGCGCGGCGGATCTCGACGAGGAAGCCGCTCTCGGTCCGGGCCGGCTCGGTGATCTCGTAGATCCACTCGTCCCGGCGCATCGTCGAGTGGATCGCCCCCGGGGCCCACAGCGAGGGGCGCGCCTCCGAGGGCGCGTCGCGCCGCACCATCCGCGAGATCGCCCGCTGCCCGGCCTCGGGCAGGAAGAGGAACTCGATGCCGTACCCGAAGTAGGGCCAGCCCACCTCCGGCGCCTCGCGCGCGATGCGGCCGAGGAGGCGCACGCGGCCCTCCGGCTCGGGCAGGTCGAGCTCGAGGTCGAGGTCCTCGGCCTCGATCCGCACCGGGCTCGCGAGGAGCATTCCGTGGACGCTCAGGTTGCGGCTGAGGCCGTAGAAGTGCTCGCCGGGAGCGCTGCGGCGGTTGCCGACGACCTGCACGTGGACGGGGATCCGCGCGATCACGCGCCGCGGCACGTCGAGGAGCTTGCCCATCCAGCTCTCGAGCACGAAGCGGTCGAGCGGGCGGCGCAGCACCGCGTTCGCCCCGGCCGCGAGCAGGAGGCCCTCGATGCCGATCGGGTCCTCGACCCGCACGATCGACAGGATGGAGACGCGGCCGCCCGCCGCGCTCGCGCGGATCGCGGCCACGAGCTCCTCCGGCGGCCAGTCGCCGCTCGCGCCCGGGCCGAGGACGGCGAGCGTGATCGTGGGGTCGTTGAGGGCGTCCTTCAGCTCGAGGGCGTTCGCCGCCTCGCGGGCGAGCCCGGGCTCGCGCTGCAGGAAGCGGACGGCGAGCCGCAGCTCGGCGACGGACACCCCGGCCGCGACGATCCGCGAGCGCATCAGGAGACGAGCCTCTGGTCGCTGCGGCGGAACCGGGCGCCCCGCTGCAGCCAGCCCGGCAGGATGCTCTTGAGCCCGAAGAGCGACGGCACGCGGTCGTAGAGCAGGTGCAGCCGCGCGTCCTTGCGGCCGCCCGGCTCGATCTCCTTCACGAGGAAGCCGTAGCGGCCGACCTTGAGCCGGTCGCCGGGCTGCAGCTCGGCCCGCCCCGCGCTGCGGCCGTAGGTGACGGCCAGCACGCGCGGCTCGAGCAGCTGCCGGCGCAGCGGCTCGTCGAGGGACAGGCGCACCCGCGCGCGCACGAGGTCGATCGCCGGCACGCGGCCGCGCGAGCCGGGAGCGACGATGCGCGCGACCTCGGCGGCCTGCAGGCTGCGGGCGGCGTAGTCGAGGTTGAGGGCGTGGATCTTCTCCTCGCGGGAGCCCGAGTCGGTCGCGGCCTCGAGCGCGCGGCGCACCTCGTCGAGGGGCAGCCGCAGGACGGCCGCGTCGCGCGCGTCGAGCGAGGCCGCGTCGGGCGGGTCGTCCTCGAGTGTCGCGAGCTGCAGCGTGAAGGTGGCCGCCGCTCCCCGCGCGTCGGCGGCGAGGCAGAGCCCCTCCTCGGTCCAGGTGTTCCCGGTCGAGCGGTGGGCCCGGTCCGCCGCGACGTGCACCGGCTGGTTCGTCGCGAGCTCGACCACCTCGACGTCGCCCGGCCCGGGGAAGGACCGGACGAGGATGCCGAGGAGCGCGATCAGGAAGAGGACGAGAGGCAGGACCACGTAGGAGAAGATCCGCAGCTCGATGCCGGCCCGCGGCGGGGCGGCGATGCGGCGGACGACCGGCTCGATCCGGCGCAGGCCCTCGTGCGGGGCGACGCGGTAGACGAACTTGCGCAGGAGAAGGCCGTCGTCGGCGAAGAACGAGGCGATCGACTGCGCGAGGGGCGCGGCCTTGCGGCCGTTGGCCGCGCGGACCATGTCGAGCACGAAGGCCGGGGACTGCTCGGGATCGCGGGCCTGCGCGTCGCCCGGGGGCTCGCCGACGAGGACGACGTAGAGCGGCAGGTGCATCCCGGCGACGAGCTCGACCGACCGGCGCACCGACTGGCTGCGCGGGTCCCAGCCCGGCGGCAGGTCCGGCCAGTCCGCGGGGTCGGGGTCCGGAATGGCGTCCGTCAGGAGGACCATGCGGATGTCGGTCCCCGCCGGGTACTCGGCCGCGAGCTCCTTCGCCTTCGCGAAGGCCTGGTAGAAGTCCGTCCACTGCCCGTCGTTCCTGTACTTCGCCGGGTCGTCGACGAAGACCTCCCGCCGGCCGCCGAACAGGACGAGGCGGTAACGCTGGCCCTTCAGGAAGGTGAACATCTTCTCGAGGGCGGCGACGCGCTTCTCGTTCGGGTCGAGCGGCGGGAGGGACGCCGAGTTGTCGATGAGGAAGAGGATGACCGGGCCGCTCGCGGGGGCCGTCGGCGCAGGCGGCGACGCGGCGGGCCGGGCGGGGCCCGCCTGGAGCGCGACTGCGAGCAGGACGGGCAGCATCGCCGGGCCGCGATTCTAGCACCCGGCGGCCCGCGCGCACGCCGACCTATAATCGCGGCCATGAAGGCGGGCATCCTCGGACTCTCTCTCGTCGGCAAGAGCACTCTCTTCCAGCTCCTCACCGGGACGCCGGCGCCGGCGCCCGGGGGGCGCCCCGAGGCGCGGGTCGGCATCGCGCGGGTTCCCGACTCCCGGGTGTCCGGCCTCGCCCGCGTCTTCCAGCCGAAGAAGCAGACGCTCGCGACCGTCGAATACGTCGACGTCCCCGGCGTCGCGAAGGGCGAGGGGAACGCCCTCGTCGACCTCCCGGCCCTCCGCGGCGTCGACGCGTTCGTGCACGTGGTGCGCGCGTTCGAGTCGGACACGGTGCCCCACCCCGAGGGGTCGGTCGACCCCGCCCGGGACGCGGCGATGCTCGAGCTCGAGCTCATCCTCGCCGACCTCTCGACCGTCGAGCGCCGGCTCGAGCGGCTCGAGGCGAACATCAAGAAGGCGAACAAGGCCGAGGACGTCTCGGAGAAGGCCCTCTTCCTGCGCCTCAAGGAGGCGCTCGAGGCCGAAAAGCCGCTGCGCGAGCTGCCGCTCACCGACGAGGAGCACCGCCGGCTCCGCGGCTACGCGCTCCTCAGCGAGAAGCCGCTCCTCGTGGTCGCGAACGTCGGCGAGGACGCGGTGCGCGACGCGGCGGCGCGGCTCGAGTCGAGCGGCCTCGCCGCCTTCGCGAAGCGGCCGAACGTGGGCGTCTGCGCGGTCGCCGCCCCGATCGAGGCGGAGATGGCGGAGCTGCCGGCCGAGGACGCGAAGGCGTTCCGCGAGGACCTCGGCCTCGCCGAGCCCGGCCTCGACCGCGTGATCCGCTCGACCTACGACCTCCTCGGCCTCATCTCCTTCCTCACCGCCGGCGAGGACGAGTGCCGCGCGTGGACGATCCCCCGCGGGACGAAGGCGCCGCTCGCGGCGGGAGCGATCCACTCCGACATCGAGCGCGGGTTCATCCGCGCGCAGGTGGTGCCCTACGACGAGCTCGTGGCGACGGGCTCGATCGCGGCCTGCCGCGAGAAGGGCACCCTGCGGCTGGAGGGCCGCGAGTACGAGGTGAAGGACGGCGACGTGATCGAGTTCAAGTTCAACGTCTAGAGACCTCCCGGGGCCCGCGGAAGCGCCATGCCTTCCTGTCCTTCGTGCCGGCGGCCCGTCGCGGTCGCCCGCGCGAGCTGCCTCTACTGCGGCGCGGCCCTCGACGCCGCGGACGGCCGCCCGGCGGAGGAGACGCGCACGCCGGAGCTCCCGGCACCGCCGGGCGAGGCGCGCGCCCTGCTCGTGCTCGACCTCGAGGGCGTGGCGCCCCCGGCGCTGGCCGCCGCCCTCGACCGGCCGGACTACGAGGCCGGGCAGCTCGCGCGTCGGGGCGGCCTCCACCTCCACCGGGTCCTCGCCGCGGAGGCCGCGCCGGCCGAGGCCGCGCGGCTCGGCGGTCTCGGTCTGCGCGCCTTCATCGTCCCCGAGGACGAGGCGCGCGCGCGGCCCCTGCGCGCGCGCTCGGGCCGCCGCACGACGGACGGGCTCTCCCTGCGCACGGAGGAGGGCCCGCTCGATCTCCGGGACGCGGACCTCCTTCTCGTCGTGACGGGGCCGATCGCCCGCCAGCACCAGAGCCGCTTCGAGAAGCGGCGCGCGGCCCCGGGGCGGCTCGACGACGGCCGCCTCGTCCATCTCCACCGGCGGGGTGAGGCGCGCCCCGTCGAGATCGACCCCGACAACTTCGAGACGGGCGGCGCGTCGGGCTCCGCCCGCCTCGAGGTGGACGCGTGGGTGGTCGAGCTCGCGGCGCGCGTGCCGCGCGACGACGACTTCCGGCGGGAGCCGCCGGCCCTCGCGCCGAGCGAGCCGGAGGCGGCCGGGCCGCTGAGCGCCGCCGCCTCGCTGCGGGCCGGGCGGCGAGCGGCGCGGTCGGGCGGCCGCGCGCAGGAGGAGCCGACGCTCCTCGACAACGTCGCGCAGTTCCGCTTCTACTCCGCGTGGCGCGCGGCCGTCGCCCGCCGCCGCGCGGCGTGCTAGCGTCAGGGCCACTCATGCGGCGAGCGCGCGAATCCCTCGTCCTCGCCCT
>WBZP01008073.1_pt1 | contig 10016 bp, 9 predicted proteins | sample 5204301 | NCBI WGS metagenome assembly WBZP01 (sample SAMN12412401, study PRJNA552823) | activated sludge metagenome | isolation source: activated sludge from nitrification reactor of wastewater treatment plant... | place: USA: Pennsylvania | collected 2017 | reverse complement strand
TTTGCCGGATTGTGTAACGCCCCGGCGCCTGACGGCACAACCGGGGGCATGCCAACCACGGAGGATCCGATGATCACCAACGGCACCAGCGGCACCAATGTCCACGAGATTGCCCCGGGCATCTACCGGATCAACACCCCGGTCGACCTTCCCGGCGGCCTGGCTTTCAGCTTCAACCAGTACCTGATCGCCGACACGCTGCCCCTCGTCTTCCACACCGGTCCGCGCCGGCTCTTTCCGCTGGTCGCCGAGGCGATCGGCAAGGTGCTGCCGCTGCCGACGCTCCGTTACGTCGCGTTCTCGCACGTCGAGGCCGACGAGTGCGGCGCACTCAACAACTTCCTCGCCGCCGCCCCCGCTGCGGTGCCGGTCTGCAGCCAGGTCGCGGCCATGTTGTCGGTGAACGACCTCGCCGACCGGCCCGCCCGCACCCTCGCCGACGGCGAGGTCCTGGCGATCGGGACGCACGCGCTGCGCTGGCTCGACGCTCCGCACGTGCCGCACGGCTGGGACTGCGGCTTCATGTTGGAGACGGCGACGCGCACGCTGCTGTGCGGCGACCTCTTCACGCAGGGCGGCAGCGGCGAGGTGCCGATTACCGATTCCGACATCCTCGGACCGAGCGAAGCCTTCCGGTCGCCGATGGACTACTACGCGCACGCCCCGCACACCGCCTCGGTGCTGGAGCGCGTCGCCCGCGAAGCGCCGCAGGTCCTGGCGTGCATGCACGGCAGCGCCTGGCGGGGCGACGGCGCCGCGCTGCTGCGCGCGCTGGCGAAGGCGCTCGACGCGCGGGCGCTGGCAGCGGCAGCGTGAGCGCGGGACTCCGCACCTGGATCGGCGGTGCCCGCATCGCGGCGCACCGCGTCGCGCGCGGTGGCCATGTCGCCGTCACGGAAGCAGGGACCGGCGGCGCGACCTTCAGGGTCGCGCCCGGTTCGAGTCCGCCGGCGTCGGCGTCACGGCGGGTCGTTTACGAAATCCATACACGACCGCCCCCCGATTCGACACGGAATATTCACGCCCGCCGGTACTCTTGCCGCATCACGTGTTCGACGGAGCAACGCAGATGCACACGGCACTCGATCCTCTGGCCTGGCGCTGGATCCTGTTCGCGGCGTTGGTGGGCGTTTTCGGTGGCGTGGCGCTGCTGGCGGCACTCCTGCAGCGGCTGCAACGGCAAACCCGCGCACGCCAGCCTGCCGGACCTACGGCGCCGATGCCAACGCGCGCCCGTCCCGCCGGAGCGGGTTGACCGCGGTCGACCACGAGCCGCTCGGTCCCCGAATCGGGGCGAAGGGGCGACTCCTCGCGGAACCTCCGATGCGCGTCTCTCCGGCCTGCACCCTGATGGCTGCCGTGCTGCTCGCCAACCCGGCGTTCGCCGACGAACCGGCAGTCGTCGTGCGAACCGCCGGTCGCGGCGATATCGAGACAACCTCGCGCCAACTGGTCTTCGCCGCAAGCCGCCGGGTCGCGGTTCAGCTGCCTGCCCAGGTGAGCGCGGGGGACACGCTGACGCTGCGGTACGACGTCGACGGGAAGGCCTTCCGCGAGCAGTTCGTCGTTGCCGACATCGCGATCGACGGCGAACGTTGCCGCCTGCGCGTCAGCAAGCGTTCCGCAGACGACACCCCACCGCGCGTCACCATCCGGGTCGAGTCCTGCGGCCGGATTCGCTGACCCCGCGGGTTCGCCGCACCGCCGGTCCGTGGCACCTCAGGGGCAGTCCGACTCCGACGCACGCGACGATGGGGTCAACCGCGGATCGAGCAGCCGGCTCACGTACCGGTCGCCCAGTCCGGCAGCGATCCCCTCGCCCAGGCGCGCGCGAACCTCATCGGCGAGCGCGCTCCGGCCGCGGGGCGAACGGGCGGCGAGCTCGCAGTAGTACCCGAGGTCCTTGTGCGCGTTCCGCACCGTGAACCGGCTGCCGTCGAAATCGCCGTCGAGCGCGGGTCCGACGACCTTCTCCAGCGTTCCCGAGCGGGCCGCCCCGGCCTGCATCACCGCGTACAGCGCGCGCCAGTCGAGGCCCAGTTCCCGCGCCCGTGCATACGCCTCGACCAGCAGCGCGACCGTGCCCTGGGTGACGAAGTTGTTCAGCAGCTTGGCGCAGTGACCGCTGCCGACGGCACCCAGCCGCTCGACGACTTTCGAGTAGCAGCCGACGATCCGCTGCACGTCGGCGAAATCCGCCTCGTCGCAGCCGACCAGCGAGCCCAGCACGCCGGCTTCCGCCTGCGCCGGCCCGCCGGTCACCGGTGCATCGGCGAAGCGCACGCCTTGCGCGTGCAGCTCCGCCGCGATCTCCAGCGTCGCCTGCGGGTCCGACGATGTCGCGTCGATGACGAGGTGTCCGGCGCGCAGGCCCGGTCGCAGGCCGGCGACGACGCTGCGCACGACGACCGCGTCGCTGACGCACAGGACGACGACGTCGACGGTCCGCGCCAGCGCGGCGAGATCGCGTGTGTCCGTGGCGCCCCGGCGCAGCAGCGATTCGACGCCGTCGCGATTGCGGTGCACGTGGACGACGAGCGGATGCCCGGCGACGACCAGGTGCGTCGCCATGCCGGTGCCCATCAACCCGACGCCCACGAATCCGATGCGTTCCTTCATCGTCGGTTCTCCTTCAGTCCTCACCCTTGATGCCGAGGCGCCGCGCCAGCTTGCGCAGGTTGCTCGGGTCCAGCTCGAGCTGGCGGGCGGCCGGCGCCCAGCGCCCGCCGTGCGCCGCCAGCGCCTGCCGGATGATCTCGCGCTGCAGGCTCTCCACGGCCAGCCGCAGCGGCGCGGCCTCCACCGCGGCCCCCACGGATCGCGAGGCCGCCGGTGGCGCAGCGCCCGCCGCCACCGGCACGCCTGCCTGCAGGTCGAGCGACGAGGCGTCGAGCGTGACGATCGAGCCGCGCTCGACGCCGCGACTGAGCGTCTTCAGCGCGGCGCGGCTGATCACGTGCTCCAGTTCGCGGACGTTGCCCGGCCACGGATAGCGGAGAAGCGCGATCTCGGCATCGGGCGCGAGGCGCAGGCCGCGCAGGCCCAGCCGGGCCCGGTTCAGCTCGAGGAAACGCCCGGCCAGCAGCAGCGCGTCGTTGCCGCGATCGCGCAGCGGCGGGATGGGCACCGGATACACCGTCAGGCGGTGGTAGAGGTCGGCCCGGAACGACCCTTCCTGCACGAGTTCGGGCAGCCGCCGGTTGGTCGCGGCGACGACGCGCACGTCGACCTGCAACGGACGATCCGCGCCAAGGCGCTGGATCTCGCCGTTCTGCAGCGTGCGCAAGAGCTTCGCCTGCGTCGACAACGGCAGCTCGCCCACTTCGTCGAGGAAGAGCGTGCCGCCGTTCGCCGCCTCGATGCGTCCCGGGCGATCGCTGATCGCCCCCGAGAACGCGCCGCGCGCGTGGCCGAAGAGCTCGCTCTCGGCGAGCGACTCCGGCAGCGCAGCGCAGTTGACGTGCACGAGCGGCCGCGTACGCCGCCGCGACAGTCGATGGATGCGCAGCGCGAAGAGCTCCTTGCCGACGCCGGTCTCGCCCAGCAGCAGGACCGGCAGCTCCGTGTCGGCGACGACGTCGATCTCGCGCAGGATCGCCAGCAGCGCCGGGCTCTGGCCGAGGATCTCGCCGCCCTCGCCGGACAACCCCTCCAGCGCAACCTCGGTGCGGGACTGCCGCAGCGCGACCTTCTCCGTCTCGATCTGCGCCACCCGGATGGTCGCTTCCACCAGCGGCGCCAGGCGGCCGAGATCGCGCTTGGCGTCGTCGTCGAACGTGCCGAACGCAAGCGCGTCGAGCGTCAGCACGCCCCACACGCTGCCGTCGACGGCGAGCGCCGTCCCCATGCAGTCGTGAACGGGCAGCGGTTCTCCGGCGTGGCCATCGATCAATCCGTCGTAGGGGTCCGGCAGCGTGCTGTCGTGGTCGAACGCGGTGACCCCGTGGCGGGCCAGGATCGCGGCAAGCCGCGGGTGCTGCGCCAGCGCGAACCGGCGGCCGAGCGCGTCCACCGTGAGTCCGGCCGCGGCGACCGGGCGCATGTGATCGCGTTCCGACCGCAGCAACGCGACTGCGCCGCAGCGAAAGTGCCGCCGCAGCGCGTCGACGATGCGCTGCAGCCGCTCGGCCGGCGCGATGTCGCGGGCGAGGTCGGCGAGCAGTTCTTCGGCGGTCATGGTTCATTGTACCTCACGCGGTCATTTATACCGCGACGGGCGACGGTACGAATCACCGCACCGTGTATTTCATATTCTTAATCAATGCGTTACTGGCTGGCACGGCATTCGCTATAGGAATCCATACCTAGACCAACGAGGACGCACATGACGCTGCTCGACCAGTCCGTGGGCCAGATCGCCCGCCAGATCGCCGGGGCCACCCGGGTGTTTCACGACTACCAGCTCGACTTCTGCTGCGGCGGCAAGCACAGCCTGCGCGACGCAGCGGCGGCCAGGAACGTCGACGCCGAGGAGGTCGCCGCGCGCCTTGAAGCGCTGCGCGCGCAGTCTTCGGTGGACCCGCTCGACTGGGCACAGGCCGCGCCGGACGTGCTCATCGCCCATCTCCTCGAACGCTTCCACGCGCGCCATCGCGAGCAGCTCCCCGAACTGCTGCGGCTCGCCCGTCGGGTCGAGGAAGTGCACGGCGAGCGCCCGGACTGCCCCCGGGGCCTCGCCGAGCACCTCGCGCTGATGCAGCGCGAACTCGAGTCGCACATGCAGAAGGAAGAGCAGATCCTCTTTCCGCTGCTCGCACACGGGGCGGTCGGGCATGCGGCCGGACCGATCGCGGTGATGCGGCACGAGCACGACGGCCACGGCGAGGCGCTGCAGCGGCTGGCGGCGCTGACCAACGAGCTCACCCTCCCGCGCACCGCCTGCAACACCTGGCGCGCGCTCTACGTCGGGCTGCGCGCGCTGCGCGAAGACCTGATGGAGCACATCCACCTGGAGAACAACGTGCTGTTCGAAGCCCAAGGCTCGGGATCGGCGCGCAACTGACTCGCCCAACCGGGGCCGGGCCGCGGCGCGCCGGGCGCCGCGGCGACCATCGTTCCACCGGCGAAGCCCTGCCGTCCCGCGGGCGGCCCCGGCATGGGTCGACGATTGACCCGTGCCACCGGCTCCCGCACACTCGAACCTGCACCATCGAAGCGCCGCTGCCGCGCCGCGCGGCAACGGTGACCCGCGCCCGCCCGCTCTCCCTCCGCGGCCGTCGATCCGTTCGGCGGCGCGGCGCGTGAAGACCTGCCCGCGACGATCCACGGAGCCTCCATGACCGACCCGGCGTTGAACCTCGGCGCGGAACGCCTCGCCGCCGTCATCGGCGCGATCGTCCGTGCCGGCGGCAGCACGGGGTACGAGGCGGACCTCGTCGCCGGCAGCCTGGTCGATGCGAACCTGTCCGGGCACGATTCGCACGGCGTCGGGATGATCGCCCGCTACGCCGACGCGATCGTCGAGGGCGGCCTCGCGATCAACCAGCATCCGCGCGTCGTCGTCGACGCCGGCGCGATGCTGTCGGTGGACGGTTGCCTCGGCTACGGGCAGGTGATCGCCCGCGAGACCATCGATCTCGCGATCGAGCGTGCGCGCGTCCACGGCAGCGCGATCGTCGCGCTCGCCCGGTCGCATCACCTGGGCCGCGTCGGCCAGTGGGCCGAGCAGGCCGCCGCTGCAGGCCTGGTGTCGATCCACTTCGTCAACGTGATCGCGCGGCCGATGGTCGCGACCTGGGGTGGCGGCGACGCGAGGCACGGCACGAACCCGTTCTGCGTCGGCATCCCGAGGCGGGCAGCGCCGCCCGTGATCCTCGATTTCGCCACCAGCCGGATCGCCCAGGGCAAGGCCCGGGTTGCGTACAACAAGGGCATCCCGGTGCCGCCCGGCGCGTTGATCGACGCGCAGGGTCGACCGACCACCGACGCCAGGTTTGCGGTGGTGGCGCCGTTCGGCGCATTGCTCCCGTTCGGCGACCACAAGGGTTCCGGGCTGGCGCTGGTGTGCGAGCTGCTCGGCGGTGCACTCACCGGAGGGCGAACCGGCCACGGTCCCGCGGACACGCCGATGCAGGTGCTCAACTCGATGCTGAGCGTGTTGATCGACCCGGATCGGCTCGGCGCGGGGCGCGGCTTCCACGACGAGACCGAACGCTTCGTCGAGTGGGTGAAGGCGGCGCCCGTCGCCGCCGGCTTCGATCGCGTCCGCGTCGCCGGCGATCCGGAGCGCGAGATGCGCGAGCAGCGGTTGCGCGACGGCATCCCGGTGGACCCGAACACCTGGGAGGAGATACTGCGCGCCGGCGCGAAGCTCGGACTGCCGCGGGCCGACGCGCAGAAACTCGCCTTTCCGGACTGAACCGGCCCGCGGGCAGAAGGTCCGGGCGCGAACCGCGCAAACGGCATCGCGCAGCGCGCACGGCCGCCACGGGGCCGTGCCGGATCAACACCGGCAGCGTGACTGCGCGCGGGTCGTGCCGAGGCTGCCTACCGGGTGCCCGCCCACTCGGCGAGGAACTGTTCCTCGAACGCGCGCATCACGGCCACGCGCTCGACGGCGAGCCGCCGCGCCGTCGGCGTGTTCATCCGCTCCGGCAGCAGGTAGAGCTTCTCGTGGAAGTGGAGCAGGCTGGACGAGCGTGCCCGCCGGTAGGCTTCCGGCGTCTCGTGGAGCTCGGGCGCTTCGCCCGGCACGTACAGCGGACGCCCGACGTGCGCACCGAAGGCAAAGCAGCGGGCGATGCCGATCGCGCCCAGTGCGTCGAGGCGGTCGGCGTCCTGCGCGCAGCGGCCTTCGACGGTCTTCATCGGCGTCGGCACGCCGGCGCCCTTGAAGGTGATCGTAGCCACGATGTCGACGACGTGGGCGATCACCTCGGCCGACGCGCCGCAGAGGGCCAGCAGCGCCCGTGCCGCCGCCGGTCCGAGCGAGTCGTCGCCGCCGTGGAAGCGGGGGTCGGCGATGTCGTGCACCAGCGCGGCGAGTTCCGTGATGAAGGCGTCGGCGCCCTCTTCCCTGGCCAGTGCGAGGGCGGTGTTGCGCACGCGGTCGATGTGCCACCAATCGGAGCCCGCGCCTTCGCCCTCGAGCCGGGCGCGAATTGCGGTCTCGACCTGGGCGATGATGATGCGCTTGATCATTGGCCGCTCCCGTGGCCCCTGTCACCTGCGTTGCGAATGCATCCATCGTAAGTTGTCGTCGACACCGATGGCAACAGCGTGGTGGCGACCTGTGCCGCGCAGGCGCCCGCGCGATGCCGCGTGGGCGGGTTCCGCGCCGCGCGGCGCCGGGCCGGCCGCCACCCCACCGCGAGCGACGCTGCCGCCCATCCCGTCGTGGGGCCGGCGCCTGCGGCCCGCCTCCGAACCACGGCATCCGAACGCGGCACTTCCGCCGCCCGCGGACGCGAACGCCGAGGCCACATTACCAAGACGGTCTTCCTGCACCGCGTCATACGCGCGCCGCGCGGTGCTGCCGTACGCACTTGGGTGCAGCGCCGCATTCACGCGCCAGCACCGGCGCATGCCGGAAACCGGCGGGAATATTCGATTGACGACCCACCATCGCGGTGTTATCAAAACAACCTCGATCTGTGCATCACAAGGCAACATGTAACCCACAACTTGATTGGGGTTGGCATGGGCACTGGCCGCTACAAGCACCCGGCGTTCTTCAGCTACTCGCGTGCCGACGAGTCCGCGTGGGGTAACTGGTGCAAGGACTTCCACACCGTCTTCTGCAACGCGATCGCCGGTGAACTGCGCAATCGCGGCTTCGATCCTGCCCGTCCGTTCTTCGACATCGAGGATCTCGCCGGGAAGAACGAGACCGTCGAGCGCAACCTCCGCGACGGGGTGTCGTCGAGCTTCGCGCTGTTCATCTTCCTGGGCCCCGGGTACGTCAATTCGCAGTGGTGCTGCGAGGAACTGCGCTACTTCGCGGCGATGCACCGCGGCGCCCAGGACACGCTGCTCGAGCGGGTCTGGATATTCGAGCTCGCGGTACTGGACACCGACGTTCGCGCGCGGTTCAAGCAGCGCCTCGCCGAGGCCGATGCCAAGGTGCTCGAGTCGCAGCTGCGCTCGGCGTTCCTCGAGCCCGGCACCAACAAGCGCCCGGTGCTGATCCGCGAGGACATGTCGTTCAACCAGGCGGCGTTCCAGAAGACGGTGGAGCCGATCGTCAAGGAACTCGTCAACCGGCTGGACGAGGACGCCGGAACGCCACCGGCCCTGCCGGTGCCGCCGGACCCGCGCATGGACGTCGACGTGCTGATCGCGCTGCCGACACCGGACCTCGCCGACAGCTGCGACCGGCTCGAGGCAGCGCTCGTCGCCGAGACGCACTCGGTCCGGCGGGTCGCGCGCAACGATCTCGACGACCTGTCCGACGCCGACCTGCAGCGGCTGTTCGCCACCGCCCGAATCGTCGTCGTTCCGGTCTCCGAGGCGAAGCTGCTGATGCAGCGGCTTCCCGGCGGGCACCTCAAGCTGCAGGCCGATGCCCTGCCGCAAGGCGAGGCCAAGCGCGCGCTCTACTGGCGCCCGGCCGCCGGCCGCGTGCTCGACGAAGGCGCCGCCGAGGCTGATCCGAAGCACCTCGCCGCGCTCACGGAGTTGCTGCGCCGCGCGGGCCCGGCGGCAAGTGTCGACGACGTCGCCGAGGAGATCGGTCGCCGGCTGGCGCGGCCGGCGCAGCCGGCCGACGGCTCCGAGATCGTCATCCTCGTCGAGGAGAACGACGACGCTCCGGACAGCCCCAAGGACGACGTCGTCGACGACCTGTCGAAGAAGTGGCAGGCGCTCTCGCCGCTGCCCGGCGTCCAGTGCCAGTTCCAGTGGCTCAATCTCGCGACGCTGAGCCGCAAGCCCAGGCCGGTGCCCGGCGACGCCGTCGTGGTCTTCCCCGACCCGGACGAGGAGATGATGCAGAGCAAGTGCAACCTGATCAGCCGCAACATGCAGCGGTGGCAGAAGGCACGGACGCCGCTGCGCCCGGGACTGATCGTCGAGACCGACCACCAGGAGGCCGAGTTCGTCGTCACCTGGTGGCCGACGGCGCGCTTCAGCCTCGCCCCCGAGGGCGAACCGCCGCGTCCCCGTGGATTCGGCGACGAGTCGAAAGGCAACCTGAAGCGCTTCTTCAACCAGATCGGGCAATTCCGCGCGGCGCTGGCGAAGGCGCCTTGAACGGCGCCGGCACCAGCGACGGGGAGACGCGAGTCCGATGGATGCCACGCCGAATCCGTTTCCGGGGCTCCGCCCCTTCGAATCGGCGGACCGCCGGTTCTTCTTCGGCCGCGACCTGCAGATCCAGGAACTCGTCCAGCGTTTGGCCAGCCATCGCGTGGTCGCGATCATCGGCGGCTCGGGCTGCGGAAAATCCTCGCTGGTGCGCGCCGGCCTGCTGCCTGCGCTGACCGGGCTGGGCCTCGGCACCGCGGGTCGCGTCTGGCAGCCGGTGGTGTTCGTCCCCGGCCGCTTCAGCGACCGTTCCGACCGCCGCTCCCCGCTCTACAGCCTGGCGCGCGCCTTCAACGCCGTCCTCGAGGACGGCGACGATGCCGAGGCGCGCACCGACGAGATCGTCCGCCAGTTCGACGGCGTCGGGGGCTTCGGCCGCATCGTCGACGCCTTCGCCGGCCGGCGCCGGGTCCGCCCCGGCCTCGAGGCGCTGCGCGAGAAGACCAACTACCTCTTCGTCGTCGACCAATTCGAGGAGCTCTTCTCGGAGAAGCTGCGCGACCAACCCGAGCCGGTGTCGATGATCTCCCGCATCGTCGAGAACTGGCGGCAGCCGCACCCGCGCACGTTCATCGTGCTGACCATGCGCAGCGAGCACCTCGAGAGCTGCACCGCATACGGCGACTTCCCCGAGGTCATCAACGGGACGTCGTACCTCGTGCGGCGCCTGCGCGACAGCGAGCTGCAGCAGGCGATCGTCGGGCCGATCGAGCAGCTGTGCACCGAGCTCGCCACCGACGGCGAGCGCAGCGACGTGGCGCTGCGGGTCCCGG
>WBZP01008072.1_pt1 | contig 10019 bp, 6 predicted proteins | sample 5204301 | NCBI WGS metagenome assembly WBZP01 (sample SAMN12412401, study PRJNA552823) | activated sludge metagenome | isolation source: activated sludge from nitrification reactor of wastewater treatment plant... | place: USA: Pennsylvania | collected 2017 | reverse complement strand
CTGCCGCCAGCGCGGCCACTCCCCTTGGCGCTATCTCGAACGCGCCATCGCCAACCGCCGCGCCGGCCAGCCCCTCGCCCCCTTACCCCAGTAGGGGGGGCTGAACGGCTACGTCGAAAGACGGGAAAAGCCGATATGCGACGTGCCCCTAATGCAGAGTGGAAACAAACCCATTGACGACGGTAATTATCTTTTTACGCCAGAAGAGCGGGAGGATTTTCTAAAGCTGGAGCCAGCCGCCGCCCCGTATTTTCGCCGTTGGCTAGGGGGTGAGGAGTTTATAAATGGGATAGAACGTTGGTATTTATGGTTAGGACAGTGCCAGCCAGAGCAATTAAGACAATTGCCTGAATCAATGAAGCGCGTGAATGCTGTTCATAAATTTCGTATGGAAAGCAAGAGTATTCCAACGAATAAAATTGCAGGAATGCCTACGAGATTTCACACAGAATTTATAGCGGATGGACCTTTCATTGCGTTGCCACAAGTATCATCTATAAGGCGTTTATACATTCCAATCGCCTTTTTAGATAATTCTGTTTTATGTGGCGACAAGTTAAGGGTTTTACCAAATGCTACCCTTTATCATTTTGGGGTTTTATCATCCACCATGCACATGGTATGGGTAAGAACGACAACAGGCCGACTAAAGAGCGACTATCAATATTCCGTGCTAATCGTCTACAACAACTTCCCGTGGCCGCAGACCGCGACCGACAAGCAGAAACAGGCGATTGAGGACGCCGCGCAAGCGGTTCTGGATGCAAGGGCGCAGTTTCCCAACGCCTCCCTTGCCGACCTTTACGATCCCTTGACCATGCCAGTAGCCTTGACCAAGGCGCATCACAAGCTGGACGCAACGGTAGATATGGCTTATGCCAAGCGGAAATTCACCGGCGACAGCGACCGGATAGCGTTTCTGTTTGAGCTTTACCAGCAAATCACCAGCCCGCTTGAATCCAAGAAGGCGACCCGAAGGAAGCGGGCGAAAACCTGATGGCAGGTCTGTTTCTCAGGCGGCAGGATCGGCATCAGGAACGTTGGCTGATCGTCCCGGTTGCAGCGGACGGCGCTATCGCGCCGCCGCCGAATGGATGGTTTTGCTGCGATTTGGCTTAGGCGGGAACTTCGCTCAAGGGAATACCCAGTGCCTTGGCGATACCCGCACCATAAGCGGGATCAACCTTCAGGCAGTGGCCGATATGACGGATCTGAATCTCGCGCGGCGCATCACCCACAGAACGCGCGGTGTTCTCGAACAAGACCTGTTGCTGCGCGGGCGTCATCAGGCGAAACAGCGCGCCGGGCTGCGAGAAATAATCGGCATCGTCTTCCCGGTAATTCCAGTGATCGGCGTCGCCGGACAGCTTGAGCGGTGGCTCGCGGAAATCTGGCTGCTCGGCCCATTCGCCTTGGTCGTTGGGCTCATAACCCAGCGTGCCGCCGAAGTTACCGTCCACCCGCATGGCGCCGTCTCGGTGGTAGCTATGCACCGGGCAGCGCGCCGCATTGACCGGGATCAGGTGGTGATTGACGCCGAGCCGGTAGCGCTGGGCATCGCCATAGGAGAACAGCCGTCCCTGCAACATTTTGTCGGGCGAGAAGCCGATGCCGGGCACGATGTTGGCGGGGTTGAAAGCGGCTTGCTCGACCTCGGCGAAAAAATTCTCCGGGTTGCGGTTGAGTTCGAATACGCCCACCTCGATCAGCGGATAGTCCTTGTGCGGCCAGATCTTGGTGAGGTCGAAGGGGTGGTACGGCACCTTGGCCGCGTCGGCTTCAGGCATGATCTGCACCTTGAGCGTCCACTTCGGGAAGTCGCCCTTTTCGATGCTCTCGTAGAGGTCGCGCTGATGGCTTTCGCGGTCCTTGCCAATGATCGCTTCGGCTTCGGCGTCGCTCAGGTTCTTGATGCCCTGTTGCGACTTGAAGTGGAACTTGACCCAGTAGCGCTCGTTCTTCGCGTTGATGAAGCTGAAGGTGTGGCTGCCGAAGCCGTGCATGTGGCGGTAGGTGGCGGGGATGCCGCGGTCGCTCATGACGATGGTGATCTGGTGCAACGCTTCCGGCAGCGAGGTCCAGAAGTCCCAATTGTTCTTGGCGCTGCGCAGATTGGTGCGCGGGTCGCGTTTCACGGCATGGTTCAAATCCGGGAACTTCAGCGGATCGCGCATGAAGAACACCGGCGTGTTGTTGCCGACCATGTCCCAGTTGCCTTCCTCGGTGTAGAACTTCACCGCAAAACCGCGGATGTCGCGTTCGGCATCGGCCGCGCCGCGCTCGCCGGCCACGGTGGTGAAGCGCGCAAACAGTTCGGTCTTCTTGCCCACTTGGGAAAAGATCTTCGCCCGCGTGTACTTCGTGATGTCGTGGGTGACCGTAAACGTTCCATAGGCACCCGAACCTTTGGCGTGCATGCGCCGCTCGGGGATGACTTCACGGTCAAAGTGCGCGAGTTTTTCCAGAAACCAGACATCCTGCAACAATTGTGGGCCGCGTGGCCCCGCGGTCATCACGTTCTGGTTGTGGGCAACCGGACACCCGGCATTGGTGGTCAGTTTCTTTTCGTCACTCATGGTGCTCTTCTCCTCGGTTGTGGATCAGTGTCTTGCAGCTAACAGTATTGTCGACGACGGGGGCGCCGGCGGCGGCGAGGATTTTCGTCTCGGACATCATCAGACTTACGCGACTGATGCGGGCGATGTTGTCCGCAAAATCTACTATTCCAAAAAGTATGGTTTAATGAAAATTGAATATAACAACACGACAGATAGTTAGTATCTATCAAGAGGTCGGTAACCGTTATGTCTTCCCAGTTGACGGCACGAGCCTTGCGACGGCGCGTACTCCGGCCGGCGGATGGCGTGTTTCTCTTCCATCCCCGCATGTTGCAGCGCCTGGTCCGCCGCCACCTGGGCGATGGCTCGCCGAACCTGGCCATCCCGCAGCTCGGCTATTACCTGATGCCCCGCAAGATCTTCCTAATCGGCCTGGAGGATGAAAATCCCGATGCGCTGTCGGTCATCGAAGGGCTCAGCCTGCCCGACCTGGTCATTCTTTTGCCCGCGCCATCCGCCCAAGAGTTGGCTGCCGGCGCTCCCGAGCGCTGGCTGCGCGCTTGCTGGGGTCGCCGGTTCGAGGCCGAGGTAGCGCGCGCCTGGCAGGTGGCCCGCCACGATAATCAAGACCACGACTCGTTTGGCGCCCCGGGATTGATCCGACTGATGGGCGGGCGGGCGTTTCGCGAGGCGCGGTCCCTGCTCGAACAGGACCGGCGGGTGCTGCTGGATCTGGACGACGAAATGCTTTGCCGCCAATTTATCGGCTTTGCTATGTATCTCCGCTACTTTGTCCCTGGGGCGCGGGCTTACTTTTTTCCGGCCATCCAGGACTGGGACGGGCTGGATCGCTGGCTGAAGGACGGTGGTCTGGATCTGCCGCCGCCCCGGCACGGTAGCCGCTGGCCGCAACTACTAACCAGGAGTCGCCCATCCGGCTTGGACGGCACTCCCGATTACGAGCCAGAACTGCCGCTGCGCCTGCCGTTCGGTCGGAACGATCCCGATTTGGCCGATGGCGCGAATACGATACTTCCCCTGCTGGCGAAACCTTCGCCAACCTTCATCCGGGAAACCCATGCGGGGTCGAGTCTGAACCAGGCGTCGGCGGAGAGCAACCGGATTGCCTTGCAAGTTGAATCGCGCTGTCAGGAAGCGCTGCGGCAGGCTTCCGCCCTCACCCGGAAACCGGGCTGGATCGCCTCGGTCCGGCGCGATTTGAGCGGACGCTTGATGCCGGTCATGGAGTTGTTGGCCACATCGCTGGATCGCCGGTCGGTTGCGCGTGGCGCAAGCACGCCGCCAGAGTGGGTTCTCCCCGCGCGCTTGCGCCTCTTTCGCCACGGCGTCCAGGCTGCCTTCAGGGCCGAAATGGCCGGACGCTATGGCACGGCGCTCCGCTATCTGTGCGTGGCTGTCCACCAGTATCGGGAAATCAGGCCCCAGACTGCTCTCGCCGTCGATACCGTCGCGCAAACTCTGGGGGAGCGACAGCATGAAATCGTCGAGGCGCTGGCCCACAACCTCGCCGCGACCTGGAAGTTGGACTTCCAGTCCACCCGGGTACTGGAGCACTTGATCCAGCGTTTGCTGGACGAGCCCGCTACCGCGCGGCTATCCAGCCCGTACTCTCGCCTGCTGCACGACCTGGAGCGAATTTTCCTGGAGGGACGGACCGATTATTACCGGTTGCAACCGTCTGTCTGGTTGTGGAGCGGCGGACGGCGGCCCCTGCGGTTGGGTCTGCCATTTCAGGGTCCGCTCAAGGCCCTGCGCGCTCTGAACGCCGCGAAAACCCGTCTTGACCAGTCGCCGTGGTCCGGAGCCGAGGTGGCCTATTTCAGCACACCCTTGCAAACCCTGGGCGATTCTATCAGCCAACGGCTCCGCCAGCAGTTGCAGCCACGCCTGCGCGAACTGCTCGACACCGCCGGCTTTATTCCCAGCGGTCCTCGCCAGCGGGTGGCGCGGAACGCGCTTCAGGAAGAACTGTTCGAGATCATCCCGCGACGCTGGCATTTGCGCTTCACCGACCTGCGCGACGCGGTGGCCCGCAACGAGTTACCGTTGCCGGACCCAAGTTGGCGCGAGCTGCTGGGAGATCGGCTGGCGCGCTTCGATCGCCAGGCCAGCGCCGCGCTGCCGGGGGTTTATCAGCCCGGCGAGTTTTACCTGAAAGGTTTGCAGCAGTTGAGCGCCCCGCTGTTCGGCACGTCCGCCGGCCGGTGGATCACCCGCTTTCTGCTGGTGCCGTTCGGCGTCGCCTTCATCGGGCTGGAAGCGCTGGGCTATCTGCTGAGTCTGGCTCCGATGGCGCAGGGTCCGGTACGGCTGGTCAATCCGGGGTCGGTGCTGGGGGTCGGCGCGGGGTTGATCGTCATCCTCCATACCGGGCGGGGGCGGAAGGCGGTGGCCGCTCTTGGCAGGGGTTGCCGCTGGCTGTTCGCCGAATTCCTGTACCAGCGGTTGGCTCGGTGGCTGCGCTGGGGTTGGACAGCCCGCTGGTTTCGCTATTCCCTGGTTCGGCGAGGCTCCCGCTACCTGCTGGAACCGCTGCTGATGGGTCTGGTGTTCGCGCTGCCACTGATCGGCATCGCGGGCAACCTCGGTTTCAGCGCCGAAGGGCTTTCCACCTTCCTGCTCGCGCTCGGTTTCATCCTGGGCAGCATCCTGCGCAGCAGCCAGATGGGACGCCGGATGCTGGACGGGACCATCACATGGTTCGTCACCTGCTGGCGCCGGGTCCATCATACCCTGCTCGTCGGTCTGGTGCGGTGGGTGATCGACCTGTTCGGCTGGTTGATGCATGGCATCGAACAGGGCCTGCATCGGGTGGATGAAGCGGTCAGCCATCACCGCGACGAAGGGCGGAGCGTCATGGTGGCCAAGGCCATCGTCGGCCCGGTGTGGCGCGCGCTCAGCTATCTCATCCATTTCTATATGGCCGTGTTGGTCGAGCCCCAGATCAATCCGATCAAGCACTTCCCGGTCGTCATGGTGGCCGACAAGCTGATGCTGCCGCTTTTTCCCGCGTTGACAGGTGCGCTGTTGGTGCTGCTGGACCCGGTGCTGCCACGGTTCATCAGCGTTCCGCTGGCCACCGTGACCGTGCTGTTGTCACCCGGCCTGTTCGGATTTCTGGGCTGGGAATTGAAGGAAAACTGGAAACTGTATCGCGCCAACCATCCAGACCGCGCACAACCGGCGCATTTCGGACCCCATGGGGAAACGCTGTACACCCTGCTGCGGCCTGGGTTTCATTCGGGCGCGCTACCACGGGCATTCGTCGAACTCAGACAGGTGATCGGACTGGAAAACGAGCACGAACGCCCCTATCCCCAACGCTTGCGCCAAGCCGAGGCGCGACTGAGCGAGATTCTGGAATCCCTCCGGGCGTTCGTGACCCGCGAATTGGGGTTCGCGCTCCTGGAACGGTGTCGGAAAGCAGGCTATGAACGGGCCGAGGCGGCGGTAGTGAAGCTGGAAGTAGCCACGGCGTCGCTCGATATTCGGGTGGCGCTGTATCCCCTGGGTCGGGAGGGCGTCGTGGATGAGCCGATGGTGCTCGATCTTTGCTTCGACCTCCTGGCGGACGGACTTCAAGGTGAGATCGCCCTTGGGGGTCCAGTCGAGCGCCTCGGTGTCGAGGGGAGGGCCTGGCTGGAAGCGGAAGCGGCGTATTTTCTGGAACGGGCGGCAGCCGGTCGTTGACAAACCAACAGTAGAGCCGGCTTCCAGCCGGCTTTTAATCCATCAAGCCGCATGGAAGCCGGATCTAAGGCTTTTTAGCTCAAATCGTAATCATTCAGTCCCCTCTCCCCTTGTCAAGGGGGAGAGGGCTAGGGTGAGGGGGGTAAGTCTTTGAAACTGCGGCCCTCACCCCCAACCCCTCTCCCGCAAGCGGGCGAGGGGAGTGAACGGTTAGCTCAAATCCGCCAGCAACGCCTGGCGCAGGCTCTCCGGGACCGCCGGGATTTCGACAGCATAATCCGCATGGTCGGCGCCGATGGCCAGCGACGCGCCCTGCTTCAGCCGGTCTTTCATCGCGGGCGTGAGTTCGAAGCGCAGAAAATGCACGGCGCTGGTCTTCTCGTCGTTCTCCCGTTCCATATCCTCGTCGGCGATGGCCCAGACGCGCTCGCAGCCTTCCACCCGGACCCAGACCCGATCCTCGATTCCCTTCAGGCGGGCCAGCATGATCCGCCGCTCCTCGACCTCCGGGTACTCGATCAGCAAGGTCGCCTTGAAGTTGCTCCCGTCCGGGACCAGCGGGTTGTAGGCTTCCAGTTCGCCGTTGATGCCGTCTTCCTCGAAAATCTTTTCGATCCGCAGCATTTCCTGAATCTGATAACGAAGGGTCAACTCATCCTCGAACATCAGGGTCAGATGATCGCCCAGCGCCAGGCTGCGATTCTGCTTGTGGGCGAGCACCCGCACCCGGAACGCCGGACGTTCCCGCGCGTACTGCTCCAACGACATCAGGCTGTCCCGAGTGATGGGTGGCATGGCAGATTCTCCTTCGGCTAAAGCCCGTAGGCGATCCGGATCAGGGAAATCGGATGCTGCTTCTGGGCCGAGGTCTCGCCCATGCCCTGGCAGATATGGCGGCCGGCGATGGCGCAGTCCGAACTGACGTAATCGGGATTCACCGAGGCCATTTGCTTGAACACCGGCCGGCCGATCTTCATGGAGGTCTCGAAATACTCGCTCTTCACGCCCCAGGTGCCGTCGTGGCCGGCGCAGCGTTCGACGGTGTTGACGGTGGTGTTCGGGACCATTTGCAGCAACTCGCGGGTTTTTTGCCCCATGTTCTGCACCCGGAGATGGCAGGGAATATGGTAGGACACCGTGCCGAGCGATTGCTTGAAATCGGTCTTGAGCAGCCCGTCCTTGTGGCGCAACGCCAGATACTCGAAGGGGTCGAACATCGCCCCGGCCACCGCTTGCACGTCGGCATCGTTCGGGTACATCAGTGGCAGTTCCTGCTTGAACATCAGGGTGCAGGAGGGTATGGCGGTCAGAATGGCATAGCCCTCGCGTGCCAGTTTCGCCAGCACCGGGATGTTGGCTTCTTTAAGTTTGTTCACCGTTTCCAGATCGCCGAGTTCGAGCTTCGGCATCCCGCAGCAGGCTTCCTTTTCGACCAGGATCGTCGGAACTTCGTTGTGGGCGAGAATTTTGAGCAGGTCGTGACCGATGCCCGGCTCGTTGTAATTGATGTAGCAGGTGGAGAAAATCGCGACCTTGCCGGGGGTGCGCTGGCCGGCGCGCACCGGGAACTGACCCTGGGCTTGGGCGCTGGCGCGGAAGCGCTTCGGCGCGAAGTCGGGAAGCTGGCGGTCCCTGTGGACTTTCAGCACCTTGTCCAGCACGCTGCGCATGGCTTTGTTTTTGTTGGTGGCGTTGACGGTTTGCGCCACCACCGGAATCGCCAGCAGCTTACCCAGGGCGTCGGTGCTGGTGAGCAGTTTATCCCGGAAGGTCACCTCGCCCTTTTTGAACTTGACCGCCTTGGCCCGCAGCATTAGATGCGGGAAATCCAGGTTCCAGGCGTGCGGCGGCACGTAGGGGCACTTGGTCATGAAGCACACGTCGCAGAGGTAGCACTGGTCCACTACTTCCCCGTACTTCGCTTTCGGGATGCCGTCCACCTCGCCGGTCGCGCCCTCGTCGATCAGGTCAAATAACTTGGGGAAAGCGTTGCACAGGCTGACGCAGCGCCGGCAGCCGTGGCAGATGTCGAAGACCCGCTCCAGTTCGGCGAACAGCGAGCCTTCGTTGTAAAAATCGGGGTTCTTCCAGTCGATGGGATGCCGTTTCGGCGGCTCCAGATTGCCTTCGCGAACGCTCATGGTGACCTCTCTTTAAAGATGGAGGTTTGGGATGCGGGCGGGCGCGCGGCCCGCCCCTGCTGCATCCTCCTCAGTCGACCAGCGCGTCCAGGGCCTTCTGGAAGCGGTTGGCGTGCGAGCGCTCGGCCTTGGCCAGCGTCTCGAACCAGTCCGCGATTTCGTCGAAGCCTTCGCTGCGGGCGGTCTTGGCCATGCCGGGGTACATATCGGTGTATTCGTGGGTCTCGCCCGCGACCGCCGCCTTCAGGTTGTTGCGCGAAGAGCCAATCGGCAGGCCGGTGGCCGGATCGCCCACCTGGGCCAGATAGTCCAGGTGGCCGTGAGCGTGGCCGGTTTCACCTTCCGCCGTCGAACGGAACAGGGCCGAAACGTCGTTCTGCCCCTCGACGTCCGCCTTGTTGGCGAAATACAGATAGCGGCGGTTGGCCTGCGATTCGCCGGCGAAGGCCGCTTTCAGATTTTCTTCGGTCTTGGAATTTTTGAGCTGCATGGGTTGATTCCTCTCTTTGATGTTATCGGCGCCACTCATGACGGCGAGCGAAATAACCGTCTACAAGACCCCTTGAAAGATAGGGTCAACTTGATTCTAGCGCGCGGAATCCACAGTTTCCCATTGAATGAAGCAATAATGGTGATAGTCAACGCATATTCATACCTCAACTACCCTCGCCCCCCTCGCGCATGGACACCCTCAAGATACGCGGCGCCCGCACCCACAATCTCCAGAATATCGACCTCGATCTGCCCCGCGACCGGCTGATCGTGATCACCGGCCTGTCCGGTTCCGGCAAGTCCTCGCTGGCCTTTGACACCCTCTACGCCGAGGGCCAGCGCCGCTACGTCGAATCGCTGTCGGCCTACGCCCGGCAATTCCTGTCGCTGATGGAAAAACCGGATGTGGATCACATCGAGGGGTTGTCGCCGGCCATTTCCATCGAGCAGAAATCCACCTCGCACAACCCCCGTTCCACGGTCGGGACGATCACCGAGATTTACGACTATCTGCGGCTGCTGTACGCGCGGGCCGGGATTCCCCGTTGTCCGGATCACGGGATCGACCTGGACGCCCAGACCGTCGGCCAAATGGTGGATCAGGTGCTGGCGCTGCCGGAGGGCGAACGGTTGATGCTGCTGGCGCCGGTGGTCAAGGAGCGCAAGGGCGAACACGTCAAGTTGCTGCAGGAGTTGCGCGCCCAAGGCTTCGTGCGCGCCCGCATCGACGGTGACGTGGCGGAACTGGACAGTCCGCCAACCCTGGATTTGCGCCGCAAGCACACGATTGACGTGGTGGTGGACCGTTTCAAGGTGCGGGACGATCTCGGTCTGCGCTTGGCCGAGTCGTTCGAAACCACGCTGCGGCTGGGGGACGGGGTGGCGCGGGTGGCGTTTCTGGACGCGCCGGAGCGGGCCGAACTGCTGTTTTCCGCCGGCTATGCCTGTCCGGTGTGCGGTTACAGCCTGAGCGAACTGGAACCGCGCCTGTTCTCCTTCAACAATCCGGTCGGCGCCTGCCCGGAGTGCGACGGGCTGGGGGTCAAGCAGTTCTTCGATTCCGAGCGGGTGGTGGCGCATCCGCACCTGAGCCTGGCGCGCGGGGCGGTGCGCGGCT
>WBZP01008071.1_pt1 | contig 10021 bp, 7 predicted proteins | sample 5204301 | NCBI WGS metagenome assembly WBZP01 (sample SAMN12412401, study PRJNA552823) | activated sludge metagenome | isolation source: activated sludge from nitrification reactor of wastewater treatment plant... | place: USA: Pennsylvania | collected 2017 | reverse complement strand
TCGCGAATCCGGTCCTCCGCCTGCGTGCGGGACATCGTCTCCAGCCGCCCGGTGACCAGCAGGGTCAGGCCGTCGAGCACGCCGCTGGCTGGCGGCGTCGTTTCGTGAACCGGGTTGATGCCGTGAGCCACCAGCCGCCCGACCAGCGCGCGATTCCGGTCCTGCATCACCCAGTTGAGAATCGCGCCCGAGACGACCGGCCCGATGCCTTCGATGCCCTGGAGCTCCTCGGCCTCGACTTCCAGTAGCCCGTCCAGCCGGCCGATGTGCTCAGCGATGAGCCGGGCGGTTTCCCAGCCAACATGGCGGATGCCCAGCGCCAGCAAGACGTTGACCAGCGGGCGCCGCTTGCTCGCTTCGATGCCCTTGAGCAGGTTGGCGGCGCCCTTCTCCTTGATGCCCGGGAGAGTCATCAGCGTCTCCGCGGTGAGGTCGTAGATCTGCGATGGCTCCGTGGCGAGCCCGGTGCGGAAGAGGGTGTACGCCATCCGTTCGCCCAGGCCCTCGATGTCCATGGCTCCACGGCTGGCGAAGTGTTCGAGCATGCGGATCGCCTGGGCCGGGCACTCGGGGTTCGAACAGTAATAGGCAGCCTCGCCGGGTTCCTGGACCACCGGGGCGCCGCACTCCGGGCACGCCGCCGGCATCGAGAACTCCTGCTCGGCGCCCGTGCGCAGGCTGAGGACCGGCCCGACGACCTGCGGGATGACTTCGCCCGCGCGCTGGACGATCACCATATCGCCGGCCCGGATGTCCTTGCGGCGAATGTCGCCTTCGTTGTGCAACGTCGCCAGCGAGACCGTCGCCCCGCCGACGATGACTGGTTCCAGCACGGCAAACGGGGTCAGGACCCCGGTGCGTCCTACGTTCACGGCGATCTCGCGCAGGCGCGTGGTCCGCTGCTGCGGCGGGAACTTGAACGCCGTGGCCCAGCGCGGCTCGCGCCCCACGAACCCCAGCCGGTCCCACTCCCGCGTGTCGTCGACCTTCAGCACCACGCCGTCGATGTCGTAGTCGAGGCGTTCCCGCTGGCGCCCCCACCACTCGATGCGCTTGTGCGTGTCGCTCAGTTCCGGGTGGATGCGAAGCTCCGGGTTCACGTTGAACCCCATCGCTTTCAGCCAGGTCAACGTCTCGTGGTGGCTGTCCGGCCGCGGCCCATCGCACCACCCCAACTGGTAGATGAACATCGCCAGCGGACGCGAGGCAGTGACAGAAGGGTCTTTCTGCCTGACGGACCCGGCCGCCGCGTTCCGGGGGTTTGCGTAGAGCGAGAGCGGCCTCCGCCCCGCCTTCTCGCGTTCGATGTTCTCCTCGCCGATGGCCGCGTTCATCGCTTCGAAGCCGCTCTTCGACATGTAGACCTCGCCGCGCACTTCGAACTGCGCGGGGAAGTCGCCCTTGAGCGTCTTCGGGATGGTGGCCACCGTGCGGAGGTTCTCAGTGACGTTCTCGCCCTGGCGTCCATCGCCGCGCGTTGCGCCCTGCACGAGTCGACCGTTTTCGTACACCAGCGAAATAGCCAACCCGTCGATCTTCGGCTCAGTCGTGAGCGCGAAATCGCTGCGCCCAAGCCGGTCCGCGGCCCGCCGGTGCCATGCCGCGAGTTCATCCTCGGAGAAGCAGTTCGAAAGGCTGAGCAGCGGCACACGGTGCACCACGACGTCGAAGGTCGTCAGTGGCGCCGCGCCCGTGCGTTGCGTGGGCGAATCAGGCGTGATCAGCTCGGGGTAGCGCCGCTCGATTTCCCGCAGTTCGTTCATGAACTGGTCGTAGACGGTGTCCGGGATCTCCGGCGCGTCCTGCTCGTAGTAGAGCCGGTTGTGGTAGTTGATGACCGACCGGAGTTCTTCGCTGCGGAGCCGGGCGTCGTATTGCGTTGCGGGGGCTTCGGGCATGGCAGGGGAAGTATACCGGCCACGCCCGGCCTTCCAGCGCCTCGCTGTCACCGCTGGCAGGCGACGGCAGCCGGGAGAGCAACGCCCCCTCTCGGAATCTCCGTGCCCTTTGTGTCTTCGTAGTGAACCACTCACCCCAAATCGACAATCGCCAATCGACAATCGACAATCCTTCAATGACCTCCGGCCCCGTCATCGTTGTCGATTACGACGCAGGCAACCTGCGTAGCGTTGCGCGTGCCCTCGAACACGTTGGCGCGGACCCCCTCGTGAGCGCCGACCCCTCAGACATCGACCGTGCCGGCGCCGTCGTGCTCCCGGGCGTCGGCGCCGCCGCGGACACGATGTACAAGCTCCGCGAACGCAACCTCGTCGCGCCGCTGGTGGAGTACATCGCGGCCGGCCGGCCGTTCCTCGGGGTCTGCATGGGCCTGCAGGCGTTGCTCGATCGTTCCGAAGAGGGCGGCACCGAATGCCTGGGCGTGCTCCCCGGCGAGGTGCGCCGCTTTGAGGCCGCCGAAGGACGGAAAGTGCCCCACATGGGCTGGAACACCGTCGAATGGCTGCGGCCCCACCCGGTGACCGAGGGTGTGCCCGGCGGCAGCTACTTCTACTTCGTCCACAGCTATCACCCGACGACGCCGTTGCCGGAGCTTGCCCTCGGCGAGACGGAGTACGGGGTCCGGTTCCCCAGTGTGCTCGCGCGTGGCTACCTTGTGGCTACGCAGTTCCATCCAGAGAAGAGCGGCGAACGCGGCCTGCGCATCTACCGGAATTTCGTCGATTGGGCCCGCACCGGCCGCCCTGAGCCCCTGGCCGCGACGGCTCTGTCGTGACGTTCGAAGTGATCCCGGCGATCGACCTCCGCGGCGGGCGCTGCGTCCGCCTGCTCCAGGGCGACTACGCCAAAGAAACCGCCTATTCGGATGACCCCGTTTCGGTCGCCCGGCGCTGGGCATCGCTCGGGGCCCCTCGCATTCACGTGGTCGACCTGGATGGCGCAAAGGACGGCGCCCCGGCGCAGTCCGAGGTGATGGCGGCGATTTGCCGGGCGGTTGCGGTGCCGGTGGAGGTGTCGGGCGGGATGCGCCGCATCGAGCACGTCCGTGCCGCAGTCAAATACGGCGCGGGCCGCGTTCAGCTCGGCAGCGCCGCGGTGAAGAACCCGGCGCTCGTCCATGCCGCCGTCGCCGAATTCGGCGACGCGATCGTCGTCTCCATCGATGCGCGCGAAGGCATGGTCCAGACCGACGGCTGGCTCGAGGCGAGCACGGTCCGGGCGCTCGACCTCGCGGCTGCCATGGCGCGCTCCGGCGTGGCCCGCGTGATGTTCACGGACATCGGCAGGGACGGCATGCTCACAGAGCCGAACTACGCCGCCTACGAAGAATTGGTCGCCGCCCTGCCTTGCGCGGTGGTGGCGTCGGGTGGGGTTTCGAAGCTGGAGCACCTGGTGCGTCTCGCCCGCATCGGCTGCGAGGGTTCCATCGTTGGCAAGGCGCTCTACGAGAACGCGTTCACGTTGCCTGAGGCACTGGACGCTGTGGCTGCCATGTAGCCACCTTGTGCTGGGTCGGTCGTCGGCGCACGGCGGGCGTGCTCTGCCTGACAATCTCGGGTTCAACGCCGTTCGGGCGGTTGGCATTTTGCGGAAGTCGAACAGAAGTCCCGGCAAGAAGTGCGAAGAAGTCGCAAGAAGTCACGGCCGTCGAACTCGCGGAGACTTCTTGTCGCTTCTTGAAGAAGTCAAAAACGTGTGGCGCGCCGCAAGGAGTCGCGCGGGGCGCGGGCGGCGCCTCCGCGTCGACAACAGACGCTCGCTCTTCGACACTACAGGCGTGCTGACGCGCCGCATCATCCCCTGCTTCGATGTCGACAACGGCCGGGTGGTCAAGGGCATCTCGTTCGTCGAACTGCGTGACGCCGGCGACCCCGTAGAGCTCGCGAAGGTGTACGAGCAGCAGGGTGCCGACGAGCTCGTCTTCCTGGACATCACGGCGTCGTCCGACAACCGTTCGACGACGTACGACATGGTGGCGGCCACAGCCGACCAGGTCTTCATCCCGTTCACCGTTGGCGGCGGCATTCGTTCGGCAACGGACATGAAGATCATGCTCGAGCTCGGCGCGGAGAAGGTGAGCATCAACACCTCCGCCATCCAGACGCCCGAGCTGATCAACGAGGGCGCGTATCGCTTCGGCAGCCAGGCGGTGGTGGTGGCGATCGACGCCCGCCGCGTGCCCGGCGAGGACGGCAAGTGGGAGGTCTACACCCACGGCGGCCGCAACCCCACGGGCCTCGACGCGGTGGAGTGGGCAGTCGAGGCGGTCACGCGCGGCGCCGGCGAACTGCTCGTCACGAGCATGGACACGGATGGCCACCAGAAGGGCTACGACATCGCGATGCTGCGCGCGATCAGCGACGCCGTCACGGTGCCCGTAATCGCTTCCGGCGGGGCCGGCGGCCCGGAACACATGGCCCAGGCGCTCAACGAGGGCCGCGCCGACGCTGTGCTCGCTGCCAGCATCTTCCACTTCGGCACGTACTCGATCCGCGAGGTGAAGGACTACCTCACCCGCGCGGGTTTGCCGATGCGGCCGGTCGACGACGCGCTCTGAATCGACAATTTGCCGCCGCCACGAAACACTATCCGGGTGGCTGAGCAGGACGCGCTTACCTTCGATGATGACGGGCTCATCCCCGCGGTGGTACAAGACGCCGCCACCGGCGAGGTCCTCGTGCTCGCCTGGATGAACCGCGAGTCGCTGGCGCGGACGTACGCGTCGGGTTTCGTCACTTTCTGGAGCCGTTCGCGCGACGAGCTCTGGGAGAAGGGCGCGACGAGCGGCAACCGGCTGAAACTCGTGAGCATCAGCAAGAACTGCGAGGCGAACTCGCTGCTCGTGAAAGCGCGCCCGCACGGGCCCACCTGCCACACCGGCAACAGCAGCTGCTACTACCGCGAGCTCGACCCGGCGACCGATATCAGGGGCGCTTCCTGAGGTGGAGATCTGGGAACTCGAAGGGCCGTGGGTTGGCAAGCTCGCTGTCTGCAGCCGCCCGCGTTCGGGATGGTTCCTGGAAGATGACCTGCGCGCCCTCCGCGCCGCCGGCTATGGCGTGCTCATTTCCGCGCTGACCCCGGAAGAGGTGATTGCCGGGCAGTTGGAACGCGTCCCCGAACTCTCCGTCCACGCTGGTATCGAATTCCACCACTTCCCGGTGGGGAACCTCCAGGTGGCGCCGTTCGAACGGGCGCAACCGCGCGTGGAGGAGTGGCACGACCGGCTCGAATCCGGCGAAGGGATTGCCGTGCACTGCTGGGGCACCGTCGGCCGCGGCCCGTCACTGGCAGCCGCGTTGCTGATTCGGGGCGGGCTCGATCCGGTGGAGACATGGCGCCGCATCACCATCGCGCGCGGTCGTGACGTGCCGGACACGCTCGAGCAGCAGCGGTGGTCGGCCCGGTTCGCACGGGGTCTCGAAGAATGAGGGTGTGCGAAGGTTCGAAGCACCTCCGTGTCCGAGGCAGTTCGTGACGAAGCCCGACTACACCTCGCTGGACCTTCCGGCGGCGCCGGCGGACCGCCCGTACGTGTTCCTCAACATGGTGATGTCGTTGGACGGCAAGGTGGTCGTCGAAGGGACCGAGCAGGGCATCGGCTCGAAGGTGGACCAGCGCCTGATGCGGGAGCTACGGGTGAGTGCCGACATCGTGCTGAACGGCGCCAACACGCTGCGCGCCAGCGGCACATCCTCCCGGCTCGGCGACCCCATCCTCGAGGAGTTGCGGGTCTCGCGGGGCAAGCCGCGGTCTCCGGTCGCAGCGGTGCTCTCCGCGAGCGGGGCGCTGCCGCTGGGGAAGCTGTTCTTCACCGCCCGGGACTTCGAGGCCGTGGTCTTCCTCGCGGACACCGCCCCGGTGGAGCGGCAGCAGGCCGTCGAAGCCACCGGCCGGCCCGTCGTCGTTCTGCCCTCGAAAACGCTGATCCCGGCAATGCTGAAGCACATGCGCCAGCAGATGGGCGCGGAGTCCCTCCTGGTGGAAGGCGGCCCGACGGTGAACGGCGAGCTGTTCGAGCGAGGCCTCGTCGATGAGTTCTTCCTGACGCTTGGGCCGGTGGTCGTCGGCGGGAAAGAGACGAAGACTCCCGTGGAAATGGCGAGGCCGTTCACGCGCCGGACGTTGCCGCATTTCGAACTGGTGTGGGCGGTGCCGAACCCCGAAACCGACGAGGTGTACTGCCGTTACCGGCGGCGGCCTACATAACCAGCGCGGCGACCAGGCAGGCTGCCAGCACACCGGCCGTGGTCGGCAAGGCGGCCGCGTAGGCGTACTCCCTCGCGGAGACGCCGTGACCCCCTTTGCGGTTCAGGCTCAACCAGAAGACGGTGCTGAGCGACCCAACGACCGTGAAGTTCGCGCCAATGGTCGAACCGATGAGCGTGCCCATCACCAGGGCATCATGGTCTCCGGGACGGGCGGCGATAGCGGCCGCGAGCAGCAGCGCCGAGGGCCAGTTGTTGAGGAGGTTCGCCAGGACCGCGGCGATAAGCGCGGACCCGAGAATCGCAAGGATGACCGGCCCCTGCTCCAACCAGTGCAGGGCATCGCCCACGCCGCCGAGCAGGCCCGCGCGTTGAACGCTTTCGACGAGAAGGAGCAGGGACGCGACGAATACCAGCACCCCGGGCGCGAGGTGCTTCCGGTAGCGCGCGAGGTCGACCGGGCCGTCAAACCTCGCCGCCGCCAGCAGCGCCACGCCACCGCCAAGCGTCACAGCGCCGAGCGGAAACCCAATCAGGCCCGCGACGACGTAAGCCACGGCGAGGGCAACGATGACCGCGAGCGCCAGCCTGCCGCTTCGCGGCGCGGCCGGGGTTTGGGCATGCTCAGGTGGCGTGCGGACCGCCGAACGTCCCGGAGACCCACGCCACTGGAGCAGCGTGACCGCGGCCATTGCTGCGGCCCCCGCCGCTGCCGCGACGGAGACCGTCGTGAGGTAGTGACCGAACGAGAGGTGGAATTGCTCGTAGAAGAGGAGGTTCACCGGGTTGCTTACCGGGAGCAGCAGGCTGGCTCCGTCAGCCATGAAGGTCGCGGCGTAGGCGGGCCGCCGTGCCAGCGGAGCATCCCAGGGAGCTGCCGCGATGATGGCGGGCGTGAGGACGAGCGGCGTGGCGTCGTTCGAAAGCACAGCCGTGATGGCGAACGCCGCGGCCAGGACCAGTGCGGTGCGTCCAGGCACCGTAGGCGCCCGCCGGAGCAGTTGCGCCGCTCGGGCGTACAGCCCGGCCGCCTCAGCGCCGGCCGCGAGGAGCATCAGTCCGCAAAAGAAGGCGATGATGTTGGCGGAGTCCGCCAGGACCCGCGCCCCTTCATCGACTCCCAGCGGGCCGATGGCCCAGGCCAGGACGGCGCCGCAAGCCGCAACCTGCCAGTCGGATGCGCCGAATGGGCGAAGGTAGAGCGCGAGGACAGTCCCGGCCAGGATTGCGGCGAGCGAGACATCCTGCACGGCCAATTCTGCGAGCCTTCCGGACAAACACGGAAGAGCCCCGGTTTCCCGGGGCTCTCTCGCGTTGAGCGGAGCGGACGAAGGCTAACGCTTCCGCGTGACGCCGAAGACCATCACGCCGGTCATCCCCGCGAGGGCGGCAAGGCCGAGGCCGAGCCACAGCGGGGACTCGCCGGCGCCGCTGCTGGTGGCGTTACCCGTCGACGGGGCGACAGGCGTGGCAGAGGTCACCGCACCAGAGACCGCGGAGGTGTCGTTGGCGCTGGGGCCAACGCCGTCGCTGTTCGTCACAGGAGCCGGGCTCACCGCGGAGGGCGAGTCGTTGGTGACGACTGGATTGCTGGTCGAAGGGACGAACGAGGACGGAGCGTTCGTGTTGGTGGTTGAGGGGTTCGTCGACGACGGGACCCCGGGATTCGTCGACGAGGGAAGGTTCGAGGACGAGGGGGCTTCCGGCGACGCAACACTCGGGAGCGAGGACGCCGGCACGTTCACCGAAGGGACTTCTTCGGAAGAGGCGAACGGCGAGAGCGCTGACTGGTCGTCTTGGGTGTTCGTGAACGTGCAGTCGGCGTTGGCGCCGTCAGCAAGGTCAACGCTCAGGGTTCCGGTCGTGAGGTTCACGTCCATGCTCTCCGGGACGATGCCGGTGCAGCTGATGGCGGTGAGGGTCCAGCCCTCGATTGCCGTTTCGGTGAACGTGAAGGTGTCCGCTGCGAGGCCGGTCCAGGCAATCATGTCGCCGCCCGCGCCGTCGTCGATCAGGGTGAAGGCATTGTCCGCCTGGCCGAGATTGGCGCTGGTAGTGAAGACCGCGTTGGGGCCGGTGGCCGCTTCGCCGCTCCACACCTTGTGGACGGTGATCGAGCCGCTGCCGGACGGGGGTTCGGAACCGTCAGGCATGTTCGTGAACGTGCAGGTCACCTTGTCGCCGGGGTTGAGGGTGACGGTCGCCGAAGCGCCGCCGAGGTTGATGAGGACGTTGGACGGGCTGGACTGGCCGGCGCAGAAGATGGACTGGATGGTCCAACCTGCGAGGTTGTCTTCAGTGAAGGTGTAGGCGCCCGCATTCAGATTGTCGAAGGTCCGGCCGTTCGCCGGGCCTTCAGCGACGCTGAAGTCTTCGAGGCCCATGCCTTCAACGGTGAAGCTGGCCTCGACGCCCGGAGCGTCAGGAGCGAAGTCCTTGACGATGGTGATCGAGGCGATGTTCGCGCAGTCCTGGTTCCAGACGATGACGAAGGTGTCGGCCTCAACGCTGGCGATATCGAGCGTGCCGGCCGGCGCGGCCGCGAGGGCCTCCTCGAGGGTCGAGCCTGCGGAGTAGCCGGCGAGCCGGTATTCATCGCCTTCGTCGCAGACGCCGTTGATGTCGTTCTCGCTCAGGCTGTAGCTCGACCCGAACGGGACGCCGGTGGCGATGTACTGGAAGTTGTCCGACGCGTCGAGGACGACTTCGTTGGTGTCACTGGCGTCGCCCCGAGTTTCGGTCAGCGTGAACGAGCCGCCGGTAGCGGGGGCGCCGTCAACGTACTTCACGACGGTCACGTCGTTGCTGACCTGCTGGTTGGTGAAGGTGCAGGTCTGGTCTTCATCGTCACCGAGGACGACCGTGAGAACGTTGCCGGGCGCAGCGGACGGCGCAAGGGAGGGAGGCGTGAAGGCACAACCAGTCGAGACCAGCGTCCAGCCTTCCATCGGCATTTCAGTGAAGTGGTAGGTACCGGCCGGGAGGCCGGAGAACGTCATAGTGTTTTCGGCGGCGGTCAGCGTGAAGCTGTCCTGGCCGGGGATGTCGTGGGTGAAGGTCGCTTCCGCGTCGCCGGTGAGGCCGTCCTTCACGATGGTGATCGAGCTGTTCCCGACGGGGCAGGTCACGTTGTGGACGACGACGAATGCGTCGGCTGCGAGGTCAGTGAAGCTGGCCGCGTCACCGATTGGCGCGGCTGAGGCCTCCTCCAACGTTGCGCCAGTCGAGTAGCCGGCGAGGCGGTAGACATCGCCTTCGTCGCAAGTGGCGTCGATGGCGTTTTCGACGACGCTGTAGTCAGCGCCGGCGTCCATGGCGGCGGTGGTGGCCGTCCAGCCGTTGCCGCTGTCGAGGGTGAAGTTGCCGGACGCCTGGACGCCGCCGTTCAGGTTGGCCGCGGTCCAGGTAGCGGTGAAGTCGAAGCTGCCTTCGGCCGCGGGGGCGTCGTCGATCATCTTGGAGATGGTGACGGTGTTCTGGGCGGTCTGAGCCTGGGCGTTCACGAAGGTGCACGTGAGCGACTGGCCTTCTGCGACCGTGATGCCCAGGGTGTTGCTCTGAGGCGCTTCCAGGCTGGGGGCGGCGCGACTGGTGCTGAACGCACAGCCCATGCCCGTAAGTGTGTAGCCCGGCATCGCCTGCTCGGTGACGTGGTAGGTACCGGCGGCGAGGCCGCTGAACGTCTCGGTGTTGTCAGCGGCGGTCAGGTCGAAGCTGCCGCCGGGGGTGATGTCGTGGGTGAAGTGGGCGGTATCCGTCCCCACCAGGCCCTGCTTCACGATGGTGATGCTGGCGGCGCCTGTCTGCGCGTTGACCGAACTGCCGTTGAAGCGATTGACGCCGATCAGCGTCGC
>WBZP01008069.1_pt1 | contig 10022 bp, 8 predicted proteins | sample 5204301 | NCBI WGS metagenome assembly WBZP01 (sample SAMN12412401, study PRJNA552823) | activated sludge metagenome | isolation source: activated sludge from nitrification reactor of wastewater treatment plant... | place: USA: Pennsylvania | collected 2017 | reverse complement strand
TGAGCCGCTGGTGGAGCGGGCGCCCGGCGGCAAGGGTGGCGGTGGCACCCGGCTGACCGACGCGGGCCGCAGCCTGATCCGCATCTTCCGCGAAGCCGAGGCCGCCCATGCGCGGCTGGCCACCGAACTGGCCGCGCAGTTCGCCGAGCCCGAACGCTACCTGCAGCTCGCGCGCGCCATCGCCTTCCGCAGCAGCGCCCGCAACCAGTTCGTCGCGACGGTGGCGCGCCTGCCCGACGACGAGGGCATCACCGTCCTCACGCTGGACCTGGGCGAGGACGCGGCGCTGCGGGTCGCGGTGACGCGCGAGGCGATCGACGCGCTCGGACTCGTGCAGGGCGACTCCGTGCTCGCGCTGGTCAAGGCGAGCGCCGTGCAGGTCCGCGCGCCGCGGGCCGGCGGCGCCGGGCAGCAGCCGCTCAACGTGCTGCGGGGAACGGTGTACAGCCGCGCCGACAAGGGCGCGGCGCCGCAGTTCCGCGTTGCCGTGACCCGGCGGCTGACCGTGTGGGGCGTCGGCGAACCGGGGTCGCGGCTGCAGCCGGGCGATCCGGCGGAGTGCGTCGTCGCCTGGTCGGCGCCGCTCCTGGTGCTGCCGTCGGCGTAGCGGCGCCCATGCGCACCCCAGCCGACGCCGCCGCGCGATGATCGAAGTCGAGATCGCCCCGGTCTGGCGGATCCGCTCCAACGGCCAGGTCCGCGAACTGGACGTGCTGCTGATCGCCGTGCTGACCAGTCTCTGCGAGACCGGCAAGCTGACGCTGGCAGCGCGTGCCGCCGGCATCACCCCCCGGCACGCGCGCAACCTCATCGCGGCCTGGAACACTTTCCTGGGCGCCCCGATCGTGGCGATGCGGCGCGGGCTGGGAACCCGGCTCACGCCGCTGGGCGAGCAGCTGCTGTGGACGGGCCGGCGCATCCAGTCGCGCCTTGCCCCGGAACTGGACGGACTCGCTTCGTCGTTCGCCCGCACGGTGAACGAGGCGCTCGGTGCGACCGCGGTTCCGCTCGCCGTGCACGCGAGTCACGACTTCGCCGTGGGCCTGCTGCGCGACCGCCTGCGTGCCGCCGGAATCACCGTCGAGATCCAGCACCGCGGCAGCTTCGACGCGCTCGCATCGCTGGTGGCAGGACGCTGCGTGGTGGCAGGGTTCCACGTTCCCGAAGGCCGGCTGGGCCGGTTGATGGCGCTGCGCTACGCCGAGGGATTGCAGGGTCGCGAGATCCGGGTGCAGCCACTGGCCGTCCGCCGCCAGGGCTTCATCGTCGCCCGCGGCAACCCGTTGCGGATCCAGGAAATCGCCGACCTGGCGCGACGCGGAACGCGGCTCATCAACCGGCAACGCGGCTCGGGCACGCGGGCGCTGCTGGAATCGCTGCTGACGCAGGCGGGGGTCGCGCGCGGTAGCATCGCCGGCTACGACACCGAGGAGATCACGCACTCGGCGGTCGCCGCGCTCGTCGCCGGACGGCAGGCCGACGTCGGCTTCGGCATCGAGGCGGCCGCCGCGCGCTTCGGGCTCGACTTCGTCCCGATCGTCACCGAACGCTACTACCTCGCCGTCGCGCAGGCCGACCTCGGACGGGAGGACGTCGCGCTGCTGCTCGACGTCGCCGCGGGCGCCGCATTCTGCGACGACGTCGACGCGCTGCCCGGCTACCGCTCGGTCCGAGGCGCAGCGCCGACCACCCTCGAAGATGCCGAGGGCTTGGCCGCGCCGGCAACGCCGCCGCGCCACTGACGATCGCGGCGTCAGAAGACCAGCGTGACCGCGCCGTCCAGCGCGCCGCCCACGACCGTCGCCGCGCCGGCGCGGCCGTCCGCCTCGGGGATCAGCGCGACCCCCGCCGCGTGCTCGGCCAGCGCCATCGCACACGCGTAGTGCCTGATTCCGGCGGCCTTCGTCTCCCGGATGAGATCGAGCACCGTTCGGGTCCGCGCCGCATCGGTGAAGGCGCGATCCGCCACGCCGGGAACGAGCCAGCATACGCAATCGGCCGTGTAGTGGATCTCGACGTCGGCATCGAGCGCGCGTGCCGCGAGGGCGTAGACGAACGGCGCCGCGGCGAGCCCGGGCCGGACGGGGCTGGCGGACCAGAGCACGACGACGAAGCGACGTTCGCCTTCCGCCATCAATAGCCCCGATGCGGGTCGACGACGAGGTCGTCGCCGGAGTCGTCGATCGGCCGCTGCCGTGCCTTGTCCAGCGCCCTCGGGGCCAGCCAGCGGGCGTACGCCGCGGCGTCGAGCAGCAGCGCGCGGTCGGCCTCGAAGGCGGTGGGCTCGAGGACGAACAGCCAGCCGCTGCCGTAGGGATCGCGCTCGATCAGCGAGACGTCGGCGACCACCGCGTCGTTGACCTCGACGATGCGGCCGGCGATCGGGGCGTGGATCGCCACCAGTGTCTTCGCCGTTTCCATCACCCCGAGCGAACGGTCGCGGTCGATCCGGGTGCCGGGCGGCCGCGGCGCGAAATACATGAACTGCCCGTGCGCGGCAACCCAGTGCGTTGCGCCGACGCGGACGCGGTTGTCCGCCTCTGCCAGCACCCACATGTCCTGCTCGGCCGCGAACAGCCGGTCGCCGGGAAACGCGGGGGCGGAATCGTCACTCATCGAAGGGCGGAAGAGTATGGGAGTCGAACCCACCCGGGGTTGCTGGCAACCCCATCCGGATTTGAAGTCCGGCCGGACCACCGGGTCACGTCACTCTTCCCTGGTTGATGGTTGATCTCAGGTGGCTCCCTGCGCCGGCAGGCGCCATGGATTCCCGCCCCGCAGCAGGTGGTCGTCGCGGATGCGGCGCGTGTAGCCGACGCGGTCGAAGAACTCGAGGATCTGGATCGCGAGCTTACGGCCGCTGCCGATCCGATCGCGGAACGGCGCAGCGCGGGCAACGCCGCCGTCGACCGCGATGGCGGCGGCGATGTCGGCCAATTCGGCCACCACCTCGGTCAGGAAATAGTGGTCCGGCGCGACCAGCGTCACCTCGCCGACCCGTGCCACCTTGCGCAGCAGCGCGCGCACCTGGCCCTCTCCGACCCCGGTGTCGCGTGCGATGTCGCGCACGCGCGGCGGCTGGAAGCGCGGCTCCAGCAGCAGCGGCTTGATCCGTTCCCAGCGAACCCGCTCGTCGCGTGCCAACTCGGCACGATGCCCGGGGAGCGCGAGGAAGGCGCCACGGCGGGCGAGCGTGCCGTCGGCGACCATCTCGTCGACGACCACGGCGAAGGCGTCGACCGACAGCCGCGGCCCGACGATCCGCCGCAGCCGGTTCTGTTCCAGCCCCGGCATCTCCGGCTCGCGCTCGTGCGTCGCCTCGATCGCGTCGACGATCGCGCGCCGCAGCAGATCCCAGCGCTCCGGCGCGAACGCCACGCCGCCCGCCTCCCGCGCACCGACTGCCGCCAGCAGGCACACGACACCGTCGGCGTCGAGGTTCCAGCCGGCCACGAGCCGGCGGCGCGGCACCGGCTCGACCGCCAGCCACGCGGCGAGCCCGCCGGACGCATCGTCGTCGCGCAGGCGCGCCAGCAATGCGAGCCGCCCCGGCGCCCGGCGGAACCGTGCCGGCGGATCGATGTCGAGGGCGACTCCGCCGCCGATCGTCGACTGCGCCGAGGCGTCGCGCAGGATGAAGCGATCACCCTTGCATATCGCGTCTGGGGCCGCCAGCGTGAAGCCCACGAGCGCCCGCCCGCCCGGCGCCACGCTCGGCACGTCGAGGACGGCGACGCGCGCCAGCACGTCGTTGGCACCGTGGTGCAGGTGTACCGTTGCCCCGGAGTGCAGCGTCCGCGCGGCCCGCGGCGACAGCTGCAGCGCGGCGTCGAACCGCGTCGTCACGTTCCCGATACCCGCGGACTGCACCCATTCGCCGCGCGGAATCTCGTCCTTGGCGAGCCCGACGAGATTGAGTGCGCAGCGCTGCCCCGCCCGTCCCACCGGCACCGCGCGGTCCTGCGCGTGGATCGACCGCACCCGCGCCCGCAATCCCGCCGGCAGCACCTCGACGTCGTCGCCCTCGTGCACTGCCCCGGCATGCACGGTGCCGGTGACCACCGTCCCGATGCCGGCAAGGCTGAACGCCCGGTCGATCGCCAGCCGGAAATTGCCGCTGTCGCCGCGCGGACCGGTGGCAGCGGCAAGCGCGCACAGGTGTTCACGCAGCGCGTCCACGCCTTCCCCGGTCCGGGCCGAGACCTCGACGATCGGCCATCCCGCCTCGACCGCGTCGGCGACCCAGTGCTCGAGTTCGCGGCGTGCTTCGCCGCGGCGCGCGGCGGAGACGGCGTCGACCTTGCCGAGGACGACCACGCCCCGCGTCACGCCCAGCAGGCGCAGGATGTCCAGGTGCTCCTCGGTCTGCGGCATCACGCCGTCGTCGGCAGCAACCACCAGCAGCGCGACGTCGATGCCCGTCGCGCCGGAGAGCATCGTGTGGACGAACCGCTCGTGCCCGGGGACGTCGACGAACGCGAGCATCGCGCCGCCGGCCACCGGCAGGAACGCGTAGCCCAGTTCGATCGAGATCCCGCGGCGCCGCTCCTCGGGCAACCGGTCGGTGTCGCGTCCGGTCAGTGCGCGGATCAGCGATGTCTTGCCGTGGTCGACGTGCCCGGCGGTGCCGATGATCATCGTGCCGCCTCCAGTTCGGCGATGAGGCGAGCCTCGTCGCCCACGCGCAGGCAGCGCAGATCGAGCCAGAGCGCGTCGCGGAAGATGCGACCGACGACAGGAGTGGGCAGCGCGCGCAGGCGTTCTGCGAGCCGGGCCAGCGCGCGGCCGCGGCGGCCCGCACCCGCCGGTGCGACGACGATCGCCGCCGACGGCAGCCGATCGACCGGCAGGCTTCCCGACCCGATCTGGCTCGCGCAATCGTCGACCCGCACGTCGTAGCCGTCGCCGGCAAAGCGGGCGACGGCCGGGAACACCCGCTCGCAGGCGGCCCGGATGTCGGCAGCGGGCCGGGCGAGCAGCGCCAGTACCGGCAGCCGCTCGGCGAGCCGGTGGTCGGACGCATAGATCCGCAGCGTCGCCTCGAGCGCCGCCAGCGTCATCTTCGAGCAGCGGAGCGCCCGCTTGAGCGGGTGCTTCTTGATCTTCGCGATCGCCTCGCGGGTGCCGACGACGATCCCGGCCTGCGGGCCGCCGAGCAGCTTGTCGCCCGAGAACGTCACCACGTCGGCGCCGGCGGCGAGCGAGTCCGCCGGCAGCGGCTCGCGGGGCAGTCCGTACCGCGAGAGGTCTACCAGCGCCCCCGCCCCGAGGTCGACCATGAACGGGACGCCGCGGGCGTGGGCGATCGCCGCGATCGTCGCCTCGTCGACGACGCTGGTGAAGCCGGAGATCGCATAGTTCGACCAGTGTGCCCGCACGACGATGCCCGTACGCGCGCTGATCGCATCGACGTAGTCCCGCGGGTGCGTCCGGTTGGTCGTGCCCACGGCGACCAGGCGGCACTGCGCGGCGCGCATGATGTCCGGCATCCGGAAGGCACCGCCGATCTCGATGAGTTCACCGTGCGAGATCACCGCTTCCCGGCGCCCTGCCAGTGCCGCGAGCGCCAGCAGCACGGCGCCGGCGTTGTTGTTGACGACGGTGACCGCCGCGGCGCCGGTCAGGTCGCGCAACAGCTCCTCGACGACGCTGTCGCGGTCGCCACGGTCGCCCCCGGCGACGTCGTACTCGAGCGCACAGTAGCCGCGCATCGCCGCCGCAACGCTGTCGATCGCCTCGTCGGCGAGCAGCGCACGACCGAGATTGGTGTGGATCACGGTGCCGGTGAGGTTGACCACCGTCGCGAGCCGCGGGGCGCAGTGCCGCCGGGCGCGGGCGGCGACGCCGGCGGCGAGCGCTTCGGGGCCGGGAGCCTCGCCACCCTCGGCCAGCCGTTCCCGCGCCGTCGCCAGCTCCTCGCGGATCGACCGCTTGACGATGGCGTGGCCCAACGCCTCGCCCAGCGCGGAGAGCGCGGGCTCGCGCAACAGGCGATCGACGGCAGGGAGCGCGGACAGCGGCGGGCGGGTTTGGACTGGAGTCGCCGCGCCCGCCGACGGCGGAGCTTTCGCGACCATCCGGCTACCCGGTGCCCGGATGGAACACGATCAGCGGGCCGGAGCGGGCAAACCCGCGCTCGTCGAGCAGCACGTCCAGCGCGAGCGAGGCGAGGTCGTCGGCGAGGGGCTCCAGCTGCGGGTCCTTTTCCTGGTAGAAGATCTTGAGATAGGTCCGGCACTCGTCGCAGGCCTCGGCCCGCCAGGCGGGGTTGCCGCGGCGGCCCTCGCCCTCGGCGCCGAAGTACTGCAGGCCTTTGTCCTCTGCGCAATAGCTGCACGTGATCCGGGGGAGGTTCCACTCGCTACCGCACAGTCCGCAGACGAGGTAGCGCCGGCCGGCGCGCTCGGCGCCGATCCGGACGACGCTGGCGACGGGACGGCTGGCGCAGACCGGGCACAGCGTCGGCACGTCGCAACGATCGACGTCCCCGACAGCGAGCGTCGCCGCGAGCCGGGCGTAATACACCTGCAGCGCCGCGCCGACGAACGGGACGGCGGCCGCGTCGTCGTCGGTGGAAGCGCCGCCGAGCAGGCGGTCGGCGAGCGCCTCGAGCTCGGGTCCGGGCGCGGATCGCAGCGCGGAGCGCAGCGACGACGGCAGCGCTTCGGGTGGCAGCGCGCCGACGACGGCGTGCAGGTCGTCGATCCAGCGGCCATCGCGCGGATGCGCAGCGGCATCCAGCGGCGGCATGCCGTGCTCCCGGCTCGCCGCCAGAGCGTCCGGGCTCACGGCCGCGGCGCCGTGCTGTGCGACCACCGCCGACTGCGCCTCGCTCACGGCGGCCATCAGGCCGAGGAACGGCCCCATCGGGTGGTCCCTGGCGAGCTGCCGGAACCGAAGCGCGCGATCGGCGAACATCGCCGCGGCCGTCGGCAGCACGACCCGCGGCGCACGGTCGACCGGGTCGACGGGCTGCTCGGCGCCGACAGGGGCGGTCAACGCGCTCCCCGTGGCCAGGGCGCCGGGCCGCGCGCGAACCGCGCGCGTGCGCGTCGCAACGGCGTCACTTCTGTCCCGTGACGCGGCGGTACCAGAGCGGATGGTGGTGCTTCGCCCAGCCGTGGCTGACCGTGCCCCTCGTCATCGCCCGCAGCGCGCCACGGACCCAGAAGACGGCGGAGTAGACGTGGACGACCATTCCCAGCATCAGCACGAATGCCGCCAGCGCGTGGACGACCGCCGCCACACGGATCACCGGCACCGGCAGCGTGAACACATCGCGCCACAGCGCGAGCCCCGAGACCAGCAGCAGGGCCATCGACACGACCAGCGCCCAGAACAACTGCTTCTGGCCGAGGTTGTACTTGTCGATCTCGGGCAAGCCCTCGTCGCGGTTGTCGATGATGTCCCGCAGCCGCTTTCCCCACTCGCGGTCGTAGGCCTCGATGACGTTCTCGCGCCAGTAGCGAAGCGCCATCAGCGCGAAGCCGACGAACATCACCAGGCCGACGAACGGGTGCAGGACCCGCGACCAGACTCCCCCGCCCAGGAGCGCGGTCAACCCCCAGAATGCCGGATGGAAGAACGCGAGCCCGGACGCCGCCAGCAGGAGGAAGGCGAGGGCGACGATCCAGTGCGTCACCCGCTCGCCGGCGGAATAGCGCGGGACGGAGCCCGCCTTGACGGCCAACGGCGCACTCATTTCGCATCCTCCCCATGATCGTCCTTCGGACCGCGCGTCACGTAGTGCATGAACGCGCCGAGCACCGCGAGGCCCAGGCCGGCCGACAGCAGCGGCTTGCTGATCCCCTTCCACACGCTGACCCACGGGCTGATCGACGGGTCGGCCGGCAGGCCCGCGTACTTCTGCGGCTGGTCGCCCTGCGGCAGCACGTACATCACGTGCGTGCCGCCCACGCCCGGCGGATCGTAGAGCGCGGCGTTCTGGAAGCCGCGTTCCTTGAGATCACCGACGCGCTTGCCCGCGCGGGCCTGCATGTCGGACTTCGCGCCGAACTGGATACATCCGGTCGGACAGGTCTTCACGCAGGCGGGCTCGAGGCCCACCGACACGCGGTCGGAACACAGCGTGCACTTGTAGGCCTTGCTGTCCTTCTTGCTGACGCGCGGCACGTTGAACGGGCACCCGGCCACGCAATAGCCGCAGCCAACGCAGTTCTCGGAGATGAAGTCGACGATCCCGTTCGAATACTTGACGATCGCGCCCGGCGCCGGGCATGCCTTCAGGCAGCCGGGATCCTCGCAGTGCATGCAGCCGTCCTTGCGGATCAGCCACTCGAGGTCGCCGTTGTCCTTGGCGTACTCGGCGAAGCGCATCACCGTCCACGACCGGTCGGTGAGATCGCGCGGGTTGTCGTAGACGCCGACGTTGGTGCCGACGTCGTCGCGCAGGTCGTTCCACTCCATGCACGCGACCTGGCAGGCCTTGCAGCCGATGCACTTCGACAGGTCGATGAGCTTGGCGACCGGCACCTCGGCGCTGCGCACCGAGGGCGGGATGGTCGTCGTGGCGGACCGCTTCTGGACGTTCAGGGATTGCAGCGCCATGTCCGCCTCCTCACGCCTTCTCGATGTTCACGAGGAACGCCTTGTATTCAGGCGTCTGCGAGTTGGCATCCCCGACATACGGCGTCAGATTGTTGGCGAGGAACCCCTGCTTGGTGACCCCGACGAACCCCCAGTGGATCGGGATGCCCACGGTGTGCACCTTCTTGCCGTCGCAGTCCAGCGCGCGGATGCGCTTGGTGACCAGCGCCGTGGTGACGATCTCGCCGCGGTTGCTGCGTACCTTGACGGTGTCGCCGTTGCCGATGCCCTTGTCCCTGGCGAGGTCCTCGCCGATCTCGACGAACGACGCGGGCTGGACGATCGCGCTGGCCGCCGAGTGCTTGGTCCAGAAATGGAAGTGTTCGGTCAGCCGGTAGGTCGTCGCCGCGTACGGGAACTGGTCGGGCTTGCCGAACGCCTCCATGTCGCCCTTGTAGACGCGGGCCGCCGGGTTGCTGACGACCTTCGGGTGCAGCGGGTTGGTCCCGATCGGCGTCTCGAACGGCTCGTAGTGCTCGGGGAACGGCCCTTCCGCCATGCCCCCGAGCGCGAACAGCCTGGCGACACCCTCGGCGGTCATGATGAACGGGCCCGCGCCGCTGTCCGGCCCCAGTGCCGGCGCGATGTCGGGAACGTCGACCCCCGCCCACGCCTTGCCGTTCCACGCGATGCCGCCGCGCGTCGCGTCCCAGGGCTTGCCGGTCTTCGGGTCGCAGTTGGCGCGGTTGTAGAGGATGCGCCGGTTGGCCGGCCACGCGTAGCCCCAGGTGAGGTTGTTGCCGAGGCCGCCCGGATCGGCGGTGTCGCGTCGCGCCGCAAGGTTGCCGGCCTGCGACCAGACGCCGGAGTAGATCCAGTTGCCGCAGGCCGTCGAGCCGTCGTCCCGCAACTGGGCGAAGCCGGCGAGCTGCTGGCCGGCCGGCACCAGCACCTTGGTCTTGTCGACGGGGTCGAGCACGTCGTCGATCGCCCGACCGGAGATCTCGCGCAGCAACTCCTCCGGCGAGGGATGCGTCGCGATCGCGTAGGGCCAGGTGACGTTGAGGATCGCGTCGGGGAACTTGCCGGCGTCCTTGCGATAGAGCTCGCGCACGCGGGTGAAGATCTGCGCGACGATCTCGCGGTCGGTCTTGGCCTGCCCGGGCGGATCCTGGCCGGCCCAGTGCCACTGGATGACGCGGCCGGAGCTCGTGAAGCTGCCGGCATCCTCGGCGAACGACGACGACGGCAGGCGAAACACCTCGGTCTTGATCTCCTCCGGCTTGACCGGGTTCATGTCGCCGTAGGCCTGCCAGAATTCGCCGGTCTCGGTCTTCAGCGGATCGATCACGACCAGGAACTTGAGCTTCGACATCGCCAGCGCGACCTTCTTCCGGTTCGGCAGCGCGGCATAGGGATTGAAGCCCTGGGCGATGAAGCCGTTCATCTTGCCCTGGAACATCCGCTCGAACATC
>WBZP01008067.1_pt1 | contig 10024 bp, 6 predicted proteins | sample 5204301 | NCBI WGS metagenome assembly WBZP01 (sample SAMN12412401, study PRJNA552823) | activated sludge metagenome | isolation source: activated sludge from nitrification reactor of wastewater treatment plant... | place: USA: Pennsylvania | collected 2017 | reverse complement strand
GTCGTCGTAGCCCAGTGCGCGCAGCGTATGCAGCACTTCGACCGTTTCCCAGGTATGCACGGCGCCGGGCAGCAGGTCCCAGTCGGCGCGGCCGTCGTTGTCGTTCATGTGCACGTAGAAGAGCCGCTTGGCCTTGGCCAGCAGCGCCGCCGACTGCGCCGCGTTCTCGTTGGCGAAGAGCGCGTGGCCGACGTCCAGCGTGACACCCAGGTTGTCGCGGCCGACCATCTGGCAGAACGCCGCCGTCTCGCCGGCGGTGCCGAGCAACGAGCGCATGCGCGGCTCGCTGATCTTGTATTCGATGCACACCTGGAAGCGCGGGTTGTGGTCGGCAATCTGCGCATAACACTCGGCGGCGGTGTCGTACGCCCGTGCAAAGTCGAGTTCGAAGGGGTAGTCGATGCCGTCGTTGAGCGGGCAGTTGGTGACGCGCGTGGCGCCGATCTCGATCGCCACGTCGATGCAGCGGCGGAAGTCGTCGACCGCCGCCTGCCGTTCGGCGCTGCTCGTCGACGACCAGGCGCCACGCAGCCAGCGGTCGGGGCGGACCGAGGCGAAGTTCACTGCCGCCACGCCCAGGCGGTTGCGGTCCAGCGCCGCCTTCACCGCCGCCACATCGGCCAGGTCGCCGGGGTAGCGCAGTTCCATGCCTTCGCAGCCTTCGGTGCGGCCGGCCATGTCGAGGATCTCGATGATCGAGCGTGGCTGCTGGTACTGCAGGAAGCGGTTGCGGGTCTGGCCCATGAACAGGCTGAGGATCGCGAGGCGTGCCATCGTGCGGCTCCGTGGTTGAAGGGTGTCAGAACGCGCCGTGCACCACGTTGGCCGGGGTGCCCTGCGCGAAGCGTTCGAGGTTGTCGATCAACTGGTCGGCCAGCGTCTGCTGCGCCTGCAGACTGGCCCACGCGACGTGGGGCGTGAGGATGAAGTCGGGCCTGGCGGCCAGCCGCATGATCGTGCTGTCGGCGGTTGGTGGTTCGGGGGTGGCCACGTCGAAGGCAGCCCCGGCGAGCAGCCCTTCGTCGAGTGCGTGTTCCAGGTCTTCTTCGACGACGAGGCCGCCGCGCGCGGCGTTGATGAGGATGGGCCGGCGCCGCATGCGTCGGAATTCGGTCAGGCCGAGCATCGCCCGGGTCTGCGGCACCAGCGGGCAGTGCAGCGTGATCACGTCGGCCGTCTCCAGCACTTCCTCGAACGGCGTGTACAGCGGGCCCAGCCCGTGACTGCCCTTGTGCGCGGCGAACATCACGTGCATGCCGAAGGCACGGCCCAGGGCGGCCACGGCCTGGCCCAGCGCGCCCTCACCGATGATGCCCAGCGAGGCGCCGTGCAGATCGCGGATCGGGTGGTCGTGGAAGCAGAACTGCCGCGCCGCCTGCCAGCGACCGGCCCGCACATCGTCGCGATAGGCCAGCAGGCTGCGTCGCAGCGCCAGGGCCATCGTGAAGACATGCTCGGCCACGGTGTGCATCGCATAGCCGCGGATGTTGCACACGACGATGCCGCGCTCACGGCAGTAGTCCTTGTCGACGCAGTCGGTGCCGGTGGCGGCCATCGCCACCAACTGCAGCTTGGGCAGTTGCTCAAGGGCTTCGCGGCGCAGCGGCACCTTGTTGTTGACGACGATGGTGGCGCCAGCCAGGCGCTCGACGACCTGCGATGCGTCGGAGCTCCCGTATTCGGTCCACCGGTGCGCGAACGTGGGGCGGCGCAACTGGATGCTCGGTGCCAAGGTGGCGCGATCGAGGAAGACGATGTGGTGCATGTGCAGATCCTGTTCTTGGCGTCACGGCAGCGAACGGGAGAAAGGCTGTGGTCGATTCAGCGCATTCTACAATGTATACGTTAGTGCATGTATTGACTCAGGTCAAGCGAAGTGACGCTCCAGGCAGCTGAAGTTGCCAGGGTCAGGGTTTTAGGTTGCCGCGCGCCACGGGCCTGGTGAGCCCCGGTCAAGGCGGCACGGCCTGGCCTGAAGGTGCGCCCCGAGTGGCCTTGTCAGGACCGGGTCGGGATCAGATCGGCCGCGTGCGTTCCTGCAGCCAGGCCAGCGCGGCGCCGCCCAGGAGCGGGGTCAGGCGCTCGTGCACGGTTGCGTGGTAGGCGTTGAGCCAGGCCACTTCGTCATCGCGCAACAGGCTGCGGTCGATGCAGCGCGTGTCGATCGGGCACAGCGTGAGCGTCTCGAACTCGAGGAACTCGCCGAAGCCGCCGTCGGCGGTGCCGGCCGGCACCGTGAGCACCAGGTTCTCGATGCGCACGCCCCACTGGCCGGCGCGGTAGATGCCGGGTTCGACGCTGGTGATCATCCCAGGCAGCATGGCCATCTGGGGGTCGGGTACGGTCTTGCTGATGCTTTGTGGGCCTTCGTGCACGGCCAGGAAGTAGCCCACGCCATGTCCGGTGCCGTGCCCGTATTCGATGCCCTCCTGCCACAACGGGGCCCGCGCCAGTGCGTCCAGCATCGGGCCGGGTGTGCCGGACGGGAAACGTGCTCGCGACAGGTTCATCGTACCCTTGAGCACCAGCGTGTAGTCGCGCCGCATCGCGTCGCTGACGCTGCCGATCGGCCAGACGCGGGTGATGTCGGTCGTGCCGCCCAGGTATTGGCCACCACTGTCGATGAGCAACAGGCCGTCGCCGGCAATCCGGGCGTGGGACTGTGATGTGGCGCGGTAGTGCGGCATCGCGCCATTGGCGTTGAAGCCGGCGATGGTGGAAAAGCTCAGGCCGACGAAGCCGGGGCGGCGTGCGCGTGCGGCACTGAGCCGCTCGTCGACTGTCAACTCGGTCATGGTCTCGCCCTGCGCCAGTGCGGCTTCGAACTCGGCGTAGAACTCGCACATCGCCGCCCCATCCTCGGCCATGGCCTCACGCACGAAGGCCGCCTCGGCCGCCGTCTTGCGGCACTTGAGCAAGGTGCTGGGGTTGGTCGCCTCGATCACCTTCGCCGCCGGTGCAACGCAGCCGCGCAGGCCATGCGTGATGCGCTTGGGGTCGACCAGAAGCGTGTCCTGCGCGCCCAGTTCGGCCAGCGCGGCGGCGGCCTGCTCGTATGGGGCCAGGCGCAAGCCGTCAAGCGCCAGCCGGGATGCCAGCTCCGCGCCGATCTTGCCGGTACCGACAAACAGCGTACCGCCCGTCATGTCCAGCAGCAGATGCCCCAGGAAGACAGGGTTGTAGTGCACGTCGCTGCCGCGCAGGTTGGTGATCCAGGCCAGGTCGTCCACCGTGGAAACGAAGTGGTGCGTGGCGCCCTGCCGGGCCACAGCATCGCGCACCGCGGCCAGCTTCTCGGCGCGCGACTGCACCGCCTGCGGCGGCAGGTGTTCATACACCGGCTGCGTGGGCAGGCCGGGCCGGTTGGGCCAGGCGAACGCGAGCACATCGATGTCGCAGCGCAGCGTCACGCCTGCGGCCTGCAAGGCGGCCTGCAGAAGCTTGGCCGAGCCCAGGCCCAGCACATGTCCGTCTACCGCCACCACGCTGCCACGCGGGCACTGCGCAGCAAGCCACTCGATATGCGCGGTGGCGTTTCCGGTGGCGATCTTGACCAGTTCGATACCGGTGCCGTCCAGTTCGGCCTCGGCCTGCACCCAGTAGCGGCTGTCGGCGAACAGCACGGCACGGTCCTGCGCCACCACCAGGGTGCCCATGCTGCCGGTAAAGCCTGAAAACCACTCCCGGCCCTGCCAGCGCGAGGGCAGGTACTCGCTCAGGTGCGGGTCGGCCGAAGGCACCAGCAGGGCCTGCACACCCTGGCGCTGCAGCACCTCGCGCAGTTGCGCAATGCGCAGGCGGATGGGCGAGGTGCGGGTGTCCATGGAGGGGTCCTGCGCGGATGGCGAAGGGCGCGATTCTAGGTCGCTCCCAAGCCAATGTGACTCTGTCACTTTGCTTGACCCCCACGGGGGGCGGCCGGCTTCGGCCGGCCTCGGGGCGCTCAATAGTGCCAGGAGCAGGTCTTGACCTGGCCTGGCGCGGGGTCGTAGCCGAAGGCGTCGTTGTTGCAGACGATCGAGTGGTCGACGACACGCTGGGCAAAGCGGCCGTTGACACCGAAGCGCACCCGGGTGCGCTGGCTCACCGTGCAGGTATCGCCTTCGTTGGCGCAGTGGGCCCACTGCCTCGGGTCGTCATCCTGCGGGCGATTGCCGCCACCCCAGCTGCCTCCACCGGTACTGGCGCCCTGGACCTGGCAGCGCTTGGGCTTGCCATAGGCTGGATCGCCGAAGGTGGCCACGTCACAGCGGATGCTGTCACGCGCCGTACGTGTGTTGAATCTGCGGCCGTCACCGAAGCGCACCTGGGCACGCCCGCTGAAGTGGCAGATTTCGCCTTCTTGGGCACAGTCGTTCCAGCCACCGCTGGAGCCGGAACCGCTCCAGCCGCCGCCTCCGCTGTTGCCCAGCACTTCGCAGCGCTTTTCGTGGTTGGGCGCGGGGTCGCCAAAATGGTCGTTCGAGCAGAACACTCGGTTGCTGATGCGTCGGGTCTCCCAGTTGCCAGGCGCGCCGTAGCGCACGGTGGCGCTGCCCTGCACGCGGCACTCCTGGCCTTCGCGGGCGCAAAATCGCCAGTCTTCGCGTGCCAGCGCCGAGCTGGCCAGCAGGGCCAGCAGCGCGGCACACAAGGCCGTGCGCGGCATTGGAGAGCGTAGTGGGATGAAACTCATGACTCAGTTGCCTCCGCTGGATGGTGGTGGACCCTGCTGGCCTGCGCTGCGGTGCGATCTTGGGCCGGCCAAACAGGCATCCAGCGCATGGTCGCGGCTCATCGGGCCGACCGCAAGCTGGGGCAAGCTCAATCAATGGCGCAGCCGCATGTCCAGCCCGAAGAGCTCGGCCAGGGCTTCCCGATACTGCATCTGTCCCAGTGCGTTGGTGTTGTGGTGCGAGCCGCCGGGCACCAGCACGAAGCGCTTGGGATCAGCGGCCTTGTCGAACAGCGCCTGGCCCAGCGCCGGCTGGATCAGGCTGTCCTGCCCGCCGTGCACCACCAGCACCGGCGAGCCCACCGCGGCGATGCGCGCGCCGGCGTCGAAGCGTTGCGTGATCAGCGGGCCCACCGGCAACCAACCCCAGCGGAAGCTGCTCACCACATCGGGGATCGACGGAAACGTGCCTTCGACCAGCAGGCCCGCTTCGTCGCGCACCTCGGCGGCCAGCGCCACGGCAATGGCGCCGCCCAACGAATGGCCAAACACGAAGCGGCGCGCCGCGGGCTGATGCTGGCCCAGCCAGCGCCACGCAGCGTGGGCGTCTTCCAGCGCCAGTGCTTCCGAGGGCAGCGCCGGGGTGCTGCGGCCGAAGCCGCGGTAGTCCACGCCCAGCACCGCAAAACCCAGCTCGTGCATGCGCCGCATCCGGTGGGCGCTGCCTCTCACGTCCCAGCGCGCGCCATGCAGGTACAGCAGCACCGGCGCTTCGGGTGCGGGCTGGGGCAGCCACAGGCCGTGCAGACGCACGTCCTGACCGGTGGACTGAGAAACGAACCCGATCCAGACGTCCTGCATGCCCTCGGCAGCGGAAAGGCCGGCAGCCCAGGTGCGGTCGCTGGGCTGGAAGATCCAGCGCCGCTGCTGTTCGTCCAGCGCCGCGCAGCCCGCCAGCAGGCTCAGGCACAGGCCGCATGCAGCAGCCCACCATCCCATGTGGTGTCGTCCAGGAGCGTCCTGATGTCGCACCGGCGGCATGTTGTCATCGGCCCATCGGCCCTACGCCCGACCCGGGAATTCCCACGCTGCAAAGGCGCGCCCGCATGCAGTAGATTCCGCCTCTGACCGATTCGGACGGGAGGCCCGAACATGAAGCCGGTTTCTGAACTGCTCAAGCGACATGACGGCACGCTGTGGCACGTGCGCCCGGACGACACGGTGTACGAGGCACTGCGGGTGCTGTCGCAGTACGAGGTGGGTGCACTGATGGTCTTGGAGGCCGGCCGCCTGGTGGGCGTGTTTTCCGAGCGCGACTACACGCGCAAGATTGCACTGGCCGGCCGGCATTCGCGTGACACCACCGTCGCGGAGATCATGAGCCGCCAGGTCATCACCGTCACCTCCAAGACCGGCACGCGCGCCTGCATGACCTTGATGAGTGAGCGCAAGATCCGCCACCTCCCGGTGGTGGATGGATCCGTGGTGCTGGGCATGATCTCGATCCGCGACCTGATGAACGACATCATTGCGGACCACGAGGCAACCATCAAGCAGCTGGAGAACTACATCCAGGGTTGATGCGCAGACCCAGCCCAAAGCCCGACAGGATCCTAGATGGCCAGGCGCCGGCTCTGGATCTGCAGCAGCCCTTCGAAGATCAGGGTGTCGGCGGTTTCGAAGGGCAGGCCGGTGATGGGGGCCAGCTTGACTGCCGCTCCTCCGGTCATCAGCAGCAGCGGCGCCATGCCGCTGCGTGCCTGCAGGCGGCGCACCTGCTGTTCGATGGCGCCGGCGATCGCATGGGCCCCGCCGCTCATCAGGGCGTCGCTGGTGTTGGTGGGGAACTCGACCACCTCACCCGTGGGCACCTTCAGGCCGGCCGTACCCATTTCCAGCGCCTTGAGCATCAGGCCGAAACCGGGCAGGATCAGGCCGCCCAGGAAGCGTCCGCTGGCATCCAGCGCGTCCACCGTGACTGCCGTGCCCACCATCACCACCAGGGCCGGGCGTGCTGCCGCTTGCGTGGCCGCAGCTTCGGCCAGCGCCCGCTGGCGCGCGCCGATCAGCGCGACCCAGCGGTCGGCGCCCAGGCGCCCCGGGTGGTCGTAGCCGTTGGTCACGCCGGCTTCGTGCAGGGCCGGCACTACCCAATGGGGTTCCAGGTCCCACAGCTCCATCTGCTCCTCGACACGGCGGCGCACCGTGTCACCAGCCACCCCGCAGCCCAGCATGCTGTGTGGCGCAGGCAGGCGCTTCCAGTGCTTCTCGGCCAGCTCGTCGATGGTCTCCAGGAACACGGCACCCTGATCCAGCAGCACGGCGCCGGGTTGCGGGGCGGCATAGACGGCCCACTTGAGGCGGGTATTGCCGATGTCGATGGCCAGGAAGCTCATGGGGACTGTCAACGCTGTGCGGCTGCGAGGCCGGCAGGGTAACAGCGCCCCGCCGTGATCCGGCGACGCGGTCACCGGGGTAAACCATGAGCGTCTAGCCACGTGGCATCATGATCGATTGACGTTTACGTCAACGTCAATCCCACCCACCGGCACCGAGTGTCACCGCAAGAGTCAGCCCATGACCGACCTGTCCGCTGAGTTCCTGGCCCTGGCCAACTACCGCCCCGTGCACAAGGTGCGCTTCGTCACCGCCGCCAGCCTGTTCGACGGCCACGATGCAGCCATCAACATCATGCGGCGCATCCTGCAGGGCATGGGTGCCGAGGTGATCCACCTGGGCCACAACCGCAGCGTGGAAGAGATCGTCACCGCGGCGCTGCAGGAAGACGTGCAAGGCATCGCCGTCAGCAGCTACCAGGGTGGCCACGTCGAGTTCTTCAAGTACATGGTGGACCTGTTGCGCCAGCGTGGCGGCGCGCACATCCAGGTCTACGGTGGAGGTGGCGGTGTCATCGTGCCAGCGGAAATCCGCGAGCTGCAGGCCTACGGCGTCGCGCGCATCTACAGTCCCGAAGACGGCCAGCGCATGGGCCTGGCCGGCATGATCGGCGAGATGCTGATGCGCTGCGACCAGGACCTGTCGCCGCATGCCCCGCAGTCAGTGGCCGCGCTGCAGGGTCATGGCGATGCCGCCTGGCGCGCCCTGGCTCAGGCCATCACGGCGCTGGAAAACGGCAAGGCAACACCCGAGCTGAAGGCCACGCTGGCGCAGGCCGCCGCAGGCACGCGGATCCCTGTGCTGGGCATCACCGGCACCGGCGGCGCTGGCAAGAGCAGCCTGACCGATGAACTGGTGCGCCGGCTGCGGCTGGATCAGGCCGATGCGCTGCGCATCGCGGTGATCAGCATCGACCCCAGCCGGCGCAAGAGCGGCGGCGCGCTGCTGGGCGACCGCATCCGCATGAACGCCATCGGGCCTTGGAGCAGTGGCGCCCGCGTCTTCATGCGCTCGCTGGCCACGCGCGAGGCCGGCAGCGAGATCAGCCAGGCCCTGCCCGACGTGGTGACGGCCTGCAAGGCGGCGGGATTTGACCTGATCGTCGTGGAGACTTCGGGCATCGGGCAGGGCGATGCCGCCATCGTGCCGCTGGTGGACGTGCCGATGTACGTGATGACGCCGGAGTACGGCGCCGCCAGCCAGCTCGAGAAGATCGACATGCTGGACTTCGCCGAGTTCGTGGCCATCAACAAGTTCGACCGCAAGGGCAGCGTGGACGCACTGCGCGACGTGGCCAAGCAGGTGCAGCGCAACAAGCAGGTCTTCGGCACGCCGATCGAACAGATGCCGGTGTTCGGCACGATGGCCAGCCGCTTCAACGATGACGGCGTCACCGCGCTGTACCAGGCGCTGCTGCCGCGCCTGGCCGAGCTGGGCCTGAAGCTGGGTGACGGCCGACTGCCCGCGGTGACCACGCACCACAGCACGCACCAGGTGCCCATCGTGCCGCCGGGCCGGGTGCGCTACCTGGCCGACATAGCCGATACCGTGCGCGCCTACAAGCGCCGTGCCCGCGAGCAGGCCCGCCTGGCGCGCGAACTGCAGCAGCTGCGCGAAAGTGCGCGCATGCTGCACGAGGCCGATCCCTCGCGCGACGGTGCCAGGAACACCGTGCTGAAGCTGGCTGAAGCGCGCGAAACCAGGCTGGACCCGGCCGCGCGCAAGCTGCTGGCCATGTGGCCCGAGATGCAGCGCGCCTATGCCGGCGACGAGTATGTGGTGAAGATCCGCGACAAGGAGATCCGCACCGCGCTCGTGCACACCACGCTGTCGGGCAACAAGATCCGCAAGGTCGCGCTGCCGCAGTACGAGGACCACGGCGAACTGCTGAAATGGCTGCTGCTGGAAAACGTGCCGGGCAGCTTCCCGTACACCGCGGGCGTTTTCGCATTCAAGCGCGAAAATGAGGACCCCACCCGCATGTTCGCCGGGGAGGGCGATGCTTTCCGCACCAACCGCCGCTTCAAGCTGGTCAGCCAGGCCATGCCGGCCAAGCGCCTGAGCACGGCCTTCGACAGCGTCACGCTATACGGCAACGAGCCCGACCTGCGGCCCGACATCTACGGCAAGGTGGGCAACAGCGGCGTGAGCATCGCAACGCTGGACGACCTGAAGGTACTGTATTCGGGCTTCGACCTGTGCGCATCCAATACCAGCGTCAGCATGACCATCAACGGGCCGGCGCCCAGCATCCTGGCGATGTTCATGAACGCCGCGGTGGACCAGCAAGTCGACAAGTTCAGGGCCGACAACGGCCGCGAGCCCACCGACGACGAGGCGGCCAAGATCCGCTGCTGGGCACTGGCCAACGTGCGCGGCACGGTGCAGGCCGACATCCTGAAGGAAGACCAGGGCCAGAACACCTGCATCTTCTCAACCGAGTTCAGCCTCAAGGTGATGGGCGACATCGCCCAGTACTTCGTGCACCACGACGTGCGCAACTTCTACAGCGTGAGCATCAGCGGCTACCACATCGCCGAGGCCGGTGCCAACCCGATCAGCCAGCTGGCCTTCACGATGAGCAACGGCTTCACCTATGTGGAGGCGTATCTCGCGCGCGGCATGCACATCGACGACTTCGCGCCCAACCTGAGCTTCTTCTTCAGCAACGGCATGGACCCCGAATACACCGTGCTGGGCCGCGTGGCGCGGCGCATCTGGGCGGTGGCGATGCGCGACCGCTACGGTGCCAACGAACGCAGCCAGAAGCTCAAGTACCACTGCCAGACCAGCGGCCGCAGCCTGCACGCGCAGGAGATCGACTTCAACGACATCCGCACCACGCTGCAGGCGCTGATCGCCACCTACGACAATGCCAACAGCCTGCACACCAACGCCTACGACGAAGCCATCACCACGCCCACCGAAGAAAGCGTGCGCCGCGCGATGGCCGTGCAGCTCATCATCAACCGC
>WBZP01008066.1_pt1 | contig 10026 bp, 11 predicted proteins | sample 5204301 | NCBI WGS metagenome assembly WBZP01 (sample SAMN12412401, study PRJNA552823) | activated sludge metagenome | isolation source: activated sludge from nitrification reactor of wastewater treatment plant... | place: USA: Pennsylvania | collected 2017 | reverse complement strand
CGAGACGCAACTCATCCTGGAACAGGGCATCACCATCGGCGGCAAGAGCCTGCGCGAGCACTTCGAGGTGGTCAACCACGCCCAGGCCATCTCGTTCGTGCAGTCGTTGGCCGAACGGCACGAACCCATCACCACAACCACCGTGCGGCAACTTCACGCCCTGGTGTTGGCCAACATTGACAACGACAACGCCGGCCACTATCGGCAACTGCCGGTGCGCATCGCCGGAGCCGCCCACGAGCCGCCGCCGGCCTGGGACGTGCCGGCGCGACTGAACGATTGGGCCGGCTGGCTGGCGGGGCAGGAGGCGGAGCGGGCCGAGCCGGTACAACTGGCCGCGGTGGCCCACCACAGGCTGGTCAGCATCCACCCTTTTCTGGACGGCAACGGCCGCACTGCCCGGTTGATTCTGAACCTCATTCTATTGCGGGCCGGCTATCCTCCGGCGGTCATCAGCCGCGTCAATCGGGCGCAGTACTACCGCGCCCTGGCCGCGGCCGACCGGGGCGACGACGATGCGTTGGCCAACCTGGTCGGCCGCGCTGTCGAACGCAGCCTGACGCTTTACCTGGAAGCAGTCACTCCCCAGACCGCCCCGCCGCCCGACGCAGAACGTCTATTACCACTCCGCGAGGCAGCCGAGGGCACGCCCTACAGTCAGGAGTACCTCAGCCTGCTGGCCCGCACCGGACGGTTGGAAGCGATCAAACGGGGGCGGAACTGGTATACGACGGCCGCGGCCATTCGCCGCTACCGCGACTCGCTGAACCGCCCGACTATTCGGATAGAGGAACGCGAATGATCGAACTCCGTGGCTCGTTAGTCACCTTGCGGACGTTAGAACGCGACGACTGCCGCTATCTGTGGCAAGCTTATGAGCCGGCCCAACCACGGCCGACCGAGCCGCTCCACCTGGGCCTGTCGGTCGAGGGGGCCAATACCTGGTTCGCGGAGATACAAGCCGATCAGGGAAAAGGCCGGCTGCATCTGGGCATCTTCACGCTGGAGGGTCGCCTGGTGGGCGACATCCAGCTGTCCAACATTGATTGGCGCAACCGGACGGCCGAACTGGGCGCGGGCATCGCCCTGGCCGCCGATCGCGGGCAGGGCTATGGCCGCGAGGCGACGCGCCTGTTGCTCGGCTATGCGTTTGACCACCTCGATCTGGCCCGGATCGCTGCGGCGGTGCTGGAATACAACGTTGCCGCGGCGCGTGGACTGGAGCGTAGCGGGTTCGTGGCGGAAGGACGGGATCGGGCGGCCGTATTCATCGGTGGCCACCGCTACGACCGGCTGCGCTTCGGCTTGCTGCGCGAGGAGTTTGCGGCGCGGCGTGATACGCTGGTGGAGAATTAAGACATGACCCAACAACTCAGCGCTCAACAAGTCTGGCAACCCATCGAAAAAGAACTCTTCGCCGTCGTCGGCATGGTCACGGCCGACCACGAGGCGCGCACAGTCGGCGTCGTCTACGCCGTCCGCGACCGTAAACTCTACTTCATCACCGGCCGCGACACGTGGAAAGTCCGCCACATCGCCGCCAACCCCTACGTCTCCGTCACCATCCCCATCGCCAAGCGCGTGCCGATCATGCCCTGGCTGAAAATCCCCCAGGCAACGATCACCTTCCAGGGCACGGCCCACGTCTGCGGCGCGGGCGAAGCCCTGCCCGACCTGCTGCAAAAGCTGCTGGGGCCGATGGCCAACGACCAGGAGTTGATCGCCGGCTCGTGCCTGATCGAGATCGTCCCGGTGGGCGAGTTCGTCACCTATGGCATCGGCATCCGCCTGATGGAGATGCGCGACCCGAACAAGGCCCGCGGCCGCGCCCCGGTCAACTAGCCGGACAAAAACATATCTCTGGTCTATTGAAAACCCGGCAGCCCTGAGCCTATGATGGGTTCAGGCGTCTTGCTGCTGCTCCTTTCTCCCTGAATACCGGCGGTGAGACGCTTCACTGTCGAGCGATTTGGCAAATCGCTCTACACCAATAAACAAGCCGTTAGGATTAGGAGAGGAACCCCATGAACCGTCAGAATCTAGTCGCTCTCATTGCCGGCCTGCTGGCCCTGGTAGGCCTGGCCATTGGCGCCTATGGCCTCTACCGTTCGACGACCACCCAACGCGACCTCACGACCGCGATGGCCACGATGGATGCTTCGTCGGCGCAGAATCAGGTCGTGCTCGACCGCCTGGGCGTGGCCACGCTGCAACCGGCGCAGGCCACCGACGCTCCCAACGTCGCCCGCGACCCGGCCGACGTGCCCCCGCCCATTACCCGCACCGAGCCGACCACCGTCCAGGTATCGCTGACGGCCAAAGAGGTAGTCGCCGAACTGGCCGACGGCACGACCTACGCCTTCTGGACGTTCGGCGGCACCGTGCCCGGCCCGATGGTGCGCGTCATGGAGGGCGACACGGTCGAGTTCACCCTGACGAATGACCTGTCCAGCGTCAACGGCCACAACATTGACTTCCACGCCGTCAACGGGCCGGGCGGCGGCGCGGAGGTGACCAACGTCGCCCCGGGCGAGACGGCGACCTTCACCTGGAAGGCGCTGCACGCCGGGGCCTTCGTCTACCACTGCGCCTTCCCGCCGCCCATGCACCACATCGCCCAGGGCATGTATGGGGCCATCGTCGTCGAGCCGGTCGGTGGGCTGCCGCCGGTAGACCGCGAGTTCTACATCATGCAGGGCGACTGGTACACCGCCGGCCGGCTGGGCAACCAGGGGCATCAGACCTTCAGCAACGAAAAGGCGCTGGCCGAACTGCCGGAGTACTACACCTTCAACGGCCACGTCCAGGCCCTGACCGAGCTGTATCCGTTGCAGGCCGAGGTCGGCGAGACGGTGCGCATCTTCTTCGGCGTCGGCGGGCCGAACAAAGGCTCCAACTTCCACATCATCGGCGAGGTGTTCGACCGCGTCTACTCCGGTTCCGACGAGACCTTCACCGCCAACGAGGAGGCGTGGTACGTGCCGCCCGGCTCCGTCTCCACGTTCGAGATGTTCCTCGACGTGCCCGGCTCCTACACCATCGTTGACCACGCCCTCTACCGGGTGCAGAAGGGCGCGGTGGGCGTGCTGGAGGTCAGCGGCGAGCCGAACCCGGAAGTCTTCGACGCGCCGGCGCTGGACGGCGAGTAACCTAACCGGGTACTCCCCAAAACAAAAAGGGCGAAGCCGACAGCGGCTTCGCCCTTTTGCGTACAGGCAATCTAACCCTAGGCCTGCTTCTTCAGCACGGGTAGCCCGTTCTTCGATTCCGCGACCTGATAGCCGGTCGGGACTTCGTCCATCGCGCCCTGCCCCGGCTCCTTGGCAAAGAAGTACAACGTCTGGGTGCGACCGCCCTTCAGCTCCACGTTGCGGGAGTGGAGGAAGTAGGTCTTGCCCTTGCTATTCTTGAATTGGTACGCCATGTTGGTTCGTCTCCTTATCTGTTACAAAATCGTGCGCTCGACACCCACTCCCCCCAACGGGAAAGCACGCTCGGCCGGCGATGGGGCGTTCCCCGCGCGGCGTTCGCACACGTGTTCTACCGAACTTTACCACAGGATGACCGGTAGAGAGAAGATTCTGAGAAAAGACTAAAGCGAGGTGGTCGAATGCGCCCGGAACCAGGCGGCCATCTCCTGGAACGATTGTTGGCCGTTGACCACGGCGAAGGTGAAACGCTCCAGTCCGGCGTTGTCGGCCGTCAGCCGGTAGCCGTTGCGCAGTAGCAGCAGCGCGGCGGCGGTGATGCCCGTGCGCTTGTTGCCGTCGAGGAACGGGTGGTTGAGCAGCAGCGACTGCATCAGCGCCGCCGCTTGGGCGAACAGGTCGGAGTATAGCTCCTGGCCGCCGAACGCCGCCCGCGGCCAGGCCACGGCCGAGGCCAGCAGCCCCACGTCGCGCAGCAGGTGGTCGCCGCCCGTCTCGTCGGTCAGCCGGGCGTGGATGAACAACACCTGCTGGGGGCTGAGGTGGCGGGTCATCGCGCCAGGGCCACCAGCGCCGGGCGATAGTGGGCGATGAAGGCGTCCAGTTGCCGGGCGAATTCGGCGTCAACGTCGTCTATCCCCGCCCCGGCCGGCGCGATTTTCACCTGTTGCATCTCAGGCGCGAATATCACGTCCACTTCGCTGCCTTCGTGGAGGCCGAGCCGTTCAACCGCCTCGTTGGGCAGGAGAACGGCGAGGCCGTCAACGGTTCTAACTACCTTTTGCACCATATGAACCCCTGTGTTTGCCCACCGCACCTATCCTCGCGGTGGTCCGCCACCCCCATTCCCATCCGCCCCGCCCACGTTGGCATCCGACAGGTCAAGGCCGATGTTGAACGTCGTGGCATACCCCTCGACCGTCTGGCTCACGTCGAGCAACAACAGGTCGTTGTAGATGCCGTCCTGGCTGTTGAAGGTGTTGCGCTGCCCCCTGGCGGCGTAGGGCGGCTGGGCTTGCACCTGGTCGTTGAGCGCCTCGTCGAAGAACAACTGCGACGTGAACTCATAGGCCTGGTTGTCGCTGGCGTTGGTGCGCACCTTGAAATGGATGTGGACGGTGCGGCCGGAGTACCAGCCGGGGTAGATGGTGGTGAATTGGGCGCGCCCGCTGCCGTCGGTCACCTGGTAGCCGCGCAGGAACTGCTGGGCCGAGGTGTCGAAGCCGGGGTCGGACACGCCGGAGTAGACCCCCAGCGCGTCACAGTGCCACACGTCCACCACCGCCCCCGGCAGCGGCGCGCAGGTGTTGTTGCCCACCTGGGAGACGACGAAGGCCAGCGACAGCAGCGCCCCCTCGCTGATCGCGCCGCTGGCCGGATCGCTGCGAATGTCGGCCCGGTTGAGTTGCGCATCCACGAAGTACGGCCCCTCGGTCAGCTCCGGCCGTACGATGCAGTCGGGCACGGCGGTCAGGTTGGTCGTCTCGGCCGTGGCCATCTCGGCCGTCAACTCGGCCTGGGCGGTCGGCGCGGCGGTGACGGCGGCGACCGTCTGCCCCTCGATGCCCGGCGTGGCCGTGGCTGCCGCCAGTGGAGCTGTCGCGGCCCCCGGCGTGGCCGTCGCCCCCGGCCCCGACGCGCCCGGCCGGCAGCCGACCAGCATCGCCGCGCCCATCGCGCCCAGCAGTTTGATCATCTCGCGCCGGGTCAGCAGCGTGCCGACCTGTTGATCGTCGTTGTCCATGTGGTTGTTTCTTTTATTTGGACGCTACGCTCGTCTTTCGCTTGCGGCGGTGTCGTATATAAAGAACGATAACTGTGCCCAAGATCAAGCCGAGCACTGCCCCCGTGTCGCCAAGAGCGCTGCCAAACAGGCCAACGATTACACTAACGAGCGTCATCCACAGGAAGCCCCAGCCAAGGCAGCCCATCATCCGGTTCCCGCCGGTCTGCCCCTTGGCAAAGCCCGAGGCCATTGACGCCTGCCCATCCGCACGTTCCGTCGGGGCCGGATTGAGCGCCACCAGCGCGGCATGAATCTGTGACCTTTGCGCGTTGAGCGCTCCGGCTTCGCGCTCCAGTTGCGACAATTGCGTCTTGACCGTTTTGCTTTGCTTCTTGTCGCTGTTCCGTTGCAGCGCGCGATATTCGGCTCCCGCATTGGCCAGACGCATCTCCACCGCCGCCAACTCCTGACTGAGCCGCAAGCGCTGAATCTCGCGCTGAGTGTCTTCGGCCGATGCACGCACGCTCTGCGCCGTTTGCGCGCTGCTGTCCTGAAGGGTCTGCTTGATCCCGGCCAGTTCGTGATCGAACTTCAGCGTCACCTGCCCGTGTGACTGTTCGATAAAAGACGTTGTGCCGCAATACTCACAGGTAACGCGATCGGCCCCCGGCGGGACGCTGGCCGCCGCGAAACAAGCGGGACAGTGAATAGGTTCAATTTTCATGGGTCTGCTCCGACTCCGTTGTTATGCCCCAAGATGGCTGTCGAGAAGCCGGCAGGCGCATAAGGTAGTCGCACCGCACTAGGAAGGCGGCGCTCTGAGTACTCTACGATACCACCCTTAAGAGCCGGCTAAAGGCAGACCCGACTAAAGTTCCTGCAACCTGTCGTCGGGCGATTCACCGCGGCCCGCGCGCCGACCACAGCAGGAGCAACACAAAGGCTAGCACAGCCAGGCCGACCATCACCCAGGCCACCGTGGGCGGCACGAGAACCGAGTGGGCCAGCGGGTCGCCCTCCTGGGCCAGCGCCGGCAGCGCCGTGATCAACAGGGCCACAATCGTTAACAGCATCACCGGGAATCGTCGCATTGGTTTGCTCTCCATTTTTCCGCGCCGGTGTGGGGCGCATTTGAGAGTTGAATTATAGCCCGTATTGTGGGGAGGTGTAGGGCTGGGCTGGGCTGGTCGGCCCTCTCCCCAACCCTCTCCCGAGGGGCGAGGGGCCGGCAACCGCGCAACAATACTCAAGTGTTTCTACAGTTGCCACCCCGTCTTTTCAGCCGTATACTATCGATGTTAACCGTGGTTAATCTTTCGGCAGTCGAGGCGCAGATGGAGCACGTGGAAGCGACCGAAAGCCTGGAAATCCATGGTCTGATCCCCGAACCGGCGGCCGAGTGGCGTCGCTTGCTGCGCTTTGTCGGCTTCGGCCCGGCGGACAAGGCCGCTATGTCGCGCACTGTGGAGCCGCTGCTGGCCCGCGCCAACGAGATGGTCGTCGGCACCTATGACCACCTGCTGTCGGTGCCGGAGACGGCCGCCGTGCTGGGCTGGGAGAGCGGCGCGGACGAAGAGCACCTGGCCGAGCGCCGCCGCTTCTTCGCCGTCTGGCTGGCCCGCGTGCTGGGCATGGACACCAGCGACGAGTTCGCCGCCTACCTCTTCCGCGCCGGCAAGTACCACGCCGCCCACGGCCCGCGCCACATCCACGTCCCGCCCGCCTACGTCACCACGTCCATCGGCCTGATGGGCGCGGCCTTCGCTCGCTGCCTGGGCGAGGCCAAGCTCCCGGCCGAGGTCATGGCCCCGGCGCTGGCCGGCTGGAACAAGTTCCTGGCGGTGCAACTGCACCTGATGGACATGGGCTACCGCGCCGCGCTGGAGTTCGAGCGCGGCGAGTTCCCCGTCGGCTTCGCCCTTTTCGGCCGTCTGCGCCTCGTGGCCGGGCAGCGGGCGCTGACCGCCAACGCCAACTCCGGCGAGACGATGGGCAACCTGCTGCGCCGCTTCTTCAACTACCTGCCGGAGTTGCGCGCCGACTGCCTGCGCCCCGTCTGGCATTCGCACGAGAAGGACGACGCGGCCTGGGTCGAGGTCTACGAGAGTTATGTACCCGCGCCGGGCGGCTGGCGCTTTTTGTTGAACGGCCGCAACGCAGCCTACGATGGCGGCTTTGCCACCGCCCTGCGGCCCAACGATTCTATCAGTATCTTCCCACCTGGCCGCTAATGACCACATTGAGGAGGTGAATCCCCTACCCACTAACTACCTGATACCCCACACTGCTGATTTTGCCGGAACACACTTCATACCCTGCTTTGGGAAAGGATGAGGGAAATGAAACTAGGTGGATATGCAGACAACGTCGCCCACGTCGATCTGACGGCGGGCACAGTGGAATACAAGGGCATCCCCGAAGAGTGGGCGCGCAAGTACATCGGCGCTCGCGGTCTGGGCGTGCGCTACGTGTTCGAGAACGGGCCAACGGTCGAACCGTTGTCCCCCGATAACATCCTCTGCTTCATGAATGGCCCGCTGACTGGGACGGCGGCCAACATGAGCGGCCGGATGGCTATCGTAACCAAATCGCCCCTGACGGGAACCGTCACCGACAGCCACCACGGCGGTTGGTCGGCGGCCCGCCTGCGCTGGGCCGGCTTCGACGGCCTGATCTTCAAGGGCAAGGCCGACAAACCGGTCTATGCCTACATCGAGGACGGCAAAGTGGAACTGCGCGATGCTTCGGACATCTGGGGCATGGGCGTCCACGACACGGTCAAGCACTTCCAGGCCCAATTGGGCGAGAAGGACCTGACCGTCATCACCATCGGCCCGGCGGGCGAGCACCTCGTCCGCTTCGCGGGTTGGGTCAACGAGAACGACCGGGCCAGCGGCCGCGGCGGCACGGGGTGCGTCGGCGGCAGCAAGAACCTGAAGGCCGTGGTCATCAAGGCCAAGAAGGTGTTGCCCAAGCCGGCCGACAAGGAAGCCTGGAAGAAGGCCCACGACCGCGCCCTGGCGGTCATCATGGACGAAGCCAATATCACCAGCCCGCGCAAGGGCGGCCTGTCGCTCTATGGCACCAACGTGCTGATGAACATCACCAACACGATGGGCGCGCTGCCGTCGTGGAACGGCAAGGTGACCGGCTACGGCGATGAGTGCGAGAACCTGAGCGGCGAGCACGTCTACGACCACATCCTGGTCAACAACCCCACCTGCCACGCCTGCCCCGTGGCCTGTAAGAAAGAGGTCGAGCTGAAGGATGGCATGTACAAGGGGTTGCGCATGGAGAGCGTTGAGTACGAGTCGGCCTGGGCGCTGGGCGCTAACTCCGGCCACCACGACATCAACGCCGTGGTCAAGATGATTGACCAGTGCAACGACTATGGCATGGACACGATCGAGTTGGGCAACGCCTTCTCGACCTACATGGAGATCAGCGAGAAGGGCTATCTCAACGGCCACCCGGCGTTGGCCTGGGGCGACTGGGCCAAGATGATCGAACTGACCGAGATGATCGCCTATCGCCAGGGCGTGGGCGACGCGCTGGCCGAAGGGCCGGCGCGCTTTGCCGCCAACCTGGGCCATGCTGAAATATCCAACACCGTTAAGGGCCAGTCCATTCCGGCCTATGACCCGCGCGGCATCAAGGGCATGGGCATCGCCTACGCCACCAGCAACCGCGGCGCGTGCCACCTGCGGGCCTATACGCCGGCGGCCGAGCTGAACATCATGCCCTTCCAATCGCTGAAGGCCGACCCGCTGGAGTGGGACGGCAAGGGCAAGTTGACCAAGGTGTTCCAGGACATCCACGCCTTCTCCGACAGCCTCGACCTGTGCAAGTTCAGCGCCTTCGCCCAGGGCGTGGAGGAGTACACCGCCCAGTATGCAGCTTTCGTCGGCCTGCCGGAGTTCACCACTGACGACATGCTGAAGACCGGCGAGCGCATCTACAACCTGGAGCGCTACTACAACAATCTGGCCGGCCACGCCGAGGGCAGCGACTACCTGCCCCACCGCTTCACCCACGAGCCGTCCACCGAGCCGGGCAACCTGGGCCACACCTGTGAGTTGGACCTGATGCTGGCCGAGTATTACGGCGCGCGCGGCTGGAAAGATGGGGTGGTGACGGATTTGAAGTTGCAGGAGTTGGAAGTGATCTAGATCGCGGTGCGGGGTCTGGCTGCCTGCGGTTGTTTATTCTGAAAGGGCGCTGTTACCACCTGGTAACAGCGCCCTTTTCCTTTGCCCGGTAGGGCAATCAGGGGCGTGGTCTGGGCAAGATGTCGGAACATCGTCTACAGCTATAATCTGTCAATGTCCGCTTCTCCGGCGTCCAACGCGCTCCTGCTCCGCCTGCGCCGCCTGAGCTTCTTCAACGGCCTCGACGACGCCACCCTGGCCGAACTGACCCACGCCGCCCGACGCCGCGAATACCGCGCCGGGGAGGTCATCGTCCTGGAGGGTGAAGCCCAGCCCGGTCTCTACTTCCTCGACACCGGCTACGTCAAGGTTCTCAAAAGCGCGCCCTCCGGCCGAGAACAGACGCTGCGCGTCCTGGAACCGGGCGACACTTTCAACGAGATCGGTGTTTTCTCCCGCCTGCCCAACCCGGCCACGGCCGTAGCCCTGGAACCGACCGGTGTCTGGCTCATCCCCCGCGAAACGCTGACCCGTCTCATGCGTGAGCGGCCCGACTTCGCGCAAAGCGTCATCGAGCGCATGGCCGAGCGCATGCTCTTCCTGGTGACGCTGGTCAGCGATCTCTCCCTGCGGCCGGTCACCGGCCGGCTGGCGCGGCTGCTGCTGGACACGGCGGCCGACAACGTGATGCCCCGGCCGCGCTGGTTCACCCAGGCCGAACTGG
>WBZP01008064.1_pt1 | contig 10027 bp, 4 predicted proteins | sample 5204301 | NCBI WGS metagenome assembly WBZP01 (sample SAMN12412401, study PRJNA552823) | activated sludge metagenome | isolation source: activated sludge from nitrification reactor of wastewater treatment plant... | place: USA: Pennsylvania | collected 2017 | reverse complement strand
AAAATCGGAGAAGAAGCAGCTTTTTCTTTTTTTGGTAATTCCATTGTAATTATATTTTGAGTCTAAATCAAAACGATAGTTCTTTTTTATTAATAGAGAAAATTGTCAGTGTTTACGCAAAATAAAAAAAAGGGTTGTCAATGTAAGCCTTGTGCAGCCAGCCATCTTTCGGCATCGAGGGCAGCCATACATCCCGTGCCTGCTGCTGTAACCGCCTGACGGTAGGTTTTGTCCTGTGCGTCTCCGGCAGCAAACACTCCTTCTATATTGGTATAAGTAGAATCCGGCTTTGTAACCAAGTACCCGGTTTCATCCATTTCTAATTGTTCCTTGAAGATTTCGGTATTGGGTTTATGACCAATTGCCACAAAAAAACCGCTTACGGCAATTTCAGACTCTGTTTTTGTCTGAGTGTTTACCACTCTGATTTTCTCAAGTTTTTCGCCACCCATTAATTCCAGCGTTTCTGTAAACCAGTGTATTTTAATATTGGGGGTGTTTTTTACCCTTTCTTGCATAAATTTGGAAGCCCTCATTTCGTCTCTCCGAACCAACAAATGTACTACAGGACATAATTTGGCTAGGTATGTAGCCTCTTCTGCTGCGGTATCTCCGGCTCCCACTACTGCAACTTCTTTTCCTCTGAAAAAATATCCATCACAAACGGCACAAGCACTTGCTCCCCTATTCATAAAGGATTCTTCTGAAGGGAGCCCGAGCCACTTTGCCTCTGCGCCGGTTGAAATAATCACGCTGTCTGCATAAAACTCGATGCCATTCCCATCAACCAATTTTTTGGGAGTTGATTGTAAGTCACAGGATACAATCATTTCGTATTTGATTCTTGTACCGAAACGCTCCGCTTGTTTACGGAAGTTTTCCATCATATCCGGCCCCATCACTCCATCAGGATAGCCCGGGTAATTATCAACCTCAGTGGTAATCATCAACTGACCACCGGGTTGTAGTCCCGCAAACATTAGCGGTTTTAGCCCTGCTCGGGAAGCATAAATCGCAGCAGTATATCCCGAAGGACCGCTACCGATAATAATTACTTTCTCATGATTTTGATACTGACTCATTCGTTCTTTTATTTATTTTATTTTTAAAAAACCGGTGCAAAGTTAATAATTCTCTTTGAGATTTTGTGACTTTTATTACTTCTGATAAAAAATTCAAACGATACAACTTATTGAGGAGTATGGATAAATCGAGAGGTCAAAATAAAAAAGAAGATTTTTCTCAGATTTGAGACTGAAAAATAGAAGGGGAGCTGTGCTAATTTGCGGGCACTTTTCTATGAGGGAAACATTCCATAAAATCAATAAAAAAACGGCAGCATTATTCATGCTACCGTTCTTTTCGTTTAGGAATGACGAAGAAATAAAGTACTTATTTTGTAGCCATTCCTAAGTCTCACTCTTTGATTATTTTTTCAGTGATTGTTTTTTCACCATCTGAAACAGAGATAAAATAAACGCCGGAAGGGTAACCGGAAAAATTAATTTCCTGTGAGATTATACCATCCTGAAGCATCGATTTTTGCATAAAAATCATTCTCCCCATTACATCATTTACCACAAAAGATACATTTTCCTTAAAGCCTCCATCTCCCACAATTGAAACTGTATTCTGAACAGGATTAGGGAAAAAGCGCAGCGTTTCATTATCCAAGAATTGATTATTAGTTTGATAGTCAGATTCCTGTGTTTGGTCTTCCATGAAGCGAGGAGCGGTTACTAGTGTAACGTTGCCGCTACAAGTTTGAACATTATAATGTGGCGTTTCTGTCCCTGCTAAATTATTGCACCCAATAGGAGTTACCCACACTTCATAGGTGAAGTTTGAGGAAAGCCCTGTTCTTGTAAAAGAAAGATTGGTTGTATAAGCATTTACCAAAATCGTATTGGATACCGTATTTTTAATTCTAACCCGGTAGCCAACTGCTCCTGGAGAAGCATCCCAGTTTATGGTCATGGCATTACAACTGATTCCGCTAAAGGTTACATTAGCGGGGGATGCGGGTCTCGGGTCTGGAACCGTAATATAAATAGGGTTTGCATAAACAGAGTATTGCGCCCCACATTTTCCAGCAACACTTATTTCGTAAAGTTGTCCGTAAGCAGATGCCGGAACAGTAAGCGTTCTTGATGTAGTTGTGCCGGTTGCTCCGTTATTGGCCCCTAAGCCGGGCGTAACCTGACGGATATAAGAAGTAAAAGAGGAGTATCCGGAAGCATTCCAACTTGTCATAATCTGATTACAGCTTACAGAAGCTGTCAACCCCGAAGGTGCGACACCGCAAACCGGAGTACCGGAAGTGATAAAATAAACGGTACCACTGCTGTCCCCGCTTGCGTCGGTTACAAATGCAAGATAAGCCGTAGCAGGTAGCAGACCTGTGATGTCATACAAATTTCCAGCAGTAGCGGAGTTCCATGGTGAGCCAGCTACGATTCTTCTCCAATACACCGTAAAACTGGGATTGCAGTTTTCTATTTCCACGTGTGCTAAGGTGTTGTCTCCCACATCTGGCGTAACGGTCAGTAGATTGGAGATAATCGGAACTGTTTCCGTGCCATAGGTATGAGTAGCTAATCCCGGGTTGTCATAATGAGTAGAGCCAATCCCGCCGGGTGCACCGGGTGCGGCAGTTCCATTTGGGCCTCCTAAACCGCCCGCCACAGACAAGGTACCCGTAAATCCGGAATAATCATTCGCAAAAATTTTGATTCTGCCGCCACCGCCACCGCCACCGGAATCATTAGCTGTACTAGTTCCAGAGGCTCCATTCCCACCACTAGCACTCAAGTCTCCCGAGCCGGACAAGTTATAGGCTCGAATATACAAAGCCCCTCCTGAGCCGCCACCGCCACCTCGTCCCGTTCCGTCTGAAGCACTAACCTTACCTTTTGCTGAGATGCTTCCGGAAACGACTATATCTACTCCCTGTATGCTTATCGCACCTCCTCCATTTCCACCAATGCTAACCCCTGTTCCGCTGCCTCCTGAGGAACCCAAATCGATATCAGCACCCGATATTGTTCCGTATGTAGCCCCCCCTACGCCTGGCGTATCTCCTGAATCGTACCCCCCTGTACCTCCTACACCTGCATAGCTTCCCCCTCCGCAACCACTGTTGGTTGATGTACCTCCTGCTCCTGGACCTTGTCCTGCTGTATTAATACTTGACCCAGTGTGACCCTTGCCGTCTGCACTTATCACTCCTGCTACGATTAATTTGGATACCTTCAAGCTCAGTAGCGCATTCGTAGTTAGAAATAGGGTATCTCCAGCCTCGATTTCCAGCCACGAAATTGTTTGGGTCCCCCCCGTATAGCTTAAGTTATTTCCTCCTGAAATAACAGCATTTGGAAAAGTAGCAGAGAAATTACTGCCTGCTGATGCCGAATTATCGCCATACCACATCTGAAAAGAAAGAACCTGATTCGCTGTCATAGAAGGAATCTTAACCCAGATTTTTGTATTTGTCGTATTGATTCCGGACTCTATGTAATAATCCCAGAAAACACCAAGACAAGGCGATGTCTCCCCGAAACGGATGTCTTCTCCGTTCATTTGCATTTTGCCTTGACCAATCAATGTCTGAGTATTGATTGTCAGGAGTACTCCAAAATTGGTTTGTGCCTCACCGAAAGGCTCCGTAACCGTAACGGAGGACTGAAAAGCAGGCAGGTAAGCCATTAAGGGAAAACTTAAGAAAAAAAGAAAAGCCGTTAAAATTAGTTTTGTTTTCATTTTTAATTCTAATAATTAAGGTGTGAGTAAAAGAATAAATTAATGGATACAAATATAACAACTTTGCTTGAAAAATAAAAAAATGTGGATAAAAATACAGGTAATTTGAGAGATTCATCAGCGATAAATAGGTTATAATAATTGATAAATAATAAATTGAGTTTATAAGCAATTTCCATTGATACTTCATCGTGCCGTTAGAGGCTGTAATTTTGTTTCTTGTTTTGTTTTTGTATGAAAAAAGGAAAAGAATAATTCAAAGCAAAATGGAGTACTTTGAACTTGCTGTATTTTACAAACGCTTAAAAATTCGTATATTTGCAGAATGAAACGGACGAATACAATTCTTTTCTCCTTTTTTTGGGTAGTCTTGCTTATCGCTTGCCGTCAGACGGTGGGGATAAAGGCAAAAGATTTTGAACCGGAAATATCGGTTTATAATTTTTCTGAATCAGGGAAGGTTCCAGCGTTTTATCTGACCGAAACCCAATCTTATTTTGGATATTTGGAGCAGGTAAGAAATCCTGAGTTTATTCGGGATGCTGTTGTAACGCTATCTGAAAATGGAGAGAGCGAAACGCTCACAGAGTATTTTCGGTATGATACTCAGATATGTGGAAGCTTAATCAATGGTGATTCGGCATTGGTACGTTATTATAAAGGTTCACTGCCTTTAGAGGCAGGCAAGGAATATACCCTCAATATTCGGCACAATAATCGGGAAGTCTCAGCCCAAATGCGTATCCCTTTCTCTATCCCGATTCATCATCTTACAGAAATAAGGATTAAAGATCCCCGCAAAGACGACACATTAATTAATGTATCTGTTTTTGTTCAGGATGAACCTGGAGTGCAAAATTTTTACAGAATCGCACGTAGATTCAGAAGCCGTACGATTTGTAAAGATCCGATTACGGGTATAAAAGACACAATTTACTATTCGAGGGTCAGATATACCAATATATTTACAGACAGAACGCAGGAGGTAAATTTGGACGGCGGCCTACTTGAAAGAGAATTCAGCCTTAATCAATCTGGTATTTTTTCTGACTCATTGACTTTCGAAGTCCAACACCTCACACCCGAACTTGCTAGTTATCTAATGACAATACGCGAGCAGGAAAAAGACTATGACTTTCTGCCTGACGATATTCCGGATTTTTTGGATGAACTGTTGCCTGATTCCATTCCTGATCCTTTCGTGGAACCAACTATTCTGAAGTCTAATATTCAAAATGGAATCGGATGTTTTGGCGGAGCCTCTACCTCAGGTCGTGTTGGTGTGAGAATTCATTATTAAAGTAATATTTTTTTTGACGTTGTGCTATCGAAGAAACACAAATCCGAAAACCAACGAAAAATCGAAAAAAGACGTTAATAGTTTTTTGTCTCGGTAATGAAAAGAATTTGCCGGAGTTAAAACGAAAAATAGTAGTATTGGTGTAGTTTTGTGAAGTAATACAAAATAAACAGGATTTACTATTATTTGTCGTCAAACTATGTTCATCCTTGAAGAATAATGGCTCTCAAAACAAAACAGAGCACTAAGGTGTTTTCCAATCATGAAATTTCCCGCTTGTATGTCAAAAATAAAAATCAGGTTTTCTATTTTCATTCTTTTTTTTCTGCTGCTTTCCCGTGTCCAGGCCACCCACATTGTAGGGGCACAACTTTATTACGAATGTCTTAATGCATCCACGAATCAGTATCAGTTGACGTTAAAGTTTTACAGAGATTGTCTTAACGGACAAGCAAACTTTGACGATCCGATTACGCTTTTTATTTTTCAGGCTACAAGTGGAAGTTTGTATCAGACGGTAGATATTCCGGTTCCTTTTAATACCCCACAGGTACAGCCTACAAATTGGGGCCCCTGTGTTTCTGTGCCACCTGCTGTGTGTGTAGAAGAGGGGATTTATCAAACTACGATTGTACTTCCGCCGTTAGCAGGCGGATATGATTTGGGGTGGGCAAGATGTTGCCGGAATTTTGCAATTACTAATCTCGCTAATCCTCAGGTAGAAGGAGTAACCTTTCTTGCGCATGTCCCAGACCCAGGGCTTGCAACCTGCAATTCTATGCCTACATTTGATAATACTCCGCCTTTCTTCTTCTGTCAGAATCAAACTTTTACCTTTGATTACTCTGCCACAGACCCTGATGGAGATTCATTAGTATATTTCCTGACCAATCCCTATACCGGCACTAATTTTAATGGGTTAGGTGCGGGTAATCCAAACTTTGGGGGAAATAATCCGGTAGTATCTCCTGGTGGAAATCCTATGGGACCTCCTCCTTATCAAAACGTCGTGTTTGCCGCCGGATATTCATTCATCAATCCTTTTGGTCCAGGCTCTACGATAAATCTGGATTCTCAGACCGGATTATTAACCGTTACACCCGCTCAATTGGGGATTTTCGTTGTCGCTGTGTCCGTATTTGAGTACAGAAATGGCGTATTGCTAAGTGAAAATAAACAAGACCTTCAGATTCATGTACTCAACTGTCTGCCACAAAATGCGCCTCCTGCAATCAATCATGACCTGAGTTTATTGAATCATAATGGAGATACCATTTTTGTTAATCCGACACAGTCATTCTGTTATCCTTACACGGCATCTGCTCCTCTTGTAATCGGGACACTTCAGGTAACCCCTGTAAGCAATATTTTCAACACCGGTGCTACGATTACTTTTTCGGGTGTCAACCCCGTAACCGGTCAGGTTTGCTGGACTCCTTCCTGCAATAATGTGAATCAATTGATTCCGATTATTATAAAAGTGCATGATACGGGTAATTGTCCGGGATTCGGGACTGCATTTGATACAGTTTGGATTAAAGTGATTTTACCGCCGAATAATGCGCCGGTCATCACCCCCGACTATACTGGACTTACCATGCAGTCGGGAACCATTATCATTAACGCAACCAACCAATTATGTTATAATTTTACCGTTGCAGATATAGAAGGAGATTCGATTGACATCAATCCTACAAGCCCTGTGTTCAATTCTGCAAATCCACCGGTCATTACCATTACAGGAAGTAATCCTTTAACGGGTCAGATTTGCTGGACTCCTGATTGTGCACTTTCAGGACAACTTATCCCCATTACATTTACCGCAACAGACCTGAGTCTGTGTAATGTAACCCATACGGTAACTTCCAGTGTGAGCGTACTTGTGCAAATTCCTCCCAATAACCTGCCGGTACTGAATACGAACCTGAGCGGCACGGTAAACAGCGGAGATACGATTTATACTACTGCACTGAGTAATTTTTGTTTCAGCTTTACGGGAAGTGACACAGATATAGCCGATTCACTTACCATGATAGGAGTGAGCCCGGTATTTAATGCTCCGAATCCGCCAACCTTTACGGTAACCGGTGTAAATCCCATCAGCGGGCAGATTTGCTGGACTCCGGGATGTCAGTACGTTGGGCAGACGATTCAGTTGATCTATAAAATAAAAGACACAGGGGTTTGTAATAATATCGGGGAAGACTACGATACTGTCTATGTAAATATAGGTTATCCACCGAATAGTGCCCCGTTGCTAAACTACAACCTGTCTGGAAATAATTTTAGTAATGATACAATCTATGTTTTTGCGCAGAATAGCTTGTGTTTTAATTTCTCAGGAACGGACATCAACGCCGCCGATTCCCTTACTTTTATCCCTCAAAGCCCGATTTTTTCTTCTCCTGTAAATCCTCCAACGGTTACCCTTACGGGAAGCAATCCCTTACAAGGGCAAATTTGCTGGACACCGGACTGTAATTTCGACGGTCAAGTGATTCCTTTTATTTTTGGTATTGGCGATCAGGGAGGTTGCAATAATATTTTGTATGATTACGATACAGTTTATGTCAATATCTCTATTCCGCCCAATCAAGCCCCTCTCATTTCTCACGATTTGACCGGTACAAATTTCGGGAATGATACAATTTATATTGACGCGCTCAGTAGTTTCTGTTATGATTTCAGTGTATCAGACATCAATGGAGGAGATTCGCTCAATGTATATACTTTAAGTCCGGTTTTTAATACTCCAAATCCTCCTTCATTCACCTTTAGTGGGCTCAATCCCCTTCAGGGTCAAATCTGCTGGACTCCGGGCTGTCAGTATGTAGGGCAGGTCGTTCCATTAGTGATAGAAGCTACCGATGATGCGATTTGTAATACCGATTTGCAGGATAAAGATACTGTTTGGGTTTCCATTCAGGTTCCACCCAATACTCCTCCTTCTTCTGTTCATGATTTTGGAAACCTTGTTTCGGTGGGTGATACTATTTTTGGAGATGCATTAGATACTTTATGCTATACGCTTACCTTTAGTGATTTGGACTTGGGAGATACGCTGACGGTTTCTTTCCTAAGCCCTATTTTTACAGCCGCAAATCCTCCGGTAATTACACAAACGGGCATAAACCCGGTAAATATTGAAATCTGCTGGGTTCCGGATTGTGCGTATGAAGGACTGCTTGTACCTTTTGTTGTTCAGGCTACTGATAATGGTAAATGTAATAATCCTCTCACTGTGGTGGATACAGTCCTGATTAAAATAAATGACCCCATTACAATTCCTCCTGTCATAGCCCATGATTTATCCGGAACAACGCATATAGGGGACCTGATTCTGGTATATTTTACCGATTCTGTTTGCTACGATTTTTATATCGCAGACCAAACGCCCGATAACGGAATGGATTATACCTATGAATTTTATGATGCCATTATCGGGACCAATTTGGGCTTAGGCACAGTAACCACCACTACAATAAACGATACAATTTACGGAACTGTGTGTTTTCAGCCGACTTGTGCCAATGGCGGAAGCACCTATAATGTCATCATTACAGGAATAGACAAAGCTACCTGCCCGCCTTTTGATGAAACAAAAGATACGGTGCAGATAAAAGTAATGACGGACTTCTATGCCATTGCCAGCAACGATACCGCTTTCTGTTATGGTACGGGGGGACTTACTGTTTCTGTAGTTCCTTTTGGCGGAACCCCGCCTTATAATTATACATGGGGTTGCTTTAACCCCAACGGATGCGGAATCAGTAATCCCTATATTGCCAATCCAACGGTAAATCCTAATGAAAGTACTACTTACTGGGTACAATTACAGGATGGAGAAGGCTGTACAAGCGAAATAGACTCCGTTGTCGTAACGGTAAACCCCATTCCGGTAGTGGATGCCGGACCGGATACTGCCATCTGCAAAGGAGGGCCCGGATGCTATCTTGGCGGCGCTGTACTGAATGACAGTGTTTGTCCGCCTCCTTATACTTACAGTTGGTTTCCTTCTACAGGGCTAAATAACGATACCATTCCTTTTCCCTATGCAACTCCTTCCGTAACCACTATTTACGGTTTGGTGGTAACGGACGCTAATGGCTGCAGCAGCAATGTAACGACGCTCGATACATTAAGTACTGTAACGGTTACCGTAAAACCCATCCCGATTGTGGAAGCAGGCCCTGACCAGCATATGTGTAATCTGGATACAGTTCAGTTGCTGGGATATGCTTACGGAGCAGGACCGGCCTATACCTATACATGGACTCCTATATCCGGGGTGGTGGATTACACCGTCGCTTCTCCTTTGGTAAGTCCGGCTTCCAATACGACCTATACCCTCATTGCCTGGTCAAACGGGTGTCCCGGAGTCGGAGACACTGCCACGGTATTTGTCCATACAATGCCTACCGCCAATCCCGGAATTACCTTTGATATCTGCTACGGAGATTCTGCTCAGCTGACAGGGATTGCGGGCGGAGATTCCACTGCAACCTACACCTTCTCATGGAGCCCCGCTTCAGGTCTGGATAACCCTGCTGCCGCTGCTCCCTGGGCAAGTCCGGATACAACCACGACCTATTCTTTGGTAGTAAACAGCAATTATGGTTGTATCAGCGCCCCTTATGACATGACCGTTACGATACTGCCTACTCCTGTGGCAGACGCAGGTATCGGTGCCATGATTTGTGAGACGGATTCCATACAGTTATCCGGAAGCTATACTTTTGCCAACGGCTCCACCGGAAACCCTGTATTTACCCAATGGAGCTTTGCACAAAGTCTTTCGGACTCTATGAGCAGTACGCCGATGGCTTTCCCGGAACAAACTACCACTTATATTTTCAATGCTACACTGGGAAGTTGTTCCACTTCGGATGCGGTAGTGATTCAGGTGTCGCCGGCATTTTCGGTGGACGCCAGTGCTTCGCAGCCGGGAATCTGTGAAAGAGATACCAT